>ERZ869909.2598-NODE-2598-length-11633-cov-4.019211_pt1 | contig 11633 bp, 10 predicted proteins | sample MGYA00520892_ERZ869909 | MGnify/ENA primary metagenome ERZ869909 (study PRJEB32215, sample SAMEA104723947) | bioreactor metagenome | biome: bioreactor; feature: anaerobic bioreactor; material: water | place: China | collected 2015-03-12 ... | reverse complement strand
GTGCTGACCGACATCCTGGGTGACGAAGATCACCTGGGCGACATGGACTTCAAGGTAGCCGGTACCGCCAAGGGCGTCACCGCGCTGCAGATGGACATCAAGATCCAGGGCATCACCGAAGAGATCATGGAGCAGGCGCTGGAGCAGGCGCTGGAAGCTCGCCTGAACATCCTCGGCCAGATGAACCAGGTCATTGCGCAATCGCGCAGTGAACTGTCGGCCAACGCACCGACCATGATCGCGATGAAGATCGACCAGGACAAGATTCGCGACGTGATCGGCAAAGGTGGCGCGACCATCCGTGGTATCTGCGAAGAGACCAAGGCGTCGATCGACATTGAAGACGACGGCTCCATCAAGATCTTCGGCGAAACCAAGGAAGCGGCAGAGGCTGCACGTCAGCGCGTGCTGGGCATCACTGCAGAAGCGGAGATCGGCAAGATCTATGTTGGCAAGGTCGAGCGCATTGTCGACTTTGGTGCCTTCGTCAACATCCTGCCGGGCAAGGATGGTCTGGTGCACATCTCGATGCTGAGCGATCAGCGTGTCGAGAAAGTCACCGACATCCTCAAGGAAGGCCAGGAAGTTGAAGTGCTGGTGCTGGACGTGGATAACCGCGGTCGCATCAAGCTTTCGATCAAGGATGTCGCGGCGGCGAAGGCTTCCGACGCCTGAGTGGGCTGATGTGTGAAAAAGCCCTCCGCAGACTCTGAGTTCTTCAGGCCTGCAGGTTAAACAAACGCCCCGGATTTCCGGGGCGTTTGCTTTTAAGCGGATGCTGACTTATTGCAACTTGCACGCCTTGCGGAGGCGAAACATGCAGTGTGCTAGTAGCGTTACGCTACCGTCATTTTTCAAGCTATTGATATATAAAGATATTTTAGGTCTGAAAAACTGGCATGCCGCTTGCGATAACTCTTGTGGAACTGCGGTCGGAGTGATTCCGCAGTGATTAAAGAAACAGGAGTGCCATTATGAATACAATCCAGAACTCTCTTACAGCCACCGCCATTGCTGCTGCCCTGAGCCTGTCGCTTGCGGGTGTCGCGGTCGCCGAAGTCAGCCCTGCTGCGCAGAAAGCGGATGCACTTATGCTGGCCACCAATGACCGCATGGATGAAGCCGGTGATGCCGTTTCCGATACCTGGATTACCACCAAGGTGAAGTCCACCTTGCTGGCCGAGGATGCCACACCCGGAATGGATATCGAAGTTGAAACCAAGGATGGCGTTGTTTCCCTCTCCGGCACCGTAGCCACCGAGGCTGAACGTGAAGTGGCTATCAGCAAGGCCAAAGGCATCAAGGGCGTACGTGAAGTTTCGGCAGACGGCCTGAAAACGGTTGACTGATCCTTTGTGCTGACACATTGACACGCTTGCTGGCGAGGTACGGATGCCTCGCCAGCCGGCTGTCCTTGATGATTTTTTCAGCGACCCCGCTCGCTGTCTATATGACGCAGGCGGTTCCCTTCGAAACGCAGGAAATGGTACATCCCATGGATGGGGCCATAGGTCCATTCTTCGACCTCTACTTCCTGTTGATACCCATACCTGTCAACAAGAGTCTTGAAGCCTACCTGCGCAGCGCCGGCGGGCTCGCCGCATTTGGCTCTGACTTCAGCCGTTGAGGCGTCCAGGCTGACCAATGCGCTTGCGCAGCGATAGGTGGAAGAAGCCTGCGCAGTACTGGCAACGGCAAGCATCAGTAATGTGAATAGCGGTGCAATGGACATATGGGTTCCTTGTCAGCGGTCGCGTCGTGACTCGATACGTATTAATCGGTTGCCTTCAAAAGTCAGGATACTGAGCTTGCCGTTGGTGGGGCCATAGAGCCATTCCTCGATGATCATTTCCTGCCTGGCATGTGGCCCGAGGGTGTAGCCAACCAGGTCTCGCTGGTTAGGGGCGCCGCATTTGCGCTCAACCTCGAAGGTCCTGTCGCCAGTGCTGACCAGCTGAGTGCCGCAGCGCAGGGTGTCGGCCTGTGAGGTTGGGCTGGCAAACATCAGGCCGAGCAGCAGGATTTGGAAACCCGTGCGCATATCATTCGCTTCCCAGATGCAGGGTGGTCGGGACCTGTCCGTCCGCTTCGGCTTCGCTGGTGCCTGTGTCAAGCAGGTAGGCCCGGGACGCATCAAGGCTGGCCTGATCGACCAGATAATCCTTGATCGCATTGGCGCGGGCTCGGCTCAAACTGCGCAGCAGTGCGGTACTGTCCGCCCGGCTGGCAATCACGGCGTCATGCATGTTCTGCCGACGCTGCACCTCATCGAGTTCTTTCCATTGCTCGGGCGGTTGCTGCTTCAGGCGGCTACGGTAGATGCCTTCGAGCAGAGCGGCCTTGTCATCCTCGCTGACCTCCAGTTGCGCCGCATCGGCTGGCACCTTGTCGCCGCGTCGTTGCAGCATGCTGTACAGGGTTTTCTGGTATTCACGCTGCAGCCACTGTTCGGCAAGCAAGGGGCCGTCTGCCTGCGGTGAACTCTGCCCTTCGATTTCAAGACGCAGCACCGGGCGCTCGTTCAGCGCATGGGCCAGAGTGTCCAGATTGCTGCGTGCCTGGGCGTCGAGTTCGCTGCTGCCGGGTGCGAAAAGTACCTGACTGAGGTCAGCCTGATCGCCATCCACGAGCCCTGCAAGGAACTTGAATGGCGCCTGAACCGCGCGGCTGATCAGGTTGCGCAGCGTTTGCCAGACGATGGGCATGACATCGAACTGCGGGTTATTGAGATCGCCTTGCACCGGCAGTTCGAGAGAAATGGTGCCCTTGCTGTCCTTGAGCAGTGCCACGGCCAGCCGAACGGGCAGATCGACGGCCTCGGGGCTGTCGACCTGTTCGCCGAGTTGCAGCTGTTGCAGCACGACCTTGTTCTCGGCGTTGAGCTGGCCCTGTTGAATGCGATAGTGCAGATCAAGATCCATTCGGCCCTTCTGGATGCGATAGCCGGCAAATTTGCCGGAATAGGGCGATAACGTGGTCAGTTCGATCTGTTTGAAACGGGTGGCGATGTCCAGGCTCTGCAACGGGTCGAATGGGGTGAGGCTCCCCTTGATACTGACCGGTGCATAGCGATCAACCTTGCCTGCGATGTCTACCGAGGCGGGTTGCTGCTGACGGTTGTCCAGTGTGCCCACCGCACCATTGAGTTCCTGCACGGCAGTAATGAAAGGCGGACGCAGGCTAAGGTCAGAGAAGTTGGCCGAGCCATCGGCGATATTAACGCCCCCGATACGGATGGCCAGCTGAGGTTCCTGCTCCGCTGTTTCAGCGGCAGCGCCGCCCGGAGGCGTCGAAGGCTTGTCTACCAGCAGGTCATTGATATTGGTGGTGAGGTCGGGATTGATGATGAAGCGGGCGTAAGGCTGCGCCAGATCGATGCGCTCCATCTGTAATTGCCGGGGGTGACGGTAATCCAGACCTTTGAGCTGCAGTCGCTGCCATTTGAGGAAGTCGCGGTTCTTGATGGTGTCCAGCGTATGCAGCTGGGTGACCTCGACCGCCCCGGCCAGGTTGAACGCCAGCGGTTCGGCTTCGATCAGTTCGAGTTTCAGTTGGCTGGCAAGAAAGCCGCTGCGCAGCTCCAGATGCACGAATGGCGTCAGGTAGGCCTGGGCGATACGCAGGTCGATGTCCTGACTGTCGATTGCCAGCGTGCCCGCCAGTGGTGTCAGCTGCAACTGCCCCTGTGCCTGTAGAGCGCCCCGCTTGCCGATGCCGGTATTGAGTTCAAGATTGAAAGGTGTGGTGCCCTGGCTGTCGAAATCGGACAAGTCGAGATTCAGCGGGCCCAGCTCCAGAGCGACTTCCTGTTCTGGAACCCGATCACTCAAATGCAACTGATAGTCGTGCAACTGCGCGCTTTTCAAGAGAACCTGCCAGCTAGTCTTCGTGTCGGCATCATCTGCTGAGTCCGTGGTTGCGACTGTCGACTCTTCGTTACTGGAGGGTGAGAGCAGCTTCTGCCAGTTCAGCTTGCCGTCGCGCTCGCGGGTTGCCCAGGTTTCAAGTCCCTGGCTGCGCAACGCACCGATGATGACCTGCTGTCTGGCCAGATCCACCGCTGTCTGGCTGATCTCGAGCTGCTCCAGGCGCACCAGTGGCTGGCCAGCCGGGGTGTCGAGCTTGAAGGGTGAAAGCTGCAGGCTCAGATCGCTCAGCTGCAGTTCGGTGCCCTCGCCAAGGTCGAGCCGGTAGTCACTGGCGAAACTGGCCCGGCCTTCAATGAGTCGCAGGGGGAGGGCGTCCTGCGCGTAGGCCCAGAAGTCCTTCAATTGCAGGTTACTGATCTTCATTCGGCCGGATGAGGCCATGGGCGACAGGCTGAGCTGGCCTGTCCAATCCACACGTGCGCCGCTGGGGCCGGTGGCAACCAGGACCGCTTCGGCGGACTCATCCGAGCGAGTGGCGAAGTTGAGCAGTTCGAAATTCAGCGAATCAAGCAGAAAGTCGATGGGATCGGCTGGTCGCTCATCGGCGAATCGAATCGAACCCTCAACCAGTTGCAGCCGGCCGATACTCAGGGCAAAGGGTTCCTGATCAGCTTCGTCAGGCTTTTCTTCACTGCTTGCCGGCAGGTTGAACAGCTGACTCAGGTTGAGTACGCCCTGTTTGTCGAACAACACCTGCGTTTGCAGCCGGACCAGTTCGAGGTCAGCGATCTGCAGTTCGCGGCGCCACAGGCTGCTCCATTCCAGATCCAGGTAGAGGCGTTCGAATCCGAGTTGCTGCTGACCTTCCTCGCCCAGGTGCAGGTCGAAGAGCGTCAGCTCCAGCGTGAAGGGATTGAACTCGATCCGCTCCAGGCGAGCCGGGACCGTGGCGTACTGGATCAGTTGCTGGTTGACGATGCGCTGGGCGATGCCCGGCAGTACCAGAAAGCCGAGCAGGCAATAGCAGGTCAGTGCGGTCATCAGGCCGATGAGCGCGCGCTTCATTCCGTTGGGCATGCGACGTTGATTCCAGGCGATTGACTGCTTTGGAGTATGGCATGGGACCCGGGTTCCGGTGTGTGACACAGGCAAAGCGGACTGCGGTATGGCTATCGAATCGGCAGGCCCATGCGGCGTCTGGCGCGGTGTACGGAGCCGTTGCGCACCGCCCAGCGCAGCCACGGCGCGGTGCTTCGGACGCCGAGCTGTATGGCCTGGCGCTGGAGCGGGCCTTGCTGCAGTCCGAGCATGCCACCGGCCCAGTCCGGTAGCAGGTCCACGCCGGCTTGCATCATCAGGGTGCCGAAGGGTCTGGCTAAGGTACTGGGCGCCGGCGCATCGAACAGGAAGCGCAGGATTTCCCGCGAGCGCTCGTCGCACTGCAAGTGTGGGCGCAGGGTTTCGAGATAGTCGGCGACCTCGTCTCTACAGCGGGGTACGTCACGTGCGCCAAGGGCTTCGGCGATCCGTGCGACTTCGGCGTAGTAGCGATCCTGCTCGCTGCCGGGCAGGGAGGGATTCAGGTAGCGCAGGTGCGCCTTGAGAAAGCTGCTGACTTCGGCCACATGAACCCAGGTCAGCAGTTCCGGGTCGCTGGCGGCATAGGGGCGCCCATCCGCTGCGTGGCCAGTGACGTTCAGGTGTATCGAACGTACCCGTTTGATCAGGCGCTCGGCATCGGCATGGCTGCCGAAAGTGGTAGCCGAGATGAACTGTCCGGTGCGGCGCAGGCGTCCGAGCAGGTCTTCACGAAAGTTCGAATGGTCCCAGACGCCGGCGAGGGCCAGCGGATGCAGCGCTTGCAACAGCAAGGCCGAAATGCCGCCGATCAGCATCGAGGTGAAATCGCCATGCACCTTCCAGCATACCGACTCCGGGCCGAACAGGCCTGGATCGCCCGGCGGGTTTTCATAGTCGACACCGCCGATGGCCAGGCCGGTGAGGCTCAGTACCTGGGTTTCGATATGGCGGCGGACAAATTCCATGGCGGGCGGTGGCGGTGGCGGAAGAGGACGAATGTTACCTGAACCTCTTCCGTCGCGCGGAACAAGGAACCGGACAGCCACCGCTGCGCCATCCGGTTGCAGCGTGCGGGGTCAGCCGCGATGACGGCTGCGGAAGAAGTTGATCAGGCCCTGGGTCGAGGCGTCTTCGGCGGGGGCGGCATCGAAACGAGTCATCTGGCCATAGACGGCCTTGCCCAGATCCTTGCCGAGTTCAACGCCCCACTGATCGAAGGAATTGATCCCCCAGATGACGCCCTGAACGAACACCTTGTGTTCATAGAGTGCGATCAGCGCGCCGAGGCGGCCGGGGCTGATGGTTTCCATCACCACCGTATTGCTCGGGCGGTTGCCCGGAATCACCTTGTGCGGCGCCAGGCGCTGGATCTCCGCTTCACTCAGCCCCTTGGCGCGCAATTCGGCCTCGGCTTCCTCGCGGGTCTTGCCGAGCATCAGCGCCTGGCTCTGGGACAGACAGTTGGCGTAGAGCCACTCCTGGTGATCGGCGACCGGGTTGTGGCTGACCACCGGAACAATGAAGTCAGCCGGAATCAGGGGGGTGCCCTGGTGCAGCAACTGGTGATAGGCGTGCTGGCCGTTGGCGCCGACGCCGCCCCAGATCACTGGCCCGGTGCTGCAGGCAACTGCAGAGCCGTCCTGGCGCACGCTCTTGCCGTTGGATTCCATGTCCATCTGCTGCAGGTGTTTGACGAAGTTACGCAGGTAATGATCGTAGGGAAGGAAGGCGTAACTCTGTGCCCCCCAGAAGTTGTGATACCAGATGCCGAGCATGGCCAGCAGCACCGGCATATTGCTTTCGAAGGGCTCGCTGAGGAAATGCTGGTCCATGCTGTAGGCGCCGGACAGCAGGTCCTTGAAGTTGGACATGCCGATGGCCAGCGCAATGGGCAGGCCGATGGCCGACCACAGCGAGTAGCGCCCGCCGACCCAGTCCCACATGGGGAAGATGTTCTTTTCATGAATGCCGAACTCGACGGCGGCCTGGCGGTTGCTGGTCACTGCGACGAAGTGGCGGTAAAGCTTCTCTTCCGTGCCGCCCTTGCCCAGATACCAGTTGCGCGCGGCCTGGGCATTCTTCAGGGTTTCCAGGGTGCTGAAGGTCTTGCTGGAAATGATGAACAGGGTGGTCTCGACATTCAGCTTGGCGGTCACTTCGCGAAATTCGCTGCCGTCGATATTGGCCAGGTAATGCGTGCGCACGCCGTGCTGGGTGAACGGCAACAGTGCTTCGGACACCAGCTGAGGGCCGAGGAAGGAACCGCCGATGCCGATGTTCACCACATCGGTGATGGTCTTGTCACTGAAGCCGCGCCAGAGATTGTTGTGGATGCGCGTGACGAAATCCGTCATCTGCGCCAGTGCCGTGTGTACCTCGCGCATGATGTTCTGCCCGTCGACCGTCACGCTGTCACCCATCGGGCGGCGCAATGCGGTGTGCAGTGCCGGGCGGTTCTCCGAAGCATTGATCCGCTCGCCTTCGAACATGGCGTGCGTCGCCTGCTCGACACCGGCCTCACGTGCGAGGTTGACCAGCAATGTGCGGGTTTCACGCGTGATCAGGTTCTTCGAGTAGTCGAGAAACAGGCCGCAGCAGGATGCCGAGAGGTCCTCGAAACGTGCCGGGTCAGCCTTGAACGCCTCGCGCATGCTGAACTTCTGCATGGCCAGGCGATGGTCTTCCAGAGCCTTCCAGGAGGGCAGGGCAGTGGCGTCGAGAGGGTGCTGATAGTAGCTCATGTGGTGCGGCTTCCTTTGCGTGGCGGACTGTCTGCACGGTTGCGGTTGCATGCGTTGCACTGATAAGGGCGACTCTGAAAGTCACTCGATCATGCTGGCGCGTGGGTATTCATCCTGAATCCTGTAGGCGCGGACCGCTCCGGCGCAGTCGAAGCGGCTGCGACATATCCGGTGTCGCAGACTGGTCAGACTGGAAAAAGCGCGCTGCGTTCCGAAGCAAGCTTGCCGCTTCGGTGTCCTCGGCATAACAGCCAAACCATTGCAGATTTACCTGCCAAGTGAAATCCCTGAAACAGTAAAAAGCCCGCGACGCGCTGGGCGTTGCGGGCTTTCGGAGTGCAGACTGGCGTTTCAGGCAACCTGCACCGGAATGGCGTTACTGGTATGGCTGAGATCGCCATCGGCGCCCATATAAAGGACGTGCGGCTTGAAGCTGGCCAGCTCGGCCTCGCTGTAGTGAGCGTAGGCGCAAATGATCAGTCGATGACCAACGCCGGCCTTGTGTGCTGCAGCGCCGTTGACCGAGATAATCTTCGAGCCTTCCTCGCCACGGATGGCGTAGGTGGTGAAGCGTTCACCATTGTCGACGTTGTAGATCTGAATCTGTTCGTATTCGCGGATGCCAGCCAGGTCCAGCCAGTCGCCGTCGATGGCGCAGGAGCCTTCGTAATCCAGCACCGAATGGGTCACCTGGGCGCGGTGCAGTTTGGCCTTGAGCATGATGGCGTGCATGGCGGGGTCCTCCGGGTGCGCAAGCGGCGCAGAGTGTGCCCGAACCCTCGGGTGTGATCAAGGCCGAGGGCTTGCGGGATATTGATGGTTACGGCTGGGCTGAGCCGGTATCGACCTGCAGGTTATCGATCAGGCGGGTCTTGCCGAGGAAGGCCGCCGCGAGAATGACGCGTTCGCGTGTCTCGGCGCTGGCCGGTTGCAGGTCGGTGGCGCTGCGGATTTCCAGATAATCAGGGCGCAGACCTGCAGCCTGCAGCGCTTCCCGCCCTCGGAGCAGCAATGCCGGATAGTCCTGCTCGCCGTTGCGCAGCGCTTCGGCCATCTGACACAGGATGCGGTACAACGCTGGGGCGCTGGTACGTTCTTCCGGGCTGAGGTAGCCGTTGCGCGAGGACAGTGCCAGGCCGTCTGCTGCGCGCACGATGGGTTCGCCGATGATCTGCACCGGCATGTTCAGGTCGCGCACCATGGTGCGGATCACTGCCAGCTGCTGGAAATCCTTCTCGCCGAACACCGCTAGATCTGGTTGCACCATGTTGAACAGCTTGTTGACGACCGTCGAAACACCATCGAAATGTCCTGGCCGGCTGCCGCCGCAGAGTCCTTCGGATACGCCGGGAACGCTGACAATGGTTTGCAGGGCCTGGCCGCTGGGGTACATCTCTTGCACATTAGGCGCGAACAGCAGATGACAGCCAGCCTCGAACAGCTTGTCCTGGTCGGCGGGGAGGGTGCGCGGGTAGCTGGCCAGGTCTTCGCTCGGGCCGAACTGCAGCGGGTTGACGAAGATGCTGGCAACGACGAAATCGGCTCGCTGCCCGGCCTTTCTGATCAGTGCGATATGGCCGTCGTGCAGGTTGCCCATGGTGGGCACGAAGCCGATGCGCTTGCCCTCGGTGCGCGCACGGTTGATTGCAGCGCGCAGGTCGGCGACGGTTCTGACCACGTTCATGCTGAGAACCCGTGTTCGGCAGCGGGGAACTCCACGGCCTTGACGGCTGCCGCGTACGCAGCGATGGCCTTTGCGATGTCGCCATGTTCGGCCATGAAATTCTTCACGAACTTCGGCGTGCGCCCGCTGAGCGACAGGCCCAGCATATCGTGCAGGACCAGTACCTGACCGTCGGTGTCGCTGCCGGCGCCGATGCCGATTACCGGAATGCCGACTGCCTGAGTGATGCGTGCCGCCAGTTCGCTGGGTACGCATTCGAGTAGTAGCAGGGCTGCGCCAGCGGCTTCCAGTGATTGTGCGTCGGCAATCATCTGCTGCGCCTGGGCCTCCTGGCGGCCCTGGACCTTGTAGCCGCCGAAGATATTCACCGCCTGCGGCGTGAGGCCCATGTGGGCGCAGACGGGAATGCCGCGCTCAGCCAGCAGCTGGATGGACTCAGCCAGCCAAGCCGCGCCTTCAACCTTGACCATGTGCGCGCCGGCCTTCATCAGCGCGGCTGAGTTGTTCAGCGTCTGTTCGGTAGTGGCATTGGCCATGAACGGCAGGTCGGCAACGATCATCGCGCCCCGGTTGCCGCGTTTGACGCAGGCGGTATGGTAGGCCATCTCTTCGACGGAAACGGGCAGCGTGCTGTCATGCCCCTGCAGGACCATGCCCAGGGAGTCGCCGATCAGCAGCATCTCGACCCCGGCTTCGCTGGCGGTCTTGGCGAATGTGGCGTCATAGCAGGTGAGCATGACGATCTTTTCGCCTTTCTGTTTGAGGCCTTGCAGGGTGGTCAGGGTTACGTCAGGCATGAATGCCGTCCTCCTAGGTTTTGCCGCAAGCCGCATTGCTGCGTCAATAAAGCGCGTGCCGGCAGAGGGCGCTTATAGTCTCGATGGCGGCGTGCCAAGTCAATCGTGAGTGTTACCGGAGGCGTTACGCCTGTTACCTGATCGCTGGCAGTAGCTCATCCAGCCGCTCGATCCCCTCGAAGGGGCAGGCTGAAAGCAGCTCGGCAAGCCGGCGACCGTCGGGTAACTGCAGGTTCTGCGGTGCGATTTCGGCCAGCGGGTAGAGCACGAAGGCTCTGGCATGCAGGTGATAGTGCGGGACGGTCAGCCGGGGTTCGTCAAGCATGCGCTCGCCGAACAGCAGGATGTCGAGGTCCAGTGTGCGCGGTCCCCAGCGATCAGCCTTGCGCTCTCGGCCCTGGGCCAGTTCGATCGCCTGCAGTGCATCGAGCAGTTGCAGGGGCGACAAGCCGGTATCCAGCGCTGCGACAGCATTGTTGTAGCGCGGCTGATCCGCCGGGCCAAGCGGATCGCTGGCATACCGTGAAGAAGCGGCGACGAGATGGCAATCAGGGAGAGCGTCCAGCGCCATCAGCGCGCAACGCAACTGCTCCCGCGGCTCGGCAAGATTACTGCCAAGACCTATATATGTGCGCTCCATCATTCGTTCGTTGTCGGCGCGCCTTCGGTCGGGCCGCGTTTGCGTCGTCCACCGCTGCGTCGACGTTTGCGCGGTGCGCCGCTGTCATCGCCCCGCTTGCTGAGGTCGCGAATCATGTTGCGCCGTTCGCTGTCGCTCACTTCCTGGTACTCGGTCCACCAGTCGCCAAGGCCGTCGGTCTGCTCACCGGCGCTCTCGCGCAGCAGCAGAAAGTCGTAACCGGCGCGGAAACGTGGATTATCCAGCAACTGATCGGCGCGACGCCCCTGACGGCGCGGCAGGCGTTCCTGCATGTCCCAGATCTCGCGCATCGGCAGGGTGAAGCGCTTGGGAATGGCGGTGCGCTGGCACTGTTCCCAGACGAGTTCGTGGGCCGCTTCCTGCATCGCCGGAATCGGTGGCAGGCCGCGTTCCTGCGCCTCCAGCACGCGCGCCGGCAACGCGGGCCAGAGCAGTGCGGCAAACAGAAAGGCTGGTGTGACCGGCTTGCCCTCGGCAATGCGCTGATCGGTATTGGCCAGCGCATTGCGAATCAGCGTGCCGGCGTATTCAGGGTTGTCTTCAAGCGCTTCGGCGCTCGCCGGGAATAGCGGGGCGAAAAGGTCGTACTCCACCAGCAGTTCGAAGGTGCGCAAGGCCTTGCCACCCAGGAACAGTTTGAGGATTTCATCGAACAGTCGCGCAGAGGGCACATCGCAAAGCAGGTCGGCCAGGTCGGGGATCGGTTCGGCGCTGTGTTTCTCGATCTCGAAATCCAGCTTCGCTGCAAAACGGATCGCGCGCAGCATGCGTACCGGATCTTCAAGGTAGCGCTGTTCCGGG
>ERZ869909.2597-NODE-2597-length-11636-cov-5.829137_pt1 | contig 11636 bp, 13 predicted proteins | sample MGYA00520892_ERZ869909 | MGnify/ENA primary metagenome ERZ869909 (study PRJEB32215, sample SAMEA104723947) | bioreactor metagenome | biome: bioreactor; feature: anaerobic bioreactor; material: water | place: China | collected 2015-03-12 ... | reverse complement strand
CTCGGCAATTCGGGGCAGATGATAGCGATCAACCGCGACGAGAACGTGGTTATCGTGAAATGGGCGGCATGGGACGAAACCACGAGCAGCAAGCGGGCCAATGAGGACATGGCCCTTTATGCGGCGATTGTCGACAAGCTGAGCTAGTTCCTGGCTTGTCTTGCTGGTAGTCACGAGAGTCGTTTGCGGGAGGAGGCTGCCTCGAACCAGGAGCGGGTCGCACATGATCAACGTGAAGCAGCTCGAAGCCTTTGACGCGATCATACGCACCGGCTCGACCACGCGCGCCGCCGCGCGTCTTCTCAAGACCCAGCCCCAGATCAGCCGCCTGCTGGCCACGCTCGAGGAAGAGGTCGGGATGACCCTCTTCCACAGGGACGCCAAGGGCCTCACGCCGACGCCCGCCGCGCTCGAATACCATGTAACGGTGGCGGCCGCCCTGGCGCAGCTGACCACCGCGATCAGCTACGGCCGGACGATGGCGCGCAATTCGGGCTCGCCGATCCGCATACTCGCGTCCCCGCATCTGGCGCGGAACGTCGTGGTCGACGCCATCGCGGATTGCTGCGCCGAGGAGGAAAACTTCGCCGCCGAGATCGTCTTCCAGACGAGCGCCGCGGGACCGGCCAACCCCGCCGGCGGGAGCTGGGACGTCGCCCTGACCATCGGCCCGATCGACTACGGCTCGCCCCAGTCCGATCTGATCGCCAAGGCCCCGGTCTGCGCCGTCCTGCCGCCCGGCCACAGGCTGTCGCGCTTCGACAAGGTCGGCTGGTCGGACCTGTCGGGAGAAAGCATCATCCTCGTCAATTCCCACACGGAAATCCGCAAGGTCCTGGACGGCCGGCTGGTTCCGTCCGACGATCCGCTCAGGAAGCGTATCGTCGTGCCCAACAGCACGCTCGCCTGCATGCTCGCGGAAAAAGGGGTGGGCGTGGCGATCACCGATACTCTGGAAGGATCCAGCATGAAGGGCGCGGTGATGAAGATCCTCGCCCCCAACATCCACCTTCCCTATTACATCACCATAAAGCCGGATGCCCATGCGGCCGACCTGCTCGTCGCCTCCATCCGGCGGGCCTTCGCGTCCAAGGGCGCGGCGGTGATCGAGGGCTGCTGACGGCCTGCGCAGGCGGAGAGCGGCTCGACGCCGACGTCATTCAGGACCGGCGCAAACCGTATACGGTTTGCGCATGGCAGGCTTCCTATTTCGTATTTGCCGTCCCGCACGCATTTTCATAGCCTTCCTCGGAGATTTTTCCCATGGAGAGGAAGAAATGACAAGAAAGGCCGAGCAAAGCAGGCGGTGGGTCGAATCGTTCGAACGAGGAAAATCGGCCATATTCTCCTGCAAGGCGGATCCTCGTCTTTCTTACACGATGTATGTGCCGCCATCCGTAGATGAACCCGGCGCGCCGCCGCCGGCTCTCATCGTGGCCGTCCATGGATCCTCACGCGATTCCTTTCTCGAGTTCCGCGATTCTCTCGCCGAATTCGGACGGTGGAACAATGCGGTGATCCTTTGTCCGTTGTTCCCGATCGGCATATTCGGCGACAATCAGGGCGAAGCCTACAAGTACATGGTCGAGCGGGACCTGCGATACGACCTCGCCTTGCTCGCGATGGTCGGCGAGCTCGAAGCGCGCCTGAACTGCACCTTCGCCAAGTTCGCCATGTGGGGCTATTCGGGGGGAGGGCAGTTCGTGCAGCGCTTCGCCATGCTGCATCCCGAGCGCTTGTGGGCGGCGTCCATCGGCGCTCCCGGCGTCGTCACCCTGCTCGACGCATCGAAGGATTGGTGGGTCGGCGTGAAGAACGTCGCGCAGACCTTCGGCCGCGACATCGACATCGCGGCCATGCGGGCCGTGCCCTTCCAGATGGTCGTGGGCAGTTGCGACGTCGAGACCTGGGAGATCGAGGTCCACGAGGGCCACTCCACCTGGATGGAGGGCGTCAACGATTCCGGCAGGACGCGGATCGAGCGCCTCCAGGCCCTGCGCAATTCGTTCGAGGCCAACGGCATAGACGTCACCTATGTCGAGGTCCAGGGAGCCGCCCACGATCGGTTGAAATGCATCGGCGCCGCCAAGGACTTCTTTGCAAGACACATGCCGCGGGGCGGCTGAGGCCGCCTCCCAATCATCCGCAATCAGACCGACCGGAGACAGGCAATCATGGATCGTCGCCAATTCCTGATGGGCGCCACTTCTACAATCGCAGGCGCGGCCTTGCCGATGCGCTCGACGGCGCGCGCGGCGTCGGCCTCGGTGTTGAAGTACATTCCCTCGTCCAATCTCACCATACTCGACCCGATCGCCAACACCCATGCGGCGACGCGGCTCCACGGCTTCATGGTGTTCGACATGCTGTATGGCCTGGACGCCAACTTCCAGCCCCAGCCGCAAATGGCCAAGGGCCACGAGGTGTCCGCCGACAACCTCAACTGGAAGATCACGCTGCGGGAAAACCAGCGTTTCCACGATGGCGAGCCCGTGCTGGCGCGCGACGTCGTGGCGAGCATCAAGCGCTGGGGGCAGCGCGACGCGTACGGACAGCTCCTGCTCAACGCCACGAACGAACTGAATGCCGTGGGCGACGATGTCGTCGAATTCCGCCTGAAGACCGCGTTTCCCCTGCTGCCCGCCGCGCTGGGCAAGGTGGGATCCTTCATTCCGGCCATCATGCCGGAGCGCATCGCCCTTACCGACGCGACGCAACCCGCGACGGAGATCGTCGGCAGCGGTCCGTTCGAGTTCCTCGCCGACGAGTTCAGCCCCGGAGCCTTCGCCGCATACCGCAAGTTTGCCGACTACGTGCCCGGCAGCGGGGAAGCGGGGCTTTCCTCCGGCGCCAAGGTCGTCAATTTCGATCGGATCGAATGGCACACCATTCCCGACCAGTCGACGGCATTGGCGGCCATGCAGACCGGCGAGATGGATTGGTGGGAAGCGCCGCTCCCCGATTTCCTTCCCCTCCTGGAGGCGAGCGGCAACGTGACCCTGGTGCCGTCCTCCAACCAGGTGTTCTTCCTGCGCCTGAACCATCTGCATCCGCCCTTCGACAATCCGCAGATCCGGCGGCTCGTGCTTCACAGCATCGACCGGACCTCGGTGATGCAGGCGGCCGGAGGCGCCGGAACCTGGCACACCGATGTCGGCATCTACACCGGCAGCATGGCGACCGATGCCGGGATAGCGGAGGCATTTCAGACCCGGACCGACTTCGACGCGGTCAAGAGCGAACTCGCCGCCGCCGGATACAATGGCGAGCCCGTGGTGATGATCGTCCAGGGCGACATACCGATGATCTCGGCGGCCGCTCAGGTGGTGCGGGACACGCTGACGAAATGCGGCTTCAACGTCGACTACCAGTCTCTCGAATCGGGAACCGTGTCCCAGCGCCGGACCAGCATGGAACCGACGGATGCCGGCGGGTGGAGCGGCTTCATAACATTCGCCGATTCCGAGTATTTCCTCGACCAGGCCACCAACTTCATCGTGCGGGCGAACGGCAAGAAGTCCTGGTTCGGCTGGCCGGACAGTCCCCGGATCGAGGAGCTGAACCAGCAATGGTTCGCGGCCACCGATCTGGATGCGCAACGCGAGATCGCGCGGCAGATCCAGTTGCAGGCCTGGCAGGACGTCCCGTACATTCCCTTGGGCGAGCTTCAGCAAAGGGCCGTCGCAAGCGCCTCGCTGTCGGGCTTTGCGCCAGGGTTCACGAAATTCTGGAACGTGCGACGCTCATGATGCCAAGGGCCTTGCCGCCTGAGAACCGACCCGAAGACGGCCAGGACCGGTCGCCTCCTCCCAGAAAACCCCGCTCCGGCGGGGTTTTTCTCATGCTCGGGCAGGCTGCCGGGTGCTAAGGGCGAAGCCGCTCCGCTCAGCCCCGCGCCTCGACGGCATCGGCTTCGATCTCGGCGATGACGGCATAGAGCAGGCTCCGCACCTGATCTTCCGCCGACCGGATGGCGACGCCGTTCTCCGTGAGCTGATGCAGCAGGCCTTTCGCCGTCTCTCTCCAGAACAGCGTCGCATCGTCGCCCTGCTTGGATCGCAGGACATGGGCTATCCCGCTCACCAGCTTCTGCTGCCGGTGCAGCGGGAATGCGACGACGACTGTGTTCATGAATGGCCCCTCCGATTCGTGGGAGGATCGTAGAGGCGCGATGGTTAACGACCTGTGAGTTAGGGGCCTTGCCGCGAGATGGGTAGACGATGCCCGATCCATCGTGGGGCGGGGGCTTTCGCTGCTATGCTCACCGCTCGAATCTAGCGGGCACGGACACGCATGATGGATCGGACACGTCCAGTCACCCCGGAACCGGAGCTTCGGGCGTCCGGCGGCAATGGAACCTCCCGCAGCCCGAGGACGCGCCTGACCGGGCCGATCGCCATTTTGTGCGCGACGGCGCTCATGGCTTTCCAGGACGCGGTGGTGCAATGGTTGAGCGGCGATCTCCCGCTGTGGCAATTGTTCTTCCTGCGATCGCTGCTGGTCATTCCCCTCCTTGTCGTGCTGGTCGCCCGCTCGGGGAAGGAACGTTTGCGCTCGGCGCTCGACAGCTGGGTCCTGATCCGGTCCGGCTTGATCGTTGCCATGTATGTTTGTTTCTATGCGGCCTTGCCGGTGCTCGACCTTTCGGTCGTCGCGGCCGTCTATTACACGGCTCCGCTCCTTATCGTGCTGTTCTCGGGCGTGTTGCTGCGCGAGAGGGTCACAAGACGACAGGTTGCGGCGCTCGTGCTGGCCTTCTGCGGCGTGCTCGTCGTTCTCCGGCCGAACCAGGACGGTTTTACCCTCGCGGCGCTGATCCCCCTGGTTTCGGCGTTGCTCTACGCGCTGGCCGCCGTCACGACCCGGGGTCGCATCGCCCGCGAAAATGCCTGGGTCCTGATCCTGTCCCTGAACCTCGTCTTCGTGGCGGTCGGGGGGATCGGCGTCTGTGTCCTTCTCATCGCGCGGCCGGATCCGTCCTATCCGTTCCTCTTGACGGCATGGTCGACGCTGGAGACGAAGAACCTGGCGACCGTGGCTGCGCTGGCCGTGATTTCGATCGGCATCCACGTCTTTCTGGCGCGCGCCTACCAACTGGGTCCGACCGCCGTGGTCGCCGGCCTCGATTTCTCTTATCTCGTCTTCGCGGCGTTCTGGGCGCTCGTCCTTTTCGGCACGGTGCCGAACGCGCCGACCGTCGTCGGGACCTTCCTGATCGGCTTGGCCGGAGTGTGGGCCGTGCGGGGCCGGATGCGGTGACGCCGAGCCCGCCCCCAGCCCGATTCGCGGAAAGCTAGTCTTCCGTCTGTTGCGGTGCCGGACGGACCATCGCCGGCTCTTCGGCGACGACGCGCACCGGCACGCCCAGGGCTTCCGAAAGGGCCGCTGCGCGGCCTTTCGCCGCCTCGTTTCCGATGTCCACCGTCAAGACGAGATCGCCGGTGCGCTCATCGACGTATCCGCCATAGCCTTCGGGAAGAAAGCGCGCGATCGTCTCGCGCCGTTCAAGCGCGGCGCGCAACTGGTCAACGGTATGGCGCGCGCCGGTCAAGACTTCCACCCGCGCCCGATCCTCGCCAAGCTGGTATCGAAGCGTGCCGGCGTCCCGGTCGCCGGTCAGCCTCACGACGACATGAAAATCGGGCTCGCGCTCGATGTAGATGCCGGCGATGCGGTCACGGAAGCGCTCATGAAGGGCTGCCGCAAGCGGACCGGTGTCAGGCTCCATCTCATGCGCCGGGATTGCGGGACCGTAGCCGTCCGGCAATCCAGCGGGCGTCGCCGGCTCGGGCCTTGGCGGGGCTTCCGCGCTTGCCACGGAGGATGTGGCCGCGAGCAGCATTGCGGCAACAGCTCCGGTGCCGAAACTATTCACCCGCGCGCTCCCCGGACCGGCGCGTCGCGGAGCCGCGATAAGAGAAATCGAGGCCGGCGGCGAGCAGAGCGGCGATGGTCAAGGCATTGCTTCCGGGCGAAATCACGGCCACCAGCCTAGGACGCTATGCGGCAATTTTCGGGCGCGCCATCTCGAAGGTGAAATCCAGGCTGGTCCATGCGCCTCGCAGCGACATCGCCATGGCGGCCGGCGGCAACCCGCGCCGAGCAGGGCGGACAGCCCAAGGGTTTCGCCGAGGAACGCCACGGCAAGGATTTTGGTCGCCGTCCGCTCGGCAAGGGAAAGCAAACCGGCCGCCGCCGCGAGGGCGTCGCTCCGGGTCAGATCGCCTTGACCGAGACGATGTCGATGGGATCGATACGCCCGCCTGCCTCGAACTCCACCGTCTCGCCTGCCTCGGCCTCCTCGAGCGCTCTGGCCAGCGGCGCGGTATAGGCCAGATAACCCTGCCTGGGATCGGCCTCGTCCTCTCCGACGATGCGCAAGGTCTGTGTCCGGCCTGCGCGCCTGATGGTGATTTCGGTCCCGAATCCGACGGCGCCGGTGTCCGGATCCCGCTCGACGATCTGCATCGTCGCCCGCCGGGCCTCCCAGTAGCGCAGGTCGCGGCGCGCCTCGTCGGCTTCGCCTCCAGCGAGCGTTTCCAGCTTGCGTTGGAGGCTTTCGATCTCGGCCAGGATGAGCTCGGCGCCACGCTTCGTCACCAGATTGGGGGCGGCGCTGACGGGCCGGTCCTGCAACGACGGTTCCGGCGCGTCATCGATCTCCTTGACGAAGGCGCGGCTCATCCGGACTTCGCCTTTCCCATGCGCCTAGCCACGGAACAACCGTTCCGCGTGCCAGCGCAGATGGTCGTCCATGAAGGTCGAGATGAAGAAATAGGAGTGGTCGTAGCCTTCGCGCATGTTGAGCGTCAGCGCGATGCCCGCCTTCCCGCAGGCCTCTTCCAGCAGCCACGGCCGCAGCCCGTCGTCGAGGAAGCCGTCGGCCGCGCCCTGGTCGACCAGAAGCTCCGGCACGCGGTGGCCGTCCTCTATCAGCAGCGTCGCGTCGTAGGCGCGCCATGCGCGCTCGTCGTGGCCCAGATATTTCTCGAAGGCGGGGCGCGACCAGCCGGCCGTCGAGGGCTGGACGATCGGCGCGAAGGCGGAGACCGAGCGGTAGCGGCCGGGGTTCTTCAGCGCCAGCGTGATCGCGCCATGGCCGCCCATCGAGTGGCCGAGGATCGACTGGCGCGCCATGTCGACCGGGAAGCCGGCCGCGACCAGACGCGGCAGCTCGTCGGCGACGTAGCTCGCCATGCGGTAATGGGCGGCATAGGGCGGCTGCGTGGCGTCGAGATAGAAGCCCGCGCCCTTGCCGAACTGCCAGTTGTCCGGCTCGTCGGCCACGTCGTCGCCGCGCGGGCTGGTGTCGGGGCAGATGACCGCGACGCCCAGCTCGGCGGCAAGACGGCGATACTCGCCCTTGTCCATGACGTTCTGGTGGGTGCAGGTCAGCCCCGAAAGATACCACAGGAGCGGCACCGGCCGCTCGGCCGCCTGCGGCGGCAGGAACAGCGCGAAGGTCATGGCGCAGCCGCAGGTCTCGCTGTCATGGCGGTAGACGCCCTGGATGCCGCCGAAGCTCTTCGCGGTCGAGATCGTTTCCATGATCGGCAGCCTCCGTCAGTAGACGACGACGGAGCGGATCGACTTGCCCTCGTGCATCAGGTCGAAGGCGGTGTTGATCTCGTCGAGCGGCATGGTGTGGGTGATGAGGTCGTCGATGTTGATCTTGCCCTCCATGTACCAGTCGACGATCTTCGGCACGTCGGTGCGGCCGCGCGCGCCGCCGAAGGCCGTGCCCTTCCAGACCCGGCCGGTGACGAGCTGGAACGGCCGCGTCGCGATCTCGCGGCCGGCCTCGGCGACGCCGATGATGATCGATTCGCCCCAGCCGCGATGGCAGCATTCGAGCGCTTGGCGCATCACGTCGACATTGCCGGTGGCGTCGAAGGAATAGTCGGCGCCGCCGTCGGTCAGGTCCTGGATCGCCTGCACCACCTTGTCGTTGCCGATCTCGCGCGGATTGACGAAATCGGTCATGCCGAACTTTTCCGCCATCGCGCGCTTGCCCGGGTTGATGTCGACGCCGATGATCCTGTCGGCCCCGACCATGCGCGCGCCCTGGATGACGTTGAGCCCGATGCCGCCGAGGCCGAAGACGACGACGTTGGAGCCGGGGCGGACCTTGGCCGTGTAGATCACCGCGCCGATGCCCGTGGTCACGCCGCAGCCGATATAGCAGATCTTGTCGAAGGGCGCGTCCTCGCGCACCTTGGCGACGGCGATCTCCGGCAGCACGGTGAAGTTGGAGAAGGTCGAGCAGCCCATGTAATGGAACACCTCGCCGCCGTCGCAGGAAAAGCGCGTGGTCGCATCGGGCATCAGGCCCTGGCCTTGCGTGGCGCGGATCGAGGTGCAGAGATTCGAGCGTTGCGACAGGCACGTCTTGCAGCTGCGGCATTCGGGCGTATAGAGCGGAATGACGTGGTCGCCCGGCTTGACCGAGGTGACGCCGGCGCCGACCTCGCGCACGATGCCCGCGCCCTCATGGCCGAGAATGGCCGGGAACTTCCCTTCCGAATCCAGCCCCGACAGGGTGTAGGCGTCGGTGTGGCAGATGCCGGTGGCCATGATCTCGACCAGCACCTCGCCGGCCTTCGGCCCGCCGATCTCGATGGTCTCGATCGACAGCGGCTTGTTCGCTTCCCAGGCGACGGCGGCGCGTGACTTCATTGCGATGCTCCTCTTTCGGCTCGTTCCGCGCCGCCTATTTCAGGTATGTGCGCAGGATCTTCATGATGGTGTCGATTTCGGACTGGGCGTCGGGCCCGGCGGCCGACGACCCGAACGTTTCGCGCAGATGGCCCTCCAGCACCTCGGCCATCAGCCCGTTGGCAGCGCCGCGCAGCGCCGCGATCTGCTGGAGCAGCGCGCCGCAATCGGTTCCCGCCTCGACCGCGCGCTCCAGCGCCTCGGCCTGGCCCCTTATGCGGCGCAGGCGCGTGACGGCGCGCTTCTTCTCCTCGGGCGAATGCGGCATGGCCATCCTCTCGCCTTCCACTCATAGATACTATAGGGGAGTATTGCAACCGCATAGCCGGCGTCGAGGGAGCGGAATGGACGCCTGCCGTCGGCTCACCGCGCCCTTGCGCGCCGGATCATCATCAGTTCGCCGAGATTTTCCGGGGTGACGTAGGCGACGAGACGGCGCTCGGCGTCGACGACGGCAATGGCGGGGGCCTGGGCCTCGCGCATCTTCTCCAGCGCCGCGTCCAGCCGCTCGTGCGGATCGGTGAGCGGAATGTCTTTCTGCATCACCTCGCGCACCGGCACGGTGCGCTCCGACCGCTCCAATGCCTTGAACAGGACGCTGCGCGTGAGGAAGCCTTCCGGCCGTCCCGCCGCGTCGACCACGGGAAACTCCTGCTGTGTCGTGCGGATCAGGCAATCGGCGGCGTCGGCCAGCGTGGCGCCGGGGCCGAGCGCCTCGAAGACGGTGATCATGCCGTCGCGCACGGCAAGCGAGCGCGTGGTCTCGGTCATCGCCACGTCGGCGCTCTCGGCGGTCGCGGCCAGATAGATGAAGATGGCGATGAAGACGAGGAGCGGATTGCCGCCGACCAGCCCGAGGAAGCCGAACGCGAAAGCCAGCGTCTGCCCGGCGGTGGCGGCGTAGCGCGTCGCCGTCGCCCGGTCGAAACGCATGCTCAGGAGCGCCCGCAGCACCCGTCCGCCATCCATGGGAAAGGCCGGCACGAGATTGAACAGCGCCAGGAACAGGTTGACGCCCGCCAGCCGCGCCAGGAAATCGATCCTCGGGTCCTCGATGGCCATGGCGGCGGGATCGACGCGCGCGCCCAGGAGCACGATCAGGACCATCGCGATCACAAGGTTCACCGCCGGGCCGGCCAAGGCCACGGCGATCTCGCGCGAAGGCTCCTCCGGCATGCGCTCCAGCCGCGCCAGCCCGCCGATCGGCAAGAGCGTGATGTCGCGGGTGGCGATGCCGAAGCGCCGCGCCATGAGGGCATGGCCGTATTCGTGCGCGACCACGCAGGCGAAGATCGCGAGGATGAAGGCCACGCCGACGGCCGCCGCCGGCAGGCCGCCCTGCGCATAGGCCGCGATGCCGATCCACGCCAGAAGCAGGAAGAAGGTGACGTGGACGCGGATCTCGGAGCCGAACAGCCGGCCGATCGGAAAGGACCAGGTCATGAGATGCGACCTCCTTGCGTGTCGCCATCCTTGCAGGCGTCACAAATTGTACTGCTCGCGCGCGTAGCCGCCCAGCCCGACCGCGTCGAGCCTGGCGAGCGGCGCGAGGAACGTCACCTGGATGACGCCGGGCGCGCGGCCGATCTCGATCGCGCCGTTGATCGTCGCGCGGTTGCGGACCTCGGGAACCGTCATGCCGAGGAGCCTGGCCGCCCGCTCCAGCCCGTTGTCGATGGCCGCGTTCATGTTGGCCGCCGTGCCGATCACCGAGACCGGCGCGAGTTCCTCCACGCCGTCCATGCCCCATGTCTTCGCAAGGCGCGCCGCGCGGGCGCGCTCGTCGGCGTCGAAGGGGCGCGCCAGCGGCGGCAGGTCCTCGACGAGGGGGAACAGCACCGGGCCGTCGATGGGATAGTTCTTCACCACCTCGACCTGGAGCGTGACGCTTCCCGCCACGTCCATGGTGTGACCGGCGATCTCGCCGTCGCCCTGGCCGGCATGCATGTCGCCCATATAGACGCCGGCGCCCTTCACCTTCACCGGAGCGATCAGGATGGCGCCGGGCCGCACCGCGTCGATGTCCATGTGGCCGTCGGTCTTGTGCTCGGCCAGCTGCTCGGCGGTGATGGCGTAGGGGTGCGGCGCGCCGACGAGGAAGGCGCCGAAGTCGCCGGCATTGTGCGAGTCCGGCATCGGGTGCGACGGCGTGGTGCCGAGCTGCCCGAGGAACGGGCGCATGCGCACCATGACGCCCGGCATGTCGGACGCCGCGAAGGCCAGGATCGGGTGCTGCGCCGACCCGTCGGGCAGGGCGGCGTAGTGGTGGGCATCGCGGGCGATCGTCTCCGCCGCCGCCTTCGGCACGGTCACGCCGACCTGGCGCGTCTCGTCGAACACCACGGTATAGCCATGGACGATCTCGAACGGCTTCACGGCGTTGCCGCATCTGTCGCATTTCACCGCATCCTGCCCGATGCCTTCGAGATGGGTCTCTGGCCACAGCTCGTCGCAGGTCGGGCAGCGCGCGGCGACGTAGGGATCGCCGAGGCAGAAGCCCTCCGGCGAGGAATCGTGGCCCGAAGCCGTGGCGAGCGCGGTGACGGTGATGTCGCGGATGCGGATGGCGACGCCGTCGCCGGGCTCCGCGCCGTCGACGAAGACCGGCTGCGTCACTTCGTGGCCGCCGCGCAGGCGTGGCGTGATCATCGGCCCCCAGCAGCCCGGAGCGGTGTTGGCGATGATGGTGCCGCCATTCTCCACCGGGCCGAGCATCGGGGCGGCCGGGTCGAGCAGGGCGTTGGTGAAGCCGTCGACGACGACGCTGCGTCGCGGCGCGCTGGAGATCGTGGCTTGCTTGTTCATGGCGTTTCTCCCTGCATGTCTCTTCGCCGGCGATAAGGCCGTTGGCCTCGCCTGACGCTCTCTCCCTGCTTGATCCTATCACCTCCACGGGCGAGGTTCTTGAGGTGAATCAAGGC
>ERZ869909.2596-NODE-2596-length-11644-cov-33.405810_pt1 | contig 11644 bp, 8 predicted proteins | sample MGYA00520892_ERZ869909 | MGnify/ENA primary metagenome ERZ869909 (study PRJEB32215, sample SAMEA104723947) | bioreactor metagenome | biome: bioreactor; feature: anaerobic bioreactor; material: water | place: China | collected 2015-03-12 ... | reverse complement strand
ACCGTCTATCGCGACCAGGAGTTCTCCGCCGACGAGCGCTCGGCCACCGTGCAGCGCATCCAGGACGTGCGCACGCTCCGCGCCACGCAGTTCGCGGAGGACGCGGGGCCGCTCGCGCATCCCGTGCGGCCCGAGAGCTATATCGAGATCAACAACTTCTATACGGCGACGGTCTACGAGAAAGGGGCCGAGCTGGTCCGCATGATCGAGACGATCCTCGGCCGCGACGCCTTCCGCGCCGGCATGGATCTCTATTTCGCGCGCCACGATGGCGAGGCCGCGACGATCGAGGATTTCATCGCCTGCTTCGAAGACGCCTCGAAGCGCGATCTATCCCATTTCAAGCTCTGGTATTCGCAGGCCGGCGCGCCCGAGCTCGTGTGTGCGCTCGCCTACGACCGGCAGAAGAAGACGGCCGAGCTCAAGATCGAGCAGGTGCTGCCGCCGACGCCGGGGGACGCTCGCAAGAAGCCGCTGCATATCCCGGTGAAGGTCGGCCTCATCGGCGGCAACGGCCAGGAGATCCCGCTCGTGAGCGATACGGGCGAGGCGATCGAGGACGGCGTGCTCCACGTGACGCGGCGTTCCGAGACGTTCCGCTTCGCCGACGTGCCCTCGCCGCCGGTGCCCTCGCTGCTTCGCGGCTTCTCGGCACCCGTCAATCTCACGGTGAGCCTTTCGGAGTCCGACCTCGCGTTCCTGATGGAGCACGACCGCGACCTGTTCAATCGCTGGCAGGCGGCCAACACGTTCGCCACGCGCACGCTCATCGACATGGTGCGCCGCCTCAAGAAGGGCGAGCGCGCGACGCAGCGTGCGACAGGCTTTGCGCGCGCGCTTCAAGCGGCCGTCGGCGCTTCCGATCTCGAACTCGCCTATCGGGCCGAGCTTCTCAAGCTGCCGAGCCAGAGCGACATCGCGCGCGAGATCGGCCGCAACGTGGACCCGGGCCTCATTTTCCGCGCGCATCGCCAGCTCACGCGCGTCGTCGGCGTCACGCTCGGCGCGGAGCTCGAAGAGCTCTATCGCGAGACGCGCGACAGCAATGCCTTCTCGCCCGACGCCGAAAGCGCAGGGCGGCGCGCGCTCGGCAACGTGGCACTCACGCTGCTCACCGCGCGCGGCACGGCCGCAGACGTGGAGCGGCTCTCGGATCACTTCTTCAACGCGCGCAACATGACAGAGGAGGCCCACGCGCTGGTGCTGATCGCGGCGCGCTCCGGCGCGTTGCGGGACGAGGCCGTCGCCCATTTCCACGACCGCTGGAAAGACGATCACCTCGTGATCGACACATGGTTCGCGGCGCAGGCGCAGTCACCGCTCCGCGCCGCTCTCGGCCAGGTCAAGGCGCTGACGCGCCATCCGCTGTTCAGCCTCACGACGCCGAACAAAGTCCGGGCGCTGATCGGCGCATTCGCGCTGCAAAATCCGGTGCAGTTCCACCGGCCGGACGGGGCGGGCTACGACTTCCTGGCCGGTCGCGTGCTCGAGATCGACGGCTTCAACCCCTCCATCGCGGCCCGTCTTTTGGGGGCTTTCCGGGCCTGGAACACGCTCGAGGCCGGCCGCCGGGCCGCCGCGAAGAAGGCGCTCCAGCGCATCGCGAAAGCCGAAAATCTCTCCCGCGACGTGGGCGAGATCGTTGCTAAGATGCTGGATCAGTAACACTCCAAAAAACTCTGACTCTCCTGAATTTTTCTCCCTCGACACAGGGCGGTCGAATCAGTGAACTAAGGGTGCGCCTGGTCGCTCTGTCGCGCACGTAAAGCTCAAAAATTCGAACTTGGAGGATGGGATGGCTCAGACCCTGTCGGCGCGTCCACGGGAGACGTGTGCCCTGACCGCTCAGCCGCTCGCCATCCGACCGATCCTCGCGGCGCTCACCTCATTCCGAACCGGCCGCAGGCCTCTCCGCCTGCTCCAAGGCGCCGCGCTCGCTCACGCGGGCGCCCTGGCCCTGCCGCTCGGCACGTCGGTTGAGGTGCCCGCCCTCGCCCTGGCGGTCGGCGCCTCGCTCACCGCCTTGCTCGCGTTCGCCCTGCCCCGAGGTTCCGTCGGACCCGTCGAAGCGGCGCACGCGGACGGTCCGTCTCCCATCTCCTCGAACGATCTCTCCCCGAAGGTTGAGGGCAGCGGGGCATCGCCCTCCCCGCTGCCCTTCATAGGAGAGCGGATCGTGCCCGGGCGCGAAGACACGGCGCAGTTCGCCGGCCTCGCCCGCGCCGCACAGCGGCTCCGGCGCGTGTCGCCGGTCCGCCGGCAGATCTGGGCGGACCTCACGGCGCGCGTCAGCCACGAGTTGCGCACACCCCTCAATGCGGTAATCGGATTCTCGGACGTGCTCGAAGCCGAGCTTCTCGGTCCCGTCGGACATCCGCGCTACCGCGAATACGCGCGCCATATCCGCGACTCGAGCCGCGAACTTCTGAAGTCGGCCGAAGACACCCTCGCCATCACCTGCCTGCTCGACCACGACCCCGAAGCGCGCGCCGAGGCCCGCGTCGATTTCAGGGTGGCGGTGGAGGAAGCCTGGGCTTTCCACACCGAGCCGCCGAGCCTGCACGGGCTCACGCTCGAAGCGCAGATTCCGGACGGGCTCGAAATCCTGATCGAGCATCGCCCCCTCAAGCAAATCCTCATCAATCTTTTCGCTGAAGCCGTTCGCCGCTCGGATGCGCGCGGCACCGTCGGGCTCGTCGCCACCGTGGATGGCGACCTCGTCCAGATCGAGGTGTTCCTGAGGGGCCGTCCCGATCGCACCAGCGTCGGTCAGGCGTCGCTTCCGGTCTCGCTCGCACACGCCCTGCTCGAGCTGCAGGGCGCGACTCTGATCGAAATCGACGATCCGCACGCGACCTGGCGGGTCGTGACCGTGCTCGAATGTGCGGCTCAGAACGATTTCTTCGCCACGCCCGCTTATCAAGAGGTGCGGACGCCCGCGCAGCAGGTCTGCTGAGCGGGCCGCCCGTCTACTTCTTGTCTTTTGCTTCCTTGCCGCGGTGACGGGCCAGCCAGTCGGCCCGCTTGCGCCAGCGCTCGGAGAGCTGCTTCCGCTCGTCGGCACTCAGGCGCGCGGCCTGCACCAGGAACGTCTCGACGGTCGTCGAGCGCAGCGCCTGTTCCTTGCCGGCGACGTTGGCCAGAGCCTGCTCCAGCGCGGTGCGATCGAACGGCTCGGCCGCGAGCCGATCCGCCGCTTCGATCCGTGCCGCACGCAGCTCGTCCATCGCGGGACGCATCTCGCCGTATTCCTTCTTCAACTGATCCAGCACCTCCTTGCGCCGGTCGTCGGGCAGCACGTGCGTCAGGCCCATGAGCCCGAAATGCTCGCGCGCGGCGTGATGCGGACCGTGCCCGTGCTTCTTGAAGCCCATGCCGACGACGGCGCCGACGAACAGGAGGTTCAGCGCAAGCGAGCCGATCAGAAGATATTTCATGCGCCGCGATCGCGTGCCCGGCGGCGAGACTTCGCTCACAGGTAGTCCTCCTCGAAGAAGCTCGTTGCGTTGCTGTCGAATGCGATCTGGCCGAGATCCACGTCCCCGTCATACGTCGCATCCGCGACCAGGGGCTGGACGGCGGTGTCGAACGTGCCGGAAAGGCCCGAGAACATGCCGAGCACGAGCGAAGCCGCGAGCAGCGCGGCCGCCGGACCGTGCGTCCGCCCGCTCGTCGCGACGCGCTTCCGCACGAGCTCGGAGGTCCAGGCGCGTTTCGGCACCTGGCCCGCGGCCATGCCGGCCTCGGCATCGACCGCCGCCATGATCCGGCCGGTCAGCGCACGGGTATCCACTGTCGGCGGCGGCATCAGATCCAGGAGGCGGTCGAGCGCCTCGGCTTCCTTGAGACGCTGCTCGGCCGCGCCGTCCTCTGAGAGGAGGCGGGCAAACCGCATCCGCACGGGCGCCGGCCAGCGCGTGCGGTCGCTGCCATAGCGCTCCAGCACCTCGCCGAACGCTTCGAGGCCGTCTCGTTCAATCCTGTTCTTCTCAGTCATGGTCCGTATCCTGAGCCCGCATCCGGGCCGTTCGTCCGGGCTTTCGCCCCTTCATTCTCTTCACTCGCCTCACGCGTCGCTTTGCAGAAGACCTTTCCAGTCTTTCTCCAGGCTCACGCGCAATGCGCGCCTCGCCCGAGCCAGAAGCGATTCCACGGCTTCATCCGATACACCGAGCACCTCGCCCACCTCGGCCTGGCTCAGGCCCTCGTGGTGGAAGAGGGTCAAGGCGCGGCGCTGGCGTTCCGGGAGCGCCGCCATCGCTTCGCCGACCCGGCGCGCGAGATCCTGCTCCTCGAGGTTCGCCATCTGTGTCGGCGCCTCCTCAATCTCGGGGACCTCGTCCACCACCACCGTGCGGCGGGACTGGCGGATCCGGTCCAGGCAGAGGTTCGAGGTCACCCGCCTCAGCCAGGGCCGGAGGCCGTAAGGCCCCAGATCCAAAGTTTCGCCCGCGCGCCAAAGCCTCAGCAGCGCTTCCTGGGCAATGTCCTCGGCTTCCGCCTCGTCCTTCAGCATGCGGCGCGCGAGGATGACGATGGCGCCCAGATGGCGGTCGACCAGCATCCTGAAGGCCTGCCGATCCTGGCGGCCGACACGCGCCAGCAGCGCACGGTCCTCCGCCGCGTCGGGCCACGGGCCCTGGCGCACGTCGCCTCCCGGGCTCCCTGGCGTCGACCCCTTCGGTCCGGTTGGCCCCGACCCCACCATCGCCTCGTCTACTCTCATCCGTCCCTTGGGCAGCGTCACGCTTTAGGGCTCCCGCAGATGTTCATGTCTGCGGAACGGCCCGACCCTTCAAAATCCGTCGCGAGCTATTGTACCAGCTCGGAAAATCTTGCCGCTACCCCGGCGAGGGTTTCGCCCAGCTCCGCTTCCAGGGTCGCGAAATCCGGTGCATCCCCCGCGCGCGCGAGCAGGGCCTTGAGGCCGCTCGGTGCCGTTGCGGGGTCAAAAGGCTCTTCAAGACAAAGCCTTAGAACTTGCGTGAGGTTGTGGAGCAGGCGCGTGGCCTGGGTCAGGCGCGCGGCATCCGCGCCCGAGAGGACGCCGGCATCCGCGAGCTTCCGGTAGGCGGCGAGCGTGTTCTGGTCGAGCACCTCAGGCTGCCCCGCCGCGTGGACGAGTTGCAGATGCTGAGCAATGAATTCGAGATCGACGAGACCGCCACGCACCTGCTTGAGGTCCCAGATCTTGTCCGTCCCCTTGTCGGCGGCAATGCGCGCGCGCATCTCCTGCACGTCCTTGGCGATCACGGCGCGGTCGCGCGGGCGCACCAGGGTATCGCGAATGGCGGCCTCGACGGCATCGCGCAACGCGGGCGGCCCGGTGATGACGCGAGCGCGCGTCAGCGCCAGGTGCTCCCAGGTCCAGGCTTCGGTGGCCTGATACTCACGGAATGTCGAGAGCTGCGCGGCGACGGGGCCTTTCTGTCCCGAAGGCCTCAGCCGCATGTCCACCTCGTAGAGCGTCCCCTCGGCCGTCGGCGCGGAGAGATGGGCGATGAGGCGCTGCGTGTAGCGGGCGTAGTACTGGCTCGGCGCGAGCGGCTTTTCTCCGTCCGAATGCGTGGCCGAAGGATCGAAATCGTAGACGACGATGAGGTCGAGGTCCGAGGATGCGCTCAGCTCCCGCCCGCCGAGCTTGCCCATGGCCACGACGACGGCGCCGCCGCCCGGCACGCGACCGTGGACGCGCACCATCTCCTTTTCGACGTCCTCGACCATCGCCGCGATCAACCGCTCGGCGAGCAGTGCGTACGCATTGCCGGCCTCGCCTGCATTGATCGCACCCGAGAGCACCTTCACGCCGATCAGGAACGCCTGCTCGCTCCCGAGGACGCGGGCTCGATCCAACACGTCCTGCGGATCGATGGCATGGGCGAGTTCCGCGCCGATCGCCTCGTCCAGCTCTGCGGCCGTGGGAAGCGACCGGAACGTGCGCGGATCAATGACGGCGTCGAGCAGGCGACGCCGTCGAGAGAGGATGCGCGCAAGGCGGGGCGCCGTGCCCATCATGTCGGCGAGGAGACGCATGAGGGGCGGCTTGGCCTTGAGCAGAGAAAAGAGCTGCACCCCGGCCGGGAGCGCGGCGAGGAAGCGGTCGAAGGTAGCGATTGCGCGATCCGGGTCGGCGGTCTCGGCGAACGCCTGCACGAGGAGCGGCTGAACCTCCGTCAAAAGCTCCCGCGCGCGGGCGGTGCGCACCGCCCCGTAGCGTCCGTGATGCCAGCCGCGCACGATCGCGAGGGCGTCAGACGGGCGCGCGTAGCCCATGCGCGTCAACGCCGCGACCGTGTCCGGATCGTCCGTCTCCCCGGCGAAGACGAGGTTCGCGCCGGCCGCCGTGAGTTCGGGCGCACTTTCGAACAAGCGCGCGTAATGCCCCTGAACCGGCACGAGCACGGCGCGCAGGGCTTGCGCGAACGCGGCCGCATTTTCATATCCCGCAAAGCGCGCGAACGCTTCGAGCCGCACGGGATCGACGGGCACAACGTGGGTCTGCTCGTCGGCGACCATCTGCAGTCGGTGCTCGATCTCGCGCAGATAGAGATAGGCGGCGATGATCTCGTCCGCGACGGGCTTTTCGATCCAGGTCAGCGCAACGAGGGTGGCGAGCGTATCGAGCGTGCGCCGGGTGCGCAGGTTGCGTTGGCGTCCGCCGGCGATGAGCTGCTGCGTCTGGACGAAGAATTCGATCTCGCGGATGCCGCCGGGGCCGAGCTTGATATTGTGGCCCGCCACGCCAATCCCTTCGCCGAAGCCGCGAAACGCATGGATCTGCCGTTTCATGGCGTGGATGTCGGCGATGGCCGCGTAGTCTAGGTTCCGCCGCCAGATGAAGGGCGCAAGCTCGGCGAGGAATGCCTCGCCCGCCTCGATGTCGCCTGCGCACGCACGCGCCTTGATGAGCGCGGCGCGCTCCCAGTTCTGGCCGAAGCTTTCGTAATACTGCGCGGCCGCATCCGTCGAGAGCGCGATCTGTGTGGCGCCCGCGTCGGGGCGGAGGCGCAGGTCGGTGCGGAACACGTAGCCCGCGGCCGTGCGCTCGTCGATGAGGCGGACGAGATCGCGCGTGAGGCGCACGAAGAACGTGGGCGCTTCGAGGTCGGGTTTCAGACGCGCCAGCGCGCGCTCGTAGAAAACGATGAGATCGATGTCGCTCGAATAGTTGAGCTCGAACGCCCCATACTTGCCGACGGCAAGCACGATGTATCCCGATCCCTGCTCCGGTTGCAACGGATCTTCCGGGAGCCAGTCGCCTTTGGCCGCGGCCAGGCGGAAGAGGAAGCGCACGGCGCCTTTCAAGGCCGCGTCGGCGGCTTCGGAGAGAACGCGCGTCACCTGCATCACGCCCCAGACACCGCCGAGGTCCGCGAGCGCCGTCATGAGCGCCACTTCCGCCTTGTAGACGCGCAGCGCCGTCATGGCCTCCGTCATCTCTCCGATTTCGGACAGACGCGCGGCGAGGGTCTGCGTCAGCGCTTTGAAGCGCTCCTCCGGGCTGTCGCGCAGGATGGCCTCGAAACGATCCGGGTTGCGAAGGATCTCGCCTTTGAGATACGGCGAGCCCGCAACGACGCCTGCAATCAGCGCGCGCGCAGGCGGTTGCTCCAGCAGGGCTACGAGGCCGGCGCGCGCCTCGCTCTTCCCCCACTCCGCGAGCAGAGGCGCGAGGCTCTCGCCGCCCGCCGGATCCTGCGGCAAGCGGCTCGCGGCATCGATGCGCGCGATCAGCGGGCCCTCGGCCGCTCGGTCTCCCGGCATCTCTTCCCCCTTGGATTGGCGGCGCGGCTAAGCTGGCGCTGCGCGTTGTTTTTTGACCAGGGGAAGCGTTACCACAACCCTGAGGCCCGGATCATTATCCTCGAGCCGCACGGAGCCGTTGTGGAGCCGCGCGACGGCCGCGACGAGGCTGAGGCCGAGGCCCGTGCCGGGCTGGGTCCGGCTTTTCTCCAGGCGGACGAAGCGACGAAGCGCGCGGTCGCGATCCTCGGCCGCGATGCCGGGCCCCCTGTCGGCAACAGAGATCTCCGCGGCGTCTCCCCGCTCCGTCACCCGCACGGCCACGGCCGTGGTCGTCGTCGCGGCATCGGGTGCCCGCTCCTCGGCCGCGCATGCCGCGTACCTGGCCGAATACTTGATGGCATTGTCGACGAGGTTGGCGACGGCCTGCCCGACGAGCTGCCGGTTGGCGCGGATGCTCATGCCGTCTCCGGCCTCGATCTCGAGAGCGAGGCCCGCTTCCTCTGCGACGGGCTCGTAAAGCTCGGCGACGTCGCACACGAGGCGGCCGAGATCGAAGGCTTCCGCACTCTCCTCGACCACGCCCGCCTCAAGGCGCGCGATCAGAAGCAATGCGTTGAACGTCTTGATGAGCTCGTCGGCCTTCTCGATCGTGGATTCGAGCCCCTCGCGATATGCGTCCGCGCCGCGATTGTCCCGCAAGGCCGCCTCGGCGCTGTTGCGCAGACGGTTGAGCGGCGTTTTCAAGTCGTGCGCGATGTTGTCCGAGACCTCCTTGAGGCCGCTCATCAGCTGCTCGATGCGATCGAGCATCGCGTTGAGGCTCTCCGAGAGCGTATCGAGCTCGTCGCGGCTTCCGCTCACGGGAATGCGCCGCGAAAGGTCGCCGGCCATGATGGAGCTGGTCGTCGCGTTGATCACCTCGATGCGGCCGAGCACCGAGCGGCCGATCCAGAGCCCGGCGATCAGCGCAGCGAGCGCGAGCGCGCCGAAGCCCCACAGGAACGTGCGCTTGATCCTGTCGGCGAGCGCCACCTGATCCTCGACATCGCGGCCGATGACGAGCGAAAGGCCCGATCCCGTTGCGATCGGAATGCCGACACCGAGCCTAGAGACGCCCGGCGTGTCCTTCGGCCGATAGCGAAACACGCCGCCGCCGGTTGGATTAGCCGCAAGCTCGGGCGGGATGGCCGCGACGTTTCCGGCGATCTTTCCACCCGCCGGGTCCCACAACAGATAGAGCCCCGCGCCGCCGACACCGCTTCTCAGACGGACGGTGTCCGCCACCGTCCTCGCGTCGGCCCCCGCGAGCGTTCGCGTCAGCTCGGTCGCTTCCGCACGCAGCTCCTCCACGACGTGATCGGTCAGCACCGTATTGGTCTGCCAGAACAGCACGCCCACGATCAGCGCCGAGACCAGAAGGAAGCCGGCCGCGCTCATCGCCGCAAGGCGGAACGCCTGCGTGCTCATCAGGCGCACGATCACATCAGAGACTGCCGTCACGGACCATGTACCCCGCACCCCGCACGGTGTGCAGCAGCGGCTTGTCGAACCCCTTGTCGATCTTCGAGCGCAGCCGCGAGACGTGGACGTCGATGACGTTGGTCTGCGGGTCGAAGTGATAATCCCACACGTTTTCGAGCAGCATCGTGCGCGTCACAACCTGGCCCGCGTTCTTCATGAGGTATTCGAGCAGGCGGTACTCGCGCGGCTGAAGCTGGATCTGCTCGCCAGCCCGCGTTACGCGGTGGGAAAGACGGTCGAGCACGAGGTCGCCGACCGCATAGCGCGTCTCCTGCTCCTCGGGAACGGCGCGCCGCCCCAGCGCCTCGATGCGCGCGAGAAGCTCGGTGTAGGCATAGGGCTTCGTCAGGTAATCGTCGCCGCCTGCGCGCAGGCCCTTCACGCGGTCGTCGACGTCGCCGAGCGCGGAGAGAATGAGCACCGGCGTACGGCTTCCCTCGGAGCGAAGCGTCTTGACGACCGAGAGACCGTCGAGGCGCGGCAGCATCCGGTCCACGATCAGGATGTCGTAGGCGCCGCCCTGCGCCATCGAGAGGCCCGTTTCTCCGTCACCGGCCGTGTCGGCGGAGTGGCCGCTTTCCTTCAGCGACTTCTGCAGGAACTGCGCCGTCTCGCGGTCGTCTTCGATCACCAGGACGCGCATCGCTCTCCTCGCTCGGCTCGTGGATCCGCCCCGCCGTCATCTTCTGCCCCAAGATGATATGGGATCGGACTTCAGGAAAGTTACCCCGTCAGATACATCGAGGCGGCCCGGCCCCTCAAGTGCCGCGCCGCCTCCCGTTTCATCTCGACAGCTCCGGATCAGCCTTGCTTGAGCTGGATCGGCACGATGCGACGCTGCTCCTGGGACTTGATGGAGAGCATAACCGCGCGGCGGCCAAGCTCCTTGGCCTTGCGGATGCCTTCCACCACGTCGTTCGGGCCATTAACCACCGTGCCGCCGACTTCGAGGATCACGTCACCTGCGCGGATGCCCTTCTGGGCGGCGTCGGATTCGGGATCGACTTCGGCGACCGAGACGCCTTCCTCACCGGTGCGGATCGGAGCGAGGGTGAGGCCAAGCTGCTGCAGCTCGGTGCCGGCTGTGTCGTCGGTGGGGTTGCCCTGCTCGAGGCGGGCGATCTCCTCGGCCGATCCCGGGAACGTCCCGAGCTTCACCTTGACGATCTCTTCCTGGTTGTTGCGCCAGACCTTGACGTCGACCGTCGTGTCGGGCGCATAGCCGGCGATCTTGCGGGCAAGGTCGCGACTGTCGGAAATGTCGTCGGTGTTGACCTGCAAAATCGCATCCTGTGCCCGGAGGCCCGAATCCGCCGCCGGTCCGCCTGGCGTGATCTCGCTCACGAGCGCGCCCTTGGCCTGCGCCAATCCGATCGCAGCAGCCGTGTCCTCGTCCACGTTCTGGATCTTCACGCCGAGCCAACCCCGGCTCACCGTGCCCTTTTCGCGAAGCTGGTTGATCACCTCCACGGCGGTGCGCGACGGGACCGCGAACGCGATGCCCACGTTGCCGCCGGACGGGCTGAAGATCGCGGTGTTGACGCCGATCACCTCGCCCTGAAGGTTGAAGGTCGGACCGCCCGAGTTGCCGCGGTTCACGGCGGCGTCGATCTGCAGGAAGTCATAGGGGCCGGAGCCGATGTCGCGGCCCTGCGCCGAGACGATGCCCGCCGTCACGGTGCCGCCGAGACCGAACGGGTTGCCGACCGCAAGCGCCCAGTCGCCGACACGCGCGTCGTTCGTGGCGAACGCAACATGGGGGAAGCTCTTGCCCTCGGCCTTGATCTTCAAGAGCGCGAGGTCGGTACGCGCGTCGGTGCCGACGAGCTCGGCTTCCAGCTTCTCCTGATCGTCGAAGCTCACCTGGATGCGGCCCGCGCCGTCGATGACGTGATTGTTGGTGACGACGTAGCCGTCCTCGGAGATGAGGAAGCCCGAGCCCTGCGCCTGGGTCGGACGCGGCTGCGGCTGGCCGCGGAACTCACGCGGCAGATTCTTGAAGAACTCGTAGAACGGGCTGTCCTCTGGGATATCCGGGAACGGCGAAGGCTGGCCGGGTGTGGCTCCGCCTCCACGCTGGGCCGTCCGGTTCGAACCCGTCACCGAGATGGAGACGACCGACGGCTTCACCTTCTCGATCACGTCGGCGAACGAGAGCGGCGCACGCCCGAACGGCGTCTCGACACCCGGGTCGGCCGGCTTCAGCTGCGCAACCGAGGGCGTCAAGGCAAAGCCACCGATGAGCAGGGTTGCGCAGGCCGCCATGGTCAGAGCCGTGCCGGCCCGCTGGCCAACACGCTTCAACGACGACTTTGGCCCGTTCCTTGCTCCGGGCTGAGCGTCACCGGACTTCAGCATTCCAATTCCTCCAATGGGA
>ERZ869909.2594-NODE-2594-length-11647-cov-3.707952_pt1 | contig 11647 bp, 13 predicted proteins | sample MGYA00520892_ERZ869909 | MGnify/ENA primary metagenome ERZ869909 (study PRJEB32215, sample SAMEA104723947) | bioreactor metagenome | biome: bioreactor; feature: anaerobic bioreactor; material: water | place: China | collected 2015-03-12 ... | reverse complement strand
CTGTTCACGGCGGGCTTGTCGTCAATGGTCAGGGTGATTTGAGAGGGGTCGAGTCCGTGCTTCTTGAGCAGGGCAACGAATTCAGAGGCGAAGGCCTCGGCTGAATCGCTGGCGGTGGACTTGGGTACGTCATTGGTAATGAATTGGCGTTTCATAGCGTTGCCCTCCAGGGCGGTTGGGTTAATGCAGTGTTGCGGCGGCGCGTTCGGCCAGGGCGGATTGGATTTCTAGCCGTGCTAGTGTCGGTTGAACCTGGGCGGTGACTGCGGCCACCACCTCGATATGGTTCTGCTGTTGCAGCTCGATCAGTTGCAGCACGGTGTCACGCAAGCGGTTGAAGTCGTCGTCGGTGACTTCCTCGACTGCGGTGCCTGTGTGTATGGGTATCATCATCGGCGCATCCCCATGCGGTGACGGCGCGGTAGCAAGATGCCTGCTTTGCTGCCGGTGGGCTGGGTGGCCATGGCGATGATCCCCGCCGCTGCGTTCGCCAGATCCTCGTGACCACCAGGCGGCGAGTCGATTTGTTCGCGGCCGCTGCGCGACACCCTGCGCTCCAAGTTGCAGAACTGGCTAATAAGGGTTTTATCGTTTGGCAATTCAACTTGCCCTGAGTTAAAGCGGCTCACACAATCGCGGTAAAGCTCAGACTTAGGACGGGCGCTCTGCTCGCACTCAATGCCGAACTTCGCAAACTCGTCTTTACTCCAGGCGCCGGAATACTTGTCCGACTGAATCTTGCGGATGCCGTAAGTCTTGAACAGGGCGGCATACTCGGCTGTGATCTCGCTGGGGCTGCCGTGTCGTCCACGCACGAGGTCAACAATTAGCCGCTCGTCTTCGATGTGGCCGATAGCTACGGCATATTTATCTGCGCCCCCGCCCGCTGGATCAGCAAATCCGATGTACTCGACACCAGGCTGATATGGCAGCTCTAACGGACTGGAACGAACCGCATCCTCGACCACCTCACGCTGTAGCAGGTCGGAAATTCCAGAGCGCCATTGGGCGAGCCATTCACTCTTCGATCCCTCTGGATCGGACTCCATGGCGCTGTCGATAAGGGATTGGGGAATCGTCGGATTAAACAGGCGAGTAGCCCCTTGCAGAACGAGAACATCACTATCCTTCCCGTAATGCTTGCGCCACTGGTCAAAGACAAAGCCTTTCTTCGCCCACGGGCTTGAGATAGTCAGCAGCATCCCACCCGTAGTTGCTAGCGATGGCTTCGCGGCTCGATAAAGCTCGATGGCGGGTGACGCTGTTTCGGACTCACCATAGAAACAGGCCTCGTCCATGATCATCGCGACGGCGGATCTACCCCGGATGGCTTTATAACTATTGGTCGCTATCTGAATGGTGATGTTGTTGTTCAGCTCGATGGACTCCGCGCCCCACTTCGTCACCATGCTGGACAGCATCGGGCTCGCTTCAAATATTCCCTTGACGAATCCGAAAACGACGGCGGCCTGTGCCCTATCTACTGCCAGACACAGGATAAACCCTCGCTCACCTGGGGCTAGTCTGTCGGTGATGCCTTCGAGTGCAGCGCCCACGGTCGCTAGGTACGTAGCCACCAGCGCGGTCGTGTGTGACTTGGCCGACCTCCTGCCCGCGATAGCGACGGCTTCCGAGACACGCTCTGTTGGCGGTTGGCGGCCACCTGCCAGCTTACGGAACAGCGCTCGCCTCTCTGGCTTCATGGGCAGGCCGAACATACCGGACAGGCAGGCTTTCCACGGTTCCCACGTGTCGCCTTTCATGGTGCCAGGCGTCAGCTCGTCGGATTCCATGAACTCGATGATGTTCATGCCTTGTCCTCACGGCGGGCTAGATACTCACCGAGGGAGGGAACATCTTTGGCTACCCGTGACAGCCCCAGCTTGTTGCTCAGGCCGACAAGGTTGTTGCTCGCTTGAACGTATTTCCCAATGTCCACGGCCTCGCCTTGGGCCATGGCTTGTTCTTGCTGCTGAATCCAATACTCAGCCCACATATAGCGGGCGATTAGGGAGCGTTGCAGATATGACAGGCTCTGCTCGCCGCCCAGATCGTTGGTGATCTCGGTATAGCGAGCCCGCATTGCTTGAGCAACCGATGTGCGGGCGTCGAGTGACGCTAGCCACTGCGGGGTGAACTCAGCGGGGACGTTCGATTGCTTGGGCATATCTGCGGCCTATCTCGTGGCTAATTACCCTCCATTATAACCTGTCCAATTGTAAATATCTATCGTGTGTCAAGCCTGCGGTGGCGGATGACTATTACTGGCGCAAGAAAGCCGGCACGGGGCCGGCTCAGTGCTACTTGGCGGGGCTGCTCGGCTATATGGCGAACTCGTCATAGGTCGCGTCGATGTCTCTCTTTTCTTTTGCGGCAATGTGCGGATGCTCTCTGAATATGACGTTCCTGTTCCTGGCCTGAATCAATCGTTCTGGACGGCACATCTTTGCCCATTCAGCGGGGGTCCTTTTGCCAGCGTAAAACCCCTTGTTCCCCGCCCTGTTCCACATTGGCCTGTGAAGCTCTATCAAGGCTCCTTCCATTTTCTTTCTTTCTTCGTTTGTGGTTCCTGTGCAGTCTATCCACCTAAGCGTGCAGTGGTTCGCCCACGCTTCCGGGAATATGTGATGGAAAGGCCAGGCCATCGTCTGGAACGACCACCTGTGCCTAAGAGATGTCGCCTTTCCTACGTATGCAACATCACCTGAAGGAAGGCAGACAATGTATATGGCCGGGATCCTAGGGAGATCCATCGGGTATGTTATCGGAACACTCATTTCACAGCCTCCACTACCCGCCGGACAGTGGCCCGAGAGACGCCATATACGGCGCTCAGAGCGTTTTTACTCTCCCCCTTGGCGTGACGCTGCCTTATCTCTGCGCGTTGCTTGTCGGACAGCTTAGCGGGCCTTCCGCCCATGTTTCCCGACGCTGCCTTGCCTTCCTGTGTCCGCTCCACAATCAAGTTACGCTCCAGCTCGGCGAACATGCCCAGCAAATGCACCATGGCGCGGCTCAGAGGATCTTCCCGGCTGGTGTCCAGATTCTGGTCGAGGGCCAGCAGGCAGACACCACGCTCTGCCAGCGTATCCAGCGTTTGCAGCACCTGGGACAGCGAACGTCCTAGGCGGTCGATCTTGGTCACTACCACCACGTCACCAGCCTCCACGGTGGCCAGCAGCTCCCCCAGCGCCTGGGCGTTGGTTTCCCGCTTGCCAGATCGCTTCCCACTGATAATACGGTCGCGGTCACAGCCAGCGGCCTCCAGGCGCTTAACCTGGGCGTCCAGGCTTTGCCCCGTGCTCGATACTCGTGCGAATCCAATGCGGGCCATCTCTGCTACCTCTCTCTGGTGGTCAAAACTTAAAAGATATGACCAGTAGTGTACTGCCATGGCCAAAAGATAGCAATACCCTGTTTTGACCAATGGCCAAAAGATAGGGGTGGCAAAAGGCCAGTGTGGGGAGAGGGTAGGGGTCACGGCGGGGTCGGGATGAATCGTCGCTGTTAACCTCAATCTCGGCCACAGTTGACCTCTGTCGGAGTATTCCTAGCCTTGCGGGGGGGGGTGTAACCGTGTAACCGTGCTGTACCCAAGCCGTAACCGAGCCCTTGGTTACGCACGAACCGCTCTAGAATGGGCCTTCCAGCCGGTTGTAACCGTGTAACCAAGATTTCGCTATTACTCTATGCACTAAACACTCTCTACACACATATCCCTTATATACTCCCCTTTCATTATCAACTTAGTAGGAAAAGACGGTTACATGGTTACACCAGCCGCAAACCCGCATGGTTGAGCCTCCCGCGTGTAACCATGCCCACGGTTACGCCATGGTTACGACGGTTACACCAGACATGAAAAAGCCGCCTCGATGGGCGGCTCTGGTGGTCACACCCCAGCATGGCTAGGGACTCTTCAGCAGGATGCACTTTTCAACCTTTCCGTTGACGCGGTGAGATTTCACCCCGCAACCGTCTGCACTCATATGCTTAAGGATCTCGGGTTTCCGCTTTCGGTAAGCACCGATCTCCGAGCGATCGAAGTGCTCCTCTAGATAAACGTCAACGCGCTTTGCGGCACTAGTCAGATAGCTCTGCCCTGTCCGCTGGTCCCTGAGAATATGAGACTTAAGCCCCGAATCAACCGACATGAGCCAGTCGGATACATCCATCGCCACCCTAGGTAGGCTGGCGCTGAATCGGTCGAAAACAGTATCGAGCCCGTATTGCTTGATGAAGCCGTTAATCCACTCGTCCGCTGCCGCCTGGGAACCTTCCTTGCCCATTGCCTGCATCTCGGAAACCATTCTATTCATCTCGTCGGCTACATAGCCAGCCACGCCAGCCAAGTAACGGCCTTTCCCGACTTCGTTAAATAGAGAACGCTCCTCCAGCGTCCCGCTTTCAATGAATACGCTCATGCGGTTAGCGAACTGGTCCTCGACGCCATTCTCTGTTACCAGCGAGCCTACCGACTCTGCCGATAGAAAGATTTTAGCGAAGATTTCAACACGGGCAGTTAGTTGGTGCTTGGGGGCGAGTGTGATTTCGCTCTGAAGTTGCTTCAACTCAGCTTTGACTGTCTTGAATTCATCCACCACCAGGGCAAGGGCGCGTTTGAACTCCTCGGGAGTTCGTCCCACTGGTCGCCCCTCAAACATCGCCTCGATTTCCCGCATAGATGTACCCACGGCAGCGTTAAGTTTTTGCAGGACTCCCAAAAGAAAGCCTTTGCCCCAGTCACTGTCAGCGTGAATCCACAAATAGCATTTCTTGCGGTCTGCACTAAAGCGACTCATCACCAGAAACTTGATGAAGTCATCTAGGCGAGTGAAGTGCTCTTTGAAGTCGGCCACAACTTTAGGGTTGCGGGGGCTGCTGACTTCATATGGGCGATGTGTCAAGACAATACGGGCCTTGTCCTCCAGCAGCTCTAGGCGTGGCTGGGTGGCGAACATATCAACACGCCACTCGATGCTGTCCCGTTGGTTGTGGAACTTCAGGTGATCCAGCAGGAGGCCGCCAGGTATTCCCACGACGAGGGCGATGTGCTTTTCCCTCCGCTGTTGGGCTGCCATTGTCGCAGGGTCGCCAAAATCCATTTCGTTAGCGCGAGCTGCAACGGCTGCCTTGTCAATGACCGCCCCGAACGTCATGCGAAGGAATTTGTAAGCGTCCCGCTCCGTGTAACGGTTTAAGCTCTGTTGGTGATTGAGCATAAAAACCTTGCCCTGAGAGCCAGACCAAAAGGCGCCGTTAATCATCGCATCGATAACGCTGGTGTCGGGGGTTAGCTTTGGCTCCCACTCGCTGCCCTCGTCCACCTCCAGCGCCTCTAGGACGCGCTCGCGTATAGTTTTAGCCAGTCGGGTGGCGCTGCGTGAGATTACCGGCTCAGCGAGCAAGGCATGAGGCTGCTTAACAGCAGGGTTTAACCCCTCAGCCTGCATATATTCACGCTGGCGCCGTCTCTGCCCCTCTGGGTCTACCATGGGAGCTAGTTCCGCTACCGCTTTGGCCACGTCTCCGCCATATTCCAAGGCGGTGATAACGTCGAATACGTCCAGCGCGTGCCCGTCATGGTTCAGGTTCGATAGTGGGTCGCTCTCGCCATGGTGGGAATAGGCCACCTGCTTACCGTCGCGCTCTAGGATCGAAACGCCAGGGGTTCCCGTACTGCTCCAGGGGCTAAGGTAGCGTTTCCCCTGCTGACGGTATCCAGTGGAAGCCAGCAGCTCGGTCAGCCTATAGGCAGCGTTCACCTTGCCGATGATGCCCGCGTGTTCGCCTGACACGCTGCGCGGCTTCGGTATCGCCTTGCGCTCTATGACTGCCTTGCGCTCCTCTTCCGCCTGATAGGCGGCCAGACAGGCGGATACCAGCGGGTCGGCATCGTCTAGCGGGTCAAGCTCGGGATGGTCGGTTGCGTCTATGAAGTCATACGGCGCGGCCTCGCTGATCTTGTTTGGGGCATAGAATACTTGGGCTTTCCGCTGCTGTACTGCATCCGTGCCCAGCATCAGCGCCAGCCCGCTAGAAATGCGGTGATACCGTTCAAAGTCCACAGGGCGGGAAAACGGAATAATCACCTTCCAGCGCTGGGCGGTGATACCGTGCTTTTCCTGAAGGTGGCTACTAGTGGTAAAGGCTAGAAAGGCGCGGCCGTATCCGTTGTAGCGGTCGGCAATCTCGGCATAGCTCTGATCGTCGTCGTCGTGATCTTGCGCGAGCGCATAGAACAACGCGGTTTCAGCGTTCGGGTTCTGCTTCCCCTGGGCATGGAAAGGGGTAAGAGCCTGGGCTTGCCCCTTGGGCCTAATGGTCGGGGAGCTGGCCATCACCCCCAGCTCGGCTAGGCTCACGAACTTAGCCGGGCGGCTGTCCTTGACGCTGGCATATAGCGGGAATGGGCGCTCAATGCTATTATGACCACTGGAGTATTTATCTTGAGCCTCGCAGACGGTGCCAGCCGATGCGGGGCTTTGTTTTTGCTCAGCCATGGGCAACACCTCCCTCGGGCAAACGGTATTCAATACCGCACCGCTCAATGTGGAAGTCGAGTTGCCCCGTGCTCAGCAGCCAGTCGATAGCATCGCGGACTTCCTGGGCGGAGTGACCTTCTCTGACGGCTTTATTGATGAGGAAGCCCGGTTCGATACCGTCGCGGCGTCCTACAATGCGAAGGATGAGTTGGTTAAGCTGATTCATTTAGACACCTCCGCCATAGTTGCTTCTGCGGTGGAGCTGTAATCATCAGCGTCGGCGAGCCAGTCGAGAATATCTTTAAGGCGATAGCGGATAGAGCGCCCACGACGAATAAAGCGGGGCGACGGCCTTCCTAATAGTTCGCCAGTGCAGCGGCTCTTACGTGCTGTTGCTGGTGCGGCAGGGATTAAGCCGGGGAATACTGATCCCTCGGGAAGCTCAATAAGTGAGGGGTCTAGCCCTGCTTTGTAGGATGCCAGGGCATTACTCAGCAGGCTGGAATAGTTCGGTTTCTTAGATGCTGCGGTTTGGGTAGACATTGAAAGCGTCTCTCGTTGCTAGTTGACGCTTTCAAGTGTGATCGGGCATTAACCTTTTGTTACGTGGTGATAAGGGGCGTCACTTATCCACAGGGCACTAATCACCTTCAGGTAAAGCATCTATCAAGATTCTATAATTCTTTATATCAACTTCTTTCAACCATATGTCTCTCATTCTATGGCGCCCAAAATTCCCGCCTTTTGCCTTAACGATGACACCATCCGCATCATTCTCTAAAAGGTCATCATAGATTTCCGCCACGATGTCGGAGCCGTCTGCTTTTTGGCTTTCAGCGGCTTTTGTCGGACTGATCCCACACTGTTTTAACTCCCACACGGCAAACGCTAGGTGTCTATTACGTAAATCGGTTAATAGTCGTACGTTTTGACCAGCATCGGGGCGTACAATTACCCCCTTTCTAACCTGATATATGAATTCAGCTAGCCTAGGGTGCTGTTGTCCTTTTTTACTTTCGAACAATGCAATAGCTGCATCAAAAGCACCTGCATCAAACTTGGCGAAAGCTACTACATGCTCGATCATATCGACCTGTTCAGCGGGGCGCTGTACGAGTCGTTCTAAGCGGTCAATTTCAGCCTGATATGCAACTAACATATCAGCAGCAGATTTACGCCGCTCTGGGCTCGACTCTTCTGCTGCCTCTTCCACCAGCTTCTGATAACCATCTCGGACGCGATCCAGTGCAATGCTACAGGCATCATTGCTGCGGCTGTAGCATGGGCCGGCGACCATGTAATAATTCCGGGAAGCGCTTTCAGCCTCAACCTCTTCGCGGCTTAATGAAGAAAGTTTCTCTTTCAAATCACTCCAAACAATGGCGATGGCCTCAAGCTGCTTTTCGGTAAAATCGCATATCAACGGTTCGTCCGCTGCTCGCAGCCCCCTCAGGCTTCCTAGTACGCGGTCAACAGCGTCTCGTTGTTCAGGTGTCATGCCTTGGCCTCCTGCTGGCGCTGCTGGGCGGATGAGAAAAGCTCGACGGCATCGCGCTTGTGGTCGGGCGCCAGGTGAGCATAGAACTTGATCGTCGTCTCGATGCTACTGTGAGCCATCAGGCGGGATACTGTCAGCAGATCCACACCAGCCATGACTAGCTGTGACGCGAAGTTGTGGCGCAGAGTGTAGAGCTGCAAGTCGGCTGGCAGTCCGCCCAGCTTCCGCACGGTCGCCCATGGTTTTTGCATCGCCGTTCGATCCATCCTCCCGCCAGTTCGGGCGGAGGGGAAGACTAGCCCCGTCTTGGGCTCATCCTGCTGGCGATGCCATGTCTTGAGCACGTCAATGATGGCCTTGGACATCGGGAAGGTTTGCGGCTCGGGGCGCTTGTGGGCGGTTTTCTCAATCACCTTGCGAATCTGACGGCGCTCGAAGTCCAGTTGCTCCCAGCGCAGCCCGGTAATATCGCCAGGGCGGAGCCCGGTGTGGTATGCGGTGAGTATCCAGGGCGCGACGTGATCCACGTAGGTCACATGATCCAAGTCTGGAAGGTATGACTTGCCATGCTCGCGGCTGCTGCGGCGCTGGCGGCGCTTCTGTTCCTGATACGCCTCTATGCCTGCGAACAGCGCTTCGACTTCCTCATGCTCCAGGTAGCGGCGCTCTGCCCCATGCTCGGCTAGCTGGTCGGCTGTAAGTGCCGGTTTCTGTAGCTTCACCCCGCCGAGAGGGTTGGCTGTAATCACCTTGCGGTCAGCCGCATGGGCTAGCAGGGCGTGGAGGGCATCATAGCTGCGCTTGAGCGTGAGAAAGGCGCGGGGCTTTTCTGCTGCCTCCTGATCCGCCTGCCAGCGCTCCACATCGGCTCGGGTGATGCTGCCCATCGGCTTGTCTAGCCAATCGGGGAAGTCCTTCTTGATCCTACGGAGGGTGCCGGCACCGTCTTTGCGTCGATTCTGGTAAAGCTCATATGGGCCGTCTAGATAAGCTCGCAGTGTCTGCTGCTCCTGACGCTTCGCTTCTTCCTTCTTCTCCTCCAGCACAGCGCGGGGGTCGCCGCCCTGGGTAACCACTGCCAGCGCCTGCTTGGCATCAGCACGGGCCTGGGTGCCATTCAGTGGGCCATAGCGGCCAATGGTCAGAATGCGCTGCTTGCCGGCCTTGGTGCGGTAGTACAGGCGGAACGTCAAGCCACGCTTCCCCGGACGGACGTGGTAGCCGGGCAGGTCTGTATCAAAAACATCTTCGTTCGGCGGCGCTTTGGCTAGCTTCGTCAGTTCGCCATCGGTCAGCTTCATGGTGAGTGCCATGCCGGGCCTCGATTTTCTAGGTAGCAAATAGGTAGCAAGATTCGGCTACAATGGGCCATTTCGAGAAACGAGAAAACAAGACGCCTTGCCTGTAAGATGCTGATAGTGCGTAGCTTAGTCGTGTTTTCTTGTTGCTGCTTAATTATAACAGGTTACGGCATGTACGCAATGGGGTTGCAGAGGTCGCAGGTTCGAATCCTGTCGCTCCGACCAGCTTATTCAAGAAAAACCGCCACTTACGGATCATGCCGGGTGGCGGTTTGTCGTTGGTGGTAAAATTCCCGCAAAATACTGGTAATACGAGCCTGCGCCTTGCAATGTTTCGAATGCCCAGAACTCACGCCTTGCTTGACCAACAGGAAGCGGGCATCCATACCTAGACGACATGCATTTCGATAAGGAGATCAAATGTTACGTTTACTAGCGCTGGCAGCCGCCGCGTATTGGTTGCGAAAGCCCGAAAACCGTGATCTCGCGAAGAGAAAACTAAAGGAAGGCTGGAGCCGTGTCGTAGACGGCGACGACACGCACCGATACGACATACGCAAGCATCGCGATCCACTCAGCCCCAACGACCCGCTCAGCCCCAACGACCCTAGTCCTAAGAGGGATGAACGGAAACTGTAGCGTCACTGAATCCAGTTTTTGGCACAGACAGGGAGGTCATAATGAGGAAATGGATTTTATTGGCCATTTTCAACTGGTTGAGGAAACCTGCAAACCGAGACAAGGCAAAGAACGCCTTGCGCGGTTTCCGCGGAAAGCGCCCAGGCAACCGCACGCCAGGAAGGAAGCCAAATCGAAACCCTGGCGATCGCACCAACTAGCCTTCCAGTTCACCTATGAAAATGCCCTGCCGGTCAGCCGGCAGGGCGCGTAGTGTCTGGCGCGACCCCGGCTACCAATCAGCGTTCCCCCTCTTTGCAGCGTCAGTTGGGCGCCCATTTCTCGTGCCGGCTTTCGTCGTATCACTCGGCTGCACAACGCGGCCACTGAGCATGGCGGCAATCTCTTACAACAAACCCCTCCCTGGCTCACATCCGATGCCCACAATTCCGGCTAGTCTAAGCAGGAATGGTTACCATGAGTGGCGATGACATGAAACGGATAAGCTACAGCCAGCAGGGCGTCGACGTTGAACTGGTTCTCATCCGGGATCCGTTCAACTGTGAATGGCTTGCCGTGGCGCGATGGGAAGCAAGCCCAGGGGCCATTGCCTCGCTACACTCCATGCCTCCGCTCAGCGCAACCGCGTCGGAAGCGGATGCCTGGAACGCAGCGAAGCAATGGGCAAACCAGCGCCTCATGCAGGAGTGGTCGAACGCGACTGGACTCGCCGCCAGCACGGCAGCAAGCATGTACAAGGGCCATGCACTGCGTTGAGGGCGAACCCAAGGGCCTGACCATGACTGGCCGGGCCCCATAGACATACACCCTTTCACCAGCCTCGCGGCGTCCTGCCCGAGCATCCTTCGCAGTGAGCTCGATCTTCCCTGAAGGGCTCTCCGTGACCACACGTCCATGAGTACCGCTCGCCTTGCAGCCGACCTGATGCAGTACCTTGTGACGAAATTTTGGCTACCCTTTGGGTATGGGCCATATGAGCAACCATCAGCCAAGACGGTCCTGTCGTGCTGACCCAGCAAGAGGTCGGACAAGCACACTAGCCAAATACATGGAGGTCTGCATGAAGCGCATTCTCGAGCATGCTGCAGCCTGGCTATTACGTGTCATGGAAAGCCACGAACCCCAACAGCCTCAGGAGCAACACGCCTGGAGCTGCTATCGAGCAGGACCCAGGCATCCACCGGGCGACAATCGGCGCCAGTAAGCGCCAATCACCGCCATTCCCTCGTCCTGCCCCAACAATCTGACCACCTCGTCCTCAGCCAAGGGAATGGCGGTCTCTATAAGCCTGTGCCGCACAGGCGCTATCGGATTGGACTCGGCCATGGTCGCAGCGGATGGATCGGACTATTCATCTCAACAGCAAGTGGTTCAATGGAGAGCGACATGGACAAGGCCGTAATCGATGCCATCCGGGAAAAAGAGCAGCTACCTGACAGCATGACTGACAGCGAAATAGCCCAGGAATACAAGGGGACATATACCGCAGCGAGAGCCGCTGTGAGCCTGGATCATAAACCGCTCGACCAGGTGCTCGCTGATACAATGGGTAAAATATTCCCGTTCATGAAGAAAAAAAAGTAACACTGTCAGGCAGGATAAATCAGCCGTCTCTTGGCGGATGCCACCGGAGGTCAACACCCAGGCGCACTGTCGAAGGCGCACTGTCGAAGGCGCACTGTCGAAGTTCTGAGGCCTGGCCTTTCCACTGCTTTAGACCCGCC
>ERZ869909.2593-NODE-2593-length-11653-cov-7.185211_pt1 | contig 11653 bp, 10 predicted proteins | sample MGYA00520892_ERZ869909 | MGnify/ENA primary metagenome ERZ869909 (study PRJEB32215, sample SAMEA104723947) | bioreactor metagenome | biome: bioreactor; feature: anaerobic bioreactor; material: water | place: China | collected 2015-03-12 ... | reverse complement strand
GAATCGTGTACTCATGCGCTCTATCTACGAAGTATCCATCGAATTGTCAAGGCAAAGTCCGACAGACTGCTTGCTCCTGCCTTTCTTCGCCTAAGCTTGCTTGGGCGGGGCCAACGCTCTTGCGCGGCTTCGCGTGCATGCCTAACGGCCACCGCTGAATCCATGTCGCGACCCTGGAGCAAGCTCCCGTGCAAAAGGCGCGAGCAAGCTCGCGCGCTCCACATGGCGCGACCTCGATTACACAACTATCCACATTGCAGGGAGTTGGCGTTGGGGGCAGCCGAAAATGCAAAACTTTTTAACGATCTTGGGATTCAGGAACCCAGGGTAGAGTCTCCGAAGCTCGTAGAGCGCAGGAGACGGCGCCCTGGGTTAGGATGTGAGATACACATCGTGAATGGGCACGACAAGATGATCGCCGCGTGCGATTTGTCACGCCCTTTCAGGGCTTGAATGGGGGGCGCACACGCTGACCCAGGGCTGCGCCACCCTCGCGCTGCGCGCTCCGGCGGCTTACCCTGGGCTACCCTGTTTTGCCCCGTTGGGGCAATTGTTGCTGCCGCAAGATATGGCCAGACCTACCTATTTGACGCAATCCCCCCGCCCGGCTGCCAATCCATGAGATTAATGGCCAAGGCGTAGCGGTTTTCACCCGGCCGCGTGCGGACCGCGTCCTTCTCCGTCAGGATCACCGGCAGGTCTCCGCCGAGGGCATCTTCCCGCAGGTGGGCGTGATCCCGCGCCACGACCCGCCGCGACACCATCGCCCCGAGCGCCTCGAGCGTGTGGAAGAAGCGCTCCGGCTGGCCGATGGCGCAGGCCGCCGTCACCTCGCGCCCGTGGAGCCAGTCGAGAGGAAAACGCTCGCCGTCCGAGAGCCGCCAGAGGTGACTCGGCGCGTGCAGCGTGCAACGGATGGGCGTATCGGGCGCAAACCGGCCGATCTTCGCCCGCAATCCATCCAGATCCCGCGCATGGCCGCAATGGGTGAGGACAATGTGCGTCGCCCTCGCCATGGCCTCCAAGGGCTCGCGCAACAGCCCGCGCGGCACGATACGCCCATTGCCGAACGGGGCGGACGCGTCAATCAGCAGTATATTTTCGTCCCGCGCGAGGGCCACGGACTGGTAGCCGTCGTCGAGGATGAGGGTGTCGCAGCCCTCGGCGAGTGCCGCGCGGGCCCCGGCGACACGGTCAGCGCACTTGACGACCACGACCCCCGGCACGCGTCGGGCGATCAGCACGGGCTCATCGCCAAATCGCGCGGCAAGGCCGGGCCAATCGGCACTTGCGGGATCTTCCACGCGCAGGATGACCGGCGTGCGGGTCGAGGGCGAGCCGTAGCCCCGGGTCAGCACGGCGACATTATGGCCAACCTCGCGTTCGAGCGCGGCGCGTTCAATCACGGCCGGGGTTTTTCCCACGCCACCCGCTGTGATGTTGCCAAAGCTGATGACACGGCCGTCCACCCGGGTGGGAATCGCCGCGTGGCGCCAGCGCATCCCCGCCAATTGCACCCACGACGCCGGCGTGAGCAACCAGTCCAACGGGGCCGGGAGGGTGTCGCCCCGGCGGTATCGTTCGGCAAATCGGCTCACCTCAGCGCGAAGCGCTTGCCGCTGAACTGGCGAGCGAGGCCTTTCAACTCCAACATCGTGAGCGAACTCAGGGCCTCGGCGATGGACAGGCGGCTGGCCGTGGCGATCTCGTCCACATGGGCGCCATCCGTCTGCAATACCTCCAGCACCCGCCGCTCGGTCTCCGAGGGGGTCTGCATCGTTGCCGCGAGCGCGGGTGGGGGAGGGGCTGGCGTGCGTTGCACAGGCGGTGAAGGCGCGGGGGCTGGCTTCCGTGGGGTTTCAGGAGTGGGCGAAGCCATCGCCCGTTGCGGCTGCCCACCTCGCGTGGCCGGCTCCGCATAAGTCTGCGTTGGAGGGGCCTGCGCCGGTTCCGCCTCGGGCATCTGCAAGCGCGTCGGGGCGACGCGCAGCTCCGTCGGCAGGTTCAACTCGATCAGGATGTCCTCGACCGTCTCGACCAGCTTCGCGCCGTCGCGAATAAGGGAGTGCGGGCCTTCGCTGGCGGACGAGCCGATCTGCCCGGGAATGGCAAACACCTCGCGGCCCTGCTCGGCGGCTTGGCGCGCGGTAATCAAGGCCCCGCTGCGAATTGGCGCCTCGACGATCAGCGTGCCCATGGTCATCCCGCTGATGATGCGGTTGCGGTACGGGAAATTGCCGCGCGAGGGCTTCGAGCCCATCGGGTATTGCGACAACAGGCAACCGTGATGCGTGATTTGCTCCATGAGCCCCTCGTTCTGCCGCGGGTAGACCACATCCACCCCGCAGCCCAGCACGGCGATGGTCCGTCCGCCCGCCTCGATCGCCCCGCGATGCGCCGCCGTGTCGATGCCCGTCGCGCAGCCACTCACCACCGTGATACCGCGCGCGCCCAACTCCCGGCCGAACTGCTCCGCCATTCGCAGGCCATACGGCGTGGCCCGGCGCGTGCCGACAATGCTGACGCACTGGGTGTCCTGCTCCAGGAGCGTACCCCGCACGAAGACTACCAACGGCGGGTCGTAAATCTCCGCGAGCCTAAGGGGGTAGCCGTCATCCTCCAGCGTGAGCATCCGCGCGCTTGCACGCTCCAGCAGGCGCTCCTGCTCCGCGATCGGCGCCGTGTCCTCGTACTCCGCGATGCGCTGGGCAAGCTTCGGACCCACCACATCCGCCACCTCGCCACGCGGCGCACGCAACACCGCCGTCGCGGTGCGAAAACGGGCAAGCAGGCGAATGAAATACGCCGTGCCCACCCCCGGCACCATCGTGAGGGTCAACCAGTCCCGATGTTCCGCGCTCAACCCCATAATGGGGGAGTATAGCCATCGTTTCCGCAAGGTTCCAGACGGACTCCCACCCTTTTCGCCCCACCATACGCACAGTCGGGGGGCGAGCGTACCCGCTTCCCGCGCCGTAGCCTTGGCGAAGGAGGGCGAGCATGCCGGGGCACTCAGGGGGCTCATCCTCGCGAGGACGCTTCCCCCTTCGCGCTGCGCGCTACGGCGGACACGCGGCTCCCGGGACGCTCCCTCTCCCTCTGGGAGAGGGCTGGGGTGAGGGGGGATTCGGGGTGGATTTTCCGCTGGCTTCTGAGTTGAAATTCGGAACCACCCTCGACATCGTGGACCTTACGAGGGATTGCTACCCAGTCACTTTAGCATCCACCCTCGACTCTTCTACAAGCTGAAAGGCAATCGCTTGGAGTGAACCTAGGTGGAGCGGTACGGTCACGGCGTGATTCCCCCGCCTTACCACGATGAACGGCAAGCGCCAGATTCCCGGCACGCGAAGCGCAGTGAATGTGCAATGGGCGAACAACTCATCAAAATCGACGAACTTTACTCCGGTGCGAGTTAGCCATCGTTTTATTCGTTTGGACGCGAACAGTTCCCAGAGAATAAGTCCGATTCGCATCAAGGCGCCGAGACACACCAGGATCGCAACGGCAATAACCAACCAAGAAAGGAATAGGTTCTCCTCTATCGCGTCCGACGGGAATAGCCAGAAGAACCCTGTCAAAAAGACGAAAAAAATAACGAAGATGAGCGTACTGAACAAAAAGTGCATCCAACAGCTTGCAACATGCATGTGGTGGACTTTGCGCGCCAGCCCAGGGCTCTCGCGAAGCGCCGTCAGAATGTCTCGAAAGCTCGTGATGCCGATTGATTTTGATTCGCTCAAATCTTGCCATAATTCTCCCACATGCTCGGCATTGGGATCTTTCGTGACTCGCCGCATAGCTATGAAAAGGCAGAGTAAGAACAACGAAAGCACAAGGAATGAGATCGCAACGAATGGTTCGACCATGTCCGATATCGTCATTTTATTTCTGTGCCCTGGGGCTTTGCTGTTCGGGGTCTAGCAACAATCCCATTGCTGTATCACGCCACAAGCGTTCACGACCGCTATTCATCGTCGGACACCTCTCGAGCCTCCCTCCAAACCTGCACTTGGATCCACAGCGCGACGGGCAAGGACAAGCCCGCCGCGACCAATGCACTCAGGTTGAGCGGATACTGAACGGCGGTGGGCAACAGGCCACCAAAAATGGAAATCGACTTGACGCCAAAGTAACCGATGATAAGTGCTTTCCATGGGATATTGAACCCTTCCCACGACCAGTCTTGGAGGATGAAAAAAACGCAGGAAACTAGTAAGACGAGCAAAAAAACAACAGTAACGACATCCAGTAGGATCGTCCTCCAGCTCGCATCGTGAAGACCGGAGAGGAACGAGTTACCGCCCGCGAAGCCAGCGCGATTCAGGAACAGGGCACTTTCAATTCCGACAGCAATCAAGCTGACCCCAAGCCTGCGATCGATTTGTAAACGGCTCATCACTCACTACGCTCCTGTTGAGGGCAATCTCGGAAGGTAGCGCGGGGTTCCGCAAAGCGGGGACAGTCCCGTCTCGCTCGGGGACTCGCTCGCTTGTGACAGTCCCCGTTTTGCTCCGCCGTCGTCTGCTGGGTCGGCGATTTCCCCCTGCGGTGCCCGGCTTCGGGGGAGTCTATCGCATGGGGTGGCGGGCAGCAAGGAGGCCGAATGGGTCGCGTTGCAAAGGCATCGCGTCGTGAGTAGGATAGCTCTCATGCTTACCGACGCCGGATATGCCATCGAATTGCCCGCCCCCCGTATGACCGCATCGCTTGCGCTGCGGCTTGAGCGCTCGGAGGCGGCGTATATGCGCTCGCGCATGGAGGCGCTGAAATCGCAACCGGGCAATCCGCTCGGGGTGGAGGTGCGCGAGTTTGGCAGCGCGATCGGCTGGGCGGTTCGGTCGCGCCCGAAGCCGTATTACAATCGGGTCATGGGCCTCACCGTGCGGGATATCGACTTTTTCCCGGCGGTGGATGAGTGGTTCCGGGAGGAGGAATTGCCCTTCCGGGTCGACTTCTGCCCCGGGGACACCACCACCCCGGCGCTCGAGTGGTTCGCCCGTCGCGGCTATTATCACGCGGAATTCGGCGCGGTTTTCTGCAGTATCCCGAAACCGGTCGAGGTGCCCCGGCGGCCTGGGCTCGAAGTGCACGAAATCAGCGAAGACGAGCGCAAGATTTTTGCCGCCGTCTATGCCGAGGGCTTTGCACGGCCCGGTGGCACGCAGGAAGCCCTCGACAATGTCGCGGTGGAGTACGAGGCCGCGGGTTGGCGGCGCTATCTCGCGACGGTGGATGGCGCTCCGGCTGGGGTTGCCTGCATGCACATCGCGGATGGGGTCGCATCCCTGACCAGCGCGACGACGCTGCCGACCTACCGGGGTTGCGGGTGCCAGTCGGCCCTGATTGCCAAGCGTATCTCGGATGCAGCGGCCGATTCGGAGTTGGTGGTGTCGCAGGCGTGGTTTGGGACGGGCAGCTTCCGCAATCTTCAGCGCGGCGGGCTCAACCTGGCCTACACGAAGGCCCTGTGGCTTTCCCCGAAGCAGTAGCCCCGCTTGCGGGTCAGTCTCCCGGGCGCCGTCCCCAGAGGTAGAGCGCGGCACCGACGGCCGCGGTGATGAGGTAGGCGCTGAAACCCATCGGGATGGACATGAATCCGGGGATGGACGCGCCGACCCCCGTCCAGAGCAGTCCCGCCCCCAATGCTCCCACGATGAACAATATGCCGCCGATGATGCTCATGCCGAGGTCCCCCCTTATTGCAACAGCTCATCGAGCGTGAAGTGCCAGTACCCGGTGTCCGGGGCGTTCGTCCAGTGGCCGTCCTCGTGTTCATGCTCGAACGAGACGAAGCATTCGAGGTCCGTGGGCGCGTACACCACGCTCATGACATTCCAGTCGTCATCGACGAGGCTTTCCGTGTTGTGCGCCACCGTTGCGCCGATGGTCAGGGCCTCCTCGATACCGAGCAGCCTCGGCTCGCCCGCCTCGATGACCTTCGTGTTGCGCACGGGGAAGGTATAGGCCGAACCGGTCTCGTAGGCACGCATCATGTCGTGCATCGGCCGGTGGCATTCGACATAGCTCGAGCCCTTGAGCGGATTGCCGTCGCCCTCGGGGTCCGCGGGGCCGTTGTCGGCCACTTGCGCCCCGCGCGTGCTCTCGGCAAAGGCCGTATCCGCCCGCATGACGGCGTCCTCCATGGGGAGGCCGAACGGCACGCGCGTGCCGTCTTCCGACTGCCACACCGCCTCGCGCTCCTTGGGGTCGTTCGCGAAAAAGACCTCGCAGGCGGTGTGATGGGTCTCGAAGGCCGCGGCATCCGGTTGGAAGGCCGCCGTGCCGAATCCCTCGGGGTCGCCGTCGGCAATGACATAGTTCAGGCCCATGGTGTGCTTGGACCCGCGGACAATTTCGATGCCGTCATGCAAACAGGTGGCCTTCTCCAGAATTTCGCGGGCCATCAGAACCCAGGGGGTCCCGTCCAGCTCCTCCGAGGCGCTGAATGCGCCGACCTCGCCCAAGGCGATTCCCTTCGCGTTCATGCCGGCCAAGGCCCCGATGGAGCCCGCGTATCCGGCGGTCACGAAGGGTATCGCGCCCTCCGGCTGATAGACGCTCACCAGGCGCATGCGGTGCATGCCGGTCTGGGAGATCCAATCGAGGTTGCGAAGGGCGTACATCTTTCCGTCCACGGTGCGGCTGCCCCATGCGGCGAAAGTCGTGCAGGACTTCACCGGAGGCCCCGGCTCCAGCGCACCCGTGATCGTGGCGGCCTCCTCCGGTGTCAGCAGCTCGAGCAGGCGTTCCTCCCGGCGATACATGTCGAGGTTGGTCACGGCCATGAGGGCTTCAATGCCTGCCTGGTCCAAGTTCACCCCTGCACCTTGCGCCCCGCGCGCAATCGCGGCAATCTCTGCCTTATGCCGGTCTGCCACGAACGGCGCCATGCGTTCCCACGCACGGAGAAGGATCATCTGCACGCAGGCGTGCGGAAAGCCCATCGTGGCGAACAGGTCGATGGATTGCGCGAGGTTTGCGGCGATGGATTCCCCCAGCAGTGTGCCGTACTGCAGCCCGATCTGCTCGGGTTCACCGGAGACAAAGATCACCGGTATCGTGCCGAGGGAAGAGCGGTGCTCTTCCAGCCGGCCGCCGTGGGCTTCGCGGATGACGGTACGGGTCTCGACGCGTTGGGTGCGAACACTCATGGAGTTTACTCCGTGGCAGGGGTTGTTTTGTGGGGGGAGTATAGATGCAGGGTGGAAATCAATCCAGTGGGGAGCGGCTCCCATTTGTACGCAGGCGATGGTCCCCGTGCATGGTCCCCGTGCATCGCTCGGGCCGGGGGATTACAATGCCACGAGAACCGCAGCCCATTTCATCGGGATATCCATGGATCCGCAGGAACGCATCGTAGAACTGGAAAACCGCCTCCGACGCATGACGGGGGTGGTCGAATCACTGCTCGACGAGCGCGAGGAGTGGTTGCGGCAACTGGCCGAGCACGAGCACCAGGGGGGAGAGGTCGCCACCGGTCCGGCGCCGCCCGCGCACTCACCCGTGTGGCAGGAGGCCCAGCACATCGCGAGCGACATGCGCCGCAATGTCGAGCGGGTGCTTGGCGGCGAGCCGGGGGAGACGATCGAGGCGCGCATCGGCGGCATCTGGTTGAGCCGGGTCGCGGTCATCCTGGCGATGACGGCGATCATCCTTGGCGCGGCCGTCACGGTGGCGAGCGAACGCTTCGGCGCGCTCGAGGCGCTCGCCCTCATTTTCGGCGTCTCGCTGGCGGGCATTGCCTACGGAATCGGCGCATCGCTCCGGCAGCGTCCACATCTGTTCGCGCGAAATATCCTCGGACTTGGCCTGGCCGGACTGTATTACGGCGTCTACGCTGCTTTTTTCGTTGACAACCTGCGGCTGTTCGAGCCTTCCTGGCTGGTCGTGCCGCCGTTGGCGGCTTGTTTGCTCCTGCTCGCCGCGGTGAGCGCATGGACCCGCAGCCGGGCCGTTGCTGGAATCGGCCTGTTTCTCGTCTATTACACCGTGCTGGCCACCCTCATCGATATCCCCACCACGGGCACTTACACCTATGCGCTCGGGACGCTGGGCGCCCTCGCCTTGATCGTTCTCGGACTCACCGCGCGCTACCATTGGCTCGGGCTGGTGTGGCTCGCGGCATTCGCGTCGTACGGGGTGTTTTTCGCGTTCTTCTGGCAACGCCCTTCCGCGTTCCCACTGGACGAAACCGGCTTTTTCTGGGTCACCCATGCGGTGCTCGCCCTCAACTACGCCGCCATCATGGCCGCATGCGTGTGGGAAGTGCGCCGTGGCCGGCGAAAGCGCCGCGGCATGCTTGTGCTGGCGCTGTTCAACTCCGCGGCCCTCTTCGTGTTTACGCTGGGTACGGTGGAGGCCATCGGGCCGGGGCAGGTTTGGATTTTCCGCGCCCTTTGGACCGTATCCCTCCTGTTGTTCGCCCTTTGGGCCGAGACGCGCGGCGAACACCGCAACCTGCTCTTCCAATTGCTGCTGTTCAAGGCCGCCCTGATGGCCAATCTCGCGCTCGCCGCGTATCTCCAGCCGCCGTGGTTGCTGATCGCCTTCAGCGTGGAGTGCCTCGTCTTTGCCCTCGCCTACCAACGCGCGGGCGTGGTGACGCTGAAGGTGATGAACCTCGCCATGCTCGGGGTCGCCCTCGTGGGGAGTCTGCTGGCCTACCGCACAATTGGCTACACCACCGTGCTGAGTTATTCGCTGCCGATCGATTGGCTCGGCACCGGTGCGGCGTCCGCGTGCTTTCTGGCCGGGGCCGTCTTCTACGAGCGGGCGGTGCGCCGCATCAAGCCGGGTGAGCGTACCCGGAGTGGGCAGTGGTTTCTGGCGGATTCCTGGCTCGACTTGCCCCCGGCGACCATCAGCATGATGCACGCCTCCGCCGCGGCCCTGGCGTTGACCGGCATCACCGTGGCAAATCTGGGCGAGTTGAATGAGTTGCCCTTCCTCCTTGCGGGCATTGCCCTGGCACTCGCCGCCATTGGCGTATTGACCCACACCCCGCAAATAGCCGCCTCCAGTATGCTGCCACTCGTCGCGGCCAATGTGAGCTTTCACTTTTTCCTGCTTATCTTGGACAAGCCCGGCTTCGAGTCGCAGCGGTTCTTCATCGCCTTGAGCGTCGCGCTCGCGCTCGTGTCTTTTCTCGGTGCGCTCTTCTGGGAGCGCTACCTGCGCCGCATTCAGTGCGGCAACGGTTGGGAGCACGATTTCTCCGCCTTGCCGCCCTTCGTTCTCGCCACGGTGCTGCTCTCGATTCTTATCGAGCGCAATTTTTCCGGCCTTGTCCCCGCGATTGGCCACAATGCCCTCGGATTGTTTCTCCTTGGCGTTGGTCTGGCCTTTCGCCTGAACGCCCTCAACCTGGCGGGACTCGTCGCTCTCGCGGTCGGGGGGGGCACCTTTCTGCTCCGACTCACCGACCCCAATCTCAATCTCACAACGGACCCCTACTTCCTCGCGTACCTGGGATTGATGCTGTTGACCTTCGCCGCGGCCGAACGGCTCTTTGCCGTGATTCGCGGCGGGGAGACCGCTCCCCATCCCTTGGACGATGGCTTGCGATCGGCATTCGTGACCGCTGCGGCATTCGTCGGGGTCATCGCGATATTGGTATGGGCTTCCGACCCCTACCGCACCCTGAGTTGGTCTGCCCTGGCGCTCGGGGCGATGGCCATGGGCGTCATACTCCGCGAGGCCCGCTATCGCTGGGCAGCCCTGGTGGTGTTTGCGCTGGTGACCGTGCATTTTTTCGCGACCGACCTCGCCCGGCTGACGCGCCTTCAGCAGTTCCTCGTCGTGGCGATCCTGGCGGCCGTGTTCCTCGCCGTTTCCTGGGCCTACGCGCGGTTCCGGCAGACGGGGGAGCGGCCATCGGGTGACGGTACTTCATGAGCGCCGAAGCCGTCGACCCCGAGGCGAAACGCGAGGCTGCCCTTCGCATCTGCGCGACGCTACGCGCCCACGGCTACCGGGCCTTGCTTGCAGGCGGGTGCGTGCGGGATATGCTCCTGGGCCGCGAACCCAAGGACCACGATGTCGCCACCAATGCCTCGCCGGAGCAGGTCGCGCCGTTATTTGACCATGTGATATCCGTGGGCGCGGCTTTCGGCGTGCAGTTGGTCATTCTGCCGGAGGGCCACTTCGAGATTGCCACCTTCCGAAAGGACGGCCCCTATCTCGACGGCCGCCGCCCAAGTGAAGTTACCTTTTGCGACGAGGAAACCGACGCCCACCGGCGGGATTTCACGATCAACGCGCTCTTTCTCGATCCGGAATCCAACGAGGTGGTCGATTATGTCGGCGGCCAGGCTGACTTGCGGGCGGGCGTGGTTCGTGCCGTGGGCGATCCTTACGCACGCTTCGAGGAGGACCGCTTGCGGCTTCTTCGGGCCGTGCGCATCGCCGCGCGGCTATCGTTCGAGATTGACCCCGCCACGCTGGACGCCATTCGCGAACTCGCCCCCACGGTACGCTCGACCAGCGCCGAGCGCATTCGCGATGAGGTGCTCAAGATGCTTACCGAGGGTCAGGCGCGCCGCGCGTTTGAGTTGCTCGACGCCACGGGCCTGTTGGAACAGGTGCTTCCCGAGGTGTCTGCCATGAAGGGCGTTGAGCAGCCGCCGGAGTTTCACCCCGAGGGGGATGTCTGGACCCATACCCTCATGTTGCTTGAGGGGCTCGACAATCCCACGCCCACGCTTGCCATGGGCGCCCTGCTGCACGATGTCGGCAAACCCGTCACGCAGACCTTCGAGGACCGCATTCGTTTTCACGGGCACGATGCCGTGGGCGGGGACATGGCCCGAACCATCTGCCGGCGATTGCGCATGTCGCGTGAGGAGACCGAGCGGGTGGAATGGCTCGTGCGTCAGCACATGCGCCTCGCGCACACGCCGGACATGCGGGAGAGCAAGCGAAAGCGTTTCATGCGCGAGGAGGGGTTTGAGGAATTGCTGGCGCTGGGCCGGTTGGATTGCGAGGCCAGCCACCGCGATACCCGCATCGTCGACCAAATCGCCAGTGCCCGTGCGTCGATGAAACCGGAGGAAATACGGCCGAAACTTCTGCTCGATGGGCGCGACCTGATGGGAATGGGGTATCCCCCCGGACCAATTCTCGGGGAAATCCTGTCTGCCTTGGAGGACGCGCAACTGGAGCAGGAACTGGCAACCCGCGAGGAGGCCGAGGCCTTCGTGCGGGAAAAGTGGGCGCGTTAAGGGCGAACCTACGCCTGCAACTCGACGGGGGCCGTCTTCTTCGCGTCGTCCTCTCGCATGGGGATGAATACCGTGAACTTGCTGCCCTTGTCGGGCTCGCTGTCGATGATGATCTTGCCGCCGTGGGCCTCGACCAGCTTGTTGCTGCAGGCCAGGCCCAATCCCGTGCCGCGCGAGCCCTTCGTCGTGAAGAACGCTTGAGCAATCTTGGACATGTTGTCCGAGTCGATGCCGATCCCGTTGTCCTCCACCTCGATGTAGGTGCCAAACTTGTTCCGCCAGGCCCAGATGCGCACGCAGCCATCCTCGCGGTCCACGCAGGCGTCCACGCCGTTCATGACGAGGTTGAGCAGCACCCGGTACACATGCTGGCGGTCGCAGTGACAAACGCCGAGGGGCTCGTCGTCCCGTTTGAGGCGTACGCCCGCCTT
>ERZ869909.2592-NODE-2592-length-11654-cov-3.035761_pt1 | contig 11654 bp, 11 predicted proteins | sample MGYA00520892_ERZ869909 | MGnify/ENA primary metagenome ERZ869909 (study PRJEB32215, sample SAMEA104723947) | bioreactor metagenome | biome: bioreactor; feature: anaerobic bioreactor; material: water | place: China | collected 2015-03-12 ... | reverse complement strand
CCTGAAAGCCGGATAACCCCGCTGCGGTCGGCGCGCGCGCGCGCCGCGCATTCCTCGGCGACATGCGCGCGCAGCCGGTCCACCATCGTCGGCTCTGGCGCCGCGCATAGACGCCGCAGCAGCGCCGCCTCGATGGCGCGGCGGGCAAAGAAGACGTCGCGCGCTTCCTCGATTCCCGGTTCGGCGACGAAGGCGCCGCGATTGGGCACCAGCGTCACCAGCCCGTCGCGTTCCAGCGCCGAGAGCGCCTGGCGGACGCGCGCGCGGCTGACATCGAAGATCTCGGCGAGCTGCTCTTCCTTCAGGCGGGTTCCGGGGCGCAGCTTGCGCTCGGCGATCGAGGTCCAGATTCGGTTGTAGATCACCATGTGCGGTGCCTCTCCGGGGATGGGGTCTTCGCTCATTGCTCCTCCGGTCGCCATTCGCAGTCAGAATTGCTTGCGAAAACAGCAATGTCAACAAAGTTGAAAAACCTGCCAACAAAATTGTAGACAAAAATGACGACATGTGCCAGCCTTTTCTTGCCGACGTCTTGCCGCCGCGTCCGGCAAACGCACACGAACCCAACAGGAGACCCCCGTGAAAAGGCATCTGGTTCTTACCGCCGCCGTCGGGCTCAGCCTCGGGCTGAATGCCGCCAGCGCCGAGTCACTGCGCTATGCCACCGCGCGCGACATCTACGGCTTCGATCCCCATTCGGTGACCGACAGTTTCACAAACATCTTCGTGCACCACGTCTACGAGCCGCTGGTGCGCTACACAGCCGAGCTGGAGATCGAACCAGCGCTTGCCACGCATTGGGAGATCATCGAACCCACGCGCATCCGCTACCATCTGCGCGAGGGCGTGACGTTTCACCAAGGCCAGGAGCTGGACGCCGAAGATGTTGCGATGTCGTTGATGCGCGCGGTGCATCCGAACTCGCCGCTGCGGGGCAACCTGCCCGGTCTCGTCGACGTCGAGATCATTGATGATCTGACGGTCGAGCTGATCATGTCGGGGCCGACGCCGCTGCTGAACAACTATCTGACCAATATCTTCATCCTCGATGCCGACTGGCTGCGCGAGCATAATTCTGTCGATCCGATCGATGCCAGCCGCGGCGAGGAGGGGCATACGACGAGCCATGCCAATGGCACCGGCCCCTTCGTCGTCGAAAGCCGCCGGCCCGACGCAATGACCGTTTTGGCCGCCAATCCCGATTGGTGGGACGAGCCGCAGCACAACCTGAGCCGCATCGTGCACACCCCCATCGCCTCGGCCGCAACGCGGGTGTCGGCGCTTCTGTCAGGTGAGATCGACCTGATCGAACCGGCGCCGCTGCAAGACGCGCAGCGGATCGACTCGTCGCCGGGCGTGCGGATGCTCGAGGCGCCCGGACTGCGCTCGATCATGATGGGCTACAACTTGAGCGACACGCTGGTCGACGGCAATGTCGAGGGCAATCCGTTGCAGGATGTCCGCGTGCGTCAGGCCTTCGAGCACGCCATCGACATGGATCTGATCCGTGACCGGATCATGCGCGGCAAGTCCCGTGTCTCGGGTGCGCTGATCGCGCCCGAAGTGCCCGGCTGGACTGAGCAGATGGATCAGCGCCTGCCCTACGATCCCGACCGCGCACGCGAGCTGTTGGCGGAAGCGGGCTACGCCGATGGGTTCGCGTTCAACCTGAACTGCCCGAACGACCGCTATGTCAACGACGAGGGGATCTGCCAGGCGATGGCGTCGATGCTGGCCCGGGTCGGCCTGGAGCCGCGGCTGGTCACCGAACCGCGCCAGCTACATTTCCAGCGTGTCGATGATCGGCAGGTGGATATGTACATGCTGGGCTGGGCGACGCTGCCGATGCTCGACGGCTTCTCGGTCCTGTCGGCGATGCTGCACTCGACCGAGGGCGCGTTCGGCACCTTCACGCCGCCGGGCTATTCCAACCCGCGCGTCGACGAACTGACCCGCGCCATCGAGGTCGAGCTGGACGAGGAGAAGCGGCGTAGCATGCTGGTCGAGGCGCTGATGCTGGCCAAGGAAGACCACGCTTGGCTGCCGCTGCATCAGCAGCCGCTGTCCTGGGCTGCGCGTGACGAGGTCGAGGTGACCCAGTCCGCCGACGACCTGGTGCGCCTGTGGTATGCGCGGATCAATCGCTAAACCTTTGCCGGCCGCGCCATCCTGCGCGGTCGGTTCACTTTAGGGAGGAGTGGCCATGCTCGGCTTTCTGATCCGCCGGATCGTCCAGTCGATCTTCGTGATGCTCGCCGTTGCGCTGATTGCTTTCCTGATGTTCCGTTTCATGGGCGACCCGGTCAATTCGATGGTCCCGGAACACGCCAGCGCCGCCGAACGCGCGGAGGTGCGGGAACGCCTCGGGCTGGATCAGCCGCTGTTCGTACAATACGGGCGATTCATCGCGCGCGCCGCGACCGGCGACTTCGGGTTGTCCTGGCGGAATGCGCGGCCGGTCAGCACGCTTCTGGCCGAACGCTTCCCGGCAACGGCCGAACTGGTGCTGGTGGCGGCGTTCCTGTCGCTGGCGGTGGGCGTGCCATTGGGCATCTATACCGCGCTCAGGCCGCACGCGATCGGGGCCCAATCATTGCAACTGCTGTCCCTCATCGGGATATCGTTGCCGACCTTCGTGACCGGCATTCTTTTGATCCTGGTCTTTTCCGTCTGGTTGGGCTGGCTGCCGTCGTTCGGCCGGGGGCAGGTGGTCGATATCGGTTGGTGGACCACGGGCTTTCTGACCGGCAGCGGGCTGAAGGCTTTGATCCTGCCGTCGATCATGCTGTGCCTCTTTCAGTTGACGCTTATCATGCGGCTGGTGCGCGCCGAGATGATGGAAGTGCTGCGCACCGACTACATCAAGTTTGCCCGCGCTCGCGGCTTGCGCGACCGGTCCATCCACTTCCGCCACGCGCTGAAGAACACGCTCATTCCGGTCATCACCATCTTTGGCCTGCAACTGGGCGGGCTGATCGCATTCGCCATCATCACCGAGACGGTCTTTCAGTGGCCGGGGATGGGCGCGCTCTTCATCCAGGCGGTGAATTTCGGCGACGTGCCGGTGATGGCCGCCTATCTGGTGCTGGTCAGTTTCATCTTCGTGGTGATCAACACCACCGTCGACCTGCTCTATGCGACGATCGACCCGCGCCTGCGCGTCGATGCCGCCCCCGGTCACTGAGGGAGGAGACATCATGACCGCCGTATTCGCCCGCGCCTGGGACAGCGACCTCGCCTACAGCTTTCGCCGCTCGAAAACCGCGCTGATCGCCAGCCTGATCCTGGTTGTGCTTTTCGCCGCTGCGATCTTTGCGCCGCAACTGGCCACGCAAAACCCCTTCGACATCGCGCAACTGGAGCTCTGGAACAGCGAATTGCCGCCCTTCTGGGTCGAAGGGGGCAGCACCGAGTACCTGCTCGGCACCGACACCCAGGCACGCGATGTCTATTCGACGATCCTTTACGGGTTGCGCATCTCGCTTATCGTGGGATTTGCGAGCGTGGCCCTGGCCGGGGTCATCGGCATCAGCCTGGGACTGATCGGCGGCTTTGTCGGCGGCACGGTCGATGCTGCGATCATGCGCTTTGCCGATGTTCTGCTCAGCTTTCCGGCGATCCTGGTGGCGCTTCTGGTCAACGGGATCGCTCGGGGCATCCTGCCGCCCAGTCAGCATCAGGACGCAGCCATCTACGTCCTGATCCTGGCGATCGGGCTGACCAACTGGGTGCAGTACGCCCGCACCGTGCGTGGCTCGACCATGGTGGAGCGGCAGAAGGAATATGTGCAGGCAGCCCGGATCAACGGCGTCTCGCGCTTGGGGATCATGATCAGTCATATCCTGCCCAATGTGCTGGGGCCGGTACTGGTGATCGCCACGATCAGCCTGGGCATGGCAGTCCTGACCGAGGCAACACTATCGTTTCTGGGTGTAGGGATGCCCGCGACGCAACCCAGCCTCGGCACGTTGATCCGTATCGGCAACGAATACCTGTTCTCGGGCATCTGGTGGGTGGTGATCTTTCCGTCCGTCATCCTGGTGCTTCTGGTCCTCGCAGTGAACCTGCTCGGGGACTGGTTGCGCGACGCCCTGAACCCGAAGTTGAGGTAAGCGCGATGACACTTCTGTCCGTCGAAAACCTGACCGTCGAATTTCCGACCCGCAATGGCGTGCTGACCGCAATTGAGGATGTGACGCTGACCGTAGAGCCGGGCGAGATCCTGGGAATGGTGGGCGAATCTGGGGCCGGCAAGTCGATGACCGGCGCCGCCATCATAGGTCTGATCGAACCGCCGGGACGAATTGCCCGCGGTGAGATTCGGCTGGAGGGCGAGCGCATCGACAACCTGCCGCGTGAAGCCATGCGCCGGGTGCGCGGGCGCCGGATCGGGGCGATCTTTCAGGATCCGTTGACCAGCCTCAATCCGGTGCTGACGGTGGGCGAGCAACTGATAGAGACGATCCATACGCACCTGAAGCTTCCAAGGGCCGAGGCCCGGGAAAGTGCCATCGACTGGCTGCGCCGCGTCGGCATCCCGGCGCCGGAAAAGCGGATAGATACCTACCCGCACCAGTATTCCGGTGGCATGCGTCAGCGGGTGGTCATCGCGCTTGCGCTCTGCGCCGAGCCGCGGCTGATCATTGCCGACGAGCCGACGACGGCGCTGGACGTGAGCGTGCAGGCGCAGATCATCGCGTTGCTGCGCAAGCTCTGCAAGGAAACCGGCGCGTCGGTGATCCTGGTTACGCATGACATGGGGGTGATCGCCGAAACCGCTGACCGCGTCGCCGTGATGTACGCGGGCCGCATCGTCGAGATCGGTCCCGTGGCCGAGGTGATCCGTAACCCGCAGCACCCCTATACTGCGGGCTTGATGGCCTCGATACCCCGCATCGGCCCGCGCCCCGAGGTTCTTCCGCAGATCGAGGGCGCGATGCCGCGCTTGAATGCCCGGCCACAAGGCTGTGCGTTCAACCCGCGCTGCCCGAAGCGCATCGAACTTTGCGTCCGCGTGCGGCCGGACCTGATAGCGGCAGGGCAGGGTGCTGCCGCCTGCCATCTGATCAACGAGAAGGAGGCCGTCGCATGACCGCCGACACCCCGCTACTGGAAGTGAGGGGCCTGAAGAAGGTGTTCGACCTGTCGCGCCCGTTCATCAACCGGCTGATCGAACGGGCCGGGCGGCAATATGTCCACGCCGTCGACGGTGTCGATTTCAGCATTCCCCGGGGCCAGACTCTCTCACTGGTCGGCGAATCCGGCTGCGGCAAGTCGACGGTCGCTAAACTACTGATGGGCCTGCAGGGGCCAAGCGCCGGCTCGATCCGGTTCGACGGGGTTGAACTGGCGGGTCAACCGGCGGGGCACCCCGCCGCCACGCGGCGGCGGATGCAGATGATCTTTCAGGATCCCTACGCGAGCCTCAACCCACGCTGGCGCGTCGCGCGGGTCATCGGCGAGCCGATGAAGTCCTTTGCCACCCATCCCGATCCGACTGAACGCCGCCGCGAGGTCGACCGACTGCTGGAGTTCGTGGGGCTGTCGGCTGCCGATGGCGACAAGTTCCCGCACGAATTTTCGGGCGGTCAGCGGCAACGTATCTCGATCGCGCGCGCTATTTCGACAAAGCCAGAATTCTTGGTTTGCGACGAGCCGACTTCGGCGCTGGACGTGTCGGTTCAGGCGCAGATCCTCAACCTGATGCGGGAACTGCAACGCGAACTTGGGCTGACCTATCTCTTCATCAGTCATGACCTGGCGGTGGTGAACTACATCTCCGACTGGATCGGGGTCATGTATCTGGGTCGACTGGTGGAACTTGCGCCCGCAGCCGAGATTTTCGCCCGGCCGCAACATCCCTACACCAAGTTGCTGCTCGAAACGGTGCCCGACATCTCCATGGCGCATCGCGATATGGAGCGGCCGGCAGGCGAGGTTCCAAATCCGATCACGCCCCCCCCTGGCTGTCACTTCAATCCACGCTGTCCCCTGGCAAATGATCGCTGTCGGACCGAGCCGCCGGCGTTCGACTGGTCGGGACCCGCGCGCGTTCGCTGCCACTTGGTCCACGAGGGGCGCGACGGTGCGCGGCCGGCGCTGGCAGGGGTGGCGTGATGCAGTTCGATTTCACCCAACTACCACCGACCGACCGATACCGGCTGCTCACCAATTTCATCGGGCCGCGTCCGATCGCGCTGGTCGGCACGCGCTCGCCTGGCGGGCACAACAATGCCGCACCGATGAGCTTCTTCAACGTCTTCTCGCAGGATCCGCCAATCGTGATCCTGGGGATCCAGACGCGGCCGAACGGGTCCGAAAAGGACACGCTGGGCAACATCCGCCGAACGGGCGAGTTTGTCGTGAACATGGTCGACATGGCTCTGACCGAGGCGATGATACTCTGCGGCGTGAACTTTGCCTCGGAAGTGGACGAGTTGGACTTCGCGGGTCTCACCGCCGCATCCTGCCGCCAGATCGACGCCGCCCGCGTGGTCGAGAGTCCCTGCGCGATGGAATGCCGGGTCGAGCGGATCATCGACTATCCGCGCCGCGCAATTATTCTGGGCGAGGTCGTCGAGATGCATGTGCGTGACGACTGCCTGGACGTGCAGGGCCGCTATGTGAACCCCGACACCTACCAACCCATCGCGCGCCTGCACGCCGATAACTACATCACCTCGGACCGTCAGTTCGAGCTAAAGAAACCCGCCGAAATGACGCCATTCGAGGCCGCGCAACTGGCGGTCGAACCCGGGGAGCCCTGTTGATGCGCCTGCATGTGATCAATCCCAATGCCTCGGTCGCGATGACCGATCAGATCCGCCGATCCGCCGAGCGCGCGGCTGCGGCCGGAACCGAGATCGTGATGACCGGCGGTGAGGCTGCCCCGGTGTCCATCGAGGGCTATGCCGACGAGGCGCTGGCCGTCCCGCCGATGCTGCACGCGATCCGCGCAGCCGAGGCGGAGGGCGCACAGGCGCATGTCCTTGCCTGTTTCGACGACCCTGGGCTTCAGGCGGCGCGCGAAGTGGCCGCGGGCCCGGTCTTCGGCATCTGTCAATCAGCCCTGCAGGTCGCGTCCGTGCTGGCGGCGCGCTTTTCAGTTGTAACCACGTTGCCGCGCTCGGTGCCGATCATCGAGGATCTCGTCTTGCATTACGGCGCCGGGCATCGTTGCCGGCGGGTGCGGTCGATCGACTTGCCGGTCCTGGCCCTCGACGCAGAGCCGGTCCTCGCCCGGGCGCGGCTTGTCCAGGCCATTCGCCGCGCGCAGAAGGAGGACGCAGCGGAAGCGGTGGTGCTGGGTTGCGCTGGCATGTCCGAACTCTGCGATGCACTGGCGACAGAGACCGGCATTCCGGTGATTGACGGCGTGACCGCTGCGGTGAAGCTGGCCGAGGCTTATGTCGGCGTGGGCTACCGGACGTCCAAGACCGGCGCTTACGCCTATCCCAATCCCAAGAGCGGCGGAATGGAGCGCGTCGCATGACCCAAGATCTGCTGCTGAAGAACGTCCGTCCAAGGGGCGGTGACGCTGCCGACATCCTGATCCGCGCCGGCCGCATCGAGCAGATCGCACCGGGGATAGACGCGCCGGACCTGCCGGTCGAGGATGGCGCCGGCGCCATTGCCATCCCTGGCCTGGTCGAAGCGCATACCCATCTGGACAAGACCGTGATGGGAATGGGTTGGTATCGAAACGCCGTGGGCACCGATCTGCGCGCGATGATCGACAACGAGCGCGCCGAGCGCACCCGATTGAGCCTTGACCCGCACCGTCAGTCGATGCGCCATGCACTGGCTCTTGTAGGCGCGGGCTGCACGCATATGCGCAGCCATGTCGATATCGATACGGACCACGGTCTGACCATCCTCGAAGGCGTGCTCTCCACGCGCGAGAAGCTCGCGGGCCAGGTCGAGATCGAGATCGTGGCCTTCCCACAGTCTGGGTTGCTCTGCCGCCCCGGCACGCTGGACCTGCTCGATGCCGCGCTTGATTCCGGGGCGGATCTGGTCGGCGGGCTCGACCCTGCGGGAATTGACCGGGACCCCAAGGGTCATATCGATGCGATTTTCGAACTGGCTGAGAAAAAGGGCAGGGGGATCGATATCCACCTTCACGAACCGGGAGAATTGGGCGCGTTTTCGCTGGAAATGATCATTGAACGCACCGCCGCCCTCGGGTTGCAGGGCAAGGTCGCGGTCAGTCACGCCTTCTGTCTGGGCATGAACGACTGGCACCGGACCGAGGCGCTGATTGCCCGTCTGGCGGATTTGGATATCGCTATCCTGACCACTGGTGCGCCCTCGCGTGAGGTGCCGCAGGTCACGCGGTTGCAGGATGCGGGCGTGCGGATGGGGGCCGGATGCGACGGCGTGCGGGATACCTGGAGCCCACTCAACCGCCCCGACATGCTCGACCGCGCGCGGATCATCGCGATGCGCAACAACCTGCGCAGCGATGCGGATCTCGCGCGCGTCATGGATCTGGTGACTGTAGGAGGAGCGGCGGTGATCGGCTTGCCCGGTCACGGCCTCGCCCCCGGCAGTAGCGCCGACATCGCCCTTGTGGCGGGCGAGACGCTGGCTGAAGCGGTGGTCAGTGACGCCCCGCGTCCGCTGGTCATCAAGGCGGGTCGCATCACCGCGCGTGCCGGACATTCGCTGACGGAGGCACCATGAGCCTCCAGCCCCTGCTCCTTGGCACCCGGCCGCAGGGCCGCACCGCCCTTCGCGCGCGTTGGATCGTTGCCCATTCTGACGGTGGGCACCGGCTCTTGGAAAATGGCGAAGTGGTACTCGGTGGCGACCGCGTGCTCTACGTCGGCCCCGGGTTCGACGGCGAGGTCGCGCGCCGCATCGACCTGGGCGAATCCCTGGTCTCGCCCGGCTTCATAGATCTGGACGCGCTGTCAGACCTCGACACCACTCTACTGGGTGTCGACAACCAGCCCGCTTGGGCCAAGGGGCGGGTCTGGCCGCAATCCTATGTCGCACGCGGCCCCTACGAGATGTACACGCTCAAGGAATTGGCATTCCAGAAGCGTTACGCCTTCGCGCAGCTGCTGATGAACGGGATCACGACGGCCCTGCCCATCGCCTCGCTTTTCTATCGCGAATGGGGCGAGACCGCCGCGGAGTTCGACGCCGCCGCCGAGGCTGCGATCGAGCTGGGCCTGCGTGTCTACCTCGGCCCTGGCTATCGCTCGGGCGGCATGGTCTGTACGGCCCCCGGCGTTCTGGAGCCCCGGTTCGACGAAATGCGGGGCCTTTCCGGGCTGGCCTGCGCCGAAGACTATATCCGTCGCTGGGCGGGCGCGGGCGAAGGCCTCGTTCAGGGCCTTTTGGCACCCGACCGGGTCGAAACCTGTACCGAGACCCTGCTCACCCGCACGATGGCCGCGGCCGAAGTGCTGGCGGTCCCCGTGCGGCTGCACATGGCGCAGGGTCAGATGGAACGCGAGACTGTTCAACGCCTGCACGGCACCACGGCGCCTCAATGGCTCGCACGCATCGGCGCGCTGTCGAACCGGCTGATTGCCCCGCACGCAACCTGGGCAACCGATGAGGACCTCGCACTTTACCGCGATCATGGCGTGACCATCGCGCATTGCCCGCTGGTCTTTGCCCGATCTGGCGCTGCGCTGCACAGCTTCGGGCGTTGCCGCGCGATGGGCATCCGTATCGGCATGGGCACCGACACAGCGCCGCCCGACATGGTGCTGAACATGGCGGTCGGGGTAATGGCCGCACGCATGGCGGGCGATGACCCGGCCACCGTCGGCGCGGCACAGATGTACGACGCCGCCACTCTGGGCGGAGCCGAGGCCCTCGGACGCTCCGACCTGGGTCGCCTGGCACCCGGTGCCAAAGCCGATATCGCGGTTTTCGACCTGGCAGATCCGATGATCGCACCTACCATCGACCCGATCCAGTCGCTCGTTCTGGGTGCGACCGGCCGAATCACCCGCGCAGTTTTCGTCGACGGACGGCTGTCGATGCGGGACGGGCAGGTTGCCCGGATCGACATGGTTGAGGCGCGCGATCAGGCGCAGAGGCAGTTTGACGGCCTGGTGGCCAAGTATCCCGAGCGTACCTGGGCGCACCCCCGGGTGGACGAGATCTTTCCGCCGAGCTTTCCGCGTTTCGTCACCGGAGACGCGCGTTGACTACTTGTCAGCCCCCTTGGACTCAGCCCAGCCCGTCGCGCAGTGCACTCGCGATCCCCGCCATCTCTTCGGCTGGAAGTTGCGGCGGGACGGAATAGCCCTCGGGTCCGTCTGCGAGATAGGCCTTGGATGAGACATCATGGACGTGATGCATCGGCACGATATGCGCATGGGCGTGCGGCACATGGATGCCGGTATAGAACATCGCCACCCGTTCGACCCGGTAGAGCCGTTTCATCGTCCGCGCCAGCCGCTGCGCGCACGAGGTGATGCGAGTCGCAAGATGCTCTGGCAGGTCCTCGAACCAGACGTGATGCTCCTTGGGGATCACCAGTGCGTGGCCCGGACGGATCGGATGGAGGTCCAGAAAGGCGAGGATATGGTCATCCTCGTATACCTTGTGGGCGGGCAGTTCACCGCGAGCGATGCGGCAGAACAGGCAACCAGCGCTCATGAGCCCGACCTCTCGGTTTCGATGCTCTCGAGCCAGTCCGATACGGCCGGGCCCAACGCTTCGACAATCGCCTGAACGCCGATGGCGCTGGGATGGATACGGTCGTCCTGCATCATCTCGGAATAGGTCAGGCCCAGCTCGTGCTTCTCCGCCATGGGTTGCAGCAGGTTCGGATAGAGCGCGATCTCGAACTCCGCCGCCAGTTCCACATACATCGCCTCGAACGCGTCACGGAACTCGGGCCCGTAATTACCCGGCGCGGGCAAGCCGACCAGCATCGCCGGGATCCCCTCCGCCTGCAGCCGTTCCAGGATCGCGCGCAGGTTGGCGCGACTCGCCGAGGGATCGATCCCTCGCAGGAGATCGTTGCCCCCCAACGCGATCATCATCGCATCGGGGTCGTCAGCCAGCGTCCAGTCCAGTCGCGAGACACCGCCGGCGGTCGTGTCGCCGCTGACGCCGGCATTGATCACGATGACGTCATGGCCGGCTGTGTGAAGCCAGGTTTCCAGTTGCGGCACCAGCCCTTCACCTTGCTCCAAGCCGTAACCTTGGGTCAGCGAATCGCCCAGAGCGACCAAACGCAGCGCGCCCGTCTCTTCGGCCGCGGCGGGCGAAATGGCCAAGGTCGCGATGCAGAACAGCGCCACGATGCTGCGGCGCAGCTTGTCTGCCAGCCCGAAAAGCCCATATGCCGGGGAACGCTTTGGTACGAGGTAATCTTGCATGACCGATCCCGTGTTGTCGCTGAAGGAGGCGGCGTTGACCTTGCAGGGCAATGCCGGCCCGGTGGAGATACTGCGTGGCATCACGCTCGATGTCCACCGCGGCGAGACCCTGGGTCTGGTTGGTCCGTCGGGCTCGGGCAAGTCGTCGCTCCTGATGCTGATGGGCGGTCTGGAACGCGCGACCGGCGGGCATGTGCAGGCACTCGGCCATGACCTGACCGCGCTTGACGAGGATGCGCTGGCGCGCTTTCGCCGTGGGAACATGGGGGTGGTGTTTCAATCCTTCCACCTGATCCCCAC
>ERZ869909.2591-NODE-2591-length-11656-cov-8.016668_pt1 | contig 11656 bp, 6 predicted proteins | sample MGYA00520892_ERZ869909 | MGnify/ENA primary metagenome ERZ869909 (study PRJEB32215, sample SAMEA104723947) | bioreactor metagenome | biome: bioreactor; feature: anaerobic bioreactor; material: water | place: China | collected 2015-03-12 ... | reverse complement strand
AGCGCGCTCGTGCCGCGGGTTGTGGCGATACGGCAGCGCAGGTCGCGGCGGAGGTCGGCGACCTCCTCTTGGGTCACTAAGGGGCATAAATCGCGCCACAAGAAAACCCCTTGACAGATGTTCCGTCGGTCTTCATGCATGGGAGCATGGTCGCGTTCAATCCCCTGGACGTTCCCGCGAGTCGCTCTCTGCGCGTTGGCAGGGTGCACGCGAAGCCGGGAAATCGGTCAAGGAGCTGAAGACTCGCATGCACGCACTCGCACAAGATCCAGAGGCCCTGCTCCAGGCGGCGCTCGGCGGGTCCAGTCCTTTCCCGTGGCAAGCGCGTCTGATGCGGCGCTTCATGGACGATAATCTCCCGCGTACGCTCGATCTGCCTACAGGGTTGGGCAAGACTTCGGTGATGGCGATCTGGCTGGCGGCGCGGGTGAGCGGGGCCGCGGCGGCCCAAGACCTTCGGGCGGGGTGGGCGTCTGTTGAATCGCGAAGGCGCTGTGCGGTGAGAGCGCTCAGAGTGAAGGAGTGCGTGCGTTAGCGGGCCTCCTCATCGGGCCGTCTACCCACACGAGGTCATCACAGGCAGGAGCGATAATGCAGCGATATGCCGAGTTCTTTTCGACAGCCCACGGTGGTAGGCAGCCCTTCCCTTGGCAGGAGCGCCTTGCCACGGCTGACCCTCAACCGGATCTCCTGGACATCCCTACGGGTCTCGGAAAGTCAGCTGGTGTGATCCTTGGGTGGATGTGGAGGTGGTATCGCGCGGAGGTGGACTGCCCGCGGCGTCTTGTCTTCTGCCTACCCATGAGGACCCTGGTCGAGCAGACAGCAGAGGCTGCACGCGGCTGGACTGATGCGCTCCAGGCTGTCTTTGCCGCGGCGGGTCGGCCGCTGCCGGTGGTGCACGTGCTCCGCGGCGGAGAGAGCGATGCGCCCTGGGATATCGATCCTGAACAACCGCTGATCCTGGTAGGTACGCAGGACATGCTCCTGTCGCGTGCGCTCAACCGTGGATACGCGCTGAGTCGCTACCGATGGCCCATGCACTTCGGCCTTCTCAACAATGACTGTCTCTGGGTCATGGACGAGACCCAGTTGATGGGTGTGGGGCTGGCCACGACCGCACAGCTCGCAGGGCTGCGCCGGAAGCTGGGGACACTGGGGCCTACTGGGAGCCTGTGGATGAGCGCTACCTTGGGAGACGCATCCCTCGACACGGTAGACCACGTGGTCCCTTCCGACGGGAGGCGTTGCCTGCGCTTGGATGCGCAAGATCTGGTACACGAGGCGGTGCGTGCGCGCGTGCACGCGCGGAAGGGGCTGGCTCGTGTCGCCCTCCATTCGGACGGGAGTCCTAAGGACCAGGCTGCCTGGGTTCAGGAGGTCGCCGACCTGATTCGAACGCGGCACGCGCCCGGTACCCTGACCTTGGTCGTCGTCAACCGCGTGGCGCGTGCGCAGGCTCTGCATGAAGCGCTCGCTGCCGGGTTTCACTCCACACCGGAGAGGCTGCTCGTGCACTCGCGCTTTCGCGCTGGTGAGCGGGCGGCTCAGCTTCAGTCCCTGCGTAGCGACGCGCCGATGGCGGCCGGAGGCCGCATTGTAGTCGCGACGCAGGCGGTGGAAGCTGGTGTGGACATCAGCGCCAGGCTGCTCGTCACGGAGCTCTGCCCCTGGAGCAGCTTCGTGCAACGTGTGGGACGCTGCAACCGCTACGGGGAACACGACCACGCGGATGTCGTCGTGCTGGACTTGCTGGCGGATGTGGAAGTCGACTCTGCTGCCAGCCGCGCCATGAGTCTCCCCTACCCGGAGGCAACTCTTCGCGATGCCCAACAGCGCCTTCAGCGGCTGATTGAGCAAGGGGATGGATGTGGACCGCAGGCTGTTCGGAATGTTCCGCCTCCCCCAGAAGAGCCACCCCTTCATGTGATCCGCCGCAAGGATCTGCTGGACCTCTTCGACACTGTGCCGGACATGAGTGGCTTCGACCTGGACGTGTCTCGTTACATCCGAGACGGTGAGGATCGCGACGTGTTCCTCGCTTGGCGTTCTTGGGACGTGGACGAGCGCACGGAAGGCAGCGGTGAAGCGACATCTCTGGCCGACCAGCCTCCGCTACGCGATGCAGAGCTGGTTCGTGCGCCGCTCTTTCAGGTTCGAGAGATTCTCAAGAAATGGAAGCCGACAGCAGGTGAGCGGCCGACCATCCGTCCTTGTGCGTGGACTGCCGACACGCTCTCCAGCTCCAAGCGTGGCACGTGGACGCCGCTCCGGCCAGAGTCGATGCGACCCGGGATGATCCTCTTGCTGCACGCCAGCTTTGGGGGATACACCCCGAGCGTCGGCCTACAGCTCGACTACCTGGACCACCGCTCTCGAGGAGACGCTGTACCCTCCGTGGTCGTCGACACTCCCCCTGGTCTGGTGCGTCTGGTGCCGGATACGGACGCGACGGCCATCGGTGCAGATCCGCTCTCGATCGCGCCGCGACGAGCCATCACGCTGCGGGAACACACGGACCACGTCTGCAGCGCCCTCGACCCTTTGCTGGAGGGGCTCTCGCTACCGGAAGATGCCGCAGGTGCGCTTCGGTCCGCAGCGCGGTGGCATGACGCTGGCAAGGGACACCCGTGGTTTCAACGGCGCCTGACAGGACAGCTTCCGGATCCGGATGTGCGAACCCCCGTGTTCGCAAAGTCCGGCTCCTGGTCCACCGACCCTATCGAGCTGACCTCCTCTCCAGAGGAGGATGCGGCGGGAACCCTGGAAGAGTTCAGTGAGCCCAACGCGGCGTCCAGCGCAGGCCCGACGGAGGAGTCCGGATTCGACGGCGACCCACACGCGCAGGGAGTCGATGCGGCGATGTCGACTACTGCCGACGATCTTGGATCCGCAAGGGTCGGAGCGGACAGGGCAGAAGCCAAGGCACGTAGGCTCTTGAGACATGAGTTCGCGTCCGCGCTGCTCTACCTGCAGCACCACGCGCCCGCCGGCCCGCATCCGATCCATGATCTCGTCACGTGGCTGATCGCTTGTCACCACGGCAAGGTGAGGCTTTCCCTGCGGCCCATGCCGGGCGAAGAGCTTCCTGGGCCTCCAGAGTCCTTTCCGCGCGTGCTAGGGCTTTGGAACGGCGACGTATTGCCGGCTCTCGATCTTGGGGCGGACGTCAGCGTTCCCCCGACCACACTCGACCTCTCGGTTGTGGCGTTGGGCGCGGGAAGCTGGGCTGATCGCATGGTTCGCCTGAGAGACGCGCAGGGGATGGGGCCCTTCCGCCTGGCGCTCTTGGAGGCCGTTCTCCGGGCAGCCGATCAACGCGCGAGCCGAGACGAGGTCGAGGCCAGCGCACACCAGAGGACCGCATGAGTACGCCAAGCGACCACACCGCCGAGCAGCGGCATGCCCTTGTTCTCGGCGGATGCACCCCCAGGCCCCTAGCCCACTATCTCAAGGCGCTTGGCCTGCTCCGTATCGTGGCCGAGCAGGCAGACCCCGAAGCGACGGGTTGTTGGCAGGGGGACAGGTTTGTCCTTGAGTCTCGTCTAAGCGCCGAAGCGCTGGCCGAGTTTCTGCTGCAGCGCTATGCCCCGACGCCTGTCTTCTCGCCCTGGAACAAGGCGGCGGTGTTCTTTGGGAGCGACAAGGCCAAGTCAGCGCGCGAGGCCATGGAGACCCTCAAGCAGTCCAACGACCCGCGCTTCACGGGCTGGAGAGACACCGCTGCGGCCTGCGAAGACCTTCTGAGCGCGCTCGCCGTGCACGACTCTGCTCAGCTCACCGACAAGGAGACCAAGGAGCGCGTGATTCAGCGTTGCCGCGCGCGCTGGCCTGATGAAGCCGTCCAGTGGTTGGACGCAGCCTTGGTGCTCACCGGTGACGGCGTTCGCATGGCGACGCTGCTGGGGACCGGCGGCAATGACGGCGTGTTCGACTTTTCCAACAACTTCCTGCAGCGCTTGGTCAGCGCGCTGCTCGTGGAGGACTCCAGCGAAGAACTCCACGTAGCCTTGTTCGCGCACAGCGCGCGTGTGCTCCGCAACGACGCGATCGGCCAGTTCTTCCCTGGCGCGGCTGGTGGACCCAACAACACCGCTGGCTTTGACGGAAACGCCCAGGCGAATCCTTGGGACTTCATTCTGTTGCTGGAGGGTGCACTCCTCTTCGCCGCCGCGGCAAGCCGCCAGCTCCCCACCAGTGAGCACGGGAGCCTCTCGGCGCCCTTTACGGTGCGCGCTGTCGCGGCCGGCTATGGCGGAGCAGCCGATGGAGACGCCGCGAGTGCGCGTGCGGAGCTCTGGATGCCACTATGGGAGGTTCCCACAGGCCTCCCGCAACTCAAGGTCCTGTTCACAGAAGGGCGGATTAGCCTGGGGAGGGGGGTAGCGCGCGATGGCCTAGACGTGGCCCGTGCGCTTACACGAAATGCGTTTCTGCGCGGCATCTCCGCTTTTGAGAGGTACGGCATCCACGAGCGAAATGGCAGGTCGTTCTTCGCTACTCCGCTCGGGCGTTTACCCGTGCGGATCCGTTCCAGGCCTTCGCGCCTGGCCGATGTCGAGCCCTGGATGGATCGCTTTCTCAGCCAAGTCCGCGGTGACAACACGCCAGCCCGCGTCAAGCGCGCCGGCCGCGCCCTCCAGGAAGCGCTCTTTGCTGCTGCGGCCGCAGACGAAACGACGGACCACGGCCGGAAGCAGGCCGGTCTCATGCTATGGGATGCGCTGGTGCAGGCACAGAGTGCGATGGTCGATGCTTGGCGGTGGACATCCAGCGGCGGACCCCAGGGTGCAGACTCCCGTCGGACGCGCCCACCCGTTCCTCTCCTGCATCGCGCCTGGATCGAGGAGCTTGGCGACGGCTCGGCGGAGTTCTGGCTGGGTACAGCGCTCGCGTCTCTTCGGCCCCCCGAGGCCCTGCCGAGAACCCAGGCGGCGCATGACCTCGCCTGGCGCCATGTCGTGGAACCCGTCCTCCTGCAGGGGCGACCGGAACGCGCGCTCTGGTCCGGTGGAGCAGGCAACGACCTGGTCTGGCGATCGGGCTCGTTCCAGCAGTCTCTTGTCGCAGGCATGCGTCGGCGGCTCTTGCTTCATGATCGGCATGCCATGTCCTGCTGGGAGTGGGTGCAGTCACCGGGGGCTCCCCACGGCGGTCGCGCCTTCCGAGGAACGCCGGCGCCGCTGTGGGCCGTGGCAGCCTTTGTGGACCGCAGAACGGACGATCATGTCATCGAGCGCTGGTTTCGCCGCGCTTTGCTCGTTGGCAACATTGGCGATCTCAGCGATCACGGGCCGCTCGCCGCCACATGGTCCAGGCCGACACGATCTGAGCAGTCCCGCTGGCCTACGTATCCGCCCACGAGCTGGGCCCTTTGCAAGCTGGTTTTCGCCGGGCATCCAGTGGGCAACACGCTCGTCCCACTCCAGCCGGACCTGCTCCGCCTTCTGGAGCGCGGGCGTGGAGGCTCGGACGCTTCGCGGGTCGCCATGCGACGCCTTCGAGCCAGCGGCGTGCGCGTCGCGTTTGAGCATCTCGCGCTGTCCCCCGATGTCGAGCGCCGGCTCGCCGCGGCGCTCGCGTTTCCCATCCATGAGGGCACCATTGCCCGCGTCCTTCTGCCCCTCATCGGCCTCCACGAGCCAAACCTCGCATTGCCTACTTCAATGTCAGGCGCCTCCGCTTGACCCCTTCTCGGTCCTCAACCACCGGCGACGCAGCGTTGCCACCCTTAGGAGAAGATTATGAGCATTCAGATCCCACAGGACTCGCGCATCTATGTCGAGGTCGCCCTCAAGCCCGCGCAAGGTAGCCGTTTCCAGCCGACCGGATTTCCGGACCTCGGTGCGGCGGAGTTCCAGACCCCCGGTGGCCAGCGGGTCGTGCTTGTGGAATCGGCGCAGTCCGTCGCCAACCGCCTCGAACTCGCCTGCTGGGACGAGGCGCGCAAGGATGTGGCGCAGCCTCTGGCAGGGCTGCCCTATGTCGTGGCTAAGCATGACGATGGCACCTTCCTCACGAGTTCGATCCAGGAGGCCCATCGGCTCAACTCGCCCTACTTCCTGGAGTCCAAGGATACGTCCTTCATGGACATGCTTAGGGACGAGCTGGGCGCCTTAGAGAGCGGACACGTGGACCTGGGCAAGCTGGCTCAAGTCCTCCTGCGGCTTGACCCGAACTCCCTCCTGCACGGCATCTTCCTCGCGAAGAAGGACCTGGCGGGCGGACGGCTTCGGCTACCTCGCATGATCTCCGGCTTCATCGAGGCCACAGAGGTGGACACTGCGACCAGTGGCGGCGTCAAGAAGGACGACGCAGATCCCACAGGCCAGAAGCTCGGTACTGGCGCCAAGGATGGCTTCGGACACGTCCCCTTCTCCCGAACCGAGTACACCGGGAACCTCAAAGCGTACTTCGCGATCGACCTGGCACAGCTTCGCGCCTACGCGCTCGGGGACTCAGCCGAGCAGCTGCTCTTCGCGCTCGCGTGGTTCAAAATCCACCGCTTCCTGCGTGACGGGCTGCGACTTCGCACTGCCTGTGACCTCGAGATTGACCCACAGGCTGGTGGCATGCGTGTGCAGCGTCCGGAAGGCTACGCGCCGCCTACCCTCGAAGCGGTGGAGAGCGCATTGCCAGGGCTCATCCGGGCTTGCGGCAGCGCGTTTGCTAACCCGTCGGTGACCGTCGTGACCTACCGCAAGAAGTAGGGCGACGAGCATCGCCCCTTCGTTAGACCTCCCAGCGGTGACCATGCCCGCCTCTGGGCCCCGTTGTCTTCTCGACCGCAGGTTCACCTCATGCTGACACTTCATGTGCGCTTCCAGCAGAACCAGTTCCACGCAACGCCCTGGTCACACCAGGTCAACGAAGGCGTAGTCGAGTGGCCTCCTTCGCCTTGGAGGCTTCTCCGCACCCTCGTCTCGGTGGGACTCAGTCGCTCGGGTCAAGCTCCCGCCGCCGTCGAGACCGTCGTCAACAAGCTGGCCGGGTCTGCCCCGGACATATGGGCGTCGCCCGTCACGGTAGCGCAGTCACGGCACTACCTGCCCGTGTGGCCGGAGAAGACGGTCAAGGTGCTCGATACCTTCTGTGTGCTGAGCGCTCGGGACACCATGTCCCATGCGGCGCATGTGGTGTATGCGTGGCCTGCGCTGGAGCTCGATCCGGCTGACTACGCTACGCTGAGCGAGATCGCGGCGCTGGTCACCTTCGTCGGAAGAGCCGAGTCCTGGGCCACCTGTTGGTTGGACTCGGGCGTCGCGCAGCCCGATCTGCTGCACCTGACGCCTGAGACAGGTCGAGGCCACAGTGGCGAAGGGGACGTCGTGGGCGCTCCCTGGCCGCTTACACCTCCGGAACTTGAAGCCTGGCGCGAGGCAGCTGCACACGATGCAGCGTCGCGCCAAGTGAAGCGTGAGCGCGACAGAGCCGCGGCCTCGGCCAAATCCTTCAAGGAGGACAAGGCATTCGCCAAAGCGCTGCTGCGAGCGTTGGATGCCCTGCCCGCCACTCCCTGGGAGGTGCTCGGCGCGGACACGGCGGCGTTGCAAAAGGCTGGGTGGTCTCTGCCCCCAGGCGCAATGACCCTTCGCTATCGTCGCCCACCTCAACTCCTGGCCTCTCCGCGGCCAGCCGGGCAGATCCGAGTGACCGAGCGCAGACCTACCACCGCAAGGCTGCTTATCGCCTCGCGCGTGCGGCCACAGGTGCAGCGCTCGCTGCCCTATGCCGAACGTTTGCGTCGCGCACTGCTCTACTGGACGGATGCCGCGGACGGGCGCCGCGGGGAGCTCCCCGACGCGCTCACGGGGCGCTGCGCGGATCATACGTTGGCGATAGGCCATGAACACCTCCACGTGCTCTGTGAACCGGAGAAAGGGCGCCCGAGGATAGGTGCGTTTCTCATCCATGTCCCGGCGGGTATCCCGCCCGCTATGGAGCGCGCGCTGCGGAACCCTGGGCTTGTCCTCCGAGAAGCCGAAGAATCCGACTTGCCGCTGGTCCTCGCCCACATGGGTACCACCCAGGAGCTGGGAGGGTTTCGTGGCGACCTAGGACAGTCGACCCTGCTGGCCGCCGCCCGGGTATGGGAGTCCGTTACGCCCTTTGTCGGCACCAGGCACAGCAAGCCAGGCCGCCTGGCGAACCTGCCCCCTGGCCTGCGGGTGACGCAGACGGAGCCCGGCTCCGGCGGGCCGGCTCCCTCCGCGAACGAGGCGCGGGTAGTCCAAGGAGATCCTGCAGACGATCTGCTCCGCCTGCTGGCGCTGAACTTGGAGGGCGCAACACCGATCGCGCTCCACCGCATGCAACATGTCCACCCGATCGCTGGACGGCCGATCGCTTGCAGCGAATTCCGGACCCAGCGCCGCCACGGTGGCGGTACGCGTGGGGGAGCCTTCCCATGCGCCTTCCGAATCACCTTTGCAGAGGCCGTCCGAGGTCCGATCGCGCTGGGTTTCGGCGCACACTTCAGTCTAGGCCTCTTCAGGGCAGTGCCAGACGCCCCACCGGGCGAACCCTGACGCGCTCTTCCGCCCACATGCTCGCGGTTGGCGGCCATCTCCACGCCGCTACAGCCAACGGAGTCCATCGGACACGCCTGCTGCACGATCGGCAACCGACTTGACCGCCGCGCGGCTGCTGCAGTACCTGCCATGGAATCCATCGGTGACATCACCTAGCGATGTGAGGTCGTGACGCATGCCTGCGGTAGGGAGGAAGAAGGGGCTCGGGGAACGGGAGCGCGGAGCCTTCCTGCAGCCGGCTCGCATGTGGCCCTGGGTGCGCTACAGCACGCTGGAGCTGGCGTGGCAGGTTCTTGAGACCACCGGGCCGGCGCCTTCCTTCCTTGCCCCCTGGGTCCGTAGCCGTCTTGGTGCAGCGTTGCGCAGCCTCGCCTGTTCCACCGGCATGCCCACGTGCGAGCCCTGCTTCCGGCGGGCGCAGTGTCCCTATGGGACGGTCTGGGAGCCCGAGACACCGACGCACTTGCCTGCCTCCTATCGCAAACAGCCGGCGCCCTACGTCTTCGAGGGGTGGAGTGTCGACCGCCCGGTACCGCTGGAGCCGGGACATACGTTCCGGGTTCGGCTGCGGCTCTTCGGCCCGGCGCGCGGCCACATCCATGCGCTGGTGGCTGCGGCCGTGGACGGTGGTCGATTTGGGTTCGGTGCGACCGAGCAGACCCACGTCCGGGGCGAGTTGGTTGAGGCACGGGTTTTCGCCGACGACCCAGCCGAGGCACGCATCATCTACGTCCACACAGGGGGATTTCGCGACGCCTCGCGTCTGCCATGGGCGGACCTCGAGCCAGGCGAGGCGACCCCGGCCGGGCGGCTGCGGCTGCATTTCATCAGCCCGACCCTCCTGAGCCGGGATCAGCCGCTGACGGCCTTCGACCCGGTGCTCTTCACGGATACGCTGCGGCTGCGCCTCGAAGGCCTGAGCCTCGCCTGGGAGAATACGCCCGTGTCGTGGAACACGGGCCGCATCCAGGAGGACGCGCGCGCTGTGCGGGTGGTGGACAGCGACCTGCAAGCGCTGGAGTTCGCGCACCCGAGCGGTCGTCGTGGCTCCGCCCCCCTGCACGGGGCGGTGGGCACGGTGGAGGTGGCCGACGTTCCGCTAGCCCTCCAGGAGCTCTGGCGAAGCGTGGAGGTCGTCAATGTGGGCCGCCAGGTGACCTATGGCATGGGCGCCGTCACCGTGGAGGACGTCGCATGAGCACCTCCTCCGTCGCGAGCACCCGGGAGGCGTCGATGGAATCCCAGGTGGAGGCGCTCCGCGCAAGACTCGATCCGCTGCTCTCGGGGTTCGAGACCCGACGGTGCATCCCTTTTCTCGGTGCGGGCGTAAGCGTTTCGGCAGAGCTGGACCCGCAGTCGCCCTATTGCAGGACCGGCAGGCGAGAAGGGGAGCATCTCCACAGCGCCACGCACATGGCGAAGCGCCTGGCCGTCCACCTCGCCGCCGAGCTGCGCAAGGCACGGACGGACCCGCATTCGCGGCAGTCCCGGTGGCGGGAGTTCGTCTGGAACGACCTGGATTGGCCGCCCAGGTCTGGCGAGTGCCCGAGCAAGGCATCCGAAGTCGCGCACTGCAGGGGGGATGCGGCCTCTCCGGCCTCGCAGGGTTGCAATCCGGAGCGCAAGCGCGAAGCTGCGGAAGACGCCGCCCATCGGCTCTTCTATGGCGACGCACCCAAGCCGGACTGCACCTGGAGACTGGCTTCCGCAACGGGATCGTCCGAGCTGGATTGCTTTCTGCATCACGTCACGTCACGTCTGCAGTCACCGCTGGGGCGGCTGTCGGAGCTGCTGTCCCAACGCTGCGGCTACGCCGCTGTATGCGCCACAGTGCGCATCGATCAGTTCTGCCATCTCCTGCCCACCGTGGCGCACTACGCCCTGGCCCGCTTGATCGTCGAGGACCGGGTGCCCGAGATCATCACCACCAACTACGACCTGTGCCTCGAACGGGCGGTCGCGGTGATGCAGGGGCGGTCCATGGACATCGACGCGGCGCACCATCGCCCGGTCCTGCAGGTGGTGATGAGCCGACACGGGTACATGGGCGTTCTTCCCAACGGCTCCGATGCGGCACGTGGCTCTGGACCGCCGATCCAGCCCTCGCGCTACTACAAGATCAACGGCAGCGCCGACGTCTTTCGACGCGCCTTCCTGACCTGCGTGCGTGGACCGGACGAGCACGCCCCCCTCCATGCCGAGCAGCTTCGGGATGCAGCCGAGCGCATCGTGCTGACGGAACGACAGTTGCAGTCCTTCCGGAACCAGTCGTGGGCGGAAGGCCTCTTCCGCGACCGGGCGCGCAGCAGACATCTCGTCTTCAGCGGCTTCGGCAGCGAAGAGCCGCAGGTGCGGCATACGGCGCTGGCCATCGCGTCGGAGTTCGCACGCGACGGGAGCGGCGGAGACGAGAAGCACCCGTGGACTCTCGGCGCGGCACCCTGGTTCCACGTGTATGGCAAGCATCTCTCGTTCTACCAGATGCAGGTGCTGCTCGGGTGGTGGTTCGCATGGCGCGCGGAACCACCGCCCCATACGCGTTACGAGGACCCCGAAAACTGGGTGGGTGGCCGTGATGGCGAGGGGCTTGCGCGTCTCGCAGGGGAGGACAATCCGCACACGACCAACGGGTGCGCGACGGCGGACAACTTCTGGACCGCCATTCTCTTCGAACTGTGGCAGCGGGAGATCGAGGCCGCCCTTGCCCCCGGTGCGTTGGTTTTTGAGAGAATTGTGCGGCGCACACTTCAGCTCGTAAACGGTGTTCGCTGCGTAAGCGAGACGGCCCTTCGGCTGGCGCTGAACGCGTTGCGCACCGATCTCCTTGACGGGTGGGCAGGTTCCCATGTCGAGGGTTGCCGCGTTCCCCCCCGGATCCGCGCACGCAAGCGTATCGAGTGCCCGAACCTGATTGGGCGTGCCCCGAGTGCTGGGGAAGGCGACGTGGTTCAAGTCCCGGACTTTGTGCAGTGGCCGACGGAACGTGAAGAGCGGGTCTGCTTCATGCTTGTATTCTTCCTGTATGCTCCAGGACACATGCAGCGGGAGACCTGACCGATCCCCTCATTTGAGGCTGAGACGCTGTGGCCGTCACGCGGGCCTGATCTTTCAGTGCAGACTTCGGT
>ERZ869909.2590-NODE-2590-length-11658-cov-8.219238_pt1 | contig 11658 bp, 8 predicted proteins | sample MGYA00520892_ERZ869909 | MGnify/ENA primary metagenome ERZ869909 (study PRJEB32215, sample SAMEA104723947) | bioreactor metagenome | biome: bioreactor; feature: anaerobic bioreactor; material: water | place: China | collected 2015-03-12 ... | reverse complement strand
GACCTGACCATCGAATACACGCGCGACCGCAAGGCGTTCGGCCATTCGGTGCTGGATAATCAGGTCGTCCATTTCCGGCTGGCCGAGCTTCGCACCGAGGTCGAGGCGCTGCGCTCCCTCACCTACCGCGCCGTGGCCGACTTTATGGAAGGCAAGGACGTGACCCGGCTTGCCTCGATGGCGAAGCTGAAATGCGGGCGGCTTACCCGCGAAGTCTCTGACACCTGCCTGCAATACTGGGGCGGCATGGGCTACACGGCGGACAATCCCATTGCCCGCTCCTTCCGTGATGGGCGCCTGATCTCCATCGGCGGCGGCACGGACGAGATCATGCTCGGCATTATCTGCAAGCTGGAAGGCACGCTTCCAAAGCGCCGGAAGGACTGATGAGCGCGCCCGAAACCCTCCTTATCGAGACCCGCGCGAGCGTGCGTCATGTGACGCTGAACCGGCCGGAAACCCGCAACGCCATGTCGCTGATCATGGTGGACGAGCTGCTGGCCGCCCTCAAAAGCGCTGAAAGCGACGGCGTGCGCGCCATCGTCCTTAAAGGTGCGGGCGGGCATTTCTGCTCCGGCGGGGATGTGAAGGATATGGGCGCGGCCTATGCAGGCCCCGGCCCGGATGGCGAAGATCCGGCAGCCAAGGTCAACGCCCGGTTCGGCCAGTTATGCAAAGCCTATGCGGAAACAGGCCTGCCGGTGATCGTGGTGCTGGAAGGCGCGGTGATGGGCGGCGGGTTTGGACTTGCCTGCGTCGCAGATGTGGCACTGGCGCGCGAGAGCGTGGTGTTCCGCCTGCCCGAAACCGGGCTTGGCCTCGTCCCGGCACAGATCGCCCCGTTTCTGGTGGAGCGCTTGGGCTATTCCGAAGCCCGCCGCCTTGCCGTGACGGGCGGGAAGATCGATGCGCTGGGCGCGCTGCGCCTGCGCCTCGTCCACGGCGTGCATGAGGGCGAGGATGCGATTAATACGGCGCTTGAGGCGGTGCTGGCCGATATCCGCAAAGGTGCGCCGAACGCCATAGCCGAGACCAAGCGCCTGATGCGCCGCGCGCGCCTGCATGATGCGGGTTCGCTCATTGATGACGCCGCCAAGGTCTTCGCCGCCGCCGTGCGCAGCGAGGAGGGCGCGGAAGGTCTTGCCGCCTTCATCGAGAAACGCCCCGCCAGATGGGTGCAGGGATGAGAGGCCTCACTTTCCTTTCTTTCGTCATTCCGGGCGAAGCGCGTCAGCGCGTAGACCCGGAACCCAGCGCTTCTTTCATAAAGTTCTGGGTTCCGGATAACGCCTTCGGCGTTTCCGGAATGACGAGGGGTGGGGTGTTCTGTCGCCGGAGGGCCGCGCCATGACGACACCCATCAATTCCGTTCTGGTGGCCAATCGCGGCGAGATCGCCGTGCGGGTGCTGCGCTATGCGAAAAGCCGCAATATCCGCGCCATCGCCGTCTATTCCGATGCCGACGCGGACGCGCTGCATGTGCGCGAAGCGGATATCGCCGTGCATATCGGCCCGGCAGCGGCCTCGGCAAGCTATCTCAATATCGAGGCGATCATTGCGGCGGCCAAAGCGACCGGCGCGGACGCGATCCACCCGGGCTATGGCTTCCTGTCGGAAAATGCCGCGTTTGCGCGCGCCTGCGCGGCCGAGGGCATTGTCTTCATAGGCCCTCCGGCAGACGCCATCGAGGCAATGGGCGACAAGGCGCGGGCCAAGGCGCTGCTGGCGGCATCCGGCATTTCGATGGTTCCCGGCTGGCAGGGCGAGGATCAGTCCGACGCCCATCTCGCCAAACAGGCAGACGCAATCGGTTATCCGCTACTGATCAAAGCCGTCGCGGGCGGTGGCGGGCGCGGCATGCGCGCTGTGAACGCCAAGGCAGAGTTCGCCGAAGCCCTGAAATCGGCCCGGCGCGAGGCCAAATCCGCCTTTGGCGATGACGCAGTGCTTCTGGAAAAGCTGATCCACCCCGCCCGCCATGTGGAGGTGCAGGTATTCGCCGACACCCACGGCAACACCATCCATATCGGCGAGCGCGACTGCTCGGCCCAGCGCCGCCGCCAGAAGGTGATCGAGGAAGCACCTTCGCCCGCCGTCAACGAGACGCTTCGCGCCGCCATGGGCGCAGAGGCCGTGCGGGTGGCAAAGGCCGTGGGCTATGTCGGCGCTGGCACGGTGGAATTCCTGCTGGATGCGGACGGGAAATTCTACTTCCTGGAAATGAATACCCGCCTGCAGGTGGAGCACCCCGTGACCGAAGAGGTTTACGGGATGGACCTTGTAGAATGGCAGTTCGTGATCGCCTCCGGCGGGGTGCTGCCCGCCACGCAGGAGCAGATTGTCCCCGAAGGCCATTCCATTGAGGTGCGCCTCTACGCTGAAGACCCGCTGGACGGGTTCAAGCCGCAATCGGGCGACATCATCCATTTCGAGCCTGACGATGCCGCGCGCGAAGTGCGCATCGATACCGGGTTTGAAACCGGCGACGCAGTGACCACCGCCTATGACGCGATGGTGGCGAAAGTGATCGCCTTTGCGCTCAATCGCGATGAGGCCATCGACAGGCTGATTGCCGGGCTTTCCAAGGCCCCCATGCTGGGCGTGAAGACCAATCGCGATTTCCTCATCCGGCTTCTGGATAGCGAAGCCTTCCGCACTGGTGCGGTGACCATTGCTGATCTGGACGAGTGGGCGGCCTCTGCGAGCGGTCCGTTCGCGCCAGAGCCTGTACCCGGTGAGGCGATTGCCGTGGCGGCAGCTTTGCTGGCCTCCCCGGCAGAGGGCGCAGTGCGCGGCGGATCGGTAAAGCGCTTCACCCTGCCGCTGGAAGCTGACGGGGAAGCGATTGACGTCTTCGTGGAGCAGGATGGCGCGCACGCCGTCACGGTGAGCCTTGGCGAGGCGCGCCACTCGATCACCCTGCTTGAAGAAGACGCGCCTCACTTGCGTTACCGCCTCGATGGAGTGGATCGGCAATGCCAGGTAGCCGAAGGCGATGACGGCGCACTCCATATTGCGCTCGAACGGCGCATCGTGGCTGTGCGTGAGCCTTCGGCCTTCTCTGGCGGCGATGCGTCTGATCCCGCCCGTATCACCGCGCCCGTCTCCGGCGCTCTGGTGGCGGTGAATGTGAAGCCCGGCGATGCGGTGAAGGCTGGCGATGTGCTGGCCCTGATGGAAGCGATGAAGATGGAAATGCGCCTCACCGCCGCCGCTGACGGCGTGGTGAAGGCGGTGCATGGAAGCGCTGGCCAGCAGGCCGCTGGCGGCACGCTTCTGATCGAGCTCGAACTTGAAGGACAAAAGCCATGAGCAAGGCGGTCATTACCTGCGCGATCAATGGCGTGCTGACCAATCCCAAGCAGCACCCCGTGCCGGTCACCCCTGCTGAAATGGCGGCAAGTGCGCGCGAGGCCTATGATGCCGGCGCAGCCGTCATGCACGTGCATTTTCGTATGCAGGAAGAGGGGATGGGCGGGTTTCCAAGCTGGGATCCGGACCTGGCGCTGGAAATGTGCGAGGCCATCCGCGATGCCTGCCCCGGCGTGATCATCAACCAGACGACCGGCATTGTCGGTCCGGACGTGTCCGGCCCCGTCGCGTGCATACGCAAGGTGAAACCGGAGATCGCGGCGTGCAATGCGGGCTCGCTGAACTATCTCAAACTGAAGAGTGACGGCTCGTGGGCCTGGCCGCCCATGATGTTCGACAATCCGGTGGAGAAGATCCAGACCATGATCGATGCCATGGCCGAGACCGGCGCGCATCCGGAGTTCGAGTGCTTCGATGTCGGCATTGTCCGCTCGGTCAACATGTATATCGAGAACGGGATGGCTCCGTCCGCGCACTATAATTTCGTGATGGGTGTGGCCTCCGGCATGCCGTGCGATGCGCGCCTGCTGGAACTGCTGACCGAATACAAGCGCGAAGGCGATCCGTGGCAGACCACGCTGATCGGGCGCACGGAAATCTGGCCGGTCCATCAGCGCGCCGCCGAGCTGGGCGGTATGCTGCGCACCGGGCTGGAGGACACGTTCTATCTTCCGGACGGGGAACGCGCATCTGGCAATGGCGCGCTGATCGAAGCTCTGGTTCAATGTGCGCGAAATGCGGGCCGGGAGATCGCCTCTCCGTCAGAAGCCCGCGCGCTGATGCACCTTCGGGGAGGATAATCATGGTAGCTGCAACCGCCGCTGATCTGCCGCGTCTGGCCGGAGGCAAACGCTTCCCGTCGTCGCCCGCCCGCCTGATCGATAATGGCGAGACCAAGCCGGATGCAGCGGCCTATGTCTTCCATGACGGGTCGGACTGGGTGACGCGTAACTGGCGCGAATACGCCGATGAGGCAGGCCGGGCGGGCCGCGCGCTGGTCGCGCTCGGCTTCCAGAAGGATCAGTCGGTGGCGATCCTGGGCTTCAACCGGCCTGAATGGACGATAATGGCCCATGCCGCGATGATGGCGGGCGGGCGGCCTGCAGGCATTTACTGGACGAGCGCGCCGCCGGAAATCGCCTATATCCTCCAGCATTCGGAAAGCCCGGTTTACCTCGTTGAAGATACCGAGCAGGCGCAAAAGGCTCTGGAGCTTAAGGCCGATTGCCCGAACCTTGCCCATATCGTGGTCATGCGCGGGGCAGAGGCCCCTGAAGGGACGATGAGCTGGGACGCCTTCATGGCGCTCGGCACCGAGGATCACGAGGCCGACTTGCTGGCCCGCCTCGACGCGCTGGAAGAGCACGGCGTCGCAACCCTCATCTACACGTCGGGCACAACGGGTCCGCCCAAGGCGGTGATGCTGAGCCATGGCAATGTGGCATGGAGCGCGTCTGCGCTGATCGAGATGTTTGGCCGCAGAGAAGGCGACCGTTCGCTCTCCTATCTGCCGATCGCCCATATCGCCGAGCAGCAGGCCTCCGTCCATAATCACGCCGCAGCAGGCGGTACGCTTTGGTTCGCGCGCTCCATGGAAACGCTGGCGGAGGATCTCAAAGCCTGCCGCCCGACCATCTTCTTCGGCGTGCCGCGCGTGTGGGAGAAGATGGCCGAGACCATTCAGGGCCGCCTTGCCGAAGCGACCGGCACCAAGGCCAAGCTCGCCAGATGGGCGATGGATACCGCGCGCGAAGTCAATCTTGCCGCCATCGACAACAAACCGGTCTCGCCGCTTCTCAAAGCCCAGAAGGCCATTGCCGACAAGCTGGTCCTCTCCAAGGTGAAGGACGCGCTGGGGCTCGACAAATCGCGCATGCTGATCTCCGGCGCAGCGCCGATCTCGCCGGAAGTATTGCGCTTCTTTGCCGGGCTCGATCTCGTCATCTATGAGGGCTATGGCCAGTCGGAAACCTCTGCACCCTCCAGCTTCAACGGCCCCGGCGCAGCGCGTCTCGGCTCGGTTGGCAGGCTGGTGCCGGGCATGCAGGCGCGTGTTACCGAAGAAGGCGAGCTTCTGGTCAAGGGTCCGAACATCTTCAAGGGCTATATGAAGAATAACGATGCCACCGCCGACAGCTTCACGGCTGATGGCTGGATGCGCACTGGCGATGTGGTCAATATCGACGATGACGGCTTCATCTTCATCACCGGGCGGATCAAGGACATCATCATCACGGCGGGCGGCAAGAACATCACGCCGGCCAATCTCGAAACCGACCTGATGAACATCCCGCTTGTCGAACACGCGGTGGTGGTCGGCGATGCCAAGCCCTATCTCGCCGCCCTCCTGACCCTTAGCGCGGACGGGCTTGCCGCCTTTGCCAAAAAGCATGGCCTTGAGGGTGATATCCGCAATCATCCAAAGGTGCTGGAGGCCATTCAGGCCGGCATTGATGATCTCAACACCCGCCATGCGCGCGTGGAGAATATCCGCAAGTTCGCGATCCTGCCGGAAGCCTTCACGGTGCCGGGCGGCGAGCTGACCCCGACCATGAAGGTGAAGCGCAAGGTGGTGATTGAACGCCACCGGGAGACGGTTGAAAGCCTCTATGCCAAGTAGCAGGCCCTTGCCGGAGAGGCTGGACACGCTTGTCATCGGGGCAGGCATGTCCGGCATCGCCATGGGCTATCATCTGAAGCAGCGCGGCCTTGAAGATTTCCTGATCGCGGAAAAATCAGACGGGTTTGGCGGGGTCTGGCGCGACAACCGCTATCCGGGTGCCGGCTGCGATGTGCCAAGCCATCTCTATTCCTTTTCCTTCGCCCTGAAATCCGACTGGAGCCGGAAATACGCGCTGCAGGCGGAGATACTCGCCTATTTCGAGGCCTGCGCAGAGCGCTTCGGGCTGAGACCACACCTGCGCACCGGCTTGACCGTCCGTTCACTGACATTCAACGCCGATGAGGGCCGCTGGCACGTACGCTTTGCCGATGGCAGCGAGACGAACGCGCGTGTCGTCATCAGCGCGGTCGGCCAGCTCTCTGAACCTTTCACGCCGCAGTTTGACGGGCTTTCCGACTTTGCCGGACCCGTCATGCACACGGCGCGCTGGGACAGCTCGGTAAAGCTCGACGGCCAGCGCGTGGCGCTCATTGGCAATGCGGCCAGCGCCATCCAGCTATTGCCCGAGGTCAGCGAACGGGCGCGCGAGCTGACCATCTTCCAGCGTACGCCCAACTGGATCATTTCCAAGCCGGACCGGCCATTCACCGCCTTCGAGAAATGGGCCTTTGCCCATATTCCCGGCTGGCAGCGGCTCTATCGGCTGGGGAGTTTCCTGATCCACGAGCTGCGCTATCCCGCCCTTATCAAGGGCTCTCTGGCGAGCCGCTTCACGCTGTGGACAGCAAGGCGCAAGATCCGCAAAGGCATCAGGGACGAGGCTCTGCGCGCGAAACTGACGCCGGATTACTCGCCGGGCTGCAAGCGCATCCTTCTGTCCAATGACTATTTCGAGGTGATGCAGCGCGAGAATGTCCGCCTTGTTACGGGGGGCATCAAGCGCGTCCATGCGGACGGGGTGGAAACCGCCACTGGCGAGATTGTTCCCGCCGACACCCTGATCCTCGCCACCGGCTTCGTAACCATCGAATTCCTGCCGACGCTGGAGGTGGTTGGCGCTGATGGCCGGTCCTTGCGGGAGGAGTGGGGTGCGTCTCCGCGCGCCTACAAGGGCGTGGCGGTGGCCGGTTTCCCGAACCTCTTCATGCTCTACGGGCCGAACACCAATCTGGGGCACAACTCCATCATCTTCATGGTGGAGCGGCAGGCCGAATACATCGCCGACAAGGCAGGGCTGATCCTTGATGGCGGGCTGAAGACGCTCAGCGTCCGGCCAGAGGCAGAAAGCCGCTATAATGCGGAGCTGCAAACGCGCCTCTCGAAAACTGTGTGGGCGGGTGACTGCCCCTCCTGGTATAAGACGGCAGACGGCGTCATCACGCAGAACTGGGAAGGCCTCGCCACCCGTTTTGCCCGCACGCTGGGCAGGCGCGATGATGCGGACTGGGAGGGGGTTTAGCGCCCTTTAAGCCAGATGCAGCTCCACCCAGACGCGCGCCCGGTCAATCGCCCAGTCCGCTTCAGGGATGAGGGGCGAGAATATCTGGAAGTCATGCCACATCCCCTCCCAGATCTCGCAATCGACCGGTACGCTTGCCGCTTCCAGCTTTTCGGCCAAACGGGTGGAATCGCTTAAGAGGATTTCGTCAGACCCCACCTGGATCAGCGTGGGCGGCAGGCCGTTGAGGTCCGCAAAGAGGGGCGAGGCTTCCGGATCGGTGCCGGGACGGCCGCCGAGATAGAGCTGGCCGCCAGCGCCCAGATAATCCGGGTTCAGCATGGGATCGCGCATCGCCTTGGCCGCAACGCTCTCCCCACTCATGGAGAGGTCCGTCCAGGGAGAGAGGAGATAGAGCGCGTCGGGAATGCGCGCGCCCGCGTCGCGCAGACGGATGGTGGCCGCCAGCGCCAGCCCGCCCCCGGCTGAATCGCCCGACAGGATCACCGGGCCTTTCTCATCGGCCATGACCGCCTGTATGGCGCTGACTGCATCCTCGATGGCCGCAGGGCAGGGGTGTTCCGGCGCCATGCGGTAATTGACGGAAATGGCGTTCAGGCCGAACGCTTTTGCCATGCGGGCGACCAGCGCCCGGTGACTGAGCGCGGAACCGCGCGAATACCCGCCGCCGTGCAGGTAGACCAGCATGCCCTTGCGGGCGTTCTCAGGGGCGAAGGCGAGCGCGTCGCAGCCGCCGATTTCGGTCCGCGCCACCTCCACGCCCTTCGGCATGGGAAGCTGGCGGCCCGCCTTGTCCATGCGGGCGCGGGCGTGAGCGGCATCAATGCCAGGCGACAGGCTGGATCGGCCAGCCTTGCGCGCCATGCGGCGCCCCAGAAGTGAGCGCAGGCCGATGCTCTTGCGGGCAGGGATGGTTTCAATGGTCATGCGGGGTCGCGTCCTTCGGCGATGATGCGTTCCGCCCAGCCGGCAAAATCGCTCATGGCCTGCTCATAGCCGATATCGTTGAGGGTTTCGTGGCGCGCCTTAGGATCGTGGCGCATTGTCACCCGCGTGAAGCGGTTATTGTAAAGCCGCCCGGCAAGTATCTTCACCGCCTTGCCGTTATTGGTCGCCGGGTCGGCGCCGCCACCGGCGAGATGGATCGGAAGATCGCGCGCCATGTTTTCCAGCCGCGCGCCATCTTCGGCGCGTTCAAATCCGTTGACGAAATCGCGCCACAGCACGCGCGAGGCGGGCCAGCCGCAAGCGGGATCGGCAATATAGGCATCGACCTCTTCAGGGATACGCGACAGCCAGTCAAAAACCGTGCGGGGCTTGCGCATGCGCTTGCCCCAAGCTTCGAAGGTCAGAGCGTTCAGCCACAGGCTGGGCTCGGTCTGCTTGCGCACAAAGCCTTCAAGCCAGAGTACGGCCCGCATCAGCCCGGCAAGACTGCCGAGCGCCAGATTGGCATTCCAGATCGCCACACCGGCCAGATCGGCGTGCTCGTCCATGGCCTGGTTCATCGCAATCACCCCGCCCATGGAATGGCCGAACACGATCACCGGCAGGCCGGGAAAGCGCGACTGCATATGCTCGCGCACGAAGCGGGCATCGGCCATCACCCTGTTCCAGCCGTCTTTCAGGGCATAGACGCGCGGCGGTGCATCCGGGGCGGTCGTCTGGCCGTGACCGCGATGATCGTGCGCGCTGACGTGAAAGCCGCGCGAGGCCAGATAGCGGGCAAAACGCTCATAGCGCCCGCCATGCTCGGCAAGGCCGTGGTGGATGATGACGATGCCCTTGGCGGGGCCTTGCGCCTCCATCACCCGCAGCGCCAGGCGCGCGCCGGTGGCACTCTCCACGAAGTCTGGCTGGAACCCGCTCATCTGCGCCCCCTTACGCTTTGCTTTGATGAGTTTAGCCTGCATTCTGATGCCGCTGCCACCGTCTTGGCATCAGGGGGAGAAGCCATGCTCAGCCGTTCGCGCAAAGCGCCTGCCATCCTTGCGCTCGATCAGGGCACGACCTCCAGCCGCGCCATGGTGTTTGACCTGGAAGGCAAGGTCATCGCGCTGGCGCAGGAGGAGTTCACGCAAGTCTACCCCCGGCCCGGCTGGGTGGAGCATGACCCGGAAGTGATCTGGGCGACGGTGCTCTCCACCGCCCGCAAGGCGATCAAGGCCGGTGAGGCGAAGGGGTTCGAGATCAGCTGCCTTGGCGTGACCAATCAGCGCGAAACGACGCTTGTATGGGACCGCCAGACCGGCGAGCCGGTCCATAACGCCATTGTCTGGCAGGACCGGCGCACGGGCGAAGCCTGCGCGAAGCTGGAAGCTGATGGTGCCGGCGCGATAGTGACAGGCAAGACCGGGCTGGTGCTGGACCCTTACTTTTCCGCCACCAAGATTGGCTGGATACTCGATTCCGTGCCGGGCGCGCGAAAGAGAGCCGAGGCCGGAAAGCTCGCCTTCGGCACGGTGGAGAGCTTCCTCATCTGGCGGCTGACCAGGGGCAAGTGCCACATCAGCGACGCCACCAATGCCAGCCGGACGAGCCTTTATGATCTCGAAGCGCAGGGCTGGGACGCAGAATTACTGCGCCTGTTCAACATTCCGCGCGCCATCCTGCCGGAGGTGGTGGATTGCGCGGGCGATCTCGGTGTCGCTGACAAATCCGTACTGGGCAGGGCAATCGCGATTACCGGCTCCGCAGGTGATCAGCAGGCCGCAGCCATTGGTCAGGCATGCCTGTCGCCCGGCGAGATGAAATCGACCTACGGCACCGGCGCCTTCATGATCCTCAATACCGGCGCGACGCGCGTGACCTCGCAGAACCGCCTGCTGGCCACGACCGCCTGGCGGCTGGAGGGCAAGTCCGCGTTTGCGCTGGAGGGGTCGGTGCTGTCAGCGGGTGCAACTATCCAGTGGCTGCGCGACGGGCTGGGCCTGATCTCGAAGGCGTCCGAGGTGGAGGCGCTGGCGGCCGGGGCAGACCCGGACGCGCCGGTCTATCTGGTGCCAGCCTTTACCGGCCTTGGCGCGCCGCACTGGCAGCCGGAGGCACGCGGCCTCATCACCGGGCTGACGCGCGGGGCAGGCCGGGCGGAGATCGCGCGCGCCGCGCTGGAATCCACCGCCTTCCAGACGCATGATTTGCTGACGGCCATGCGCGCAGACGGGGCGCAGACACTGACCCTCAAGGTCGATGGCGGGATGGTCGCCAACAATGCCTTCCTGCAGCGCCTGGCGGATATCTGCGATCTGGAGGTGGTGCGCCCTGCCAATACCGAAACCACCGCCTGGGGCGCGGCATTCCTGGCAGGGCTGGGGGCTGGTCATTTTGCCTCCATCAATGAAGCGGCAAGCCTGTGGAAGGCTGACCAGCGCTTTGTTCCGGCAGCTGATCCGGGCCGGCGCCAGCGTCATCTGGCGGGGTGGGCGGATGCACTCCGGCGCACTACAATGTAATAATATTACATCGACGTGGAATCCGGTCATGGACTTGTGCAGCGCACGCGCTTAAATCCGGTCCCTTACTGTTCACCCTTTACCGTCAAGAAGCCCATGTCACAGCAAGACTTCCCCGTTGATACGAAGCGCCACACGGCGGCCCACCTGATGGCGGCTGCCGTGAAGGAAATCTGGCCCGAGGCCCGGTTCGGTGTGGGGCCTGCGACCGCGACCGGCTTCTATTACGACATCAACCTGCCCAACACGCTCACCCCGGAAGATCTCGCCACCATCGAGAAGCGCATGAAGGAAATGCGCAAGGATCGCATCCCCATGGTGCGCGAGGAGCTGCCGATCGACAGTGCCATCGAGTATATGCGCCGCGAGGGGCAGGACTTCAAAGTCGAGCTGCTGGAACTCCTGCGCGACAAGGGCTCGACGGCGATTGCCAGGGAAACGGGTGATGAGAGCGTGGCCGGCGATGGCCTGGATTCCGTCAGCTTCTACAAGCTTGGCGATTTCGTGGATCTGTGCCGCGGCCCGCACGTCGATCATTCCGGCCAGGTCGGCCATTTCAAGCTGCGCTCCATCGCCGGTGCCTACTGGCGCGGCGATGCGAAGAACCCGCAGCTGCAGCGCATCCACGCCCTGTGCTTTGACACCAAGGAAGAGCTGGACGCGGAAATCCTGCGCCTTGAGGAGCAGGCCAAGCGCGACCACCGCAAGATCGGCAAGGAGCTGGGGCTTTTCACCATCGTGGAAGAGGTCGG
>ERZ869909.2589-NODE-2589-length-11663-cov-88.803556_pt1 | contig 11663 bp, 8 predicted proteins | sample MGYA00520892_ERZ869909 | MGnify/ENA primary metagenome ERZ869909 (study PRJEB32215, sample SAMEA104723947) | bioreactor metagenome | biome: bioreactor; feature: anaerobic bioreactor; material: water | place: China | collected 2015-03-12 ... | reverse complement strand
GAAAGCTCGGTCGATCCGGTGCGCGAACTGACCGAGATGATCAAGGCGCAGCGCGGCTATGAACTCAATGCCAAGGTCATCACCGCGTCCGATCAGATGCTGGCTGCCACGACTCAGGTGCGCTGATGCGGTGGCTCACGGTCCTGCTGCTCCTTGCCCATCCCGTGCCGGTTCTGGCCGATATCCTGGTATCGACGCGCACCCTGCGCGCCGGCACCCGGATCACCGCCGACGATCTGTCGCTGATCCGGGGCACCGCGCCCCATGGTGCCGCCAGCAACCCGGCGGAGGTGATCGGGATGGAGGCGCGTGTCACCCTCTATGCCGGGCGCCCGATCCCGTTGGGCAGCCTGACCCAACCTGCACTCGTAGAACGTAACCAGCTCGTTTCATTGATCTTTCTCCACGGCGGCTTGGAGATTCGCGCCGATGGCCGGGCACTCGGAAGGGGTGCAGCAGGCGAAACCATACGGATCATGAACCTGGCTTCGCGCAGTACGATCACCGGTCGGGTCACCGGACCAGGGATCATCGAGGTTCACCCTTAACCACCATCAGCGCGCCGCGTCACGCATAACGGAGAAGCCCCATGCCCCTTGTTTTTCCCCGCCCCCTGTTGCTGCTTGCCGCCATCACCGTCGCCGCCTGTGAACCCCTTTCGCATGTCGGCCGCGCGCCTGATTTCTCTCCGTTGGAGCCACGCCGCGAACACCATGCGCTCTACAATCTGCCTCTGCCCGATCATACCGAGGTTCAACGCGCCACAGATGGCGCCTCGCTCTGGTCGGCGGGTCAGCGTTCGCTTCTCGGCGACCGACGGGCCAGCAGGCAGGGCGATATCCTGACCGTGGTCATCGAGATCAATGATCGCGCAGAGATCTCCAACTCATCCGCGCGTGGGCGCACCGGTTCGTTGGGGGCCGGTGCGCCCGAGTTCTTCGGCCTTCCCGATGCTATCGACCGGCGGTTGCCGGGTGGACTGGCCCTGTCGCGCGGAGTGGAACTTGAAGGTTCAAGCGCTTTTCAGGGGTCAGGATCGGTTTCCCGCAACGAAAGGCTGACCCTGCGTGTGGCAACAACGATTGTCGAGCGCCTGCCCAACGGGGTGATGCGCATCGAAGGCAGCCAGGAAGTCCGTGTCAATAACGAACTGCGCGAGCTTCTGGTCACCGGATATATCCGCCCCGAAGACATCTCGCGTCGCAACGAGATCCCCTATGACCGCATCGCCGGTGCACGCATCTCCTATGGTGGCCGCGGACATATCACGCAAATGCAGCAACCCCGATACGGCCAACAGATCGCCGATATCCTTCTTCCGTTCTAAGAGGCTCCGATGAAAAAGCTCCTGCCGGTCATTCTTGCACTTGTCGGCCTCCTGGCCGGAGCAGGCGCGGGCTGGGCCCTGCGCCCGGGCGCCGAGCGCAGCACAGAGGACGAAGCCGCAGCGCATTACAGCCCCGCCCCCGCCAATACCGTAACGCTGCGCTTGCCCGGACAGTTTGTGGTGCCGATCCTAGAGGACGGACGCGTGCGCACCATGGTGGTGTTGAGCCTGGCGCTGGAACTGACCGAGGGACACGGCGTTTCATTGCAAAGACAGGAGGCCCGCCTCCGCGCCGTTCTTCTGCAGGTGATGTTCGACCATGCCAACACCGGGGGGTTCGAAGGGGTTTTCACCAGTGGCGAGGCATTACTGCTTTTACGACGCACGCTGCGCGAAGCGGCGCGCGCCGAACTGGGCACCGCGCTGCATGATGTCCTGATCACCGAATTGCTGCGGCAGGAGGGCTGAACACTGCTGACAACGACCAAAGGCATGGCCGGTTCACCATCTCACACCGTCCCCGACATCTTGGCCAACCATGACCAACCCAAAGCTGCCCGAGATCGACGCGCCGGCAGGATCAGCCCTGAAGCGTGCGCACGCCAAAGCCCTCGTTACGGGCCTGCATAGCGCCGACAGCGGCGATGGCCCCGGCGGCGGTAGTGAAATAGGGTATCTTGTCCATCAGCGCGACCGAACGGATCGCCCGACTGTCGGCAATCGCCTGAATGCCCTCGGTCGTGTTCAGAACCAGCGCGATATCGCCATTCTTCAACCGGTCCACGATATTGGGCCGCCCCTCATAGACCTTCGCGACCGGTGTCGCCTCAACCCCCTGGCCTTCCAGCCATTTGGCCGTTCCGCTGGTGGCGATGATCTCGAACCCCATCGCGGTCAGATCGCGCGCGGCGAGGGCCATGCTTGCGGTCTTGTCCGCATCCTTGATCGAAACGAACACCCGCCCGCTTTCCGGCAGCATCGTCCCCGCCCCCATCTGCGCCTTGAGAAACGCCAGCGGGAAGCTGCGATCCCAACCCATGACCTCACCGGTCGAGCGCATTTCCGGCCCCAGCAGGGTATCCACCCCCGGGAAGCGCGCGAAGGGCAAAACCGCCTCCTTGACCGAGAACCATGGCGTGATCGGATCAGCCAGCGTCAGCGGGTCAGCCAATGGCAGGTCGGTATCAGGGCCCACGCCCTGGGCATAGGGTGCGCGCATCGGAAAGTTCGACAGCTTCTCGCCCGCCATCAAGCGCGCGGCGATCGAAGCGATGGCGCTGTCGGTGGCCTTGGCGACGAAAGGCACGGTCCGCGAGGCGCGCGGGTTTACCTCCAGCACATAGATGTCGCCGTCCTTGATGGCGAATTGCACATTCATCAGCCCCACGACATTGAGCCCGCGCGCCATCAGCTCGGTCTGGCGCTTCAGCTCGTCCACCGTGGCGGCATCCAGCGAATGCGGCGGAAGGCAACAGGCACTGTCGCCCGAATGCACGCCCGCTTCCTCGATATGCTCCATGATGCCCGCGACATGCACCGCCTCGCCATCGCAAAGCGCGTCCACATCCACCTCGATCGCGCCGGACAGGTAGCTGTCCAGCAGCACCGGGTTTTTCCCAGACACATCGACAGCGTTTGTGATGTAGCGCTTCAGGTGATCGATATCGCGCACGATCTCCATCGCGCGCCCACCCAGCACATAGGACGGGCGGATCACCAGCGGGAAGCCCACCCGCGCGGCGATCTCGATGGCCTGTTCTTCGGACGAGGCGATGCCATTGACGGGCTGCTTCAGTTCCAGATCGTTGAGCAGCTTCTGAAAGCGTTCGCGGTCTTCAGCCAGGTCAATCGCATCGGGTGAAGTGCCCAGGATCGGAATGCCCTCTTCATGCAGGGCATTGGCCAGTTTGAGCGGCGTCTGCCCCCCGAACTGCACAATCACACCATGCAGCGTGCCGTTCGACTGTTCGACGCGCAGGATCTCCATCACATGCTCGAAGGTCAGCGGCTCGAAATAAAGCCGGTCCGAGGTATCATAATCGGTCGAGACGGTCTCAGGGTTGCAGTTGACCATGATGGTTTCATAGCCCGCATCAGTCAGCGCAAAACAGGCGTGGCAACAGCAATAATCAAATTCGATCCCCTGGCCGATCCGGTTTGGCCCGCCGCCGAGGATCACCACCTTCTTTCGATCCGAAGGGCGCGCCTCGCATTCCACGTCGCCCATCGCGGGGGCCTCGTAGGTGGAATACATATAGGGGGTCTGCGCCTCGAACTCGGCGGCGCAGGTGTCGATGCGCTTGAATACCGCGTTCACGCCCAGCCCGCTGCGAGCGTGTCGTACGGCTGCCTCATCCTTGCCGGTCAGCGTGGCGAGACGGGCATCGGTAAAGCCCATCATCTTGAGCGCGCGCATGCCCTCTCCATCGCGTGGCAGGCCGGTTTCACGAATCCGCGCTTCAGCTTCGACGATCTCGCGGATACGCGACAGGAACCAGGGATCAAAGGCAGTGGCATGGCGGATCTCGTCATCGCTCAGCCCCTCGCGCATTGCCTGCGCAATCAGGCGCATCCGGTCCGGGGTCTGCGCCGAAATGGCCTTGATCACGGCGGCCTTGTCCGGCGCACCGGGAATGGCGATCTCATCAAAACCGGACAGGCCGGTTTCCATGCTGGCCAGCGCCTTTTGCACCGATTCGTGGAAGGTGCGGCCAATCGCCATGGCCTCGCCCACGGATTTCATGGCGGTGGTCAGTTCGGCCTTGGAGCCGGGGAACTTCTCGAACGCAAAGCGCGGGATCTTGGTAACAACATAGTCGATCGAGGGCTCGAAACTGGCGGGCGTGACCTTGGTGATGTCGTTGTCCAACTCATCCAGCGTATAGCCCACCGCCAGCTTGGCCGCGATCTTGGCAATTGGGAAGCCCGTGGCCTTGGATGCCAGCGCCGAGGAGCGCGACACGCGCGGGTTCATCTCGATCACCACCATACGCCCGTCGGCCGGGTTGATCGCCCATTGCACGTTCGAGCCGCCGGTTTCCACCCCGATCTCGCGCAGAACAGCGATAGAGCCGTTGCGCATGATCTGGTATTCCTTGTCGGTCAGCGTCAGCGCCGGGGCGACGGTGATGGAATCGCCGGTATGCACGCCCATCGGATCGACGTTCTCGATGGAGCAGACGATGATCGCGTTATCCGCTTTGTCGCGGACAACCTCCATCTCGAACTCTTTCCAGCCCAGAAGTGATTCGTCGACCAGGATCTGCGCCATGGGCGAGGCCTCAAGGCCGGAACGGCAGATCGCCTCATAGTCGTCGCGATTATAGGCAACGCCTCCGCCGGTGCCACCAAGGGTGAAGGCCGGACGGATAATGGCAGGCAGGCCGACAAATTCGATCGCCGCCATAGCCTCGGCCACACCGGCGTTGATGTCATAGCGGCCATTGGCCAGCTTTGGCGCCGCAATGATGGTCGCGCGCGGGTTTTCCAGGCCAATCCGGTCCATCGCCTCACGAAAAAGCTTGCGGTCCTCGGCCATCTCGATCGCCTGCCGGTTCGCGCCGATCAGTTCCACCCCGTATTTATCCAGCACACCCATATCGGCCAGCGCCAGCGAGGTGTTCAGCCCGGTCTGTCCGCCCATCGTCGGCAACAGCGCATCGGGGCGTTCCTTTTCGATGATCTTGGCAACGATCTCGGGCGTGATCGGCTCGATATAGGTCGCATCGGCCAGGCCCGGGTCGGTCATGATAGTGGCCGGGTTCGAATTGACCAGGACCACCCGGTAACCTTCCTCGCGCAAGGCTTTACATGCCTGAGCGCCGGAATAGTCGAATTCGCAGGCCTGTCCGATAACAATGGGCCCCGCGCCGATGATCATGATGGTATTGATATCGGTTCTTTTCGGCATAGCGGCCCCCGTGCATGCTGATTTGCGCTCGCCCATGGCCTCGGGCAGCGCTCAAATTGAGGCGGGTTATATCCAGCGCAGGGGGCGGCGCAAGCCCTGATCGGCATCGATGCGGCATTGCAGCACAAACCGCCGCCGCTTCATCTTGCCTTAAATACGCGGGGGGTGAATTCGCGCGTCAGCGCGAAGAGGGGGGCAAAGCCCCCCCTCTCCCTCTTCACAGACAGGCCTCGAACAGCGCGCGGGTGTTCTCGCGCGTCATTTCAACCGGGTTGCCGCCGCAAGAAGGATCTTCCAGCGCCATCTCCGTAAGCTCATCCAGCCGCGCAGCCTCAACCCCCATCACGGCCAACGATGCCGGAATCGCCAACTCGCTGCGCAACGCCATGATCCGCGCGCGGAAGCCGTCAAACCCGCCCGGAATGCCCAGATAATCCGCCGCGCGCCCGATCCGCTCTTCAATCGCCGGGCGGTTGAAATCCAGCACCATCGGCATGACCACCGCATTGGTGGTGCCGTGATGCGTGTTATAGACCGCGCCAACCGGATGGCTGAGGCTATGAATCGCCCCCAGCCCCTTCTGGAACGCAACCGCCCCCATCATCGCCGCGGACATCATATGCGCACGCCCCTCCAGATCATCGGGTACGCTGTAAACCTTCGGCAGGTTCTCGAACACCAGCCGCATCCCCTCCAGTGCGATGCCCTGGCTCATCGGGTGATAGTGTGGGCTGCAATAGGCCTCAAGGCAGTGCGCCAGCGCATCCATCCCGGTCCCTGCGGTGATGAATTTCGGCATGCCGACCGTCAGTTCAGGGTCACAGATGGTGATCGCCGGCATCAACTTGGGGTGGAAGATGATCTTCTTCTTATGTGTCGCGCTGTTGGTCAACACGCCTGCGCGGCCCACTTCCGATCCCGTGCCCGCCGTGGTCGGCACCGCGACAATGGGCGCAATCTTCGAAGCATCGGCGCGGGTCCACCAGTCGCCAACATCCTCCAGGTCCCAGACTGACAGGTTCTGCCCGGCCATCAGCGCAATCATCTTGCCCAGATCCAGCGCCGAGCCGCCACCAAAGCAGACGACACCATCATGCCCTCCCGCGCGATAGACCTTCAGGCCGGCCTCCATGTTGTGCTCGGTCGGATTGGCGTCCACCTCCGAGAAAACCGCGCGGCCCAGCCCGCCCGCGTCAAGCACATCCAAAGCTTGCGCAGTGATCGGCAGCGCCGCCAGCGCCTTGTCGGTCACCAGGAGCGGGCGGCGCATTCCGGCGGCCTTGCAATGTTCGGCCAGTTCGCCGATCCGGCCCGCGCCGAACCTGATTGCAGTCGGGTAGGACCAGTTCATCGTGGGCACGTTCATTTCGTCACCTTCTTCAGATGGTAGGATTTCGGCCGCGTCACCGAATGAAAACCAAGGGGCGACAGCGCCGCGCCGCGCCCGGTATCCTTGCACCCGGTCCAGCACAGCGCCGGATCCAGATAGTCGCAGCGGTTCATGAAAACGGTGCCGGTTTCAAGCTGCGCGCCGATACTGGCTGCGGCGTCCGTGTCCTGCGTCCAGATCGAGGCCGTCAACCCATAGGGTGAATCGTTCATCAACCCGATCGCCTCGGCATCCCCCGAAACCGGCATGATCCCCACCACCGGGCCAAAGCTCTCCTCACGCATCACCCGCATGGAATGGTCCACATCCACCAGGATTTGCGGCGCCAGATAGGCACCGCCATCATCAGCAGGGAATAGCGCGGGGTCGATCAGCGGTTTCGCCCCGGCCGCCACCGCCTCGGCCACCTGCTCGCGGATGAGTTTGGCAAACCGGACATTGGCCATCGGCCCGAGCGTCGTCTCAGGCTCAAACGGATTGCCCAGCTTCAGTCCTTTGACCCAGGCCACGGCCTTTTCAACAAAGGCATCGTAAAGCGATTCATGCACATAGATCCGCTCGATCCCGCAGCAGCACTGTCCAGCGTTGAACATCGCCCCGTCCATCAACCCGTCCACCGCGGCATCCAGATCGGCATCCGCGCGCACATAGCCCGGATCCTTGCCGCCCAGCTCCAACCCGGTGCCCGTGAAGGTGCCCGCCGCCGCCCGTTCAATTGCGGTGCCGCCACCCACCGAGCCCGTGAAATTGACAAAGCCGAAATGCCGCCCCTTGATCAGTGCCTCGGTCGTCGCATGATCGAGCACCACGTTCTGGAATACATCCGCAGGCACACCCCCCGCGTGAAACGCCTCGGCCAGCCGCTCGCCCACCACCAGCGTCTGGGTGGCGTGCTTCAGGACCACCGAATTCCCGGCAATCAGCGCCGGTACAATGGTATTGATCGCCGTCAGATAGGGATAGTTCCACGGCGCTATGATGAATACGACACCCACCGGCTCGCGCGCCATCTGACGGCGGAAGCGGTCGCTCTCTTCCACCACCACCGGTGCCAGTGTCTCGGCGGCGATCCGGGCCATGTAATCGGCACGCTCGTTCACACCGCCAAACTCGCCACCATAGCGCGTGGGGCGGCCCATCTGCCAGGCCAGTTCCTCGACCGCGCTCTCCTGCGTTGCGTTCAGCGCCGCCACACCTGCCTTCACCAACGCAACCCGCTCGTCAAGCGGCCGCGCCGCCCAGTCACGCTGCGCGGCCCGCGCCCGCGCCGCCACCGCCTCGGCGGCTTCCAGCGGCAGCGCCGGACGCTCGGCATAGACCCGCCCGTCCACGGGCGAGATACATTGTATCATCTTCGTCATCTTGCTCACCCCTTGCGCCATTCCGGCGCTTTTCGACAGCGCGCACCGCTGCCATTTCACCTGTTCAGAACTATCCCCGCCGGAGGCATCCGCAATGGAAATACGCGCCCACGGCCGGGACTGCCTACGCCCGTTCCAATCCGCGCTTCAACTCGAAATCGGTCACCACGCGGTCGGTCTCGGTGACCTCCCAGCGCGCGGCATGCACATAGTGCCCCACCACCGCTGCGCCCAGAGCCTGCCGCAGCCACACCGAGTCCTCGGCCAGATCGGCAGCTTCGCGCAGCGTTTTGGGAATCTCGCGAATACCTTCGGCATGATACATGTCGCCCTTCATCTCAGGCTCCAGTTCCAGCTTGCGCTCGATCCCGTCCAACCCGGCCGCGAGAAGCGCGGCACAGGCCATGTAGGGGTTCAGGTCCGACCCGCCGATCCGGCATTCGACGCGGATCCCCTTTGTTCCTTCGCCACAGATGCGGAACCCGGCAGTGCGGTTGTCGAACGACCAGACCGCCTTGGTCGGGGCAAACAGCCCAACGCAGAACCGCTTGTAGCTGTTGACATAGGGTGCCAGGAACAGCGTGATTTCACGCGCATGTTCCAGCTGGCCCGCCAGAAAATGCTTCATCAACGCCGACATGCCATGCGGATCGCTCTCATCGCGGAACGCGGGCTGGCCATCGGCCCAAAGCGATTGATGAACGTGGCTCGACGACCCGGCCTTGCCGGTGTCATACTTGGCCATGAAGGTAACCGACTTGCCGTGACTATGGGCGATTTCCTTGGTCGCATTCTTGATCACGACATGGTTGTCGCAGGTTGTCATTGCATCGGCATAGCGCACATTGACCTCGGCCTGCCCGGCATCGGCCTCACCCTTTGTATTCTCGACAGCGATTCCGGCACCATAAAGCCCATTGCGCAAATCGCGCATCAAAGGCTCTTCCTTGCTGGTCTGGAAGATATGGTAATCCTCATTATAACCCGCAATCGGCACCAGTTCGCCAGTGCCCAGGTCGCGCAGTTCATCATAACTGTTGTCAAACACATAGAATTCCAGCTCGGTCGCCATCATCGCATCAAAGCCCAGCGCACTCGCGCGCGCGATCTGGCGCTTGAGTACGGCACGCGGCGATTGCGGCACCTCTTCATGCGTGTGATGGTCCAGCAGATCGCACAGAACCAGCGCCGTCCCTTCCAGCCAGGGCGTGCGGCGCAGGGTGGCCAGATCCGGCTTCATGACATAATCGCCATAGCCCTTCTCCCAGCTTGCCGCCTCATATCCGGGAACGGTGTTCATCTCCATATCCACGGTGAGCAGATAACTGCAGCAATGCGTCTCGGTATGCCCACCGTTGAGGAAATGCGCGGCATGGAACCGCTTGCCCATCAGGCGGCCCTGCATATCCACGGCAGCGACGATCACGGTGTCGATCTCCCCTGCATCAAAAGCCGCCTGCAATGTCTCCAGCGTCAGCATGCCCTGCATCGTGTCTCCCTCGGCCAGCGGCCGTCTTTCATCTTGCCATAAATACGCACGGGGGGTTCTCAGGGGGGCGCGTACGCCCCCCTGAGGCGGGGGTGCGGGGGCGGCAGCCCCCGCGTGCCCGTCAGCCGTAACGATAGGGCCGACCGGCCCGGTCCATCGCGGCGTTGTAATCCTTGAAAATCTGTACCACCCGCGCCTTGGTTTCGCTCTCTGCGGCGATCTCGTTCCAGAACTCGCGCGCAGCGCTTTCCACCGATGACCATTCGGCGTCCGGGATCGAGGTGAGCTCCAGCTTCTCGCCCTGGGTGCGCAACCGCGCCTCACCGGCCCAGTACCAGTGCTGACGATAGTAATGCGACTGCTCGAAGCAGGTTGCCATCAGGTTCTTCAGGTGTTCCGGCAACTCGTTCCAGCGGTCCATATTGGCAAAGAAATGCCCGATCCAGGCGCCCGAAATGTTGTTGGTCAGGAAATGCGAACAGATATCGGCCCAGCCCACCTCATAGGCTTCGGTGATGCCGCACCATGCCACACCGTCAATCTCGCGGGTTTGCAGCGCGATCTCCACATCTTCCCAGGGCACAGTCACCGGCACCACGCCGAACTGCGACAGGAAGCGCCCCGCCGTCGGGAAGGTGAAAACCCGCTTGCCGGACAGTTCCGCCAGCGAGGTGATCGGCGAGGTGGTGATGAAATGGCACGGATCCCACGCACCTGCCGAGATGTGCTTCACGCCGACTTTTTCATACTCCTCGGCCCAGATCTCGTTCAGGCCCCAGTCGTTGAACAGCGCGGGCACGTCCAGCGAATAACGGCTGGCGAAGGGGAAGTAACCGCCGAAAACCGTCACCTCGGTGGGCGAGGCCATGCTGTCATCATCCGACTGCACCGCATCGATGGTGCCGCGCTGCATGGCCTGGAACAGCTCTTCGGTCGGGACAAGCTGGTCGGCATAGAACAGGTCGATCTGCATCTCGTCGCCGGCGATGGCGTTGAACATGTCGATGGCAGGTTTGGCAACCTGCTCGCCCAGGCTGGTGCCGGCATAGGTCTGCAAGCGCCAGCGGATCGTCGATTGTGCATGCACCGCCGGTGCAGCCAGCGCCGCTGCGCCGCCAAGGGCGCCGGTTGTCAGGAACTTCCGTCTGGTGGTCGTCATGGTCTTACCTCCATTGGTTGTGGTTCTCATGGATTATACAGCGTTTGTGGCAGCCACAGCGCGATCTGCGGAAACATCATGATCAATGCCAGGCCGAGCACCATCACCGCCACGAATGGCAGGATCGATCGGTAGATATCGACCAGCGTCACCTCGGCCGGTGCCATGGCGCGCATCAGGAACAGGTTATAGCCGAAGGGGGGCGTCATATAGGCGATCTGGCAGGTGATGGTGTAAAGCACACCATACCATATCAGATCGAACTCCAGCATCCGCACGATCGGCACGTAGAGCGGCGCCACGATCACCAGCATCGCGGTGTCATCCAGGAACGTGCCCATGACGATGAAGGACAACTGCATCAGGATCAGGATCTGCCAGCGGTTCAGCCCCATGTCCTCGATGAACAGGGCGCGGACGAAATCAACAGCGCGCAGCCCGTCGAAAACCGCGCCAAAGGCCAGCGCCGCCAGGATGATCCACAAGAACATGCAGCTGACCGCAAGGGTGCGCCGGGAGCATTCCTCGAAGATCGCCCAGTTCATGCGCCCTTTTGCGACTGATGCAACAAAGGCAGCCAATGCGCCTATGACAGAGCTTTCCACCAGCCGGGTATACCCCAGCACGAACGGAACCATCATCACCGCAAAGATCAGAAGTGGCAGCACACCGGCCAGCAACAGCCGATACTTCTCGGCCCGGGAAACACCGGCCAGCTCCTCGCGCGTGATCGCAGGGCCCAGCGCGGGGTTGATCCGGCAGCGCAGCCAGATATAGGCAACGAACAGCCCCGCCATCATCAGCCCCGGAAGAACACCTGCCAGCCACAACTGCCCGACCGGCTGGCGCGCGATCATGGCGTAAAGCACCATCACCACCGAAGGCGGGATCAGAATGCCCAGGCTGGAGCCTGCCTGAATGACCCCGGTTACCATCCGCTTGTCATAGCCGCGCTTCAGCAGTTCCGGCAGCGCAATGGTCGCACCGATCGCCATGCCCGCCACCGACAGCCCGTTCATCGCCGAAA
>ERZ869909.2588-NODE-2588-length-11667-cov-4.932269_pt1 | contig 11667 bp, 11 predicted proteins | sample MGYA00520892_ERZ869909 | MGnify/ENA primary metagenome ERZ869909 (study PRJEB32215, sample SAMEA104723947) | bioreactor metagenome | biome: bioreactor; feature: anaerobic bioreactor; material: water | place: China | collected 2015-03-12 ... | reverse complement strand
CGTGCTGGGGCCGCGGGTCAATGCCGGCGGGCGTATCGGTGCGGCCGATCTGGGCGCGCGGCTGCTGGCCACCGCTGATGTCGCCGAGGCCGCCGCGATCGCGCAGCGGCTCGATCAGCTCAACGAGGAACGCCGCGCCATCGAAGCCGCTGTGCGCGAGGAGGCACTGGCCCAGGCCGAGGCGCGCGGCCTGGATGGCCCGTTGGTCTGGGCCGCCGCCGAGGGCTGGCATCCGGGCGTCATCGGCATTGTCGCCGCGCGGCTCAAGGAGGCTACCAACCGCCCCGCCGTGGTCATCGCGCTCGATGGCGAGGCCGGCAAGGGTTCAGGGCGCTCGGTGGCCGGTGTCGATCTGGGCGCTTCGGTGCAGCGGCTGGCCGCCGAGGGGCTGTTGCTCAAGGGCGGCGGGCACCGCATGGCCGCCGGGCTGACCGTGGCGCGCGCGCAGCTTGATGCAGCGATGGAGCGGCTGGCGGGGCTGTTGCAGCGGCAGGGGGCGGGCAGTACCGGCGCGGCCGATCTGCGCCTCGATGGCCTGCTGATGCCCGGCGCCGCCACCCCCGAGCTGATCGAATCGCTGGAACGCGCCGGACCCTACGGCCAGGGTGCGCCGGCCCCGCGCTTCGCCTTTCCGGGCCTGCGCATCCTCGATGCGCGGCGCATCGGCACCAACCATCTGCGGCTCAGGGTCGGCGATCTGACCGGCCCGCAGCTTGAGGCCGTGGCCTTTGGCGCTTTCGATGGCCCGCTGGGCCCGGCGCTGGAACGTGCCGGCCATCAGCGCTTCCATCTGGCCGGCAAGGTGGAGCTGAACCATTTCGGCGGGCGCAGCCGTGTGCAACTGCGCCTTGACGATGCCGCCCCGGCGTGAACCTCGCAGCCTGTTCCCCTGCCCGGGTGCCCGCCGGCATCCGGCGCGAAAAAATCGTCATCGAAGCGCAAAAAACCCTCTTGCACCCGCCGCGGCGCTGGCCTAATTACCGCCTCACGCAAAGCGCGGCCCGTTCGTCTATCGGTTAGGACGCCAGGTTTTCAACCTGGAAAGAGGGGTTCGATTCCCCTACGGGCTGCCATTGCTGTCCCCCTGACATGAATGTTTCCAAGCACTTGCGGCGCGAAGCTGCCAGCGCCAAGCGGGCTTGCCTTTCCGGCCGGGCCATGGCCTCATTGGTGCATGTCCGGCCCCGATCTGTCACAAGCCTATGCGCTGAACGGCCCCGAAGACTGCCTGCGGCTCTATGCCGACTGGGCGCAAAGCTATGATGGCGATTTCGCCGCCGGCATGGATTACCAGCTTCCCGCCCATACCGCTGCCGGTTTTGCCGGCATGGCGCGCCCCGACGGGCCGGTGCTTGATGTCGGCGCCGGCACCGGGCTTCTGGGGCTGGCGCTGCGTGGGCTGGGCATCGAGGCGCCGCTCGACGGGGTCGACATCTCGCCGCAGATGCTGGAACGCGCGCGCGAAAAGGCGATCTATCGCCGCCTGATGCTGGCCGATATCACCCGCCCGCTCGATCCGGATGAAACCTATGCCGGGGTGGTCAGTTCGGGCACGTTCACCCATGGGCATGTCGGCCCCGAGGCGTTGCCCGGCCTGCTCGCCATCGCCAGGCCAGGAGCGGCCTTTGCACTGTCGGTCAATGCCGGTGTCTGGCAGGCGAAAGGCTTTGCCGAGGCGCTGGAGGGGCTTGGCCGCACCATTCACGGGCTTGCGCTGCACGAGGTGGCGATCTATGGCGCAGGGGTCGCGCAGCGCGATCCGGCCCATGCCGGCGACCGCGCGCTGATCTTGCGGTTTCACAAGCGTTGACAGGCGGATGGCAGGGATGAGCACGGCATCACAGGGGCAGGCGCGCCCGGCGGCGGATATCCTGTGCATCGGTTCGGTGCTGTGGGATGTCATCGGCCGTTCACCGGCGCAGATGCGGCTGGGTTCCGATGTGCCGGGGCGGATCAGCCGGCTGCCGGGCGGGGTGGCGATGAACATCGCCATGACGCTGGCGCGGTTCGGCCTGCGCCCGGCGCTTCTGAGCGCCATCGGCCGCGATCCCGAGGGCGACGAGCTGATCGCGAGCGCCGCGCGGCTGGGGCTGGAGACCGGGTTTCTCTATCGTTCCGACGATCTGCCGACCGATCGCTACATGGCGATCGAGGGCGCCAACGGCCTGATTGCCGCCATCGCCGATGCCCATTCGCTGGAGGCCGCCGGCGACAAGATCCTGCGCCCGCTGGCCGATGGTCGGCTGGGCAGCCCGGTGGCGCCGCACCGTGGCGTCATCGCGCTCGATGGCAATCTGACGGTGGCGCTGCTGGCCGATATCGCCGCTTCGCCGCTCTTTGCCGCGGCCGATCTGCGCGTGGCGCCCGCCAGCCCCGGCAAGGCCGAGCGCCTGCTGCCCCTGATGCGCCACCCAGGCGCCACGCTCTATGTCAATCTCGAAGAGGCCGGCATCCTGTGCCAGGGCTCTTTCGCCAGCAGCCGCGAGGCGGCCCAGGGGCTGATCGCGCGCGGTGCTGTGCGGGTGCTGGTCACTGATGGTGCGCGCGACAGCACCGATGCCCGCGCCGGCGCCGAGCCCCTGACCCGCCCGGCCCGCGAAGTGCAGGTGGCGCGCGTCACCGGCGCGGGCGATACTTTCATGGCGGCGCATATCGTCGCTGAAATGCGCGGTTCCGCGCCGCTTGAGGCGCTCAGCCGCGCCCAGGAGGCTGCCGCCGCCTATGTTGCCGGAGAGATCGGATAATGCCCGCAGTCACCGCCGCCCTGCCCCTGACCTTTTCGCCTGAAGTGGCCAGCGCCCGCGCCGAGGGCCGGCCGATTGTGGCGCTCGAATCGACCATCATCACCCATGGCATGCCCTGGCCGCAGAATGTCGAAACCGCCCGCGCCGTCGAGGCCGAGGTGCGGGCTGCCGGGGCAGTACCGGCCACGATCGCAGTGATGGCCGGGCGGGTGCATGTGGGCCTGACCGAGGCCGAGCTTGACCAGCTTGGCCGCGCCGAGGGGGTGATGAAGCTCTCGCGCGCCGATCTGGCCGCCTGTCTGGCGCAGGGGCGCATCGGGGCAACGACGGTGGCGGCGACGATGATCTGCGCGCATCTGGCCGGTATCGCGGTCTTTGCCACCGGCGGCATCGGCGGCGTGCATCGCGGCGCCGAAAGCAGTTTCGACATTTCCGCCGATCTGCAGGAACTGGCACAGACCCCGGTCAGCGTGGTTGCCGCCGGTGCCAAGGCGATCCTCGATCTGCCCAAGACGCTGGAAGTTCTGGAAACCCTGGGCGTGCCGGTCATCGCTTATGGCCAGGATGAATTCCCCGCCTTCTGGTCACGCGGCTCGGGGCTGCAGGCGCCGCTGCGCATGGACAGCGCCGCCGAGATCGCCGCCGCACACCGGATGCGCGGGCTTCTGGGGCTGCGCGGTGGGCAGCTGGTGGCCAATCCGATCCCCGCCGAGGCCGAGATCGCCCGCGCCGAGATGCTGCCGGCCATCGAGACCGCTTTGGCCGAGGCCGAAGCGCAGGGCATCGCCGCCAAGGCGGTAACGCCCTTCCTGCTGGCGCGCATCTTCGAACTGACCGAGGGCCGCTCGCTCACGGCCAATATCGCGCTGGTGATGAACAATGCCCGGCTGGCCGCCGCCATCGCCCGCGAACTGGCTGCGGGTTGAAGATCGGGCGATAAACACCCCGGCATGGCCCCGCCATACCCCTTGTGTGGCGGGCGGCGCGCTTCTAGATAAGCCCAAGAAACCCCTTGACGGTTGCCGCCATGACCCCTGCCCCCCGCCCGCCCCGCCGCGGGCTTCTTTCCGGCCTGCGAGCCTCGTTCCTGACGGGGCTGGTGATCGTGGCGCCGGCGGTGCTGACCATCTGGCTCATCGTCTCGGTGGTGGAATTCATCGACAACAAGGTGCTGCCGCTGATCCCGCGCCGGGCGCTGCCGGATTTTCTGCTGTCCATCAGCTTCCCCGGCATGGGGGTGCTGATCTTCCTGCTGTTCACGCTTCTGGTGGGCTGGCTGGCAAAGGGCTATATCGGCCGCAGCCTGATCGAATGGGGCGAAGAGATCGTCGCCCGCATGCCGGTGGTGCGCTCGATCTACAACGGGCTCAAGCAGATCGCGGAGACCGTGTTCGCGCAAAGCTCGACCAGCTTCAACCGCGCCTGCATGGTGCAATATCCGCGCCCGGGCCTCTGGGCCATCGCCTTCGTTTCAACCGATACCCGCGGCGAGATCGCCGGCAAGCTGGGCGCGCGGGTGCCCGAGGCCGGCAAGCATATCTCGGTCTTCCTGCCCACCACTCCGAACCCGACCTCGGGCTTTCTGCTGTTCGTGCCGGAAGAGGATGTGATCCTGCTCGACATGTCGGTCGAGGAAGCGGCAAAGCTGGTCATCTCGGCCGGGCTGGTGGTGCCGGACCCGGAAAAGCAGCGCCAGCGCGGCAAGGGGCGTGAGGGCCGCAGCAACGGCACCAACGGCGCCGCTAGCTGAACATCGCTGCCAGATCGAGCGTGCCGCGCTGGCCCAGATCGTCGGCATGCGCTTCAAGGAAGCTGCCCGCCGCCGTATGCCCGGCCTGACGCAGGGTTTCGATCAGCAGGGGTGTCGGCGCCGTCTTGGTGCGCACCGAGAGTGTGGTCATCAGCGCATCATCGGCGATCATATGCACCAGCACATCCTTCATCGCGCCGCGTTTCACCGCGCCATCAGCAATCAGCCGCTTGACGAAACTGATCGCGCGCAGATCGCGCAGCAGCGATGAATTGAAACTTATCTCGTTGATCCGGTTAAGGATTTCTGGTGCGCTGCGCGGCAGTTCCTCGCGTCGGATCGGATTGATGCTGACGATCACGATGTCATCGGGCAGCGCCGGATCATAGAGCGGGAACAGCGCCGGATTGGCCGCATAACCGCCGTCCCAATAGGCCTCGCCGTCGATCTCGACGGCGCGAAACAGCGTCGGCAGGCAGGCCGAGGCCAGAATCGCCTCATTGGTGACCTCCTCGCCGGCAAAGACCCGCAGCTTGCCGCTGCGCACATTGGTGGCCGAGATGAACAGCTTCGGCCCGTTTTTGGCGCAGACCTCGTCATGGCGGAAGGCCGCCACCACCGGCTCCAGCGGATTGCGCCAAAGCGGGCCGAGGTCGTAGGGGCTGAACACCCGCGAGGCCAGATCGGCGGGCGAGACCGGCATCATCTGTTCGGCCATGCGCGCCAGCGCGCCAACCGGTGGCAGCACGCGCTGATACCAGCCCATGGCGCGCAGATCGCCCACCCCGGCAACCCGTGTCCAGAGCGCCCTGAGCGCCGCCCGCGCCCCGTCGCGCCCGCCGGTAGCGAGGCCCGATTTCAGCGCGGCGGCATTCAACGCCCCGGCAGAAGTGCCGGAAATCGCGGCAAATTCCAGCCATTCCTCGTCCAGGAACCGCTCCAGCACACCCCAGGTGAAGGCGCCATGGGCGCCCCCGCCCTGAAGCGCCAGATTGATCCGCCGCAGCGCTGGCTTCGCCTTGCTGCTCAAAGCGCCGTCCAGCCGCCATCGACACTGATCGTGGTGCCGGTGATCTGCGCCGCCGCATCCGAACACAGGAAAACCGCCGTGCCGCCCATCTGCTCGACAGTGGCGAATTCACCCGAGGGCTGGCGCGACAGCATCACCTGTTTGATCACCGTCTCGCGGTCCATGTTATGGGTCTTCATCTGGTCGGGGATTTGCTTTTCCACGATCGGGGTCAGCACATAGCCCGGGCAGATGGCATTGCAGGTCACGCCCCGGCCAGCGGCCTCCAGCGCGGTGGTCTTGCTCAGCCCGACGACGCCGTGTTTCGCCGCGATATAGGCCGATTTATAGGGCGAGGCCGTCAGCCCATGCGCCGAGGCGATGTTGATCACCCGCCCCCAGCCCTTGGCATACATGCCCGGCAGCGCGGCGGCCGAGGTATGGAAGGCCGAGTTGAGGTTGATGGCGATGATCGCATCCCATTTGTCGGTTGGGAATTCCTCGATCCGGGCGACATGCTGGATGCCGGCATTGTTGACCAGAATATCGCAGCCCCCCGCCGCTTCGATCAGCGCGCGGCATTCGGCCGGTTTCGACATGTCGGCCCTGATGTAACGCGCGCTGACACCGTGTTTTTGTGCCAGCGATTCGGCCAGCGCGTGGTCCTCGGGCGAATCGGTGAACGAGTTGAGCACCACATCCGCCCCGGCCGCCGCCAGTGCCTCGGCAATCGCCAGCCCGATGCCCGAGTTCGACCCCGTGACGACCGCGCGCCTGCCCTTCAAAAACTGACCCATCATGGCTTTCCCCTGGTTCATGTCGCAGCGCAGCATAGCCGCGCCACGGGGCAAATGACCAGTCATGGGGGGCCAAAAAAAACGCCCGCACAAGGCGGGCGTCAGTCGTTGAGGCAGGTTTCATACAGGCAAGAAACCTATCGAGCAGTAGGCATGTTATAGCGAATTTGTGTGAACGATCCAAGCTAAAAGTTTGAAAAGGCGGGATTGAACGGGTAGGCCGGAGTCAGTGCCGAAAACCGGAAATCGCCGCCGATGCCCCGTCTGACCGCCTTTTCACCCTTCGCTTCTTGCCGCTCCGGCCGCGCGCTGCTGCATGCCGCAGTTGCGCTGGCGCTGGCGCTGGCTGTGGCCGGATCGCTGCATGCCCAGCCCGCGCATGGCATAGCTATGTATGGCGAGCCGGCACTACCACCAGATTTCGTCTCGCTGCCCCATGCCAACCCCGATGCGCCGCAGGGCGGGCGGCTGGTTCTGGCCGAGCTGGGCAGCTTCGATTCGCTCAATCCCTATATCCGTCTTGGCAGCGCGCCCTGGGGTGTGGGCCTGCTGACCGCCGAGAGCCTGATGGGCCGCAGCTATGACGAGCCCTTCACGCTTTACGGCCTGCTGGCCGAGAGCATCGAGACCGATGATTCGCGCTCCTTCGTCGAATTCACCCTGCGCGAGGAGGCGCGGTTCTCCGATGGCAGCCCGGTCACCATCGAGGATGTGATGTGGTCCTTCGAGATGCTGGGCACCGAGGGCCATGCCCGCTACCGCAACGCCTGGACCAAGATTGCCACGATGGAGGCGACCGGGCCGCGCTCGCTGCGCTTCACCTTCACCGAGCCCGACCGTGAGTTGCCGCTGATCCTGGGCCTGCGCCCGGTGCTGCAACGCGCCCAGTTCGACACCGCGGCCGGCGGGCGGGTATTTGGTGAAAGCGCCATGGTGCCGGTGATCGGCTCGGGCCCCTATGTGGTGGCCAGCGCCGAACCGGGCCGGCAGGTGACCTTTCGCCGCAACCCCGACTGGTGGGGCCGCCACCTGCCCTTCAATGCCGGCCAGCATAATTTCGATGAAATCCGCTATGAGTATTTCGGCGATGCGGCGGTGGCCTTCGAGGCGTTCAAGGCCGGGCTGATCTCGGTCTGGCGCGAACCCAATGCCGCGCGCTGGGCCGACAGCTATGATTTCCCCGCGCTGCGCGACGGGCGGGTGCGGCGTGTGGAGATCCCGCATCAGCGGCCCTCGGGGATGAACGGTTTTGTCTTCAATACCCGTCGCGCGCCGTTCGATGACTGGCGGGTGCGCGAGGCGCTGATTCTGGCGTTCGATTTCGAGCGTATCAACGCCATGATCAATGCCGGCGACGAGCCGCGCATCCCGTCGTATTTCGGCAATTCCGAACTGGCGATGCAGCCCGGCCCGGCCGAGGGGCGGGTGCGCGCCCTGCTGGAGCCTTTCGCCGACAGCCTGCCGCCCGGCGCGCTGGAGGGTTATGCGCTGCCGGTGGCCGAGGGTTCGAACCGGCGCAACCTGCGCGCCGCTACAAGGCTGCTCAATGAGGCCGGCTGGCAGGCCGATGCCAGCGGGGTGCTGCGCGACAGCGCGGGAAGGGCCTTTGAATTCGAGATCCTGCTGCGCCAGGGCGCCAGCGAGATGGGCGCCATCGCCACCACCTATATCGGCGCGCTGGAGGCCCTGGGCATCCGCGCCCGGCTGGTGCAGATCGACCCGGCGCAATATGTCGAGCGCAGCAACAATTACGATTTCGACATGACGCATATGCTGCGGTTGATGTCGCTCAGCCCGGGCAATGAACAGCTGCTCTACTGGGGCAGCGCCGGGGTCGATCAGCCCGGCTCGCGCAATCTGCCCGGCGTCAACCACCCGGCCGTCGAGGCGATGATCGCCGCCATGCTCGAAGCCACCGAGCGCGAGGATTTCACCGCCGCCGCCCGCGCGCTCGACCGGGTGCTGATGGCTGGACGCTATGCGATTCCGCTCTGGTATCCGGCGCATTCCCGCTTGGCCATCGCCCGGAACTTGAAATTTCCGCAGAATTTGCCACTTTACGGGGACTGGACAGGCTTCCTTCCGGAGGTCTGGTGGTTCGAAGAATGACAAGAGCAGGCAGGCAGAAATGATCAGGCTGGCAGGACTGGCGGTGCTGGTGGCACTTCTGGCGGGCTGTGGCACCATCGAGGGCGTCGGACGCGATATTTCCGACGGCGCCGTGACGGTGCGCGGCTGGTTCCGCTGAAGCAGGCCGCACCGAAAGCCACGGGCGGACAGGCTGGCTGACGGGCGTTTGCCCGGCAGGGTTTGCGGCTGTGCTCAGCTCAGGGACGTGACCCAAAGGATCGTCGCATCTTCGGGCGACAGGCTGATCACGTTATGCCCCATCGAGGCGTCGTAATAGGCGCTGTCGCCGCGCTTCATGTCGATCGGCGCGTAGAACTCGGTATAGAGCCGCACCATCCCGGTCAGCACATAGAGAAATTCCTCGCCGTCATGGCGCACCCAGCCGTCGAATTCCTCGAAACGGCGGGCGCGGATACGGGCGCGGTAGGGCAGCATGGCCTTGCGCAGCAATCCGCCGGCCAGCAGCTCATGCTCATAGGTGGTGGTGACATGGCCCTCGCCCTCGCCGGCGCGGGTGCTGGTCAGCCTGCCGGCCGGGGCACCGTCGCGCGGCGGGGTGAAGAGCTGCGGCACCGAGATGCCCAGCCCCTCGGCCAGTTTCTTGAGCGCCTCATAGGTCGGCGACATCTGCCCGTTTTCGATCTTCGACATGGTGGAGCGCGCCATGCCGGCGGCCTGGGCGGCCTGTTCCAGCGTCCAGCCGCGTTCCTTGCGCAGGCTGCGCACGCGCTCGGCCAGATCGACGGGGCGCGCCAGCGCCTCTTCGCCGCTGGCGCGGGCGATGCGGATGATCGAAGGGCTGTGCAGATCGCTCATGTCAGGCGGTTCCGTGCCGTTTGGCTCTGGCTACTGCCTTCGCGCCCGCTTGTCGAGGGTCGCGCGCCCCCTTGCCCTTGCCCGCGTCCGGGCATAGCTCTGGGCGATGCTGTCGATTGCCGAAACCCCTGCCCTCGCGCCCTGCCCCGCGCCGTTCAACCTGGCCGAATATGTTCTGTCCGGCGGCGCCGACATGCCCGACAAGAACGCGCTGCAGATCATCGGCCTGACCGGGGCGCAGCGCTGGTCCTACGCTGCACTGGAGGCGGCGGTGCGCGGGGTCGGCACCGGGCTTCTGCAGGCCGGGCTGGAGCCGGGGCAGCGGGTGCTCATGCGGCTGGGCAATGTCATCGATTTTCCCTTGGCCTTTCTGGGTGCCATTGCCGCCGGGCTGGTGCCGGTGCCGACCTCGGCGCAACTGACCGCGCCCGAGATCACCGCCATGGCCCGGGATCTGGACCCGGCGGCGGTTCTGGCCGGCGACGGCATCGCCTTGCCCGACCATCCCGCCGCGCGCATCACCGAAGCCAGCCTGCGCGCTTGGCGCCGCCTGCCGCCCTGCGATTTCGCCCGCGGCGCGCCGGATCGCCTGGCCTATATGGTTTTCACCTCGGGCACGTCGGGGCGGCCACGGGCGGTGATGCATGCGCATCGCGCGGTCTGGGCCCGGCGCATGATGTGGCAGGGATGGTACGGGCTCGGCGTCACCGACCGCCTGCTGCATGCCGGCGCCTTCAACTGGACCTATACCCTGGGCACCGGGTTGATGGACCCCTGGGCCATCGGCGCCACCGCGCTCATCCCCGCCGCCGGGCTGGAGCCCTCGCAGATCCCGCTCCTGCTCAAGCGTTTCGACGCGACGATCTTTGCCGCCGCCCCCGGCGTTTACCGCCAGATGCTGCGCGCCCCCCTGCCCGATCTGCCCAATCTGCGCCACGGGCTTTCGGCGGGTGAAAAGCTGGCCGAGCCGGTGCGCAATGCCTGGCAACAGGCCACCGGCACGCCGATCTTTGAAGCGCTCGGCATGTCCGAGGTTTCCACCTATGTCTCGTCCAGCCCGACGCGCCCGGCACCCGCCGGCACGCTGGGCTATGCGCAACCCGGCCGGCGGCTGGCGGTTCTGGCGGGCGATGGACTGCCTGTGCCGCGCGGCGAGCCGGGGGAGCTGTCGGTGGATGCGCGCGATCCGGGGCTGTTTCTGGGCTATTGGCAAGATGAGGCCGAAACCAGCGCCCGGTTCCGTGACGGCTGGTTTCTGAGCGGCGATATGGTGTCGATGGAGCCCGACGGCGCGATCCGTTATCTGGGGCGCGAGGATGACATGCTCAATGCCGGCGGCTACCGTGTCTCGCCGCTGGAGATCGAGCGCGCCTTTGACGCCCATGCAGCCATTGCCGAAAGCGCCGCAATCGAGCTGGAGCCGCGCCCCGGGGTGCGCATCATCGCGCTGGCCTATGTGGCGCGCGGCGCGGTGGATCAGGCCGCGCTTGAAGCCCATGCCGGCGAGCATCTGGCGCGCTACAAGCAGCCGCGCCTTTTCCTGCCCGTCGCCGCCCTGCCGCGCGGCGCCAACAACAAGCTCAACCGCCGGGCTCTGCGCGAAAGCGCGCAAGCCGCCCTGCCCCCGCGAGGCTCCGATGATCAAGCTTGATATCTTTTCCGATCCGATCTGCCCCTGGTGCTATATCGGCAAGGCCCGGCTGGATGCGGCGCTGGAGATCCGCCCCGATCACGGCTTCATCATCGAATGGCACCCGTTCATGCTCAACCCCGCCATGCCGCCGGAAGGCATGGACCGGCGCAGCTATATGGAGGCCAAGTTCGGCGGCCAGCAAAAGGCGGTGGCGGCCTATCTGCCGGTGCAGCAGGCGGTGGAGGAATCCGGCCTGCCCTTCGATCTGTCGCGCATCAGCCGCACCCCCTCGACGCTGAACGCCCATCGGCTGATCCATTGGGCCGGGCTGGAGGGGCGGCAGAATGCGGTGGTGGCCGCGCTCTTTCGCGGCTATTTCGCCGAGGGCGCCGATATCGGCGATGCTTCGGTGCTGGTGGGCATTGCCGGCAAGGCGGGCATGGATGCGGCGCTGGTCGAGCGGCTGCTGGCCAGCGATGCCGAGGTTGATGAAATCCGCGCCCGCGACGCTGACATCCGCGCGCGCGGGTTGCAGGGGGTGCCGGCCTTCGTCATCGACGGCCAGCATGTGGTGCCCGGCGCGCAGAGCACACCGTTCTGGCTCAATGTGATGGATCAACTGGCGGGACGCGCATGACAAGTTTCACCCAGCCCCCGCCCGCGCCCCCCGCCGCGCCGCGTTTCGCGCGCGCGCCGATGCCCTTTGGCGAATTCATCGTCATGCTGGCGCTGCTCTTTGCCACGGTGGCGTTCTCCATCGCCGCCATGTTGCCGCTGCTGGGGGTCAT
>ERZ869909.2586-NODE-2586-length-11669-cov-7.074448_pt1 | contig 11669 bp, 10 predicted proteins | sample MGYA00520892_ERZ869909 | MGnify/ENA primary metagenome ERZ869909 (study PRJEB32215, sample SAMEA104723947) | bioreactor metagenome | biome: bioreactor; feature: anaerobic bioreactor; material: water | place: China | collected 2015-03-12 ... | reverse complement strand
AGCCGGGCGACCTTCGCGGCGTCGACGTCGAAGGCGATCACCTCGTGGCGCCCGGCCAGGTGCCGGGCCATGTGGCCGCCCATGATGCCCAGTCCGATGAATCCGACCCTCACCGTTGCCTCCCGATCCTGCGGACGCCGTCAGCCCCGCGCCAGGTAGAGCGCGTACTCGGCGAACTCCGCGTTCGAGGCGACGAAGCCCTCGCCCTCGGCGGTCGTGACCATCGTCGTCCCCGCGGTGCCCGCGCCCGCGTCGACCACGATCCGCTCGAACGCCAGCGGCGCGGTCCCCGTGACGCGGAAGCAGACCAGGTCCTTGGAGCCGGCGCGGTTCCCGACGACGGCGACCGGCGTCCCGCCGAACCTTCCGACCGAGAGCCCGTGCCCGAACGCGAGCTCGGCCGCGAACGCACGCGACCAGCCGCCGGCGCCGCGCTCGTAGATCGCGAACGTGTCGCCGTGGAACGGCTCGATCACCGCCAGCTCGGCCTCGCCGTCGCCGTCGAAGTCGTGCAGCGCGATCTCGCTCACCTCGTGGTCCAGCACCTGCGTCCGCGACCACGCGGGGAGCGCGGTGCCGTCGGGCGCCGTCGCGCCCGGCAGCGACAGCGCGAACACGCCCTCCGACCCCGAGATCAGCAGGCTGGGGACGCCCTCGAAGGCCGCCACCGCCATGCCGTGGTTGCGGTGGATGCCCTCCAGGATCGGCTCGGCCGGCCACGCGCCGGAGAGGTCCGGCGGGATGCGGAACGCGAACACGGCGCCGGGCTTCGACCAGTCGTCCTGGAACGCCTTGCCGCCGCACACGGTCGCCGCTACGAGGAAGTCGCCCTCCGGCGTCGAGACCGTCACCATGCGGTGGACGAACGGGAGGTCGATGATCCGCCGCCCCTCCCACGCCACGTTCAGGCCGTCGCGGGCGACGAAGAGGTCGATGCCGGCCGCCTCGGCCCGGAAGATCGGGTAGAAGCGGGTGATGACGAGGAGCGCGTCGTCGCGCCCGGGGACCTCGGCGAACCCCATCGTCCCGCCCGGCGCCGACGCCAGCATCCGCGGCGCGAACGCCGGCCCGTCGAAGACGACCGCCGGACCCGTCGACTCGCTCGCGACGATCGCGCGCCGCTCCCCGACGATGTTCATGGTGGCCACGGCGTAGCCCATCTCGGCCTTCGCCAGCGTGCGTTTCTCGAAGGTCATGCGATCACCTCGTGTTCCATCGAGGGTACACCGCGACGCCCCCCGGCGGCGCCCGCCATGCCGTAACCTGAAGACCTGGACACCATGCTGGGGCGACCGCTCGGTCGCCGATGGGAGGCACGTGATGACGGCTGCACGTTGGGCACGATGGCTCGTCTGCGTTCTGGTGGCGCTGACCCTGGCCCTCCCGAGCGCGCTGGCGCAACCCAGTGGCAACCTCGTGATCGCCGGCCGCGACGGGGTGTTCGGCGACGCGCTCGGGCTCGCCACGACCTGGTTCGCCGAGCAGAACCCCGGCGTCACGATCGAACTGCTGCGCCTGCCCTACGCGGGCCTGTACGAGAACCTGGTGATCTCGCTGCGGGAACGCTCGGGCGCCTTCGACGTGGTGATGCTGGACGACACCTGGGCACCGGAGTTCATGGCGGCCGGCTGGCTGCGCGACCTCGAGGCAGCCGGCATGACGATCAACCCGGGCTTCGTGCGTTCCGCGCTGGACGCCAGCCGCTACCCCTTCGCCGAGGGCCCGCTGTACGCCGTGCCGCACGTGGGCAACGTGCTGCTGTTCGCGTACCGCACCGACCTGTTCGAGCAGTACGGGCTCGCGCGCCCCGGTTCCTGGACCGACGTGTTGGCGGCCGCCCGGACCATCTCGGAGCGCGCCGAGGGCGTGCACGGGGTCGTCTTCCGCGGCATCCGCGGCAACCCGATCGTGACCGGCTTCCTGCCGTTGCTGTGGGCCCACGGCGCCGAGATCATCGACGCCGACGGCCGCGTGGCCTTCGACTCGCCCGCGAGCGTGGCCGCGGTCGAGACGTTCCTGGCGCTCAAGGCCTTCGCGCCCGTCGGCGTGGAGGTGTACAACGCCTCCGAGGTGCGCGACGCCCTGCAGCGCGGCGTCGCCGCGATGGCGATCGAGATCTGGCCGTCGTGGATCCCGGCGCTGGACGACCCCGCGGTCTCCGAGGTCGTGGGCCTGGTGGAGATCATGCCGGCGCCCGGCCAGGTGGCGGGCCCCTCCCCCATGCTCGGCAGCTGGCTGCTGGGCGTGGCGGCCGACGCCCGCAACCCGCAGGCGGCGCAGGCGTTCCTGGAGTTCGTGACCTCCGACGAGATCCAGCGGCGGCTCGCGCTCGAGGTGGGCCTGCCGCCCGTGGCGGAGGGCCCCTACACCGATGCCGCGGTGGTCGAACGCTTCCGCTGGTACCCGGCGCAGCTCGAGGCGCTGCAGAACGCCCGTGCCCGGCCGCGGATCCCGGAGTGGTCGCAGGTGGAGTCGATCCTGGGCGACTACCTGCAGTTCGTGCTGATCGGCCAGATGACGCCGCAACAGGCGGTCACCGAGGCCCATCGGCGGATCGAGTCGGCGCTCCGGCGTTGAGCGCCCGCGTCGTGCCCACCTGACGAGAGGACCCGGGCGGGGAGGAGGGACGCGCCTCCTCCCCGCCCACCCCCCATGCTGCACCGGTCCCAGAACCTCACCCGCATCCTGCTGCTGCTGCCGGCCCTCGTGCTGCTCGCGGCACTCACCATCTACCCGCTCGTGCCGGTCGTCTACTACTCGTTCTTCGACTACCACTCCGTGCGCGGCTTCGAGGGCTTCGTGGGGATCGCCAACTACCGGCGCCTGCTCGGCGACCTGTTCTTCACCGTCAGCCTGCGCAACACGCTGGTGTTCGCGTTGCTGGCGACGTCGTCGCAGTTGCTGCTGGGGCTCGCCTTCGCGCTGCTGTTCAACCGCCCCTTCCGCGGCCGGCAGCTGTTCGTGCCGCTGATGATCCTGCCGATGATCCTCTCGACCATGGTGGTCTCGGCGATCTGGCGGGCCTGGTTCCACTACGACTTCGGCTTCCTCAACAACGTCCTGCGCGCGATCGGGCTCGACGGCGTGCGCTGGCTGTTCGACCCCAACATCGCGCTCTACTCGATCGCGTTGGTGGACCTGTGGCAGTGGACGCCGATGGTGTTCCTGATCCTGCTGGCGGGGCTCCAGTCGATCCCGGGCGAGTACTACGAGGCGGCCCGCATCGACGGCGCCAACGGCTTCCAGGTGCTGACGTCGATCACGCTGCCGCTCATCCAGGGGCACCTGTTCCTGGTCGCCCTGCTGCGCACGGTCGACGCCTTCAAGCTGTTCGACAAGGTGTACGCGCTGACGGGCGGCGGGCCCGGCATCGCCACCGAGAGCGTGTCGACCTACATCTACCGTGAGGGTTTCCGCTACTTCAACGTCGGCACCGCCTCCGCGGCCTCCATCATCATGCTGGCGGTGGCGCTGGCCTTGACGCTGGTGTACGCCGGTCGCGTCCTGCAGGGGCAGCGGCGATGACCGCCGCCCGGCTCCGGCGGCGGCTGCAGGGCGCGGTCTTGGCGCTTGCGACGGCGCTGGCCGTCACCTTCGCGCTGCTGCCGATCGTCTGGCTCACGGGCACCTCGTTCAAGTCGCCGGGCGAGTTCACCTCGCGGCAACCGACGATCCTGCCGCGCGAGTTCACCACCATGCACTACCAGCTGCTGTGGGCCGAGGGCTTCCCCCGCCGGCTGCAGAACAGCCTCGTCGTGACGGTGGGCGCCACCCTCGTCTCGCTGGTGGTGGCGTTCGGCGCCTCCTACGCGCTCACGCGCTTCCGTTTCCCGGCCAAGCTCGACCTGCTGTTCCTGTTCTGGGTGCTGCTGATCAAGATGGTGCCGCCCATCGTGATCGCGATTCCCCTCTACCAGGTGCTGCGGCTGCTCGGGCTGCTGAACACGCTGCCGGGGCTCATCGTCGTCTACCAGGTCTACACCCTGCCCTACTGCATCTGGCTGCTGCTCGGGTTCGTGCGCGACGTGCCCATCGAGATCGAGGAGGCAGCCGCCATCGACGGTGCCAGTACCTGGCAAACGATCCAGCGGATCGTGTTCCCGCTCATCGCGCCCGGGCTCGTGGCGACCGCCATCTTCAGCTCGATCCTGGCGTGGAACGAGTTCCTGTACGCGCTCCTGTTCGTGCACAGCCCGGCCCTGTTCACGCTGCCGATCCACATCGCCAACTACATCACCGAGCACGAGACGCTCTGGGGGCGGCTCATGGGCATCGGCCTGCTGTCGTCGCTGCCGGTGCTGATCCTCTCCGGCTTCATCCAGCGCTACCTGATCCGCGGGTTCGCGATGGGGCTCAAGTAGCGGCCGACGGCCCCGTCCCCGGCGGCCTCAACCGACGTGCTCGAAGGGCTCCCGCCCGAAGACCCGGAACCGGAACGACCCCTCGTCGAGGTCGACGATCGCGTAGGAGCCGGTCGCGCCCCCGTCGGCGGTGCGCGCCACCAGCGACTGGACCGTCAGGTGCCGCACGCCGGCCTCCTCCACGACGCGGTTCCAGTGGGTGTGGCCGTTGACCGCGACACGCACCCGACCCGACGCCGCCATGATCCGGCGCGCCCGCTCGTGGCCGGCGGGGTGCGCGTGGGCCGCGTACGCCACCTCGAACGACGCGTTGCCGATCAGCGGCTGGCCGTCGAGCGGCGGGTGGCTGAACACGACCGTCGGCAACGAGGTCGCCGCCAGGTCCGCCGCGAGCCACGCCAGCCGCTCCTCGCTCAGCGTGCCGCCGATGCTGCCGTCGTGGGTGTCCAGGAACACCAGGTGCCAACCCCCGACGTCGAGGGACCGGTCCGTGACCGGTCCGCCCAGGAGCTCCTCCTGCACCGCGGGCGGGAGCAGGTCGTGGTTCCCGCGCAGGTGCTCGCGCCGCAGGCCGGACGCGCCGAACGCCGACGCGATCGTGCGGAGGCGCTGCAGGTCGATCTCCGGCGTCTCGTCCGTCAGCCGGTCGCCCAGGTCCACGAGCAGGTCCGGCGCCCAGCCGCGCAGGTCGTCGAGGCAGCGACGCAGCGCCTCGGGCGCGGCGCTGCCCACCACCGTGGGGGAGTCGGGGCCGAAGTGGACGTCGGTGACGATCCCGAGGCGCAGCGGCATGCGGCGAGGATAGCAGCGGGGGGACGGGGCGCTCCGCTCGCGCCATGCCGCGGCGGCCGAATCCACATCCGCACGAGCCGATTCGTCACACTACCGCTCGCTGACCTGGCGCGCGCCCAGTGCGCGACGCGCATCGCGCGCACGGCTGGACGCGTGCGCGAGGGCCCGTCCGCGGCGCCGTCGGTCGAGGGCAACCCGGCGTTCGCGAGCGTTCGGAAGGCGACGAGAGCGTTGAGGCAGCGGCTGCGCGTATTCGTCGGATCACGGGTGGGCGCCGCCTCGGGGGCGGGTTCCGGCGCCGCGTCCGACTCACCGACCGCCCAGCACCCCGTGCCGCCGCGCCATCGTGCGCAGGAACGAGAGGCCGTCACTCACCAGGCGCTCCGGGTCCTCGATGACGTCCCGCCACATGCAGGTGGCGCGGGCGATGTCGGGGTTGAGCGCGACGAACGACTCCATGACCAGAGCCCCCCGGTAGCCGATCGCCGCAAGGCCCTCGAAGACATCGTTCCAGTCGACGTTGCCGCGCCCGGGCGTGCCTCGGTCGCTCTCCGAGAGGTGGACGTAGCGCAGCCTGTCGCCGGCACGCTCGATCGGCTCGCGGAAGCCGCGCTCCTCGATGTTCATGTGGTAGGTGTCGAGGTGCAGGAAGACGTTGGGCTCATCGATCCGCGCGATGAGGTCGAGCGCCTGGTCGGTCGTGTTGACGAGATAGGTCTCGTAGCGGTTCACCGGCTCGAGACCGAGGGAGACGCCCAGGGTCGCGGCGTGGCGGGCGACGCGCCGGAGCGAGCGCGCGATGACCTCGTAGTCGGCCTCGGTCGGGGGGCGGCCGACGGACGTACCGAGCGTGCCGTAGAGCACGCCGGTGAGGGTCGGGCTGCCGACCGCGGCGACGCGCGCGACGGCGTCGGTGAGGAAACGTTCTGCCGCCTCGGGCTCGTTCGGGAACGTCGCGTCCGCCGGCAGGCCGAGCGAGCAGGCGGCGCCCACACCATGGCGCTCGAGCAGCGCGCGGGTGGCGGCGGCGTCGAACTCGTCGGGCCGCAGCAACGGGATCTCGACGAAGTCGAGGCCTGCCTCGGCGGCCGCCGCGATGACCGCGGCGGCGGTCTCCGGTGTCCACTCGGCACGCAAGATGAAGGCGTGGGCTCCGAATTGGGTCATGGGTCCTCCAGCGTGGGTTCGGGTGGGGGCACGACGGCCCCCGCCCGAACCCTACACGGTTGGCTCAGTCGACGTTCGCTTGCGTGATGAGGACGACGGGCGACTCCATGTCCGGCGCGATCGGCCGACCCTCGACCAGCTTGATCAGGGCCTCGATGGCGAGCACGGCCATCTCGTCGGGGTACTGCGCCACGGTGCCGGCAAGCCGGCCCTGGCGAACCGCAGCGAGCGCCTCAGGGATCGCGTCGACACTGAAGACCAGTACCTGGCCCTCGAGGCCGGCGGCGGCGATCGCTTCGACCGCGCCAAGGCCCATGCCGTCGTTGGCGGCGAAGATGACCTTGAGGTTGGGGTTGCCCTGCAGCAGGTTGGTGGCGACGTTGAAGGCCAACGCCCGATCCCAGTTGGCGGGCTGGCTGCTGACGACGCGCAGGCCGCCGGCGGTGGCCGTCTGGGTGAAGCCGGTGACGCGGTCGATGCTGCTGACCGTGCCGGGGGCGCCCTCGATCACCGCGACCTCGCTGCCCGCCGGCAGCAGCCGGAGCGCCTCGTGGGCCGCGAGCGAGCCGGCGCGCACGTTGTTGGACGCGATCTGGGTGGCGACGGCGAGGCCATCGGCCGCGATCGCGTCAGCGGGGATCAGCTCGTCGATGTTCACCACGGGCAGGCCGGCATCGGCCGCGAGCCGCAGACCGGCGTTGAGGCTGGTAGCGCGGAAGGGGGTGACGGAGAAGCCGTCGAAGCCCCCCTCGTTCAGCCAGGTCTCGAGGATGGCCAGCTGCTCGGCGGCAGCGTCCTCGGTGGGGGTGCTGCCGATCACGATGTCGACGCCGAGCGTGCGGGCCGCCAGCTCGTAGCCTTCGGACATCGTCAGGAAGAACTCGTTGCTGAGGTTCTTGGTGAGCGCGCCGAAGCGCAGGTTGCCGATTTTCGGGTCGCCGAGTCGGCTACCGGCGGTCGCCACGTTGTCCGACGTCAGCAGCACCACCGGCGACTCGATCTCGGGGGTGATCGGGCGGCCCTGCAGGACCTTGATCATGGCCTCGACGGCGAGGACCGCCATCTCGTCGGGGTACTGCGCAACGGTGCCGGCGAGGCGTCCCTCGCGCACGGCGTCGACCGCCTCGGGGATGGCGTCGACGCTGGCGACCAGCACCTGGCCCGCCAGGCCGGCGGCCTGCACGGCCTCGAGCACGCCCAGGCCCATCCCGTCGTTGGCAGCGAAGAACGCCTGGACGTCCGGGTTGCCCTGCAGGATGTTGGTGGCGACGTTGAAGGCGAGCGCGCGGTCCCAGTTGGCCGGCTGGCTGCTGACGACGCGCAGGCCAGCGGCGGTCGCGGCCTCGGTGAAGCCGGTGACGCGGTCGATGCTGCTGGTGGTGCCGGGTGCACCCTCGATGACGGCCACGGCCGCGCCGGCGGGCAGCCGCTCCGCGAACATCTGGCCCACCAGCGCCCCGGCGCGAACGTTGTTCGAGGCGATCCGCGCGGCCATCGCAATGCCCTCGGCGGCGTCCGGCGGCACCAGCTCGTCGATGTTGATGATCGGAATCCCAGCCTCGGTGGCGGCGACCAGCGCCGAGTTGAGGCTGGTGGCCCGGAACGGCGTGACGATGAAGGCGTCGAAGGTGCCCTCGTTGAGCCAGGTTTCGAGGATGGCCAGCTGCTCGCCCGCCGCGTCCTCGGTGGGGGTGCTGCCGACGACGATGTCCACGCCGTAGCGGGCCGCCGCGAACTCGTAGCCCTCCTGCATCGTGAGGAAGAACGGGTTCGAAACGTTCTTGATCAGCGCCCCGATGCGGTAGGGGGCGTTCTGGGCCAGGGCCGCGGGCACGAGCAGCAGCACCGCGGCGAGCAGGACGTGGATCCAACGCTTCATGACGACCTCCTGGTGGGGTGGGGTGATGGGTCGACGGGCGGACGAACGACGTGACAAGGGGATCCGGCAACACCTCCTTCGTGATGGCGCGAGGACACGGTCACCGCAGCACGTAGCCCGCAGGTCGACCGCGCGGCGGTCACCGTGACGCCCCCCGGCGACGGAACTGGTCGAGGACGACGGCCAGGATGATGACGGAACCGAGCACCAACTGTTGCCAGAAGGTCGGCACGTTGAGCAGGTTCATGCCGTTGCGCACGAGGCTCATGATCAGCGTGCCGACCACGGTGCCGCCGATGGTGCCCTCGCCGCCCATGAGGCTGGTGCCTCCCATGATGGTGGCCGCGATCGCGTCGAGCTCGAACAACTGGCCCGCGACCGGATCGGCGCTGCTCAAGCGCGCGGTGAGCAGGGCGCCGGCGATGCCCGTGAGCAACCCCGTGAGCGTGTAGATCTTGAGCTTCATCCAGTCGACCGGGATGCCTGCCAGACGGGCGGTCTCCTCGTTGCCCCCGATGGCGGTGGTGTACTTGCCGAAGCGCGTCTTGGTCAGCACCCACCAGAACACCAGCGCCAGGACGAGGGCGACGACGACCTGCACCGGCACCGTGCCGATGCGGCCCGCGAAGATCTGCAGGTACTCGCGGCTGAACCCGTAGATGGGGCGCCCCTCGGTCAGCACCAGGGCCAGCCCGCGGAACACGCCGAGGGTGCCAAGCGTGACGATGAACGGCGGTAGCTTCAGGCGCGTGATCAACAGGCCGTTGAAGGCGCCGCACGCGGCGCCGGTCACCACGGCGGTCGCGAACCCCAGGTAGGGTCCCGCGCCCTCGCGCATGGCGATGCCCGCGACGACGCCGGAGAGCGCGACGATGGACCCAACCGAAAGGTCGATGCCGCGGCTGGTGATCACGAAGGTCATGCCGATCGCGATGATGAGGTTGATCGACGCCTGCTGCAGGACCTGGATCAGGTTGCGGGACGTGAGGAAGAACTGCTCGCCCCGCACCATCGGCGTGATGACGGACAGCGCCAGCACCATCACCAAAAGGATCAGGAAGGCGCCGTAGTGGGACACGAACGTGGCGATGTGGGTCCACCAAGCGACGCCGGGTCGATCGGGCGCGGGCGCGTTCATGGTTGGGGCTCCTCCGGGGGACGGCCGGCGGAACGGCGCAGGACCAAACGGGTGGCGACCACGCGCGTGGTCGGGGCCAAGGTCGGGTCGTCGATGCGGGCAAGCAACAGGTCCACCGCCTCCGCGGCCATGGCCGCGACGTCCTGTGCCACGGTCGTCAGCGCCGGAACGACGCGCGCCGCCAACGGGATGTCGTCGAACCCGACGATGCTGACGTCGCGTGGTACGTCCAACCCCAACTCGTGCGCGGCCTGCAGCGCACCGATCGCCAGGGCGTCGGTCAAGGCCATCAGCGCGGTCGGCCGCTCCGGAGCACCCAGCATCTCGAGGGCAACCCGGTGACCCGCCTCGAACTGGTCGAGTTCGCTCGTGCCGCGGACGCTCAGCCGGATCCCGGCCTCGGTGAAGGCCGCGCGGGCGCCGCGCTCACGCTCGCGGATCGGGACGCTGGTCTCGGACCTGACGATCATGGCCACATCCCGATGACCGAGTTCGAGCAGGTGCAACGCCAGAGCGTTCGCCCCGGAATGGTTGTCGCTCAGGACGCGATCGACCGCCAGCCCCGGGACGTCGCGATCGAGGAGCACCAGTGGCACGCCGCGCTCGCGCAGGCGATCCACGGCGGAGGGCGAGGAGTGGGTCGGCACCACGAGGCAGCCGTCCACGTTCTGACGAAGGAGGGCCTCGACGTACGCTTCCTCCTTCTCCGGGCGCTCCTGGGCGCTGCAGGCGAAGCAACGGAACCCACGCTCGAAAAGTCGGTTCTCGAGTCGAAACGCCAGCGTTCCGAAGAACGGGTGGTCGATCTGCGGCACGACCAGGCCGACCGTCTCCGTCCGCTTCGTGCGCAGGCCTCGCGCCAGTGCGCTCGGTTGGTAACCGAGGTCTCTCACGGCCGCGAGCACCCGCTCGCGCAGTGCAGGGTTGACGTAGCCGGTGCCGTTGAGGACCCGCGACACGGTCGCCACCGACACCTGTGCGCGTTCGGCGACGTCCTTGCCCGTCGCCATCACAGCGCCCCCGTGATGTAAGCGACGATGTCGCGTGGTTCGACCTCGGACTTGATCAGCGTCGCATGGTGCGTACCCTGCCGCAGCACGATGATGCGGTCGGCCAAGCGATGCACGTCCTGCATGTTGTGCGAGATCAGCACGAAGGTCATGCCTTGCTCGGAGTTGACCCGCTCGATGAGCGACAGGACCTGCTCGCTCTCCTCGACCCCCAACGCGGCGGTTGGTTCATCGAGCAGCAGCAGCTTGTGGCCCCAGGTGATGCCGCGCCCGATGGCCACCGCCTGCCGCTGCCCGCCGCTCATGCGCCGGACGCTCAGCGTCGGCTTCGGGATCCTGATGTGCAGCTGGCTCAGCGATGCCGCCGTCGCCTCGCGCATCCGGCGCCGGTCGAGCACGCCGAACACGCGGCCGAGGCGGCCACCGACGTACAGCTCTCGGCCGAGGTACACGTTGTCGGCAACGTCGAGCTGCTCGATCAAGGCGAGATCCTGGTAGACCGTCTCGATGCCCGCCCGCAAGGCGTCGGCGGGAGAGGACCACTGGACCCGGCGCCCCTCCAGCAAGACCTCACCCGAGGTCGCTGAGTAGACGCCCGAGAGGATCTTCACCAGGGTGGACTTCCCAGCGCCGTTGTCGCCCACCAACGCGATGATCTCCCCCCGCTGGACGTCGGCGGTGACGCCCTTGAGCGCCTGCACCGCGCCGAACGACTTGCGTACGTCGCGCAGACCGAGAAGCGGTGCGGGGGGATCGGATGGCTTCACGGGACCTCCAGTGGCGAAGCGATCGGTAATCGATTACGTAATCCTTTTCACGGAGTCTAGCGACGGGCCCGCGGGGTGTCAAGATGCCGTGTCCCGGACGGCGTCGCGGTGATGGGATCGGCGGCGCCCCGTGGAGGCGCAGACGCCATGGGCCGCGGACCGTCCACCGTCTGGAAGGGGGAACACCGGAAGTCGCTGCCGCGCGCGACCATGCGGGTGACGCCGTGCTCGCGCATCAGGTCTGTCGTGGCGAGGTCGCGTAGGAGCGTAGCGCGCCTCGAACACGCCTGCGACACCGATCGGCATGATCTCCGCATGCCGCTCCATCGACACGAGTCCACGCGCGTGCAGGGCGCGCGCAGGTACGGGGCCGCTCAGGGACCCCACCCGCACCGCGTGCTGCAACGCGTCGTGGCTCCCGCACACGTGCCCGCGTCGCAGGCTGAACGCGTCGTGCCGAGCGACGCCGACCCCCCTACCCCCATGACACCCGTCACCCCACCCGCATGACGACCCGCGCTCCCGCGACCCACAGGCGCCCGCGCAACCTGGGGG
>ERZ869909.2585-NODE-2585-length-11670-cov-3.296127_pt1 | contig 11670 bp, 11 predicted proteins | sample MGYA00520892_ERZ869909 | MGnify/ENA primary metagenome ERZ869909 (study PRJEB32215, sample SAMEA104723947) | bioreactor metagenome | biome: bioreactor; feature: anaerobic bioreactor; material: water | place: China | collected 2015-03-12 ... | reverse complement strand
TTTCATCATTCAATGCATTTCTGTTCGTCTCACTAGACGTTACTATTGCAAAGTGGATTTTACTTTTTCAATCAACAAAATGGAGTAATTCGCCTTGATATACACGTCCATACATCCAATCTACTTCATTTTCTTGAATGCATCCGTGTACACCTGCTGCAACTTAGCTACAGTCACATGTGTGTAAATTTGTGTCGTAGACAAGTTCTGATGTCCCAAAAGTTCCTGGACTGTCCGTAAATCAACCCCATAATCAAGCAAATGTGTCGCAAAGCTATGGCGCAAGGTATGAGGATGCAGCGGTTGCTTCAACAAAGCTTTTTCACCAGCTTTCTTAACAATTAGCTGAATCCCCCGCTCTGTTAATGGCTTACCCAACTGATTCACAAACAAATATCTATGCTGATGTTCCTTCATTAATCCTACACGACCCAGCTGCAAATAACGATCCATCGAATCAAGCATTTCCTTATAAAACGGAACCACCCTTTCCCTAGACCCTTTGCCAATAACAGTGATGTTACGCCGCTTTCGATCAATATCATCTACAGTCAATGCAGCACATTCACCCACACGTAACCCACATCCATATAATAGTTCTAGCAAAAAACGATCACGAATACCCACTATGGTCGTATCATCCATCGATTCAAATAATTGGACAACTTCGGAAAACATCAGAAAGTCTGGCAAGTGAGCTTTGATTTTAGGATTTCTGATTTTCTCAAAAGGTTGCGCGTTAACCTGGCCATTTCGCTGCAAATACGTGAAAAACGAACGCAATGCGGCGTATTTGCGCGCAAGCGTCCGTTGAGACAATTTCTGATTGTTTTCCTGCAGAAAATGAGCATAACCCATAATCAGCGATGAAGTAACCTGATTCCACTGTGTAAGCTCTTCTTTTAAGCAGTAATCCAAAAACTGCAAAAGATCACTTCGATAAGCTGAATATGTATGTTTCGAAGCTGTATTTGCCATGGAATGTACATCTAAAAACGAATCAATCCAATGCCTCATGTGTTACAAACTCCTTTAGAAAAGCGATTGACTGTTCAACCATCTTTCCTTTACGTTCATCCTTTTTCGCGACAATATCACTCTTAACAATCCCAAAATTAGCATTCATCGGCTGAAAATGTTTTGGGGAAGTATGGGTGATGTAATGCGCCATGGCTCCAATCATGGTAAATGGAGGCATAATGACTAATGGTTTTTCTCTTAACCAACGCTCCATATTCATACCTGCCAACAATCCAGAAGCCGCTGATTCCACATAACCTTCTACTCCGGTCATCTGTCCGGCGAAAAAGACATCTTCCCGCTTCTTCGACTGATATGTTGCTAAAAGAACAGCTGGCGAGTTCATGTAGGAGTTGCGATGCATCACGCCATACCGAACAATATTGGCTTGCTGCAATCCTGGAATCATCTGCAGAATACGTTTTTGCTCGCCCCAGGTAAGATGAGTCTGAAATCCAACCACATTGTATAATGAAGCAGCCGCATCATCCTGACGTAACTGCACAACAGCATATGGTCGCTTTCCATCTTCTTTTTCTAGTCCAACAGGCTTCATCGGACCGAACAACAGGGTTTTACGACCCCGTTTAGCCATTTCTTCAAAAGGCATGCAACCTTCAAAATAAATTTCTTTTTCAAACTCCTTTAACGGTACGACATTCGCAGATACAAGTGCATCATAAAAGGCATCAAACTCCTCTTTATTCATCGGACAATTGATATAATCAGCTTCACCTTTATCATAGCGTGATTTATAATAGGCAATCGAAAAATCGATACTGTCTTTTTCGATAATCGGTGCAGCTGCATCATAGAAATAAAAGGATTGCGCCTCAAGAAACCCAGAAATATCCTTAGCCAATGCATCGGAAGTCAGTGGTCCGGTAGCAATAATCACAGGTCCTGAAGGAATCGAAGTGATTTCTTTAGAAACAACCGTAATAAGTGGATGCGACTTCAGCGTTTCAGTAATTTGGCGCGAAAACCCTTCACGATCTACCGCAAGAGCACTCCCTGCCGGGACCTGATGCTGATCCGCAGCCGCAATCACAAGACTATCCAACAGACGCATCTCTTCCTTAAGTAATCCCACTGCATTATGAGTGTCATTACTTCGTAGAGAGTTGGAACAGACCAGTTCCGCAAAATTCTCAGTATGATGGGCGGGTGTCATTTTCACAGGTCGCATTTCAACCAACGTTACAGAAACTCCTCGACGCGCTAACTGCCAAGCAGCTTCACTTCCAGCCAAACCAGCCCCAATGACTGTAACTGAATGATTAAGACTCACTTTCTTCACCATTTTCCTTTTTAGCATCTTTTTGAATATAACGACACTTCGGAAAGCCTGAACAGGCCACAAAGTATTTACCATAACGACTCTTACGTTTCACAAGAGCACTACCACATTGCGGACACATGTCTCCCGTTGGAATCGGTTGTTCCTTTTTAATATATGTACAGCTTGGGTAGGCTGAACAACCAACAAATGTGGCTCCTTTACGACTTTTACGTTCAATCAGCGGAGAACCACAATCCGGACAATCTTCACCTGTCTTTTTGGATTCCATAAAGGAAACATAATCACACTCAGGATATCCGGAACAGCCGACAAACTGTTCACCTGTGCGCGATTTGCGAATCACAAGTGGTAATCCACATTTTGGACAGTGTTCCCCCGTGTACTGAGGCTCAAGTTTCTCCATATTTTCCTTGGCATGGTCAAACAAATCGATAAATCGGTCGTAAAATTCCTGTAATGCTTCAACCTGATCGCGTTTTCCTTCCGCAATCTCATCAAGTTCATCTTCCATGTAGGCTGTATATTTGACATTAATAAAATCTTTGAAATGATTCTGAAGCTTCTCATCGGTCAGTTTTCCCTGATCGGTAGGAATGAACACTTTGGTACGTGAACCTTCTGAGCTTTTTACCAATTCAACATAACCACGTGCCTGCAATGTATCAATAATCGTTGCATATGTAGAAGGTCGACCGATTCCATTGCTTTCCATTTCTTTAATCAGACTTGCTTCACTATAACGACTTGGTCCTTTCGTGAAATGTTGCTTTCCATCGATACTCAATGGAGTCACAAGTTGACCTTCAGTCAGCTTAGGAAGAATTTTATCCTTGTTTTGCTCATATGGACCATACACCAGTGTATATCCATCAAATGTCATGACCGAACCCGAAGTTGCAAACGTTAGGTTTTCTTTGGTTAAACTAACACTGACAACATCTAGTTTTGCAGGTGCCATCAGTGAGGCAAGTGTACGATCATAAATAAAACTGTAAACCTTCAGCTCATCCGGAGTTAGTACTGATTTTAATTTTGCAGGAGTATAGTTGAGATGCGTTGGTCGAATCGCTTCATGAGCATCCTGGGCATTCTCATCTTTATTTTTCACTTTATAGAAACCAACATAGTTTTTGCCATAGGTTGTTTCAATATGATGCAAGGCAGAGCCCACGAATTGATCCGAAAGACGGGTCGAATCGGTTCTCATATAGGTAATTAAACCTTCAAGCTCTCCATCAACCTGAACACCCTCATACAACTTCTGAGCGATGCGCATGGTTTTCTTGGCTGCAAAATTATATTTAGTCGACATTTCCTGTTGAAGTGTTGAAGTTATAAATGGTGGTTTGGCATTTTTTCGAGATTTCTTTTGTTTGATTTCACTGACAGTAAACGGACCCTCACATAAAGCAAGAATTTTATCAGCATCCAACTTCTCCTTTAAATCAGCATCTTCCCCATCCACTTTGGAAAGTGACGCTTCAAACGGTATTTTTTCTTCATCAAACTGAGCGGTAACACTCCAGTATTCGACTGGTACAAAGGCATCAATTTCCTTTTCACGCTCAACCACCAGTTTCAATGCTACCGACTGGACACGTCCAGCGGACTTACTTTTGATTTTTGATTGAAGCAGTTTGGAAAGTTTGAAACCGATAATACGATCAAGGATTCGACGTGTTTCTTGAGAACGTACCAAATCCAAATCAATGGTTCGAGGGTGGTCGAATGCCTTTAAAATGGCATCCTTCGTGATTTCATTGAAAACAACCCGTTGACATGATTCAACATCTAATCCAAGTTCAGCAGCAAGATGCCATGATATCGCCTCACCTTCGCGGTCAGGGTCAGTTGCAAGATAGACGGTTTCAGCCTTCTTCGCTTTGCTCTTCAGCTCTTTTACTACTTTTGATTTATCTTTATCTACCACATAGGTAGCCTGAAACTGATTGGCAACATCGACACCAAGACCATCTTTCCCTTTGATAGCCAGATCCCGAATATGACCTTTTGAAGAAACCACCTCAAACTGGTTTCCTAAATATTTCTCAATCGTCTTAGATTTTGAGGGTGACTCCACTATAACTAGTTTCTTCATGTAAATCGCTCCTTTTTTATATCATGGCGAAATCTTCCACATTTGTCAATACGCAAGCACCTTGCAAGATTAACTGATTGCATCCTTCACCAAAGTAATCGTTCATCTGATATGGAATGGTTATAACTTCCTTGCCTAATGCCAAGGCGGCATTCACTGTATGCATCGTCCCACTCAACTTAGCAGCCGATGTCACTACACATTTGGCTGAAAGTGCCGCAATCAGTCGGTTCCGAAATGGAAACTGATGCTTTAATGGTGGCTGATGCAATGGATACTCACTTAAGATCAGATGGTTGGTGGACATTTCCTTATACAAAGGTTCATTGATTTTTGGATAAACTTCATGAATACCACATCCGAGAATGCCAATCGTATACCCATCGTCCAATGCTTCCCGATGAGCAACACCATCAATTCCTTTCGCAAGGCCACTGACGATCACATAGCGATGCTTAAGGTTTCTGACAAGCTCAACCGTGGTCCCAATGGCATACTCACTTGGTTTCCGTGAACCAATAATACTGATTGCCGGTAAAGTCAATAACTCTTTGTTCCCAAGGTAGAATAACACAAACGGCGGATTTGGTAAATCAAATAATGACTTCGGGTAATCTTCATCGATATAGGTAATCGCATCCACCATAGGTAGTGGAGTAACTTCTGGTCGAAACTTTAGGGCATAAGCCATTTGCTCATAATCGTGATTAAAGTGCAATGCATACAGAATCATTTCTTCTCGTCTCATAGGGTACCTCCACCAACTTTTACGAAAAGAAAAGAAGGTTTCCCTTCTATATATCCAACTTGAATGCACAAAGACTACGAATCGGTTCAAAACTCTTTCGATGAATTGGAAGTGGCCCATGTTGTTCAATGGCCAACATATGCTCTTTTGTTCCATATCCTTTATGTTTTGCGAACCCATATGCAGGGTAGACTTTATCCAAAGCGGTCATTTTCGCATCTCGAAGCACCTTCGCCACAATGCTAGCGGCCGCAATACTGATAGACAACTGATCACCTTTGATCAGCGATGTGACACTCAGTCCTCGACTTATTAGTGGCATGGCATCGGTCAGCACATGCTTCACTTGACAACGCTCAGCCAAACGCTCCATAGCCATCTGAGTTGCACGATAGATATTGAACTGATCAATGGTCTGCTCATCCACGATTTCAATGCCAATCCAAATGGCATCATTTAGAATATCTTGAAAGCACGCATTCCGTTTCTTTATCGAAAGCTTTTTCGAATCAAAAATGACGGGATGACTGTAATGCTTAGGTAAGATGACACCACAGACAACCACAGGTCCTGCCAACGGTCCTCGACCAGCTTCATCAATACCAACCACCAACTCATCCTGCTGCCAAACTTCCAACTCATATTGCTGATTCATCTGGCATCTCCCAACTTATAGGACCAAGTTTATCCTGACGTAAGTCAGCCATAAACATAGACATGACACGTTGACGGTCCACTACATTTCCACCCATCTTAAATCCATATTTATCAGCCATTGTCTGATAGATTACATCTAAATCAAAGGCTTCGAGTTGTATCCCATAACGTTGCAGTAAAATCTGCGGATAATGCTCATACAGATATTTCATCCCAAATTCAACCACTTTTTCAATTGGAAGAATCTGCTCTTTAATCGCACCCGTTAGTGCTAATCGATAGCCCACAAGCTCTGATTCAAACTTTGGCCATAAAACTCCCGGTGTATCCATCACCTGAAGCATAGGGTCAACCGAAATCCATTTAATGGCTTGCGTAACTCCCGGTCGATTGGCCACCTGGACTACCTTTTTAGCCGCCAAACGATTGATTAAGGTGGATTTACCTACGTTGGGTATACCCAGAATCATCGCACGGATGGGACGCGGCCGAATGCCACGCCGACGGTCGCGGTCATGCTTCTCTTTCATGACGTCCTGAGAACTATGTAAGATTAGTTTTTTGATTGGATCCTGATTGGCATCCAGAAAAAGAACAGAGATACCTTGGGTTTCAAAATGTTTTTTCCAGATCGAAGAAACTGTTGCATCTGCCATATCCTTTTTGGTAAACACAAGAAGCCTTGGCTTTTGCTGGATGAGACTTTCAAGCAGCGGATTGGCACTCGCATTAGGTACACGAGCATCGCGTAGTTCAATCACCATATCGACCAGCTTGATCTGACTTTCAATTGTACGTTTCGCTTTGGTCATATGACCGGGAAACCATTGTATGGTCATGTCAACGCCCCCCTTCTATGGATTAATCACTAAATGCATTTCATTGAATGGATAAATTATATATGCGTCTTTACTTACAATCTGTGATAGTCGAAACGGTCCAAACCGACGTGAATCACTTGAGGATGGACGATTATCTCCCATCAGAAAATATTCGTTTTCACCCAGAGTCACCGGTCCGAAATCCAGAGTGAAACTCGGTAGATTAAATTCTTTGATTTTGCTTTCAACATATTCTGTATCCAGAAAGGGTTGCTCCACTGGATATCCATTGACAAACAACACATCATCAACAAATTTTATTGTATCATTTGGTAAACCAATCACACGTTTGACAAGATGTTCGTTAGTTTGTGGCACAAAGACAATCACCACATCAAAACGTTCGATCTCCTGAAATCGCAGTGCAATGATGTTACTGAACCCCACCTGACGGTCTTTGAGTGTCGGATACATACTTGACCCATCAACCCGAATCGGTTTAATAACAAATTGCGTCATCAAAAAGACGATAATCAGACTAATGACTACGGATTTAATAAAATCAAAGATTTCATACCAGATACGTTTTTTATTCAATGACATACAATAACCCCCTTCAATAGAGAAAAACGCCGGGTGTCCCGGCGATTTCTTAGCGAATTTCTTTGATACGAGCAGCTTTACCAGAACGATCACGTAAGTAGAATAATTTAGATCTTCTAACTTTACCACGACGTAATACGGTTACACCTGCGATGATTGGTGAATTGATTGGAAATGTTCTTTCCACACCAACACCTGAAGAAACTTTACGAACTGTAAATGTTTCGGCAATTCCACCGCCGCTACGAGCAATTACAACGCCTTCAAATGCTTGGATCCGACTCTTGTCGCCTTCCTTAATGCGTACATCCACACGGACGGTACATCCAGGACGGAAATCAGGAATATCGGTACGTAATTGTGACTTGGTCACTTCATTGACTAAATTCATGTTCATATTTCCACACTCCTTGTTCCTTACCGGCTCATAAGTCATTCCTCAGCGGAACCGGGGTGCCATAGGGCTTATATAATTTAACATACTTTATTGACAATTGCAAACATTTTCGTTCATTTTAGACCTAAACAGATCGCTTTTTAAACCCTCGAAGTCTCAAAGCATTAGTAACTACGGATACTGAGCTAAAAGCCATCGCCGCACCCGCAAATACCGGATCAAGCAATGGTCCACCCATGGCATAGAATACACCTGCTGCCAAAGGAAGTCCAGCAATATTGTAAATGAAGGCCCAAAACAAATTTTGCTTAACATTGGAAATTGTCGCTTTACTTAACTGAAGAGCCGTTACAACATCCAGTAGATCCGACTTCATAAGAACTACATCGGCTGACTCAATGGCAACATCGGTTCCTGAACCGATAGCAATACCAACGTCTGCCATCGCCAATGCTGGAGCATCATTAATACCATCTCCTACCATAGCAACTGAATAACCCTGATCCTGAAGTTTTTTTACTTCAGTTGATTTATCCTGAGGAAGTACTTCAGCGAGTACAAGATCAATTCCAACTTGTTGGGCGATAGAAGCAGCTGTCTTACGATTATCTCCCGTAATCATCGCTACTTTGATACCCATCTTCTTCAGATATTTGATAGCAGCAGCACTACTTGGTTTGACAACATCAGCTACCGCAACTATACCAACAAGAACCTGATCAATAGCTACAAGCATCGGAGTTTTCCCACTTGACGCAAGTTCACTCATATTATCTTCAAAGATAGTAACATCATAACCTAGTTCACGCATTAATTTTTCATTACCAATCGAAAGATGACGACCATTGACCACAACTGAAACACCTTTTCCAGTGATGGCTTCAAATGATTCGATAGGTAGCAGTTGCAGACCTCTGTCTTTAGCCCCTGTGACAATCGCCTGGGCCAATGGATGTTCAGACCCTGCCTCAGCACTAGCAACTAATCGTAGCATATCTTCTTCGCCAATTGACTTTGTAATGACATCTGTTAACGTTGGTTTCCCTTCAGTAATCGTTCCTGTCTTATCAAAAATAATAGCATTAATCTTATGTGCAGTCTCAAGAGCCTCTCCCCCTTTAAACAAGAGGCCAAACTCAGCACCTTTACCTGTACCAACCATGATGGCTGTTGGCGTTGCCAATCCTAAGGCACATGGGCATGCAATGACTAAAATAGTTACAAAGACGGAAATGACAAAGTCTACATCCTTCCCAACAAAAATCCAAATTAAAGCAGATAAAATGGCAATAACAATGACCACAGGCACGAAATATCCGGAAACAATATCAGCCAGTTTGGCAATCGGAGCTTTTTGCCCCTGTGCATCTTCCACGAGTTTGATAATCCGAGCTAATGCTGTACTTTCACCCACAGCCTCAGCCTGCATGGTAAGCAAACCATTTTTATTCAAACTACCACCGACCAATCGGTCTCCCTTTGATTTGTCTACCGGTAAACTCTCGCCAGTAAGCATCGATTCATCCACAGCTGAATGACCCGAAAGAATCAAACCATCCACAGGTATCTTTTCACCAGGACGAACCAAAAGAACATCACCTTCAACAACTTCATCCAACGAAACAACAATTTCCTGACCCTCTTTGAGTAATGTTGCGGTTTTGGGTGCCAAGTTCATCAGTTTCTTAATTGCCTCTGATGTTTTTCCTGTCATTTTGGCTTCCATATATTTCCCTACAAGTAATAATGTAATGATAAGTGCAGCAGTCTCAAAATATAGATGATCAACGTAATGATACTCACCCATGTATATACGGACTAACGCAAATAATCCATAGAAAAACGCTGCTCCTGTTCCGATAGCAATGAGGGTATCCATATTTGGATTTCGTTTAATTAACGTCTTGAAACCCACAATATAAAACTTTCTACCAGCCCACAAAATAGGTAATGTTAACATCAATTGAACCAATGTATGATTTAACGGCTCATGATGCATATCCATCCACATTGGTAGTGGAAATAGCGTTGGGAAGAACATGTGAAGCATCGTCATATACAAAAGTGGAACTGAAAACACAACCGAAAGAATCAACCGCTGAAACATATCCTTAGTATGCGAGTTCTTCTGTTTCTGATCATCATCCTCTACTGATCGTACAATATCACTCGGCGTATATCCAGCTTTTACTATTGCTGCCTTTAACTGTGAAATTCTAACAGCCGAGGCATCATATGTAATCGTTGCCTTGTGAGTCGCAAGATTCACACTCGCCAACTGCACACCTTCTAGTTTTGACAAGCTGCGTTCAACAGCACTGCTGCAAGATGCACAGGTCATCCCGTCCACCGCTAATGTAATCTGTTTGCTCGTGCTAATCTCTTCCAATCCATATCCTGCTTTTACTACGGCCTGATTCAACGTTTCAAAATCAATCTCATCTGATAATTTAACACTTACCTTATGTGTCGCAAGATTGACATCTGCCAACTCAACCTTATCTAACTTATTCAAAGCACGTGATACTGCACTTGCACATGCAGCACACGTCATATCCTTTACTGTATATGTCTTTTCAATCATAGTTTCACCTCGAAATCATTATATACCCCCAGGGGGTATGAAATCAAGTCGTATAACCAAAGAAAAACTCCTTATTCATCCGTATCGGCTGAATCGAGGAGTTTACGTTCTTCTTTGGTAAATACACGATGTTCAAGTAAATCCGGACGAAACTTTTTTGTTCTTAAAAGTGACTGTTTCAATCGCCATTTTCTAATTTCCTCATGATGACCTGATAGGAGCACTTTCGGAACATCCACTCCCTGATAGGTTGCTGGGCGAGTATATTGAGGGTATTCAAGCAAATTATCTTCGTAGGACTCATCAATAATTGAATCCTCAGTGATTACACCCGGTTGCAATCGAATCACAGCATCACTGACCACCATAGCAGCCAGTTCCCCGCCTGTAAGGACATAATCACCAATACTTATGCATTCATCCACATACGGCATAATCCGCTCATCAATGCCTTCGTAATGGCCACAGAGCAAAATAAGGTGAGACTTTCCAGCAAACTTTTTGGCAATCCGCTGTTTAAATGAATGACCCACGGGTGTCATGTAAATCACATGACTATTTTCAACTTTGCATGAGTTGATGGCATCAATGACAGGCTGAGCCATCATAACCAGTCCAGCACCACCACCAAAAGGATAATCATCCACCCGGTTATGTTTATCCTTAGTAAAAGATCGGATATCAATCATTTCCACTTCCACTAATTCTTTAAGAATAGCCTTCTTTATAATGGATGTCGTTAAAAACCCTTCAAACATTTCGGGAAATATCGTTAAGATAGAAATTTTCATTTCATTCCCTCAATCAGTTTAACATCGATGCGTTTTTCTTCCATATCTACATCTAGAATGAAAGCATCCACATACGGAATCAAAAGATCCTTATCACCTGTTTTCACTCTTAAAATTGGATGTGCTAACGAATCCACGATTTCAATGACCTCTCCAAGGACGACTTCATCCTCAAATACACGCAAACCGATAAGCTCAAAATAGTAATACTCATCTTCTTCGAGTTCATGAAGCAACTTTTTATCAATGGAGATGGTTGCATTACGAAAATGTTCGATATCATTTATGTTATGCAATTGTTCAAACCGAACTAATGCAAATCCCTGATGCATACGAAATGAATCAATTTTAAGATCCGTTGTCTGTTGTGAATAAGTGAGTGTCACTACATTTCCAATCGCAAAACGCTGCTCAGGAAAATCCGTGTACAACTTTACTTTGACTTCACCTTTAATACCAAATGGGCGAACAATGACGCCAATGTCCATTTTTTCCATAGTACCTCCAAAAAAAGGATGCAACGCATCCTAGTATGATTCAAACTTGATTGAAATACGTTTGTTTTCACTGCGAGACAAAACGCTCATCGTGTGACGAATGGCGCTTGCCATTGACCCTTGACGCCCAATTAAACGAGCAATATCTTCA
>ERZ869909.2584-NODE-2584-length-11670-cov-31.943242_pt1 | contig 11670 bp, 12 predicted proteins | sample MGYA00520892_ERZ869909 | MGnify/ENA primary metagenome ERZ869909 (study PRJEB32215, sample SAMEA104723947) | bioreactor metagenome | biome: bioreactor; feature: anaerobic bioreactor; material: water | place: China | collected 2015-03-12 ... | reverse complement strand
CAGAAGCGCGTGCAGGGCTCGCACTTCGCCAACCTCGCCCAGGCGAGCCAGGCCAACAAGCTCGTCGTCGAGCGGCGCATCGATCCGTGCATGTCGGAGGTCTTCTCCTGGGCGCAGATCCCCAAGGCGCACATGCGCATGATGAGGAACGAGCACAAGCCGGGCAACATGGCGGTTCTGGTTTCCGCGCCCACGACGGGCCTGCGCACGTTCGAGGACGTTCTCGAAGCCAGCCAGTCGCGCTTCGGCGCGGACTGACCGCGCCCAGCGATACTCATGAAAGATACGGAAAGCGCGGCAGCGATGCCGCGCTTTTTTATTTCTGCGTCCGTTTCGGTTGCCCCCGCGCGAAGAGCCGCCGGCCTAAGGCTCGTTCGCGGCGTCGTGGCTCGGAAGCATGAAGCCGGGATGCGTCCCGTTCGCGAGCTTCTTGAACTCCATGATGCCGCGGTTGAGCTCCGCGCCCAGGATGATGATCACGGCCGTCACCTGAAAGAAGATCATCGCGATCATGAGCTGCGAGAGACCCGCATAGAAGCGCGCGTAATTGCTGATCGAGAGATAATAGGAGTAGAGACCCGCGATCGTGAGCCAGACCACGACCGAGAACACGACGCCCGGAAGCACGTCCGACAGCGTGCGCTTGCCGGCCGCGAGCCACAGGTGAAAGGCGAGAAGCTGCGCGCCGATCACGATCCCGCCGAGCGTGTAGCGCGCGGTCGGCCCGAGCCAGGTGGAATCGAACAGGGTCTTGACCCAGGACGGCTCGATCATCTGCTGGGCGAATGCCGGCCCCACGACCACCGCCCAGGTGAGAACGAGCATCGATCCCGCGCTGACCAGCACGAGCAGCATGCTGAGCCCGAGGCAGGCCGGATACGACCGCGTTTCCACCACGCGATAGGCGCCGTTGAGCGCCGCGCGCAGCGTCTCAACCGCGCTCGTCGCGAAGAAGAGCGCGAGAAATCCGCCGAACGTCAGAAGGTCGATGCGCGTGCGGCCCATGATGGCTTCCACCTGCGGCACCAGCGCTTCCGCCACGTCGGCCGGCAGGTTCTGGAATAGCTGGTGGACGGCCTCGGCCGCGAGCTCGCGCCCTCCGAACAGGCCCGCAAGCCCGCCGAGAAAGATGCAGAACGGAAAAAGCGAGACCACGAACGCGAACGCCACCGCGCCCGCCATGGCGAAGCCTGAGTGCTCGTAGAGCCGGTAGATGGCCGTGAATACGGTGCGGAAACGCTTCATTGTGAGGCGGCTAGGTGGTCGCGTGTGCAAGTTTCGGCGAGCACCCTAGCCACCGGGAGCCGTGAGGTCTATTGCGGCGGCTCAATTGTGCCTGCGGAATCGACACGCGCCGAGGCGTTAGGGATATCCCGGCTGGTGCGATGCTGTGGCGCGCTTCCCCACTATGGCTTGACGGAGGGGCCCGGAAATTTGCAGATGGCGTCCGGAAACGGCCGAACCTAAGAGGCCGGCGCGCGGACAGATCGTCGCGGAGCGCATCGAGCGGAGGAACTGGACCCATGTCGACTGCTGAGCTCAAACCCGAAGGTGGCCTCGTTGCGGCAGGCCCTGCGCAGTTGATCGCGCGGACGGCCGAAGCCGCAGCCGCCGCGGACCGGGTTCTCGCCCTCGCCAAGGAGGGTGTGCGGGCCAGAGTCGCCGAAGCCGGCGGCGTCGATGCCGCTCAGCACGCAGCTCACGGCCTCGCATGGTTCGCAACCACCGTCGAAGCCCTGCGCCAGATGAACCTCTGGGCCGCGCGCCTCAACGAGGAGGGCGCGTTCGGCGAGATCGAGCAGCTTCTCCTGCTGGCCGCCTTCGCCGAATACGGCGCGCAGGTCGCGGGTGGCATTCCCATGAGCCAGCTCGAGATCATCCGTCCCGACGCGCTGGGCATCCCGCGCGCCGCGATCCGCGCGTACGAGGACGAGATCGCCGACATCGTGGCCGAGGGCAGCTCGGAAACGCTCAAGGCCCGCCTCGCCGAGCTGATCGAGCACGCGCAGGGCGCGACCACGTTCGGCAACTCCGGCCTCGACGAGACGATGGCGGCTATCCACGAGCAGATGCGCGACTTCTCCGAAGCCGAGGTCGTGCCGCACGCACACGAGTGGCATCTCGCCAACGCCTACATCCCGCTCGAGATCGTCAACAAGGTCGCCGAGCTCGGCGTCTTCGGCCTCACGCTGCCGGAGGAGTACGGCGGCCTCGGCCTCGGCAAGCTCGCCATGTGCGTCGTCTCGGAGGAATTGAGCCGCGGCTACATCGGCGTCGGCTCGCTCGGCACGCGCGCCGAGATCGCGGGCGAGCTGATCCACAACAACGGCACGCCGGAGCAGAAGGAGAAGTATCTCCCCAAGATCGCCACCGGCGAATGGCTGCCGACCGCCGTCTTCACCGAGCCGAACACCGGCTCGGATCTCGCATCCCTCAAGACGCGCGCGGTGAAAGAGGGCGACGTCTACAAGATCACCGGCCAGAAGACCTGGATCACCCATCCCGTCCGCGCCGACATCATGACCGTGCTCACGCGCACCAACCCGGATGAGAAGGGCTACAAGGGCCTTTCGATGTTCATCGCCGAGAAGCCGCGCGGCTCGGATGAGGATCCGTTCCCCGCAGCCGGCATGACGGGCGGCGAGATCGAGGTGCTCGGCTACCGTGGTATGAAGGAGTACGACATCTCCTTCGACGGCTTCGAGGTGCCCGCCGAGAACCTGCTCGGCGGCGTCGAGGGCCAGGGCTTCAAGCAGCTCATGAACACGTTCGAAGGTGCGCGCATCCAGACGGCGGCCCGCGCGGTCGGCGTCGCCCAGTGCGCGATGGACCTGGCGCTCAAATACGCGCTCGAGCGCAACCAGTTCGGCAAGCCGATCTACAAGTTTCCGCGCGTTGCGAACAAGGTCGTGATGATGGCGGTCGAAACCATGATCGCGCGCCAGCTCTCCTACTTCGCCGCGCGCGAGAAGGACGAGGGCCATCGTTGCGACCTCGAAGCCGGCATGGCGAAGCTGTTGGGCGCCCGCGTCGCGTGGGCCAATGCCGACAACGCGCTCCAGATCCACGGCGGCAACGGCTTCGCGCTCGAATATCCGGTGAGCCGTGTGCTCTGCGACGCGCGCATCCTCAACATCTTCGAGGGTGCGGCCGAGATCCAGGCGCAGGTCATCGCGCGCCGCCTGCTCGAGGACAAAGGCTGATCGGGGCCTCGCACGCATGCGCAAGTTCAAGGGTCGGCTCCTCGGGAGCCGGCCCTTTTTCGTGCGCCCGGCACAGCGTCGCCAAAGCGCTCCCGAACAGTTGATTTTCAATGCGTCTGCAAAGGCTTAGGATGGTGGACGGCTTCCAGGTCTGCCCGCCCACGCAGGAAAAATTCCAATGCATAGACTGTTGATGGTCGCGAACGCGATCCTCGTCGCGGCGATGCTGTTCGCGCTCCCCGCCTCTGCTCAGTTCACGACGATGGAATTGGAGAGCGAAGCCCCCGAGGCGGCCTTCTTCGAGAACGAGCCGGGCCGCACGTGGTTCTCCGACTGCGAGTACCAGCATGAGCGCTACGTCGTCTGCAAGAATGCGGCCCAGCCGATCCTGGACACGATCCTGAAGCCCGACACGACGCCGGGTGCGGCGCTGCAGGCGCACATCCGCCGGATCTTCGAGGACAAGGGCTGCACGTTCGCGGCACCCGACAACACCTTCCGCGTCAACGGCATCTTCCTCTCCCTCGACATGGAGGGCGCGAAAGCGATCAGATGCGGGGAGGATGACGGAAAGCTCGTGTTCAAGCCGGGCGTCATCGCCTTCCTCGATACGCTCTATTTCCTCTCCGACGGTCCGCCGCGCTGAGCGATCGCTTGCGTCCCGGCCATTTTTGATATTGGTGCTGACGCATGGCTCAGCGTTCCATCCTCATCACCGGCTGCTCGTCCGGCATTGGCCTCGCGTCCGCGCGCCTCATGAAAGAGCGCGGCTGGCGCGTCCTCGCCTCCGCCCGCAGAGAAGAAGATCTCGCGATGCTCCAGCGCGACATCGGCGTGACGCCGCTTGCGCTCGATCTCGCAGACCCCGCATCGATCGCGGAGGCTGCGAACGAGGCGCTGCGTCTCACGGAGGGCCGCCTCACGGCGCTGTTCAACAACGGCGCCTATGGCCAGGTCGGCGCCATCGAGGACCTCACGCCCGAGACCCTGCGCCGCCAGATCGAGGTCAACGTGATCGGCACGCACGATCTCACGCGCCGCCTCGTCCCCGCTATGCGAGCGCAAGGCGAAGGCCGCATCGTGCAATGCTCGTCGGTTCTGGGCTTCGTGTCGGTGCCCTATCGCGGCGCCTACTGCGCGTCGAAGTACGCGCTCGAAGCCTTGAGCGACGCGCTCCGCTACGAGCTCGCGGGGAGCGGCATCCACATCTCGATCATCCAGCCCGGCCCGATCCGAACCCGCTTCGTCGCGACCGCCCTCGCCAATTTCCGCGCCAGCGTCGATATCGAGGGCTCGGCCCACCGCGAAACGTATCTGAGGCGTCTCGCGGCGATGGAGCAGGGCGGAAAGTCCACATTCAAGCTCGAGCCCGAGGCGGTCGCCTGGAAGCTGGTGCACGCGGTCGAGAGTGCGCGGCCGAAGCGCCGCTACAAGGTGACGGTGCCGACGTACGTCGCCGCTGCCGCCAAGCGAGCGCTGCCCCCGCCGCTGGCCGATTGGCTCATCCAGCGGATCTGAGCGCCGCGGCGGTTGCGCGCCCGCTCACTCGGCGCGCCGGGCCTTGTGCACGAGACCCTTCTCGCATCCCGCTCGGAACTCGGCGTTGGTGATCTTGCCGTCGCCGTTGATGTCGACGGCGGCGAAGTCCGGCACGTAGGGCGTCGCCTGGTCGGGTCCGAGATCGCTCCGTCCTGCTGCGAGGTTCCAGATGGCCCGGCACTCGTCGAGGCTGAGCGCCTCGCCCGCCGCCGCGCCGGGGTCGGCCGCGTTGAGAGCGGTGCCGCCGAGCGCGAGAACGAACGACACCGCAACGATCCGCATCGCCATAGATCACCTCCGGAAAGAAAACGCGGTTCGATTCAAAGGTCTGCGGGCCGTTGCTGCAGCCTGCGAGCGTCGGCTCCGTCACAAAGAGTCTGCGTGTGGCGAATATGCCTCATAATTGTGCAGTAGCCTCCGTATACGGCCGCAAAACGTCGAAGAACCGATCGGCCGCAACAGGGGAGACTTCCATGGACCTTATCACGGCACTTGCGGTCAGCATCGGCCTGCTTGGCGGTGTTGCGACCTACCTCTTCCTCTCGCCGTTCGGCTTCGGCCTGCAGATCTGGGCGGCGTTCATCGCCTGGGCCAGCTTCTACCATGCAGGCGGCGGCACCAGCGGCTTCACGTCGAGCGTTCTCGCGAATTTGTGGGGCGTGCTCTGGGGTACGATCACACTGATCGCGATCACGCAGACTGGGTATGGAAGCACGCTCGGGCTTCCGCTCTGGGCCGGCATCTGCGTGGCCGTGGGCGTCGCGCTGATGATCCTCGGCGCGAAGATCCCGCCGTTCTCGGCCATTCCGGCTCAAGTCTACGGCTTCGCCGCCACGGTCGCGTTCACGCTGCTCACCAACACCGCCTTCGCGCTGACGCGTCCGGACCTGTCGAACCCGGCGATCGTCATCGCGCTGTCGATGGTTGTCGGCGCCGTGTTCGGCCTCGTCTCGCAGAAGCTCGCGGGCGCGCTCACGAAATCCTGAGCGGACGCGCTCAAAAAAATTTGCGCGAGGGGCATCGATGCCCCTCGCGCTCTCGGCCGTTGGGGAGGAGAGGCAAATGCAAATGCCAATGCCTCAAGGTCCGATCGGTTTGAATTCGGGCGCCTTGTCCGGAACCACCCAGAGGTGAATGTTACGGCCTTCGACGACCTCCGTCCGGTCCGGCGTCCACTCGCCCATGCCGAAGTTGTACGAAAGGATGCGCGTGCCGGGCGCGAGCTTGAGCAGATCGGGCCGCAGCTTCAAATTGATGGAGGTGAGCAGGAAGAGCGTGATGACGGTCGCGTCGCCGAGCTCGGTCTCGAACAGATCCTGCTCTTTGAACACGACCCTGTCGGCGACGCCGGCGTGTTTGGCGTTTTCGTTCGCCTTCGCCACCAGCTCCGGATTGATGTCGACGCCTTCCGCACGGATGCCGTAGCGCTTGGCCGCCGTAATGGGGATGCGCCCGTCCCCCGATCCGAGGTCGATCAGCACGTCGCCCTCTTTCAGCTCCGCCATCTCCAGCATGACGTCGACAGCCGCCTGCGGCGTCGGGAAGTAAAGCACCTCAGGCGGTGGCGGAGTATTGGCGGCGGCGTTCGCGGCGCATACGCAGAGGAGGGTGGCGGCTGCGATAGGGAATCGGAACGACACGCGACACTCCTTTATCGTGGAGCAGCAAGTTTATCGTGGAGTAGCAAGCTTACGAGCCTAATTCGCGAAGCGGAAGTGGAGCACGTCGCCGTCGGCGACGACATACTCCTTGCCTTCGAGGCGCATTTTTCCCGCTTCCTTGGCGCCCGTCTCGCCGCCGAGCGTCACATAGTCGTCGTAGCCGATCGTTTCGGCGCGAATGAAGCCCTTCTCGAAGTCGGTATGGATGACGCCGGCAGCCTGCGGCGCCTTGGTGCCGCGCACGATCGTCCACGCGCGCGCTTCCTTCGGCCCGACGGTGAAATAGGTCACGAGGTCCAGGAGCTTGTAGCCGGCGCGGATCAGGCGGTCGAGGCCCGGCTCCGAAAGGCCCATGGAGGCCAGAAATTCCGCGCGGTCCTCGGCCGGAAGGCCCGAGAACTCGGATTCGATCTTGGCCGAGATCACGACCGAGGCTGCGCCCTCGGCCTGCGCCCGCTCCGCGACCTTTGCCGAATGCGCGTTGCCGGTCGCGGCGGACGCTTCGTCCACGTTGCAGACGTAGAGCACCGGCTTAGACGTGATGAGCTGAAGCCCTGTGAAGATCGAGCGCTCTTCCGGCGTGATGTCGGCGAAGCGCGCAGGCCGGCCTTCGCGAAGCGGGGCGAGCGCTTTCTCCATCACCGCGAGCTGCGCCTTCGCGTCCTTGTCGCCGCCCTTCGCCTTTTTCTCGACCGTCGCGATGCGCCGTTCGAGGCTTTCCATGTCGGAGAGCATCAGCTCGGTCTCCACCACCTCGGCGTCGGCCAGCGGATCGATACGGTTCTCGACATGCGTGATGTCGTCGTCCTCGAAGCAGCGCAGAACGTAGGCGATCGCATCCATCTCGCGGATGTGCGCCAGGAACTTGTTGCCGAGCCCTTCGCCCTTGGAGGCGCCGCGCACGAGGCCTGCGATGTCGACGAACGTCAGCCGCGTGGGAATGATCTCCTTGGAGCCTGCGATCTCCGCGAGCTTGGCGAGCCGCTCGTCGGGCACCCCCACCTCGCCCACGTTGGGCTCGATGGTGCAGAAAGGATAGTTCGCCGCTTCCGCAGCCGCCGTTGCCGTCAGCGCGTTGAAGAGGGTGGACTTGCCGACGTTCGGCAGGCCCACGATGCCGCATTTGAAACCCATGGGAGAAAGCCTTCGTGGTAGGCGCGGGATCACGGGCGTGAGCCGTGAGCCGCGAGAGGCCCTGCAGGCCTCTTGAGGTCGAATACCGTTGCCGGGCGATTACACCGGAGCGCCGTGGCGATCAATGGCGAACGGCGCCGCGGAGGCCGCTGTGCCGGGGTCGCACACCCGCACGAGCCGCCCCCCAAGCGCCGCGGTCACCGGATTTTTTCGAGTTCGAACGCGGAGTAGTTGGCCGGTTTCGGCAGCCTGTCCTGGCCGCTCATGGCGTCCGAGAGCGCTTCCATCAGGATGGTGCCATCCTCGACGTCCTTCACCGCGATGACCATGAACGGGCGCTGCCAGTCGGTCGTGTCCCGCCCGCGCTGGCGTCCGAGCTCGCGGTATTGCCCGAGGTTCAAGGCCGAGATCGGGATGGCGGTGTCCGGAACGACCTCAGCGACGAACGCCGCCGTGCGTTGCGCACGCCGCCCGGCGCGGGCTTTTTCTGCCGTCGCGCTGCCTTCCTCGGAGGCGGTGCCGACGGCGATGATCTCGCGCGCCCCGGCGAGGCCGTCGCGCACCTCCTGGTCGAGCACGTCCCGCGTGACTTCGGCGCCTGAGATCACGCGCCCGTCCCGTTCGAGCTGGTCGGAGCTCCCGCGCACCCACAGATATTGCGTCTTCGCGACGACGACGTCGAACGTGGCGCGCCGGCCGTACGTGTCATGGCCTTCGATCTCGAAGATCACGGTGCCGCGCGTCTGCCGCACGGGCTCGACGAGCGGTGTGACCTCGACCGGCGCATAAGGCTCCGCATAGGGATCGAGGACGACGTTGTGCACCAGCACCGCAGCGGTCGTGACGGCAGCGGTGGCGGTGAGTGCGGTCGCAACGCCCGCGTTGGTCTGGAAGAACGAGGCGAGCCACGTGTACCAGTCCTGCCAGCTTCGGATGCGGTCGAACCACTTATAGGTTTTCCACGCGCCACCCGCGCGCCTGCGCCGCTTTTCCTTGGCGTCTTCGATGTCGGCAGTCATGCGGCGCCCCCCTCATGAGCTTCATGACGGGTATAGCCCAGATCTTCATCGGAAACGAGACGGGCGCTATTCGGACGGTTTGCGGCCCGCGAGCCACTTCTTCAGGTTCTCTGCAAGCGCATTGGCGCTTTTGCCGGCGCGTTCGCCGCGAGGATGGGCCGTAGGCTTGGGTTGCGCTGGCGGCGCATCGCCCACACCCTGTTCAACGTCTTTTCGCGTCTTGCCGTCTTTCCTCGGATCGGCCGGTTCGCCGGTCTCGCGCGCGACATCGGTCAGGAAACGGGATTGGTCGTCGCGCACGAGGCGGGGTGCGGCTTTGGCGATGGCGGCGAGCAGCGGCTCCAGCCAGTCCTGGTCGGCCTTCGCGAAATCGGACAGCACCCAGCGGGCGACGAGCTCGCGCACACCCGGATGCCCGACGCCGATCCGCACGCGGACATACGCGTTCCCGATGTGCGCCGACATCGACCGGAGCCCGTTGTGGCCTGCGTTTCCGCCGCCTGTTTTGATCTTGAGCTTTCCGGGCGCGAGGTCGATCTCGTCGTAGAAGACGACGATGTCCTCTTCGGCAATCTTGAGAAAGCGCGCGGCCTCGCCGACGGCACGCCCGCTCTCGTTCATGTAGGTCTGGGGCTTGAGCAGCAGCACCTTTTCGCCGCCGATCTCGCCGTCGGCCGCCAGCCCCTGGAACTTGCGTTTCCAGGGCCCGAAGCGATGCGCGTCCGCGATGGCGTCGACCGCCATGAACCCGACGTTGTGCCGGTTGCGGGCGTACTCGCTGCCGGGATTTCCGAGGCCGACGAAAAGTTTCATGGAAGGGCCTCAACAAAAAAAGGCCGGCGCCGCCCGCGTCCTTGGCGGTGCCTGCAAGCGACGGCTCGGCGGAGCCATGCTTAAAGCATGAACGGGCCGCCGGCCTTCGCGAGACCGGGCGCGTGAGCGCCCGGGGAGCGTCTTGGCGGAGCCAAGCTCCGCTTGGACGCGACCCGGCGCAGCGCCGGGTCGCCACATACCGCCACATCCGTTGAGCGAAGCTACCCTCAGCTTGAGTCGGCAGAAACAAGACGAGGGTGTGTGGCTTACTTCTTCGCAGCCGGAGCCTTGGCGGCTGCCGGAGCCGCCTTGCCCGCAGCCGGAGCGGCCTTGCCGCCGGCTGCTGGCGCCTTGGCGTCGGCGGCCGGCGCGCCTTCGGTGCCGGCAGCAGCTTCGTCTTCCTTCTTGGCGCCGGCAACGGTTGCGATCGTGAAGTCGCGGTCCTGGATGACCGGCTTGACGCCGTCCGGCATCACAATCGACGAGATGTGGATCGAGCGGCCGATATCGAGCCCATCGAGGTTGATCTCGAACTGAGCGGGAATCTGGTCGTACGGGCAGAACACCTCGATCTCGTGACGCACGATGTTCAGGACGCCGCCGCGCTTCAGGCCCGGCGAAAGCGCATGGTTCGTGAAGTGCACGGGCACCGCGACGCGAATGATGCCGTCCTTGGCGATGCGCAGGAAATCGACGTGGATCGGGTGATCCTTCACGGGATCCACCTGCACGTCGCGCGGAATGACAAGGATGTCCTTCTCTCCGACGGAGACCTTGATGACGGTCGAGGTGAAGTGGCCCTTGATATACTGCTTCCAAAGCTCATTGCCGTTGATGGCGATGATCTCGGGCGGCTCCCCATCACCATAAATGACTGCGGGGACATTCCCCTCCCGGCGAGCTTGGCGTGCGGCCCCCTTGCCTGCACGTGGGCGCGCCGTGGCCTTGAACTCAACGATCTCTGCCATGGCATTTTCTCCAATGAAAAAAGGGCCTTGAGAGGCCCATATCGCTGCCGTCGGCCTCCAAGGGTGCCGGGCAGGTCTCACGCGTCTGCTTGAGATCGGCGGGTTATAGCTGTGGCGGCGGGGCTTGGCAATCGCCGTCCGCCGTGCCCGTCTGCCGTCGAACGAGCCAAATCGGACATAAAAGTCGGGAAATGAGAAAGCCCGGCACGCTGCCGGTCGTTCGGGCCCTCCGGCCCATGAGAGCGCCACCGGTGGACCAATCGCCGCTTCAATCCGTATTCGAAGCCACATAGGCTAGTGTCGAGGAGACCGATCCGATTCCCGAGAACGCGATGACCCGTAAACCTGGCAAGCGCCGTCCGGCGCAGGAGCACGACAAGCTGATCTTCACGGCGCTCCGCGAGTCCGCCCGTCCGGTCTCGGCCTATGAGATCATCGACCGCCTCCGCGACCGCGCCTCGCTCGCGCCGCAGACGGTCTATCGCTCGCTCGACCGCCTGATCGCCTCGGGCTCGGCGCATCGGCTCGAGTCGCTCAATGCCTTCGTCGCCTGCTGCCAGTCCTCCGAGCACCAGGGCACCGCGGTGTTCGCCATCTGCGAGGAGTGCGGCACCGTCTCCGAGTTCTCGGAGCCACGTGCGGTGGAGGCGCTGGCGGCATGGGCCAAGCGGGCGAAATACTCGGTCCGAGCTATGACCTTGGAGCTGCGCGGACGCTGTGCAGCCTGCGCGGCGAAGGCCTCCTGATCTCAAATCGAAAAGCAAAAGGCGCGTGCCGGGAGGTCCGGACACGCGCCTTCGTTTGTCTGTCTGCCGGTCCGCGCCGTCAGGCGGCACGTGCCTTGCGAACGTTCCGGGCCGGAGCGACGGAGCGCGCCTTCGGCGCCTTGCCGCGCCGGTGCGTTCTGACCACGACCTCGCCGGCCTCGAAGGCGTCCTTGAGGACGGAGACGGCACGCGTGGGGTCCGCAGCTCCGCTCATGAACACGTCGAGCGCGGCATAGCCCTCGGCGGGCCAGCTATGGATCGAGATGTGGCTCTCGGCCAGCACGGCGACACCCGTGATGCCACCCGTAGGCTCGAGCGGTTGAAGATGAAGATGGAGCAGCGTCGCGCCGGCGGCTTCCACGCAGCGCTTCAGCGTCCGTTCGACATGCGCGACATCGTCGAGTCGCTTGCCGCCGTAGAGATCGACAAGCAGATGCTTGCCGCCCGCCGGGGCAGTCCCTTGATCCTCACCGATGCCCTTCGAAGTGATGCGCGACACGCGCGCGGGCACACGAATTTCTTCCTTTTGGGCGGGGCTTGAACGAGTCAAGTCCATCCCCAATTGG
>ERZ869909.2583-NODE-2583-length-11672-cov-3.911427_pt1 | contig 11672 bp, 11 predicted proteins | sample MGYA00520892_ERZ869909 | MGnify/ENA primary metagenome ERZ869909 (study PRJEB32215, sample SAMEA104723947) | bioreactor metagenome | biome: bioreactor; feature: anaerobic bioreactor; material: water | place: China | collected 2015-03-12 ... | reverse complement strand
GACGTCCACGACATCGGCAAGAACATCGTCGGCGTCGTGCTCGCCTGCAACAATTACGAGATCATCGACCTCGGCGTCATGGTGCCGGCGACGAAGATCCTCGAAACGGCGAGAGCCGAGAAGGTGGACATCATCGGCCTGTCGGGCCTCATCACCCCTTCGCTCGACGAGATGGTGCATGTCGCGGCCGAGATGGAGCGCGAGGGCTTCGAGATTCCGCTGCTGATCGGCGGGGCGACCACCAGCCGCGTGCATACGGCCGTCAAGATCCATCCGCGCTACGAGCGCGGGCAGGCCGTCTACGTCACCGACGCCAGCCGCGCCGTCGGCGTGGTGTCGAACCTGCTGTCGCAGGATACGAAGCCCGCCTATGTCGACAATCTGCGCGACGAGTACCGGAAGGTCACAGACGCGCACGAGCGCTCCGAGCGCGAGAAGCAGCGCCTGCCGCTGGCGAAGGCGCGGGCCAATCCCCATCGCATCGACTGGTCGGGCTATGTGCCGCCCAAGCCGGCCTTCCTCGGCACGAGGGTCTTCGAGACATGGGATCTCTCCGAGCTGGCCCGCTACATGGACTGGACGCCGTTCTTCCAGACCTGGGAGCTGAAGGGGCGATACCCCAAGATCCTCGACGACGAGAAGCAGGGGCCTGCCGCGCGCCAGCTCTTCGAGGACGCGAAAGCCATGCTGGCGAAGATCGTCGAGGAGAAATGGTTCGCGCCCAAGGCCGTCATCGGCTTCTGGCCGGCCAACGCCGTCGGCGACGACATCAGGCTCTTCACCGACGAGAGCAGGAAGGAGGAGCTGGCGACCTTCTTCACCTTGCGCCAGCAACTGTCCAAGCAGCCCGGCAAGGCGAACGTCGCCCTGTCGGATTTCGTCGCGCCGCTCGACAGCGGCAAGCCGGACTGGATCGGCGGCTTCGTGGTGACGGCGGGCATCGAGGAGGTGGCGATCGCCGAGCGCTTCGAGCGGGCCAACGACGATTATTCCTCGATCATGGTCAAGGCGCTGGCCGACCGCTTCGCCGAGGCCTTCGCCGAGCGCATGCACGAAGTGGTGCGCAACGAGTTATGGGGCTATGCACCCGACGAGACCTTTGCGCCCGACGATCTGATCGGCGAGCCCTATCAGGGCATCCGCCCCGCGCCGGGCTATCCCGCCCAGCCCGACCATACCGAGAAGGTAACGCTGTTCCGCCTGCTCGACGCGGAAAGGAACGCCGGCGTCAGCCTGACCGAAAGCATGGCCATGTGGCCGGGTTCCTCCGTGTCGGGCATCTATCTCTCGCATCCCGAAAGCTACTATTTCGGCGTGGCGAAGGTGGAGCGCGATCAGGTCGAGGACTACGCCGCCCGCAAGGGAATGGACGTGACCGAAGTCGAGCGCTGGCTGGGACCAATCCTGAACTACGTGCCGGCATCCTATGCCGAGGCGGCGGAATAGGCGGCGCACTCACAAGGACAGCCTGAACCTCGCGCGTCCTCAAACGGTTTCGAGGCCGCACCAGCCGGCGATGAAAAGCGCGGTCGCGCCGGTTATCCGGCGGATGCTTTCCAGTTCGACGCGTTCGTTGAAGCCGTGGATCGCTTCCGCGCGGGGACCGTAGACCAGCGCGGGCGTGTCGGCGTAGAGACCGAAGAAGCGCGCATCCGTGGTCGCGGTGATGGAAGCGCGCTCCAGCTTCGCGCCATGCACGGCCTCGTGCGCCCTGTCGAGCGCCTCGATCGCGCCCGCCGCCCTGGCCGAGCCGTCGCCGGACAGCGCATATCCCTCCGCCATGAACCCGTGATAGACGATTTCGGGCAGCGCGTTCTTCATGAAGGCGTCGGCGCGCGCCGCCCCCGTCAGCGCCTCCTCGATCTCGGCCCGTGCTGCGCCGATGTCCTGTCCTGGATAGATGGCGATGCGGACGTCGAAGACGCACCAGGCCGGCACGGAACTGGTCCAGTCTCCGCCCCGGATCCTGCCGATATTGAGATTGATCGGATGATGCACGTGCCGGTAGTCGCGGGAGCGCCTGTCCGGCGCGTTCCAGCGTTCCTCGACCTGGTGCAGCGCATGGATGAGGGGGATCGCCGCCTCGATCGCGTTCGAGCCGGACCCGGCATAGGCGACATGGGTCGGCAGGCCCTTCAAATGCACCTGGAACCAGATCACGCCGAGCTGGGCCGTGACGAGCTTCTCCTCGAACGGCTCGGGAATCAGCGCGGCATCCGCGCGGTAGCCCCGTTGCAGGCAGGCGAGCGCGCCGTTGCCGGTGCATTCCTCCTCCACGACCGACTGGAAGAACACGTCCGCGGCGGGCGCCAGCCCGATATGGTGCAGCGCATCGAGCGCGAACAGGTTGGAAGCCAGCCCCGCCTTCATGTCGCCGCTGCCGCGCCCGTAGAGCCAGCCGTCGGCGACGGAAGGCTCGAAGGGCGGCCGGTCCCACATGTCGAGCGGTCCCTCGGGCACCACGTCGATATGGCCGTTCAGGATCAGCGAGCGCCCCTTGCGCGTGGCGCTGCGCAGCGTGCCGACGACGTTCTGCGCGTCCTCGTAGTCGCCGATCACCGGCGAGAAGCCCGGCATGCCGCGGATGTCGTCGACATCGATCCGCCACCGGTCGACATCCATGCCGCGCGCTTCGAGTTCGCCGGCCATGAAGGCCTGCGCGCCCTGCTCGTTGCCGCGCGTCGAGGGATGCGCGGTCAGCTCGCGCAGGAACGCGATCTCCCGGTCGAACAGCTCGTCGACGGCGGAAAGGATGCGGACGGTCGTTTCCCTGTCCATGATGCGCCTCAGAAAACCGGAATCTCTTCGTCGGGCAGGTGGAGCGTCGCGCCGGTGGCGGCGACGACATCGGCAAGGGCGACGCCCTCGGCGCGCTCGACAAGCTCGAAGCCGCGCGCCGTCACGTCGATGACCGCCATGTCGGTGAAGATGCGCGACACGCAATTCGGCGCGGTCAGGGGCAGGGTGCAGCGCCGCAAGAGCTTGGGATTGCCCGAACGGTCCACGTGCGTCGTCAGCACGATGACGCGGCGGGCCTTCTGGGCCAGTTCCATGCCGCCGCCCGCGCCGGGCGAGAACTTGCCGGGGATCTTCCAGTTCGCCAGATCGCCGTTCTCGGCCACCTCGAAGGCGCCGAGCATGGTGATGTCCAGCCGGCCCGAGCGCACCATCGCGAAGGACACGGTGCTGTCGAAATAGGCGGTGCCGGGGATCGGCGAGACATAGGCGCCTCCGGCATCGATCAGGTTCCTGTCGGCGCGCTCGTAGGGCAGGGTCGGGCCGATGCCGGTCATGCCGTTCTCCGTGTGCAGGCAGACCGGCATGTCGTCGGGAAGATGGCCGATCACCCGGGTCGGCAGGCCGATGCCGAGATTGACCACCATGCCGGGCGCGATCTCGCGCGCCGCCCGCGCCACCATGCGCGCGCGCGGGTCGGCCTTCACGGGCGCGTTCTGACTATCTGCGGACAACGCCGTACTCCTCCGTGAGAGCGGGCAGGGCGACGACATGGTCGACGAACACGCCGGGGGTGTGAACGGCATCGGGAGCGAGGCTGCCGAGCGGCGCCAGCGTTTCCGTCTCGGCGATCACGACATCCGCCGCCATGGCCATGGCCGCGTTGAAGTTCCGTGCCGTCGCGGCATAGGTCAGGTTGCCGAAACCGTCGGCCGACGCGGCATGGATCAACGCCGCGTCGGCGCGTATCGCCGTCTCGACGAGCAGGCTGCGGCCGTCGAGGTCCACGGTCCGCTTTCCCTGCGCCAGCTCCGTGCCGATGCCGATGTCGGTCAGGAATGCGGGCAGCCCGGCGCCGCCGGCGCGGATGCGCTCCGCCAGAATGCCCTGCGCGCAGAACTCCACCTCGATCCCGCCAGAGTTCATCAATGCGATGGCGTTGGCGTTGAGGCCGATATGCGTGACGACGAGCTTCCTGACCTGACCGCTCCTCAGAAGGTGATCGACGCCCATGCCGGTCTCGTTGGCGTCGTTCTTGACGAGGGTCAGGTTCTTCTGGCCCTGCCGGCGCAATTCCTGCAGCAGGGTGAAAGGCGTTCCCGGCACGCCGAACCCGCCGACGAGGACGGTCGCGCCGTCGCGAATGCGCGCCACCGCCTGTTCCAGCGATGTGGTCTTGTCCTGAAGCTTCATGCCGTCGCCACGTTTTCCAGCACGGGAAGGCCGTGCTTCGCGGCGAAGGCGTCGAGGCTGTCGACCAGGATCGCCATCAGCTCGTCGATCTGCGCGGCGGTGATGACGAGCGGCGGGCAGACGAGGAAATGATCGCCCTCGCTGCCGCCGCGCGTGCGGCGCGAATAGATGATGAGGCCGCGCTCGTAGGCCAGCTCGACCAGATCGAGATAGGCGTCCCATTCCTTCGGCAGCGGCTGCATGGTCTGCCTGTCGCGAACCAGCTCGAAGGCGAGCAGAAGCCCCTTGCCGCGCACGTCGCCGATGAAGGGATAGCGCCGCATCAGCCCTTCGAGGCGGCTTTTCAGGAGGTAGCCCATCGCGGCGGCGTTGGCGACGATGCCCTGCTCCTCCATCTCCTCGAGCACGGCGAGACCGGCGGCGCAGGCGAGCGGGTTTCCGGCATAGGTGAAGCCGTGCTGGAAACCGCCGGCGTCGAGAACGGCCTCGACCATGTCGGAGCGCGCCACGACCGCGCCGAGCGGCGCGTAGCCGGCGCCGAACCCCTTCGACATGGCGACGATGTCGGGGGTGATGCCCCAGTGCTCCGCCGCGAGGAACCTGCCGGTGCGGCCGGCTCCGGTCATCACCTCGTCATAGATGAGGATGACGCCGTATTCCCGGCAGATCTCGGCGACCGCGCCGTAGTAGCTGTCGGGGGCGACCAGCGCGCCGGTCGAGGCGCCGCCGACCGGCTCCATGAGGAAGGCGAGAACCGTGTCCGGTCCCTCCTCCTCGATCCGCTCGCGCAGCATGCCGGCATATTTCAGCCCCCTTTCCTCCTCGGTGAGGTTGTCGCGGTCGAGATAGGTCCTGGGCGCGGGAACCTTCGGCATGTCGCGCATCATCGGGGCGAACGGCCGGGCGAGCGGGTCGTATCCCGTCAGCGCAAGGGCGCCGAGCGTGCAGCCATGATAGGAGGGGAAGCGCGAGATCACCTTGTGGCGACGTTCCTGGCCCTTCGCGAGCGCATACTGGCGGGCGAGCTTGATCGCGGTCTCGACCGCCTCGGAGCCGCCGGAGACGAAGAAGACGCGGTCGAGCCCTTCCGGCATCAGCGAGGCGGTCTTCGCCGCCAGCTTCTCCGAGGGCTCCGTGCGGAAATGCAGGCGATAGCCGAAAGTCGCCTTGTCCATCTGCGCCTTCATCTTGGCGAGCACGCGCGGATTGGAATGGCCGATATTGGAGACCATCGCGCCCGACGAGCCGTCGATGTAGCGTTTGCCCGTCTGGTCGTAGAGATAGATTCCCTCGCCGCGGTCTAGGAACGGCCGCGGCTGGCGCGACTGGTAGAAGAGATGCGGGGATTCTCCGCTCATTTTGCACCTTCGAGATATTTGCGCAGGAAGTTGCGCGTGCGTTCCTGGGTCGGGTTGCGGAAGACCTCGCCGGGCGGGCCTTCCTCGACCACCACGCCGCCGTCCATGAAGATCACGCGGTCGCAGACCGAGGCCGCGAACGCCATCTCATGGGTGACGATGATCATCGTCATGTGCTCCTCGGCGAGCTTCTTCATCACCTGGTTGACCTCCTCGACGAGCTCGGGATCGAGCGCGGAGGTCGCCTCGTCGAACAGCATGAGCTTGGGGCGCATCGCCAGAGCGCGCGCTATGGCCGCGCGCTGCTTCTGGCCGCCGGAGAGCCGCGAGGGGTAGTAGTCGATGCGGTCCAGCATGCCGACATGGGCGAGCTGCTCTTCGGCGAGCAGGTCGGCATCCCTGGCCGACAGGCCCTTCAGCAGGCGCGGCGCCATGGTGACGTTCTCGCGCACGGTCAGATGCGGGAAGAGATTGAAATGCTGGAACACCATGCCGATGTGCTGGCGCATGGCATTGATGTGCTTCTCGTACTGCCGATGGGGGAGCCGCTTGTTGACCTGCACCCCGTCGAGCCAGACCTCGCCGCCGGTCAGCGGGTCGAGATCGTTGATGGCGCGCAGAAGCGTGGACTTGCCTGAGCCCGAGGGGCCGATGATCGCCACGATCTGGCCGCGGTCGACCGAAAGCGAGATGTCCTTCAGCACCTCCAGGTTGCCGTAGGATTTCTGTGCGTGGCGGATCTCCACGAATGGCTTGCCATCGGTCATGCGAGGTCCTCGACGTGTCAGCGGGAGAGCTGCATCCTGCGCTCGACCCGGCGCAGCACGGCTTCCATTCCAAGGTTGATGACGTAGTAGAGCGCCGCGGCGGCGGCGTAGAATTCGAAGGCGCGATAGGTGCGCCCGATCGCCAGTTGCGCCGAAAGCGTGATCTCGCTGACGCCGATCACGGAAACCAGCGCCGAATCCTTCAGAAGCGCGATCATGTTGTTGCCGATGGGAGGGATCACGTCCCTGACCGCCTGCGGGATGACGACGCGGACGAGCGCCTGCGTGCGCGACAGGCCGAGCGTGCGCGCGGCCTCCATCTGGCCCTTGTCCACCGCGAGGATCGCCGTCTGGATCAGCTCGGAATTGTAGACGGCGAAATGCAGGCCGAGCCCGATGACGCCGGCGACGAAGGCGGGCAGGTCGATGCCCAGCTCCACGAGGCCGAAATAGATCAGGAACAGCTGCAGCAGGAGCGGCGTGCCCATGAACAGCCACTCGAACAGGCGGAAGGGCAGGCGCACGACCATCGGCGCGTAGAGCGCGATCACCGCGAACAGCACGCCGCCGAAGAAGCTCAGGAGCGCGGCCGCCGCGGTGATGGCGATGGTCCACACCGTCCCGAGCAGGAGGAAGTTCATGAAGGACGGGACGACCGAGAAATCAAGCCCCATGGCGGCTTCCTTCGCGAGCGAGGCGGGCGGGGCGGGGGAAGGAAGCGGTCATGGCAGGCGCACCCGGCGGTCGAGCGCGGCGATGACCTTGCCCGTGGCGGTGATCATGACGAGATAGAGAATGCCGGCGAGCATGAACATCTCGAACGGCTTGTAGGTCGAGCCGATGTAGCGTTGCGCCGTATAGGTCAGCTCCACGACCGAGATCGCCGCGACCAGCGCCGTCCCCTTGATGAGCGCATTGATATTGACGCCCAGCGGGCGGATCATCAGCCGCAGCGCCTGCGGCAGCACGACCTTGCGGAAAGCCTGGAACCGCGACAGGCCGAGCGTGCGGGCGGCCTCGCTCTGCCCCTTGTCCACCGCGATGATCGCCCCGCGCATGGTTTCCGTCATATAGGCGCCGATATTGACGCCGAGACCGACGACGCCGGCCTCGAACGCATCGAGATTGATGCCGACCTGGGGCCCGCCGAAATAGAGCAGGAAAAGCTGGATCAGCGCCGGCGTGCCGCGGATCAGGCTGACATAGGCGGCGCCGGCGATGCGCAGGCCCCTGAACCGCGACAGCCGCGCCGCCGCGCCCAGCGCGCCGCAGACGAGCCCGAGAAGCGTGGTCAGCACCGAAAGCTGGACCGTCACCCAGGCGGCGTCGAGGAAATAGGGATAGACCTGCCGGATGAGAGCGAAATCCATGCGGCACCCTTTGTCCGGATAACCCTAGTGATGGTCCCTGCGCGGCAGGATAGGCAGCGCGCGGATCTCACGCACCAGCGCCACCGTCTCCTCGATCGCGGCGTTCAGGAAAGCCGCGCCGGTTTCGGGCGTGGCAAGCGTCGGGTCTCCCATCGTGCCGTCGGGCGAGATCTCGGACCACCAGCGCATGAGCATGGCCTTGCCGCCGCCCCTGGCGAGATCGAGGTTGAAGAAGCGCGTATCGGGATCGTGCAGGTTCTGCGTCGTCGCCTTATCGAGGTTCACCAGCTCCGGGTGCAGATGCATGTAGATGGCCGCCTCGAACTCGCAGGCATGGGCGATGCCGCCGACCTCGGATTTGCGGATTTCGTTGATGCGGTCGGCGCACAGGTTCCAGTAGGATGCCGACACGCAGATAATCTCGTTCTCGATCACCGTCTTGCGCGCCGCAAGGTCCAGCACCGAATGGTTCGATCCGTGCGAATTGAGAAGCAGGATGCGCCGGAAGCCGTGATGGGCGAGCGATTTCGTCACGTCGGTGACGAAGGCGATCAGCGTTTCCGGCTGGATCCAGATCACGCCGGGAAAATCCTTGTGGTGCTCGTTGAAGCCGTAGGGGATGGGCGGCATCACCAGCACCTCGGCCGGGATGGCGCGCGCCACGCCGTTCGCCACCGCCATGCCCAGAACCGTATCGGTGTCCAGCGGCATGTGCGGTCCGTGGTCTTCGGTGGCCGAGACGTTGAGGATCACGACGCGGTCCTTGTCCGCATCGCGGACCTGTTCCCAGGTCAGCTTTCCGTAGTCGGTTGTCATTCGGTCGTTCCCCGGCGGCCGGCCCGGACGATCCGGGCCGGCGCATTCTTCCTCAGCGGATGTCGCCGCCGACCCATTGCTCGGCGATCTTGAGGTAGGTCCCGTCCTCCATCATCTCGTCGAGGGCGGCCTGCATGGCCGCGGCGAGTTCCGCGTTGCCCTTGCGGATGGCGATCCCGGCGCCGATGGTCTCGGTTTCGAGGCCCGGCACCATGACGAAATCGTAGCCGCCTTCCTTCATGGCGAGCAGCGCGGCGATGGAATCGTTGACGATGACGTCGACGCGGCCGTTGTTGAGCTCGATCAGAAGCTCCGGCAGCCCCTTGTAGGTGCGCACGTTGTAGCCCTGCGCGCGCGCCCATTCCTCGTGGGTTTCGCCCAGGGTGGCGCCGACGCGCGCCTCGGCCAGCTTGTCCAGGCTTTCGAAGCCCGAACCGGGCTTGGTGAAGATCGCCCGCTTGGTCGAATAGTAGGGACCGACGAAATCGACGACCTTCTCGCGCTCCGGCGTGATCGACATCGAGCCGACGATCGCGTCGTACTTGTTGGCCAGGAGACCGCCGATGATGCCGTCCCAGGCCGTGGTGACGATCTCGGTTTCCAGCCCCATGCGCCGGGCGATCTCCGTGCCGATGGCGGCGTCGAAGCCGACGACCTCGTTCTTCTCGTTGACGAAGTTGAACGGAGGATAGGCGCCGGACATGGCGATCCGCATCGTGCCCTTCTCCTTGATGGCTTCAAGCTCGTCCGCGCCGGCGGGAGCGTTGAAGGCCAGCCCCGACAGGGCAAGCGTGGCCACGGCTGCGATCGTCTTGAAGAGGTTTCTGCGAATGATCATGCTGGTCTCCCATTGTCGTTGAAGAAGAGCGGGGCGGTTTGCGCGGCGCGTGCGGCGCGCCGTCGTGGGCGGGCGCAATCCCTCTTCCGGCAAAGGCTTGCATGCAGGGGGTCATCGTGCAAATAAATAATAGAAATTGTGAATATAGATAGAATTGATGATAAAACCTTACGAGCAGCGGTTTCCGTGGAACCTCGACTGGAACCTGCTGCGGACATACATGGTCGTGATCGAGCAGGGCGGCATCTCGCGCGCGGCCGACTATCTCGGCCTGAAGCAGCCCACCATCTCCGCCGCGCTCAAGCGGCTCGAGGAGGCGGTCGGCTATGAGCTGGTCGTGCGCCGGCCCACCGAGTTCAAGGTGACGCGGGCCGGCAACACGCTCTACCGCGAATGCGCGCAGATCTTCGGCGTCGTGTCACAACTGCCGTCGCTGCTCGGCACCGGCGGTACCGACCTGCGCGGGCATATCTCGCTGGCCATGACCTCGCATGTGATCTCGGAGCATTTCGACAATGCGCTGCACGATTTCGCGGCAGCCCATCCCCATGTCACCTTCTCGGTCTCGGTTTCGGAAAGCGAGGATGTCGTCACCCGCGTGCGGCAGAACCGGGCGAGCTTCGGCGTCTGCCTTCTGCAGAAGGTGCCGGCCAACATGAAGGCGTCGGTCCTCTACCGCGAATATTTCGGGCTGTTCTGCGGTCCGCGCCACCGTCTGTTCGACCAGGCCAGCATCGCCCTGTCGGAACTGGAAGGCGAGATATCGGTCTCCTTCCAGACCGAGACGGAGGAAGGCCCGCTTCAGCCCGTGACCAGGCTGCGCGCCCGCGCCAAGCTCGCCAGGGGCTGGCGCGGGGTTTCCTCCAATCTGCATGAGCTTCGCCGGATGATCGTCGCCGGCGTGGGTATCGGGGCGCTGCCGATGCATGTCGCCCGGCGCGACGTGTCTGCCGGGCGCCTGCGGCAACTCCCTCCCTACGACGATCTTCCGGCCGTCGACATCTATCTGCTGGAGAATTCCCGGCGCAAGCTTTCGGACGCCGAGCAGGAATTCCGCACGATCTGCGACAAGATGATGACCGACATCCCGCTCGGCCACAGAACCTATCTGTGACATTCGCCGACATGTCCCGGCGAACGAGATGGCGCTATCGCTCGCTTTCGTTTTTGGTTAGGCTTTGGAAAAACGAAACGGGGAGGGAGCCTGGATGTACCTGCCGCCGCGCCAGGCCGAGATCGTGCAACTGGCCAAGGACCACGGCCGCGTGCTGGTCGAGGAGCTCGCCGCCCGCTTCGACGTCACCCCCCAGACCATCCGCAAGGACCTGAACGAGCTCTGCGACCGGCGCCTTCTGTCGCGCATCCACGGCGGGGCGCTGTTTCCGTCGGGCGTCGAGAACGTCGAATACGAGGCCCGGCGCAAGATCGCGGCCGAGGAGAAGGAGGCCATCGGCCGCGCCGCCGCGCGCATGATCCCCGACGGCGCCTCGCTCTTCGTCAACATCGGCACCACCACCGAGGCGGTGGCCAATGCGCTGCTCGACCGCAAGGGGCTGATGGTGATCACCAACAACATCAACGTGGCCAACAGGATGCGGGTGTTCCCGCAGACCGAGGTGGTGATCGCGGGCGGGGTTGTGCGCGGCTCGGACGGCGGCATCGTCGGCGAGGCGGCGGTGGACTTCATCCGCCAGTTCAAGGTCGACTATGCGGTGATCGGGGTGTCGGCGATCGACCATGACGGGGCGCTGCTGGATTTCGACTATCGCGAGGTGAAGGTGGCGCAGGCGATCATGGCCAATGCCCGGCACGTCATCCTCGTCGCGGACGCGACCAAGTTCGAGCGCACGGCGCCGGTGCGCATCGGGCATCTGTCGCAGGTCAACACCTTCATCACCGACACCTGCCGCCACGACACGGTGCGCGCCATCTGCCGCGAGGCGGAGGTGACGCTGATCGAGGCCCTGCGTGCATAGGGCGTTCGGGACGTCTTTCATTTTCATTTCAAATTCGTTATGGGTGCGGAATAATTCGATTTCGCATCACTGCGGGAGAGGCGATTGGCCGGGGCCCCGATCCACGACATCTTCATCATCGGCGGCGGCATCAATGGCTGCGGCATCGCCCGCGACGCCGCCGGGCGCGGCTATTCGGTGTTCCTGGCCGAGGCGGCGGACCTCGCCAGCGGCACCTCGTCCGGCTCGACCAAGCTGATCCACGGCGGCCTGCGCTATCTCGAATATTACGAGTTCCGCCTCGTCCGCGAGGCGCTGATCGAGCGCGAGGTGATCTGGAGGAACGCGCCGCACATCGTGCACCCGATGCGCTTCGTGCTGCCCCACCACGAGGGGCTGCGCCCCGCATGGCTCCTGCG
>ERZ869909.2582-NODE-2582-length-11683-cov-2.808633_pt1 | contig 11683 bp, 10 predicted proteins | sample MGYA00520892_ERZ869909 | MGnify/ENA primary metagenome ERZ869909 (study PRJEB32215, sample SAMEA104723947) | bioreactor metagenome | biome: bioreactor; feature: anaerobic bioreactor; material: water | place: China | collected 2015-03-12 ... | reverse complement strand
TCAAGAACTTAATGATCATACTTTCGCAATATGAAAAGCTGATATGCTTATCAAGGGTAACAATGCCGAATTTATAAAAAATGGAAATACTCTTTCAGATGATAAATTTGAGGGACAGAAATTTGATTATATTATTTCAAACCCGCCATTTGGACGTGAATGGAAAAACGAAAAAGCGAAAGTTGAAGCAGAGGCAAAGCGTGGGTTTGCAGGTCGTTTTGGACCTGGTTTGCCAGCTGTTGGGGATGGTCAAATGCTTTTTTTATTGACGACGATTTCAAAAATGAAAGAGTCAAAAGATGGCGGAAGTCGAATTGCTATTATACAAAATGGTTCTCCGTTAACTACAGGTGATGCTGAGTCAGGTCCATCCAATATTCGTAAATACATTTTAGATAATGATTTGCTTGAAGCTGTTATTGCATTACCACAAGACTTGTTTTACAACACCAATTTAGCAACTTTTATTTGGATCATTTCAAATCGGAAATCTAAAGCTAGAGTTAATAAGGTACAGCTGATAGATGCATCTAATTTATTCGTAAGACGCCGCAAAGCTCTTGGAAAAAAGAAGAATGATATTTCTGATAGTCAGATAGCTGAAATTACAAGAGTCTATGCTGAAGGCATAGAGACTCCAATTAGCCGCATTCTTGATAAAGAAATTTTCTCTTATAAAAAAGTTTTGGTGGAGTTTCCTCTCTATGATAAAAATGGAAACATCGTTTGCAAGAATGGCAAAAAAATATCTGATCTTTCAAGGCGTACATCCATAAAAGTTCCAATTTCTGAAGATGTGAGAAACTATTTCAATGAAGATGTATTAAAACATCAACCCAGTGCATGGTATGAAGAAAATAAAATAAAGATTGGATATGAAATACCTTTGACCAAAATTTTTTTCACTCCACTTGATACGCATCTTCCAGAAGTAATTGAGACTCAACACATTGAACTATTGGAAGGAGTTTCTGACTCCCTGAACAAAATTGCTTATAACGCAAGAGAATTGACACGAGGATTAAACCCAGATTGTGAAGTTTACGAAAATGATTGTTTAGTTGACTGGCTAGAAAAGATTCCAAAGCATTGGACTGTGATTAAAGCCAAACATATTTTTAGAATTAGAGATGAGAGAGGGAATGAGACGCCACAATTACTTGCAGCAACACAAAAATTCGGAATGCGCCCGCAAGATGAAATAGATGGTGTTGTACAAGTTAAAGAAGACACAGATCTACAAACATTCAAGACTGTACACAAAAATGATTATGTAATTAGCCTACGTAGCTTTCAAGGTGGGTTTGAAATGTCCGACTTTGAAGGTGTTTGTTCCCCAGCTTACCAGGTTTTCTATCCGGTGGTTCCAATTTGCCCGATGTATTTTAAGAAACTTTTCAAGTCAACCAGGTTTATAGAAAAAATTAACTCTCTAACAATTGGAATTCGGGATGGAAAAAATATAGCTTTTCAGGATTTTGGTGAAGTATATATAGCTATACCACCTATTGAGGAACAAGAGGCTATTGTAGAATCTATCGATTATAAAGTAAAAGATACATTTACCAAAATCCAAATTCTAACAAAAGGATTTATAAATGATATCAATACTGTTTTGGAGGTTGATCATGCAAGATTTTGAAGTAAGAGAGAGACGCTTTGAACAAGATATTGAGGAATCCCTTATTACGAATGGCGGTTATACAAAAGGTGATCCTTCAGCTTTTGACCGAAAGTTGGCTATTGATAAATCTACTTTCCTGACTTTTATCAAAACAAGCCAACCGAAAAGCTGGGAGCGATATATAAAAATCTATGGTTCCGATAGTGAAAAACAGTTAATTGACCGTTTTTGCCGTGAGGTAAAAATGGTTGGCCTTCTCAAAGTGTTAAGGCAAGGATTTACTGATCGTGGCATAAAGTTCCGCGCTATATATTGGAAACCGGAAACATCGATCAATGAGACTAGTCAAAAACAGTTTGCTGAAAACATCCTAAACTGTACTCGACAGTTGCATTACTCCCTATTAAATGAAAACAGCATAGACATGGTTCTGTTTCTTAACGGTATTCCAATAGTTTCAATGGAATTAAAATGCCAGTTTACAGGACAGGACACTGCTAATGCAATTGCGCAGTATAAATTTGACCGCGCGGGTAACGATGCTATTTTTGAATTCAAAAACCGCGTACTTGTACATTTTGCTGTTGACTTGACTAATGTATATATGACCACGCGCCTTGAAGGTGGTAAAACCTATTTCCTCCCCTTTAATCAAGGTTCCAATGGTGCGGGTAGTGTCGGCGGGAAAGGAAATCCTATAAACACTGATGGATATGATACTGCATATCTTTGGGAAAATATACTATGCAAAGATCGACTTCTTGAGATTTTACACAAGTATATGCACCTTGAAGTTGAAAGGGACAAGAGCACAAGTGAAATAATATCTGAACGGATGATATTTCCGCGCTACCATCAGTTAGATGTTGTAACCAAACTATTAGAGCAGGTAAAAGAAAACGGATCCGGGCATAACTATCTTATTCAGCATAGCGCAGGATCTGGAAAATCCAATTCAATAGCTTGGCTTGCCTATCGACTAGTAGGTCTTCATGATGAGAATGATGAAAAGATATTTCAGACTGTCATAATAGTTACCGATCGTCGTGTATTGGACAGCCAATTGCAAAACACTGTATATCAATTTGATCACGTAGATGGTGTAGTGCAAAAAATAGATAAGAACTCACAGCAGTTAAAGGATGCTATTGAAGCAGGGACTGGCATTATAATAACTACCTTGCAAAAGTTCCCTGTAATCTATAAGGAAGTCAACTCTGGTAATAGGCGTTTCGCAATAATCGTAGATGAAGCACATTCTTCCCAAACTGGTGATGCGGCGAAAAAGCTAAAGCGGGCACTTGCGGATACGGAAAAAATACTCGAAGAATATTCTGAGATGGAAAACGCTGAAGAAGCAGCACGAAAAGACGATGAGGATAAGTTGCTGGATGAACTGGCAGCACAAGGTATTCATGAAAACTTGTCATTCTTTGCTTTTACAGCGACTCCTAAAGATAAAACACTGAATATGTTTGGTTGGAAGGATGAAAACGGCAAATATCATCCATTCCATGTATATTCTATGCGCCAGGCCATTGAAGAAGGCTTTATCCTTGATGTATTGAAAAACTATATGACTTATAAAATGTATTATAAGATTGCCAAAGCTATTCCAGACGATCCTGAATTGGACACAGTTGCCGGAGTTAATGCAATCCGAAACTTTGAAACATTGCATCCACACAATATTTCGCAAAAGACCACGATTATGCTTGAGCATTTCAGGAATGTCACCGCACACAAAATTAGTGGAAAAGCTAAGGCCATGGTTGTTACTCCGTCCCGTCTTCATGCAGTACGGTATGTACAGGAATTCCGGCGTCAAATCAAAGTAAAGGGTTATAATGACTTAGAGGTACTGGTTGCATTCTCCGGTGAAGTTGAAGACAATGGACAAACCTTTACCGAGGAAAAGATGAATAAAAACCGGGATGGTGAAACAATCAGAGAAAAGGCTTTACCAGATGCATTCCATACCGATGAATTTGGAATGCTCATTGTTGCTGAGAAATATCAAACTGGATTTGATGAGCCACTATTACACACGATGTTCGTAGACAAAAAGCTATCCGGTGTTAAGGCGGTTCAGACTCTTTCTCGCTTAAATCGCACTATGCGGGGTAAACTTGATACCTTTGTCTTGGATTTTGTAAATTCCTCTGAGGATATTCGAAAATCCTTTGAACCGTATTATGAGGAAACGGTTCTGGAGGAAGAAACTAATCCTAATGTTATATATGATATAAAGAACACGCTTGATGAATTCCGTGTATATCAACAGATGGAAATAGAACGTTTTGCAGATATCTTCTATTCAAAAAAAGATCAATCTGCCGGTGATTTAGGAAAGTTACAGGGAACTATTCGACCTGCTCTTGATCGCTTTGACGCACTGGAAGAAGACAGACAAGACTTGTTTAAGTCAACATTAGCTAGATTCAATCGGATCTATTCTTTTATCACCCAGGTATGTCGTTTGTTCGATAAAGACATACATAAATTCAGTGTATATGTAAAGTTTCTTTATACTATGCTGCCGAAAGGTGGCCGTGATAGGGTATTTGTTGACGACAAGGTCCTACTGGAATACTATCGCCTTGAAAAGGATTTTGAAGGAGGAATAGAGTTAGAAAGCACAGAAGAAGGATTCCGCCCTATCACTGGCGAGTCTGGTCGGCGTGAAAAGAAAAAAGATCCTCTTACAATAATAATCGACAAAATCAACGAGAAGTTCGGAACAAATTTTACTGAAATGGATAAGGTGCTACTTCAAATTGAAAATGATTATGCCTCTGAAGAAAAATGGCAGAACTATGCAGAAAATAATGACCGAAAAACCTTTATGTTGTTGTTTGAAAAAGACTTTCCAGAAATGGCTGCTTCTAGGTACGAACAGAATGAAGATTTCTTCGTGAGAATGTTCTCTGATCCTGACATGATGAAACAAGTCATGGAATCAATCGGAGCAGTATTATATGAAAAGCTTAAAAAGAGGACTTACACTTCAACTTCAAAAGAAAAGTTGAGTAAAGTGGCAGAAGATTCTGTTCTATTTGGTATGGGTGAGGTGGATTAAGTGGGATCATTTAGTTTGCCTTATAGAATCCCTTCCATATCAAAGAAAAGATTGTTAGATCCTCATGTGGTCATTTTAGGCGCAGGAGCATCTATCGCGTCATGTCCATTCGATAAGAATGGTAACACAGTTCCTGTACTAGCTAATATTCATAAAATTTTAGGACTGACAGATAAGCTACAAAGCTATGGCTTTTCAGAAAAAGAGATGGAAAACTTCGAATTGCTATTCTCAAATATTGTAGGAGTAGCTAAGTACAGTGACTTACAAAAAGATTTGGAAATAGCTGTACGCGACTATTTTCAAAGTCTCCAAATTCCTGATGTGGTTACGCTATACGATTATTTAGTCTTATCATTAACTGAAAAGGATGCAATTATCACTTTTAATTGGGATCCATTTTTATTACAAGCATATCTTAGAAATATCAAAGTTGGAAACTTGCCACAACTGCTATTTCCTCATGGCAATGTTGGTGTAGGAATATGTTATGATTGTAAAAATAAAGGATATGCAAAATATCTTTGCCCGAGCTGCATGAAACCATTTAATGATATGCCACTGTTGTTCCCCATTCGTAAAAAAAATTATTATGATAGGAGCATTATTGAAAACGAATGGGAAGTAGCAAAAGATTACTTAAGCAGAGCTGCAGGCATTACAGTATTCGGATATGGCGCACCTGAAACAGACATAGAGGCTTATAATCTACTTAAAGAGAGTTATAAAAAAAGCAATATCACAACAATCGCACCTTTCTCTATCATTAATTTGAAATCTGAGGAAGAAAATCAAAAGAAAAAGTGGTCTGAGATATATGATGATCGAATGTTCCTATTTTCATACTCATTCAAGGATTCAATTCTTTGGACTTCTCCGCGAGTGAGTCTGGAACATTTGTTTGATGCTATCCTGCAACAACAACCAAGGTCAAATACTAAATCCTATCGAGATTTTGAAACATTAGAAGAATTGCAAAATTTTGTTCAAACAATTACCGAATTTGACATGGCAATATAAGTAAAGACCAGCCACATCAAGCATTTATGCCCGATGGTGACTGGTCTCTTTTTGCCCCCGTTTGAAGCTGTTCACTTGGTTTTTGTTCAATCCCTAAGTGAACGCTTCTTTGGGCTGTCCTTTTAACTGCGTTTATCGAAGTCGTCTTCAATTTCCTTTTTCCAACTTTTGTCAATTCTTTCGTTGGAGCGTACAGTTCGCATCACTTTTTCTACTTCACGGAAGTTGGTTTGGGTTCCTTTGGTATCCGATCGGTAATTGCTTGCGAAGTCGGGGTCGATACCAAATTTACTCGCTTCCTTGATTGCATCGATATTTGCTCCAAGAAACAGAAATTCCCAGTTTTGTGACTTCTTTACTTCAATTAATGTTCGGATTGAAGATAGGGAATATTCTTTAGATGAATTTTCGTGACCATCGGTGATGATGATGCATAAGGTTTTGTGGGGTCGGTGTTCCGGTGGTGTATGACTTTGCTTGTTTGAAAGAGTATAAATGGTTGTACCAATTGCATCGAGCAGGGATGTACTGCCTCGGACCTGATAGTCCTGTTCATTCAGTGGTTGAATGTGCTCGATGGGGTGGCGGTAGTGTAGCCAGGATACTTCGTGGTCAAAGAGGATTGTGGATAGAATGGCATTGCCTGGGGCGTCCAGTTGTTTTTGAAGTAATGAGTTGAATCCGCCGATGGTGTCCTTTTCCAATCCACCCATCGATCCGCTGCGATCTAATACAAAGATGATTTCGGTTAGTTGTTTGTTCATATATGTTTCCTCCATGACCATAGAATATCATTTGGCACAAAAGAAAAGGTCGCTTGAAAAGCGACATTTAAAGTGTTTTATCGGTGTAGTAGAATAGGGCTTCATTGATGGTATGAATGTCGTAGGTTTTTTGTTCAAGAAAGTAGGTAATTAAGCGGTCGGTTAGGATACTGTCGGACAGTGTATATCCGGCTTTACTAAGTAGTTTATTCATCTCTCTGTGTGATAGTTGTAAAGCAATACCAAGAGCAATGACGGTTGATTTTTTGGGTTGATAATGTTTGTCTGAGCGAATTTTGGAAAAGAGTTTGCGATCCATGTTGGCTCGTTTGTATACTTCCACATCACTGAGACTGCGTTGGTCAATCATTTGAAAGAGTAAGTCCGAAAACGTTTCTTCTACAGGCTTGATTTCGGAATCATAGGACAAGGAGTACCTAATATTGTCATCTAGCTGGATAGAGCGTTTTTGAAGCAGGATATTTGCTTCGCTAATGTAGGATGTTATGTTTTGATACAGTTGCTTGGATATCTGAAAGGATTCCTTGTCATAAACAACCAGATAGACATCGAGTTCGTGATGTTCCAAAAACTCCTTAATGGTTTTTGTGGCTATCTGTAGGGCCAACTCTTTGGGAAACTGATAGGTACCACTGGCAATGAGTGGAAAGGCGATGGATTGAGCGGATAGTACGGCAGCTTCCACAAGGCTTCGCTGATAGCATTGGGCTAGAATCGCGGCTTCCCCCTGATATCCATCTATGTATTTGGGTCCTACGGTATGAATGATTTTTTTGGCTTTCAGATCAAATCCATCGGTAACAACAATGTCTCCAGGAAGGCAGTGGGGATAGCTTTTAAGGGCATGTTTGACTTTGTCTTCTCCGGCCGCTTTGTATATGGCGGCAGATACACCAACACCTGGGGTTAGATTGATATTGGTGGTATTGACAATCATATCCACGTCCATTTCCGCAATGTTTTTTCGTATATAATATAGTGGCATAGGTTCACCTCGTTTCAAACATTATATCATGGAACATTCATTCAGCTCAGTGGATTTGTCAAGGATTTCCGTTAGTTTTGGCAATCGTTGTGGAAGTGAAACGTTTGTGATTGTTTATGTCTGTTTGTCTTTTGCTTCGCTGAACCCTTTCTTTCTACTCGCATGTCATCTGTGGACTTTTGTCTATGGTTTACTATAATTGAAAGCGGATACAGCGCTTGGCGCATGTAGAAAGAGGAGGAAGAATATGTCTGTAGGATCTTTTATGGAATCCAAGATCTTGCCTTTTGCGGCGAAGATCAGTGAAAACAAGGTCATTCGTTCGATTCAGATGGGGGCTATGGCTACCTTGCCACTTACCCTTGGAACCGTTCTAATTGCCATTACTTACAACTTACCTTTTGCACCGTGGACCAGCTTTTTGGCTAACAGTGGATTAGGCACGCACATGAATGCATTGATTACAACGACTTCAAGTATTACTGGTTTGTATATGACGCTGATGATTGGTTATTTCAACGCATCTCTTCGTGGGAAAAGTGGAGTTACTGGAGCAATATTGGCTTTAGGTTCATTCTTGGCTTTAAATCCACATACAATTCCTGTAGGGGAAGCTGTTGCATCTGGCTTTGACTTTAATTATCTTGGAGCCAATGGTATCTTTGGTGGGATTATCATTGCGATTCTGATTACGAGTTTATATGTGGCTCTTGATACGAAGGGTCTCGTAGTTAAACTTCCGTCATCGGTTCCTCCGATGGTGGCTCAGTCATTATCTCCAACGTTTATTGCCATTATTCTATTTACATTTGTGTTATTTACCCGTTGGGGATTTGGATTGACTCAATATGGAAATATCTTCGATGCGATTTCACAAACAGTGGGTCGTCCGATTGTCGCTCTTGGATCTAACCCAATCAACTATGTAATTTTCTGGATGGTGACCAACTTGTTCTGGTTCTTCGGAATTCACCCAATGACATTGTTCAGTGTGTATATGCCAGTACTTATGACTGTGGGTGTCACCAACCTAACCGCATTTTTGGCAGGACAACCGATGCCTTATCATGCGTTTTCTTCCATTGGAGCCTTCATGATGATGGGTGGTACCGGTGCGACACTTGGTTTAGCTCTGATTCTACCGTTTGTCAGTAAATCGGTTCGTTACAAAGCTCTTGGGAAAATTGCGTTGGTACCTTCAGTGTTCAATATCAATGAACCTCTGATCTTCGGTTTGCCTATTATGTTAAATCCTTTGTTCTTGGCTCCGATGTTACTGGTTCCGGTAGTTAATGGACTCTTGGCTTACATTGGCTATTCTTTAGGTTTGTTTACCAACTTTAATCCTTCGGTAGCTCTACCTTGGATTACGCCTGGACCGTTCACTGCCTTTTTGCAAACTGGTCTTGGTTGGGCAATCGTTTGTATCGTAGTTATTGTGGCGGATGCACTTCTTTACTACCCATTCCTACTTGCGGCGGATAAAATTGCTCTTAAGGAAGAAAGTGAAGCAGAGGCTTTGGCTTAATCATGGTAAAAATTGTCTTGCTTTGCAACGCGGGTATGTCCACAAGTCTTTTGGTTAATAAGATGCGTGAACATGCAAGCAACGTCGGATTTGAATGTGAGATCAACGCGTATGCTTCTTTGGCTGCTGCAGACCATGTGGCTGGGGCACATGTCGTCTTGATTGGTCCGCAAATTCGTCACCAACTCAAAGATTTGAAATCGCGGTTAGCACCGATTCCTGTAGAGGCCATTGATACGGTCGCTTATGGAATGATGGATGGAAATCGTGTAATTGATCAGGTTAAGAAACTTATTGCATCATAGCTCAAAAGGGTGGTTTCACCCTTTTTTGCCGAAATTTTCATGATGTTAAAACGAAGTTGTGAAATGTTCTGGTTTTTATTACAATGAAGGGAGAACTGAGGTATGACTATGAATCTGTATGCGAAGTTTAATACGATCCATGATTTTTCATTTAATGAGCAGGCTGTGGTGGATTTTATCATCGAAGATCCAAATCAGTTTTTAGGTATGACTACCGAAGAAATCTGTGAGCATTGCTATGTTTCGAAATCGACGATCCATCGTCTATGCAAAAAGCTGGATGTGGAAGGGGTTAAGGAGCTAAAAGTACTTGTGACCATGTCAATGATTGATCGGGTGGCCCATCAGAAGGTACATAACTTTAATCAGCCGTTTGTCCAATCTGATTCCAATTTTGATGTGATTGCCAATTTGAGATCTCTTTATGAGCAGACGGTGATTTTAACTTCTAGTTCCATCGAAATGGATAAGTTGGATAAAATGATTTTGGCCATAAACAAGGCGGCGAGTATCGATATCTATGTGAATAGTACCTATGAGCCGATGGCGCATCTGTTTCGAAATCAGATGATGGATATTGGCAAGATGGTTCATGTATTTTCAGATGGACATGAGCAGTTTGCGAGTGCACACAGTAGCAATGATACGCATGTAGCTATTGTCATTACCTATGATGGATCACTTGATTTTTCCTATGATCTGATTACGATGCTCAAGCGTAATCGTACGGATGTCATTTTGATTTCTTCGATGCAAAGTCATGGTGTGTCACATATGGGGACGTACAATCTTTATCTGACATCGAAGGAAGATGAGAAAATGCTTAGTCCGTTTTCTTCGAAACTTTCGTTAATGTATGTGCTGGATATGATCTATGGGCAGTATTTTAAGTTGAACTACGATCAGAATTATCAGTTTGTTTTGAAGAAGCGTCAGAAATACCAGAATTTCTTTGCGAAGAAAACGTAGATGGAAAGATGGCTTAGGCTGTCTTTTTTTACTATTTGAATAAACGACTTTACATTAACAGGTACCTGTTGTATAATGTGTTCGACAGGTACCTGTTAATAAATAAAGAAAGGAGGAATTTGATGAATCAAGATAAACAAGAGGGAATGATTGAATCTTTGGATCGTGTGATGCGGTTACTACGTCGTAGAGCGCATAATCGACTACATACTGGTCGAGGTGTCTATCGCTTATTGCGCATTGTGCAAAATCATCCAGCAATCTCTACTAGAGAACTTGCGGAAATGTTGGATGTTCGACCATCTTCACTCAATGAACGTTTGGTCGCATTGGAATCAGAAGAGATGATTGCTCGAAACCGGGATGCGGATGATCAACGTGTCTTCACAGTTTCCATTTTGCCTAAGGGCATTGAACATCTCGAAGAGGTGGCATCTGCACGAAGTGAGTTTCATGAAGTGCTTAAATCCATTTTGAGCGAAGAAGAAACAGAGCAGTTTCAATATTTAGCTGCGAAGTTTGCGGATGGGTTGGAAACTGTACTTCCACAGGATGAACCATCAGGTGAAAACGGTTATCGTCGTGGATCACGCAGACGTTATCATCGCTAGTACAAAAAAGAACATGCGGAATGTTCTTTTTTATTGGATCTTCAGTTTTAAAATCTGTTCGCCATCTTCTTCTCTTCCCGTATCTTTAAATCCATACGAAAGATACATCTTATAAGGCATATCATCATAGCGGGTAGAGGATACATAGAGGTATCGGATATGCTCTTTTTTGCACTTCTGTACCATTAGATCCAAAAGTTGTTTTCCATACCCCTGATTCTGAAATTTAGTAGCAATCATCAGTCGCCACAAAAAGTAGACAGGATGATCTTCTTTGTCTGCGATGAAATTGTCAAGGCCTAGCATGACAAATCCAATGACCTGATTGTCAAGGGTGATGGCTCTTGGCCAGGCAATCGAGTAGTTGAGGTAGGCTTCTGCCAATGATACCACATTGGGAGCCACGTGTTTTTTGTCTGCTTCACTGAGTGTGTCATAGATGGAAATAACGTCTTTGAGGTTATCGTAGGTGATTTCTTTGAGTTCTATCTGTTTCATATTGTTTCCTCGCTTTAGCCATCATACTAACAGAAAAACACCTGAGATTCAATAACCTCAGGTGTTCTTAACTGATTGTCTAATCTTCTTCTTTTTTCTTCTTATTAGTGATTAATAATAATAGTAAACCTGTGAGTAAGAAGAACCATGGCTGTTGAGTTGATTGACTGGTATCAGGTAACTGATTTTCATCCTCAACTTCCACAATAGCATAGGTTGAGAAGTGATTGGTTTTAAACTCAAGATAATGGTCGTCTCTAATACGAATTCGTGTGCTTT
>ERZ869909.2581-NODE-2581-length-11683-cov-5.891952_pt1 | contig 11683 bp, 12 predicted proteins | sample MGYA00520892_ERZ869909 | MGnify/ENA primary metagenome ERZ869909 (study PRJEB32215, sample SAMEA104723947) | bioreactor metagenome | biome: bioreactor; feature: anaerobic bioreactor; material: water | place: China | collected 2015-03-12 ... | reverse complement strand
GGGTCGATGGCCAGCACCAGCCGGTCGACGAAGCGGCGGCGCTCGGCGGCCGGGCCGGTGAACAGCGCGTCCATAGCCGGCGTCAGCCACATCACGCGCAGCCAGTCGAGCATCTCGTCGGCGGCGCGGGCCGGCGTTCCGTTGATCCGCACCTTGCGGCCGGCCGCCTCGCCGGCTTCGCCATACGTGCCGGTGCCGATCTCGACCCCGCCGGCCGCACTCTCGATACGGGCATGGATGGCGAAGCCGCCGGCAGCGCCGGCCCGCGCCACGTCCTCCAGCACGGCGCGGCGCAGGCCGCGCCCCGGCGACAGGAAGGAGATCGCCTCGAGAAGGTTGGTCTTGCCCGCGCCGTTGTCGCCGGTCAGCACCACCGCGCCCGGCGAAAAGTCGAGCGCCAGGCTGGGATAGTTGCGGAAATCGGTCAGCGACAGCCGCGCGACATGGGTTTGCATCTCGGGGCCGGATCCCGTCGGGGCCGCCTCCGGGCCTAGACCCGCATCGGCATCAGCACGTAGAGCGCGTCGGCGTCGGCCGTGTCCTGGATCAGCGTCGGCGAACCGGCGTCGGCGAGCAGGAAGCGCGCCTCGCTGCCCGAAAGCTGCGCCGCCACGTCGAGCAGGTATTTGGCGTTGAAGCCGATCTCGATCGGGTCGGCGTCGTAGTCTGCCGCGACCTCCTCGGTGGCGCTGCCGGAATCGGGGTTGTTGACCGTCAGCGTCACGCCGCCGGAGGCGATGGCCAGCTTCACGGCCCGGCCGCGCTCGGACGAGATGGTGGAGACGCGGTCGACCGCCTGGGCGAAGCTCTGCCGGTCGATGGTCAGCTTCTTGTCGTTGCCGGTCGGGATGACGCGCTGATAGTCGGGGAAGGTGCCGTCGATCAGCTTCGAGGTCAGGACCACCGAGCCGATGGTGAAGCGGATCTTGGTGTCGGACAATTCGCTCGTCACCGCGACGTCGGGATCGTCGACCAGCTTCTGAAGCTCGGAGACCGTCTTGCGCGGGATGATGATGCCGGGCATGCCTTCGGAGCCCGCCGGGGCGTCGACCTCGGCGCGCGCCAGCCTGTGCCCGTCGGTCGCCACCGAGCGCAGCTTGAGCTTGCCGCCCTCCTCGTGCGCGTGAAGATAGATGCCGTTGAGATAGTAGCGGGTCTCCTCGGTCGAGATCGCGAACTGGGTCTTTTCGATCAACCCCTTCAGCGCCTCCGATTCGAGGCGGAAGATGTGGCTGAACGAGCCGGCCGAAAGCTCGGGGAAATCGGCCTGCGGCAGGCATTGCAGCCTGAACGACGAGCGGCCGGAAACGACGGAGACGAAATTGCCGCTCTCGTCCAGCTTCAGCATCACCTCCGCCCCGTCGGGCAGCTTGCGCACGATGTCGTAGAGCAGATGCGCCGGCACGGTGGTCGCGCCGGCCTGCTCGACGGTGGCGGCCGTCGCCTCGGTGACTTCGAGGTCGAGATCGGTCGCCTTGAGTTCGAGGCTGGCGCCGGTGGCGACGAGCAGCACGTTGGACAGGATCGGGATCGTGTTGCGCCGCTCGACCACGCGGTGAACATGATTCAGCGACTTCAGAAGATTGGAGCGTTCGAGAATGACACGCATGGCACGCAGGATCCCGCAGGCAGAATGTTCGGCTAGGCGCGCTCATGCCGGCCCGGCGGGCGCGCGAATGGAGAACGAACCTGACAGGAAAACAGCCCCGAAGGCAAGCCCGCGCGCCGTTTACGCGCGGGTCTGGAGCGGGCTTTCCCCAGCTCGTGCGGCCTTCGCCTCAGGCCTGGTCGCTGATGAGGCGCTTCAGAAGCTCCAGCTCCTGCGCCATGGTGCCGTCGGACCCCGACAGCCCCTCGATCTTGCGCACGGCGTGAAGCACCGTCGTGTGGTCGCGCCCGCCGAAGCGGCGGCCGATCTCGGGCAGCGAGCGCGGCGTCATCACCTTGGCCAGGTACATCGCCACCTGGCGCGGCTTGACGATGGTGCGGGTGCGCCGGTTCGACAGAAGCTCGGTCTTCGACACGTTGTAGTGGCGGGCGACGATGCGCTGGATGTCCTCGATGCGCACGCGCTTCGGCTCGCCGGTGCGGTACATGCTGCCGAGAAGCTCGTCGACCCAGTCGATCGACATCTGCGGCTCGAAGGACTGGCGGAACAGCACCTGGTTGAACGCGCCCTCCAGCTCGCGGCCGCTGCCGGTCACGGCCTGGGCGATGTGGGCGAGGATCTCCTCGGGAATGTCGACGCCCGCATCCTCGGCGGCGGCGGCCGCCTGGCGCTGCCTCAGGATGGAAAGGCGCATGGCGAAGTCGGGCGCGCCCATCTCCAGCGCCACGCCGCCGTTGAGGCGCGAGCGCACGCGCGGCTCGAGCGATTCGAGCTCGGAGGGCGGGCGGTCGGCGGCGACCACCACCTGCCGGGCGCTGTCGAGCAGCATGTTGATCAGATGGCAGAACTCGTGCTGGATCGACTTGCCTTGCAGGAACTGCATGTCGTCGATGATGAGCAGGTCGATGTCGCGAAGCTGCTCCTTGAGATGCAGCGCGTAATTGTCGCGGATGGCGGTGGCGAAGCGCCACATGAAATATTCCGCCGTCAGATAGACGACGCGGGCCTGCGGCCTGCGCAGGATGGTCTCGGCCGCGATGGCCTGCAACAGATGCGTCTTGCCGAGGCCGACCGAGGCGTGAACGAAGAGCGGGTTGAAGCGCAGCGCGCCGGCCGAGGATTCGGCCACCGAGCGCGCGGCCGCGAAGGCGACGCGGTTGGAGGGACCTTCCACGAAGGACTCGAAGGTGTAACGGGCATCGAGCGGCGAGCCGAGCACCGCCTGGCGCGACGTCGGCTGGTCGGCCGCCGCCATGCGCGGCATGGCCGGCTTTTCGGGGCGCGGCATGGCCGACGCCGGGGCGGCGGAGCGCGGCTGCGCCCGGCGCTGCTGCGGCTGCTCGTCGTCGCCTGCCGGAGCGGCGCTGCGCACGGCCGAGCGCACCACGATCTCGACTTTCAGCATCGACGGATCGCCCTGCTTCCACAATTCGGCGATCAGGTCGAGATAGTGGCTGTTGATCCACTGGCGCAGGAAGGCGGTCGGGACCGAAAGGCGCACCAGCCCCTTTGAAGCCTCCGCCAGCTTCATGCGTCCGAACCAGCTCGAATAGACATCGTTGCCGAGGCGGGCCTTGAGCTGTGCTTTCACGCGCTCGAAATTCGCCTCGAACCCGGCCGATGCCGCCATGTCAGTCCCCTCGCCAAATTGACAAACCGAAATCCGCGGGTCCTTGTCGGCCCGCGCAGCAATGCCGCTCTGCATTATGCTTCCCTGTCTTGCCTTCCGGGCCGTTTCCCGCCGCTCCGCATCATGCCTGCGCGGCTTCCGCCCGTGATCGTTGCCGTCCTCGCACCGGCCCTTCCGGCCAGATCGTCGTCTCCTTCTTTCCTTCCCCTCACGCCCTTCCGCATCGGGCGGTCGTGCCTCGCCGGACGTCACGCGAAAGACCTCCCCCGAGCGGTCGCCCGGGACGTCGAGGTCAAGCCGTATCGTCGTTTCCCACGCATCGAACGAACACGATCCGGCTACCCGCGGACTAACATCCGCGTCGCGCACTTGTCGCTGTCTGGCTGGATCAGACGAGCAATGCGCCCGCCCCGTTCGATGGACGAACTCTACAAAATCGCCCCTCGAAAGGGCAAGAGAGCGGTAAGGAATTTTTCATGATTGAGGCACAAGATTCGGCTTGACTCGCCGCCCTCCGGCAGACCGCCGCCGATAAGTCGTTTGGATTCAACTTCTTTCAGCAAGCGACAAATAAACGCCCTCTTCCGGACAAAATCCGCTTGACAGGCGGGGAGCCGCCGCGCCTGCGGCGGATGAAGCCGGCTTGAATCTCTACCGTGGATAAGTAATTGAAATAATTATATATTTGTTGTCCTATTATCGCAGCGCGACAAGCCCGCGACAGGAGCCGGCGCAATACCCGCCGCACCGGCGCAACCGGCGTTTCGCCATCCGGCAAAAACAAAACCCGGCGATTTCGCGCCGGGTTCGTTTCATGCAAAAGCCTTGCGTCGGACGGATGGTCAGGCGCCGAGGGACTTCAGCCGCTGAGCCAGCCGCGAGACCTTGCGGGAGGCGGTGTTGCGATGCAGGACGCCCTTGGAGGCGGCGCGCGCCAGCTCCGGCTGGGCGGCGGCGAAGGCGGCTTCGGCCGCGGCCTTGTCGCCGGAAGCCAGCGCTTCCTCGACCTTGCGCACGAAGGTGCGCACGCGCGAGCGGCGGTTCTTGTTGACCGCGGTGCGGCGAGCAATCTTGCGCGTTGCCTTTTTGGCCGAAGACGTGTTGGCCATGATGCCTCTCTCTCAAAAAACGCCAGTGGGGCGCGCGGCTTCCGGGCGATTCCGAACGGACGGTCCCGACCGGCGCAGCGCATAAGGGGCAGCCCACAGGCCGCCTTGATTGCGGCGGCTTATAGAGAAGCTTTTCGCGCGCGTCAACGCCCGGCGTCCGACTCTTTGACGCCTGTCAGCGGTTGCGGAAATTCGCCTTCCGCTTCTCGGCGAAGGCGCTCATGCCTTCCTTCTGGTCCTCCAGCGCGAACATGGAATGGAAGACGCGCCGCTCGAAGCGCAGGCCCTCCGTCAGCGTCGTCTCGTAGGAGCGGTTGACGGTTTCCTTGACCATCATCACCGCCGGCAGCGAGAAGCCGGCGATCTTCTCCGCCGCCTTCAGCGCCTCCTCGATCAGCTCGCCCGCCGGCACCACGCGCGAGACGAGGCCCGAGCGCTCGGCCTCGGCCGCGTCCATCATGCGGCCGGTCAGGCACATGTCCATGGCCTTGGCCTTGCCGACGAAACGGGTCAGCCGCTGCGAGCCGCCCATGCCGGGCATGACGCCGAGCGTGATCTCGGGCTGGCCGAACCTGGCGTTGTCGCCGGCGATGATGAAGTCGCACATCATGGCGAGCTCGCAGCCGCCGCCCAGCGCATAGCCGGACACGGCCGCGACGATGGGCTTGCGGATGCGCAGGAGCGCGTCCCAGCCGGAGAAGCGGTCCGTCGCGTACATGTCGATATAGGACTTGTCCTGCATCTCCTTGATGTCGGCGCCGGCGGCGAAGGCCTTTTCCGAGCCGGTGATGACGATGGCGCCGATGCCCTCATCGGCCTCGAACGCCTCGAGGGCGGCGACCACGTCGCGCTCCACGGCCGAATTGAGCGCGTTGAGCGCCTGCGGGCGGTTGAGGGTTATCAGCCCGACCTTGCCGCGGGTTTCGACGAGGATCGTCTCGTAGGCCATGATGCTTCTCCCTTGTTGCGGGCGGCGCGCCGCCATTCCCCCGGCAGATAGCCTAAGCCTGGCAGGAGGGGCAATAGAATGTCGAGCGGCCGGCCTGGACGATGCGGGCGACCGTGCCGCCGCAGCCGGGCCGCATGCAGGGCTGGCCCTCGCGGTCGTAGACGCTGAAGGAATGCTGGAAATAGCCGAGCGAGCCGTCGGTGCGGATATGGTCGCGCAGCGAGGAGCCGCCGGCATGGATCGCCTCCGCGATCACCGCGCGGACGGCGTCGGCCAGCGCCGCGCAAAGACCCGCATCGGCGGCGATGTCGCGCGCCTGCCGCGTCGGCGCGATGCCGGCGCGCCACAGCGCCTCGCAGACATAGATGTTGCCGAGACCGGCGATCAGCCTCTGGTCGAGAAGCGCGGCCTTGATCGGCGTTCGCCGCCCCGAAAGCAGGCCGGCGAGCAACCTCCCGTCGAGCGCGTTGCCGGTCGGCTCGACGCCGAGACCAGCGAGCGAGGGATGGGCGTCGAGCGCAGCGCTTTCAGAAAACAGCATGAAGCCGAAGCGGCGCGGGTCGTTGAAGACGACGCGATGGCGCGCCTGCGCCGCATCCTCGAGATGAAAGACGGCATGGTCGTGCGCCTCGTCCTTGGAGCGGGCGTAGTGGAAGTCGCCCGGCGTCGCCTCGCTCTCGCCTGAATGGATGCGGAACGAGCCGGACATGCCGAGATGGCAGATCAGCACCGGGTCGGCGTCGAGATGAAGGATGAGATATTTGGCCCGCCGGGCGAGCGAGACGACGGTGCGGCCGCGCAGCCGTGCGGCGAAATCGGCGGGGAAGGGATAGCGCAGGTTCGGCCGGCGCTGCTCGACATCGACGATGCGCGCGCCCTCGAAGACGGGTTGCAGGCCGCGACGCACGGTCTCGACCTCGGGCAGCTCAGGCATGATGGGAAAGTCCGCTTCTGAAGGAAGTCCCGTAAGGGCCGGGCGCGATGCCGAGATGCTCGGCCACCGTCTCGCCGATGTCGGCATAGGTGGCGCGCAGGCCGACCGTGCCGGCCTTCAGCCCCGGCCCCGCGCCGACGATCGGCACGCGCTCGCGCGTATGGTCGGTGCCGCGAAAGGTCGGGTCGCAGCCATGGTCGGCGGTCAGGATCAGCATGTCGCCCTCGACCAGCCGCGACAGCGCCTCCGGCAGCCGGGCGTCGAACGCCTCCAGCGCGGCGGCATAGCCGGCGACGTCGCGGCGGTGGCCGAACTCGGTGTCGAAATCGACGAAGTTGGCGAAGACGAGGTCGCCGTCGCCGGCCTCGTCCATGGCCGCCAGCGCGGCGTCGAACATGGCCATGTTGTCCCTGGCCTTGCGCAGGGCGGAAATGCCGCGCTGGCAGAAGATGTCGCCGACCTTGCCGACGCCGAGCACCTTGCGCCCCTGCCCGCTCAGCCTGTCGAGCAGGGTCGGCTCCGGCGGCGGGGTCGCGAAATCCCTGCGGTTGGAGGTGCGCGCGAACGTCGCCGCCGTCTCGCCGGCGAAGGGGCGGGCGACGACGCGGCACACGCGCAACGGGTCGGCCAGGCGGCGGGCGACGCGGCACAATTCATAGAGCCGCTCCAGCCCGAAATGGGTCTCGTGGGCGGCGATCTGGATCACCGAATCGACCGAGGTGTAGCAGATCGGCTTTCCGGTCCTGACATGCTCCTCGCCCAGTTCCTCGACGATGGCGACGCCGGAGGCGTGCCGGTCGCCGAGAATGCCGGCAAGCCCGCCCTCGCGGATCAGCGCCTCGGTGAAGGCGGCGGGAAAGGCCGGCCGCGCGTCGGGGAAATAGCCCCAGTCGAGCCGCAGCGGCAGGCCCGCGATCTCCCAATGGCCGGAAGGCGTGTCCTTGCCGCCCGACATTTCGCTCGCCGCGCCGAAGAAGCCTTGCACCGGGGCATCGGGCATCGCCGCGCCATTGGCGAGCGCGGCGGCGTGGCCGAGGCCGAGCGCGCGCATGTTGGGGACGCGCAGCGAGCCGGCGCGCAGGCCCGCTGCATCGGCGCGGCCGGCCGCGCATTCGGCCTCGATATGGCCGAAGGTGTCGGCGCCCTCGTCGCCGAAGGCGGCCGCGTCGGGCGCGCCGCCGACGCCGAAGGAATCGAGCACGAAGAGGAAAGCGCGCGCCATCGACGCTCCTGAAGTCCACGAAATCGCTCGCCGAGAGATAGGCCCGGCCGCGGCTCTTGGCAATTCGGAAACCAAACCGCGCGAGAATGCCGGCCCGGACAAGAGACAACCGGACATCGGAGACAGGCGGCATGACGGCGCAACGCGGCATATCGCGCAAGGGAACGACCGAGCGCCGGGAAGCGACCGGACGCAAGGCGATGACGGGCGTGGCGACGGCGGTTTCGCTCGCCGCCCTCGCCTGCGCCGCGCCGGCGCCTGCGCTGGCGCAGGAGCCTTTCCGCATCGGTCTCGTCGCCCTGCCGGGCGAGGCGGCCGGCGTCGAGGGGCTGAGCGACATCAAGGCCGCCTATTCGGGCGCGCTTGGCCTGCCGGTCGAGGTGATGGTGGCGCGCGACTATGCGGCGCTCGCCGAGGCGCAGATCGCCGGCCGCCTCGACTATGCCGTCTACAGCGCCCCGGCCTATGCCGCGGCCTTCGCCCGCTGCGGCTGCCTGAGGCCGGTCGCCGCCCCCGTCGACGCCGACGGGACGGTCGGCCTGCGCTCGGTCCTCATCGTGCGGACGGGCGCGGCGGCCGTCAGAGGAAGGCTCGCCGTCGGCCCGGCCGACAGTCTCGCGACGCGGCTCGCGCCGCTGGCCTTGTCGGCTCGAGCGCGCACCGCGGCGGCGGCGGGCCGGCTGATCGAGGCGCAAAGCGCCGCCGAGGCCGAGGCCATGTTCCTGGAAGGCGAGGTCGAGGGCTTTTTCGGCTGGATGCCGGCGCGGCCCGAAAGCGGGGCGCAGGCCACGGCGGAAGATTCGACGAGAGAAGATCCCGTGGCAGGCGGCTCCCTGGCACGGCTGGAGGCGGCCGGCCTCGATCCCGCCTCCTATCGCGTCGCCTGGCGCTCGGACGTCCTGCGCTACGGGCCGCACGCGGTGCGCGCCGACCTGCCGGCCGCCCAGGCGGAGCGGCTGAGCGCGCTGCTGTCCGGCATCGCCGCCGGCGCGGCCAATCCGGGCCGGCGCATCCTGCGCGGCCATGGCGATTTCGCGGCGGTCACGCAGGCCGACTATGCGGCGGTCGTGCGGGCGCTGACCGCGCTCGCCGCGCCATAGGCGCGGCCGGCGCTCCTCAGCAGTCGACGCAGCCGATGCGGCTGCTCATGCGCGGACGCAGATAATAGACCTCGTCCATGTTGATGTTGTCGAACGCGCCAAACAGGCCGAGCTTCGTCCTCTGCTCGGCCGTCCAGGCGATGACCGGTATATAGTCGAGCTGCGCCGAGACACGCACGAGGAAGGTGCCGGGAATGTTGAGGTCGTCCGGAACCTTGGTTTCGGAGCCCTTGGCCGGGCCGGCCGAGAACACGCCGTCCTGCATCTGGCGCGACCACGCCACGACGGCCTTGTCTTCCGTGATGTCGATCCCGGTGATGACGATCGTCGGCTGCGTGCGGCTGTAGGGGCTGAGGATCGCGCCGCCGATTTCCATGATCGGCTCGAGGTGGTCGCCCTTCGTCACCCTGTTCTCCTGGGTGACCAGATCGGCGACCATGGAGCCGACGCGGCTGACCTTCTTGTTGATCTCGATGCCCTGCGTCACCTCCATGGTGACGAAATAGAGCGTCAGAAGCAATGGGGCGACGAAGGCGAACTCGATCGCCGCCACGCCGCGCCGGTCGCGCAGGAACGCCGCCATCCGCGAGATCGTCCGCCCGACCGCCCGCAGCCGGCCGCCTGCGGCCATGCAGCCCATCGCCATGCAGCCCTTGTCCATCGTCGTTTCTCCCCGCACCCGTTTCACGCCGGTCCGGCCCCTCGCCTCACTCGTCGAACGGCTCGTTCTGCCACGTCACCGTGGCGAAGAGCAGCGTCTTGCCGCCGGCGAGGTTCGACATCGACTTGCGCATGAAATCGGTTACCACCGGCCAGCGGTAGAAGACGCGAAGCTGGTTTATCGATCCGGCCGTGCCCACCGCGACGCCGAAGCCGTCGATGTCGATGTCGCCGTCCTTGAAATCGATGCGCTTGGCGGCGGCTTCCTTGAAAGTGTCGTAGCTCTTCAGGTCGACCACCAGTTCGGGGCAGCCGCTGGCGACGAGAATCTCGAGCTTGGCGCATATCTTGTCGCTGACGAGCTTCTCGTCGAACGCCAGATTGGGCGGATCCGACGGCCTGATCTGGCCGGTGCGGAACTGGCGGGCGACGTCGTCGGTGGCGTTGGCCAGCATCTGCTGCGCCCCGAAGGCGATGCAGCTTTCCAGAATGGCGAACACCAGAAGGCAGAAGGGAATGGCGAGCACCGCGAACTCGACGACCACGCTGCCCTCGGCCCCGCGGCCGAAGCGGCGCAACAGGCGCCGTCCGGCTCGCTCGCCGCGCCGTTTCCCGGTCATTTCCCCATCCGCAATCGACATCTTTGCGTTCCCGCGCCGAAACCATCGTGCCGGCACAATACATGGCGCGGGTTGAGGTCCGGTTTTGCGGGAAGCTAGAATTGCGCCTTGCGCGTCAGGAAAGCGTTAACCGCGACGCGGACGGGCGTCAGTTGCCGGTCTCGGCCTGCGCCTCGCAATAGGGCGAGCAGGACAGCGCCTCGAGCTGGGCGCGCCTGTATATATTGACGGCATTGGCCGAGGCGCGCGAGACCACGACCTGCTCGTCGACGATGGCCGCGCCGTCGCGGTCGAGGATGACCAGGTTGGTGACGCCGAAGCCCTTGCCGGTCAGCACCACGGTCGAGGCGTCCTGCACGGCCGCGTCGGCGATCTGGGGATTGCCGACGATGATGGTGTCGGCCGGGCGCGCCAGCTTCACCACGCGCGCCTGGTTGACGAAGACGCGGATCGCCTCGGCGCTCGCGGGCGCGGCGGCGACAAGCAGCGCACAGGCGGCAAGCGCGGCCGGGACGATCGGTTTCATCAAACGCCGCGCCATGCGGGCCTCCTCGGAATGCGAGCAATCTTGATGCAAGATGAACGATATTGGTGAACCAAGCGTTAAGCGGGGGAGGAACGATCCGTGGCCCGCCCTTTATATACAGGCCCCGCCCTTTATATACAGGATCGTCGCGCGGGGGCGCGGTTTGCCCCTCATTCTACCGAATGCAGTATCCGGCGGTTAACCAAGAAACAGGCTGGCGGCGTTAAAGGTTTCGGTAAGGCTGTTTCTTAAGCCGATTGCAACGGCTTCGTCCTAGTCTCCGCTCATCCGATCGACACAGAAGAAACGCCGACGGAAGTGCTGTAAACACACGGAGCAAGGAGTTCTCCCATGACCAAGATTTTCGCTCGCTTCGCCCAGGACGAGTCCGGCGCCACCGCCATCGAATACGGCCTGATCGCCGCGCTGATCTCGCTCGCCGTCATCGGCGGCGCCCAGCTGATCCGCACCGAGCTCGACGACAAGTTCCACGAGATCGGCAATGAACTCGGCACGGGCGGCGCGACCCCGACGCGCTAAGACGGCTGATTTATCAGTCGAGACCATATTCAGGATGGCTGCCTTCGGGCAGCCATTTTCTTTTGCGCCGCACGTCCTGCGCTTCACCAAAGTTTAAGCGCGGACGTGTAGGTTCGGCATCACCGTCAAACTGTCCGGGTTCGCTGCCATGCTTGAAGCGCTGATCTTCGTCGTCTTCCCCTTCTGCATGGCCTTCGCCATCGTCTCCGACATGGTGTCGATGACCATCGCCAACCGGGTTTCCATCGTGCTCGTCGCCACCTTCGCCGTGGTCGCGCCGCTGACCGGAATGGCGTGGGCGGACTATGGCTGGCATTTCGCGGCCGGCGCGCTGGTGCTTTGCGTCACCTTCAGCCTGTTCGCCCTGGGTGCGATGGGCGGCGGCGACGCCAAGCTGCTCGCGGCGACGGCGCTGTGGATGGGCTTCTCGCCGTTGCTGATCGAGTATATCGTGCAGGCGTCGATCCTCGGCGGCGCCCTGACCCTCCTCATCCTCCTCTATCGCAAGTCGGCGCTTTCGGTGTACACCGGCGGCAACGTCTTCCTGCGCCATTTCGCCGACCAGAAGGTCGGCATCCCCTACGGCGTGGCGCTCGGCGCGGCCGGGCTGATGACCTATCCCTCGACGCCGCTGATGCAATGGGCGCTCGTCCGGCTCGCCGGCGGCTGAATCGGCCCGCGTAAACGCAAAATTAATCACGATCGTAAGCCATCCATTAACCGTAATTTGACGATTGGGGCCGCACAGTCCGGCTCGGCTGAAAAAGTTTGCCGAGTACGAGGT
>ERZ869909.2580-NODE-2580-length-11684-cov-4.008960_pt1 | contig 11684 bp, 9 predicted proteins | sample MGYA00520892_ERZ869909 | MGnify/ENA primary metagenome ERZ869909 (study PRJEB32215, sample SAMEA104723947) | bioreactor metagenome | biome: bioreactor; feature: anaerobic bioreactor; material: water | place: China | collected 2015-03-12 ... | reverse complement strand
GAGCCGTCAGAACATGCCCTCGCTCACGATGCAGGGTCGCGCGATGGGTACCCCCACCTACATGTCCCCCGAGCAGGCGCGCGGCATCGACCTGGCGATCGAGTCGGACATCTACGCGGTCGGCGTGCTCCTCTTCGAGATGATCTGCGGCAAGCCCCCCTTTCGCGGCGAGAACGCGATGGAGATCATGCTGCAGCACGTCAACGACCCGCCCCCGCCGCTCAGCGTCGCGCGCGTCCGCGGCACACCGCTCGACCTCGCCATCCGCAAGTCCCTCGCCAAGAAGCCGCAGGACCGCTTCTCCGACCCCCACGAGTTCCTCGCGGCGATGGGCGGCACGGTCGTCGTCCCGCGCGGCACGACCCCGCAGCCGCCGGCGCCGCGACGCTCCGCGATCGTCCGGCGGCCGACCATTCAGGGAATCCCCCGGACCACCCTCAGGCCCGTCAAGCCCGACGAGGCCTGAAGGCCGGCCGGCGCCGCCCGGTGTCCGCACCGGAACCCGCCACGCCGCCTGCCCGCTCGTTGCCGGCAGGCCGCAGGGCGTGGTACACCGGCCCGTCCGACGCGCGCCCGTGCGCCTGCACCACCTGACGTGAGCGACCATGACACCGGCACCGACGCTTCCTGAAAGCAGCGAGATGGACGCGGTGTTCCAGCAGAGCCAGGTCATCGCCGCGGACAACGACCAGCCTCTGACGACCGTCCACTGGCTGCTCTGCCTGTTCACCGTCCGCAGCAACGCCTCCCTCTTCCTGCAGCAGAACGACGTCACCGTCGAGGCGCTCCTCGGCGCGCTCAGCGACCAGCCCTCGGAGGACCCTCAGACCCTCGAGCGCGTACGCCGCCGGGCGCTCGAGGTCGCGCGTGTCCACCAGGCAGACCTGCTGGGCACCCTCCACCTGCTCGTCGCCCTCTGCTCGTTCGTCGACTGCGCCGCATACCGGCTCCTCACGACCCTGCGCATCGACATGGCCGGCATCCGGAACGCAGTGCTCGCGTTCCTGCAGAGCCCCAGGCACGCGGAGGCCGTCGCCGACCAGGCCCCGCAGCTGACGCCGCCGTCGTCGGATGCCACGCGGTACCCGTCGGACGCCGGGCGCGCCCAGCCCAGGGCCGTGCCCGTCAAGCCCGGCTCCAGCAGGCTCGCGGAGCGCGCCTTCAACGCGCAACCCGGGCGGCGCGGAACCGCGGAGCAGCAGCTCGACCCGAACCTCCGCGGTGGCACCCGGCGCCCGGAGCCGCGCGACGCGCACCCGGGGCCGGACGCCCGACGCGCCGCGCGCACCACCGCCACGCCGCCCGCAGGGCTCAACCTCTCTGCCCTGCCCCCCTCCGTCGCGAGGCTCCGCGCCCAGCGCTCCGAGCCCAACCGCTCCGACGACGCCGGCAGCGACGCCCCGGCGCTGATCCCCATCGACCCCACTCGCTACCAGCTCTCCTCGCGCGCCTACCCGATCCTCTCCCGACTGGGCCGCAACCTCACGATCGAGGCCATCGAGGGACGCATCGACGCTGCCGTCGGTCGGGACACGGAGATCCAGCAGCTCATCGACATCCTCAACAAGCGCCGCGCCAACAACCCGCTGCTCCTCGGAGAGCCCGGCGTCGGCAAGACCGCCATCGTCGAGGGGCTCGCCCACACCCTCGTCCAGCACGCCCGGCGTGGCCTGCGAAGCGGCCTCGAGGACCGCATCGTCGTCGAGCTCGAGGCCAGCGCCCTGCTCTCCGGCACCAGCCTGCGCGGCGCCTTCGCCGAACGCATGACCCAGCTCAAGCAGGAGGTCGCCAGGGCGAACGGTCAGGTCATCGTCTTCCTCGACGAGCTCCACCACTGGGTCGGCGCCGGAACCTCCTCGGACAGCGGCTCCGACGCAGCCGGCGACCTCAAGACCGCCCTCGCGCGCGGTGAGTTCCCCTGCATCGGCGCCACGACCTGGGAGGAGTACCGCAAGTTCGTCGAGACCGACGCCGCCTTCACCCGGCGCTTCGAGGCCATCCGCGTCAGCGAGCCGGGCGTCGACGCCGCCATCACCGTCCTCCGCGGCGTCAGCGACCACTACGCGACCCACCACGACGTCCGCATCACGGACGACGCCATCGAAGCCGCCGTGCGGCTCAGCCACCGCTACCTCCCTGACCGACGCCTCCCCGACAAGGCGATCAGCGCCCTCGACCTCGCCGGCAGCCGCGCCCGGCGCGAGGACGAGCGTGTCGTCACGCGCCGGCTCATCGCCACCGTCATCGCGGAGCAGGCCGGCATCGACCCGGACCGCCTGCTGCTGGCCGACCGCGAGCGCTTCCTGCGCCTCCCCGAGCTGCTGCGCAGCCACATCGTCAGTCATCGCGACGCCATCGACCGCGTGGCCTCCGTCCTCCAGCGCAACTACGCCGGCTTCGCCAGCGGCAGACCCATCGGCAGCTTCCTCTTCCTGGGCCCCACCGGCGTCGGCAAGACCGAGTTCGCCCGCGCCCTCGCAGAGGTCCTGTTCGCCGACCGCGACGCCCTCGTCCGCGTCGACATGTCCGAGTACATGGAGGCCCACAGCGTCGCCCGGCTCATCGGCGCGCCGCCCGGCTACGTTGGCCACGACGCAGGTGGCATGCTCACCGAGCCCATCCGCCGCTCCCCCTACCAGCTCGTGCTCCTCGACGAGGTCGAGAAGGCCCACCCGGACGTCCTCAACGTCCTGATCCAGGTGCTCGACGAGGGACACCTGACCGACTCCCGCGGACGCACCGTCGACTTCACCCAGACCGTCGTCGTCATGACCTCGAACCTGGGCGCGGATGAGCTCTCCTCCTCCGGTACAGCGAGTCGCGCCGTCGGCTTCGCCCGCGCCGACGACCCGCGCAATCAGGCCGGCGCGCGCCTCGACCAGGCTCTCACCGCCGCGCGACGCCACTTCCGGCCGGAGCTCTGGAACCGGATCGACGAGCCCATCCCCTTCCTGCCGCTCGACCGCGACGCCATCGAGACCATCGCCCGACGGCTGCTCGCCGCGTCAAGCAGCCGCCTGCAGCGCGAGCGACGCCTGACGTTCACCTGCACCGACGCCGTCGTCGACTACCTCATCGAGAACGGCGGCTACGTCCCCGACCTGGGCGCGCGACCCATGCGCCGCACCGTCGAGAAGCTGATCGAGGGGCGCATCGCGAACGAGATCCTGAGCGGCAACACGACCAGCGGCTGCACGATCGAGCTCGATGTCGTCGACGGCACCCTCGATGTCCGCATCACCGCGCCCGACGATGGCCAGGCCGGCAGCGACGGCTGATCACACCCACCACCGCTCGGCCCGCGGCCCCGCTCAGCGTCCGGCCCCGCTCAGCGCCCGGCCCCGTTCACAGCCCAGTCCATCTCCACCAGGCGCCCAGCCCGCTCCTCACCTACCCGCGGCCGTCACCGTCCAGGCCCGCGACGATCGCGCGGATCGCCGCCAGCGATCGCGCGCGTGCGCCGCGCTGCTCCCCGACCTGCACAAGGCTCATCGTCACCGCGCTCCACAGCGCCCGGACCTCGGGCGCCGCATCAGCGAGCGCCGCCGCGTGGGCCGCGATCGTCCGCTCGTCCCCCCGAACAACCGGGCCGGTCGCCGCGTCCACGATGCCCAGCGTGCCCACGTTCGCTGCGCTGGACGCCGCGAGCGTCGCCAACGAGGGCCCGACGGCGCTGGCGTCGACCCCGCTCCCGCCGAGCACCTGAGACGCCGCCTGCAGCAACGCGAACACGCCGTTGCTCGCCAGCGTCGCGGCCAGGTGCCACGCTGGCCGCTGCGCCTCATCAAGCTCCACCGCGCGGCCTCCGGCGGCGGCGACCAGCTCTGCCGCTGCCTGCGCAGCCACCTCATCCTCGCTGGTCGTGACCCCGAACAGGGTCCCCACGAGCGCGGAAGGCGGCTCGTCGGGCGACGGGAACGTGCGCAGCGGGTGAACCGCCGCGGCCGCCCCGACGTGCCCCGCCGCACGCACCGCCTCGACGCCCATCGCGCCCGACAGGTGCACCAGCACCACGTCCTGCCCCGCGAAGCGCGACGCCAGCCTCCCCACGACGCCGTCGGGGACCGCGAGCAGCACTCTGGCTGACGTGGGTGGGCGCAGGGGGACGGGCGTGGCGGCGGGCGCGGCGGCGGTCATCAGCGCTGACGGGTCAGCCAGCAGCGCGTCGAGCAGCGTCACCGTTGGCATCGTGCCCTCGTGAGGACCCGCAGCGCCGCCCCCCCCGGCACGCTCCCCTGCGGACTCCGGCGCCAGCAGCGTCGCGGCATGCTCGGGCCGACGGACCACCAGCGTCACCTCGTGACCCGACGTGGCGAGCGCCCGCGCGAGCGGCGTCCCCGCCCGGCCAGCGCCCACGACCCACCATCGGCTCCGCGTCGTGGTCACCGATAGCACCCCCAGCGTGTACACATCGCGAACGCCTCGGCGTTCATGCGCGGACGACAGTACGCCTCGTCCCCACGCGCCAGCGCGGCGCGGAGCTCCGTGCTCGAGACATCCGGGATCCGCAACCCGTCGCCGGGCTCACCCGGCGCCAGCGGTGCGCCGGCGCGACCGGCCACCAGCAGCGACACACGCGCGAACAGCGTCTCTGCGTCCATCCAGCGATGCACCTCGGACGCCACATCAGAGCCCACGAGCACCGAGAACCGTGCGTCCGGATAGCGGGCCTCGAGCGCGCTCACCGTACGGATCGTTCGGCTCACGCCACCCAGCTCCTGCTCGATCCGGGAGACCGCCATTCGCTCGCCGAGGCCGCGGAGCATGGCCTCGAGCATCGCGCAGCGCTGGTCGAACGGCGCCAGCTCCTTGCCCCAGGCGTGCTGCCACGCCGGGACCCAGAGCAGCCGATCGATGTCGGTGGTCTGCAGAGCCCAGACGGCCGCGAACAGATGCCCGAGGTGCGGCGGGTCGAAGCTCCCGCCGTAGAGACAGATGTGGGAGCGGCGCTCCTCCACGGGTGACTCCCTCACCCGTACGCCGGCAGCCGCGCCGCGGCGCAGCGCTGCGCGGTCTCCGCCGGGGTGCGCGACCACGCGGCCAGCTCGTCGAGCGACGCCTCGCGCTCGATGAGCTCCCGGAGCCGTGGCGATCCGCCAAGCAGGTCGATGGCCGGGATGTCGCGGACGAACTCGTACGCACCCGGGCGCCACCCGAACGACGCGGGGAACAGCCGGCGCACGGTGGTGATGAGCACGGCGGACGTGAGCACCGGGAGGTACGACGCGCGGTCGGTGACGTGGATCTGCAGTCCCTCGCAGCGCTCGCCGACGAACTTGTCGAACGTCGGGATGAACGAGACCTCGCGCCACGCCACGCCCGGCAGCGGCAGCCGCTGCAGCTCCTGACGCAGCCGCCGCGCCTCGATCCATGGGGCGCCGAACAGCTCGAAGGGTCGCGTTGTCCCGCGCCCCTCGCTGATCGTCGTCGCCTCGAGCAGGCACTGCCCGGGGTAGACGACGGCGGTGGCAACGGATGGCATGTTGGGCGACGGCAGCGCCCACCGGTAGTCACACTCGTCGAGGTACGCCGTCGGGCTGTAGCCGTCGCACGGGATGACGGTCAGCGACGCCTCGTCGAGGTCACGGCCAGCGAACGCGAAGCGCAGGTACTCGCCGACGGTCAGGCCGTGGCGGGTGGGCAGCGGGATCATGCCCACGAACGACTCGAAGCCCGGCTCCAGCGCGGGGCCTTCCAGGCGCGCGCCGAGCGGGTTCGGGCGGTCGAGCACAACGACCGGGACGCCGGCGTCGAGGCAGACCTCGGCGACCAGCATCGCGGAGCAGGCGTAGGTGTAGTAGCGGCTCCCCACGTCCTGGACGTCCACGAAGAGCGCGTCGAGGTCGGCGATCTGGTCGGGAGTCGGCTTCAGGCTCGTCGCGTCGGCGCCGTAGAGGCTCACGACCGGCAGGCCGGACAGCGGGTCGATCGCCGAGTTGATCGCCTCCATCATCTGCGCTTCGCCGCGCAGGCCATGCTCCGGGCCGAACAGCCTCACGACGTCCAGACCGGCGTCACGGAGCGCGTCGATGGCGTGGTCGAGGTCCCGGGTGACGGACGCGGCGTGGGCCAGCAGCCCGATCCTGCGGCCGCGGTAGCTGCCCAGCAGCGCCGGGTTACGGAGCAGCCGGTCGAGGCCGCTCAGCAGCGGCCCGCTGGTCGCGGGGCGGCTCATTCCTTGTCGTCTTCATCCTGGGCGCTGCGCCCGCGGAGTCGCCCGGAGCCCAGGCTCGTGATGGCCTTGTGTGCCGCCGTGACGGCGGGGCTGGGCCGCGTCTGGCGCTGGCCGCTCACCAGCCCCCGCCACTCGCGGTTGCGCTCGTTGAAGTCATCGGCGTCCGGGTCGACCTTGCCCTGCAGGCGGGCGCTCATGATATTGAGCCCGTGAGCGAGGTCGCTGAAGTAGTTCTCGCCTTCGACCGGCCACATGTAGTCGTGGTTGCCGGCGATGACCTCCTGGATGCCGCGGCCGATCTCGTCGATCGGGTACAGGAAGACCGAGACGACGAACAGCATGGCTGCGAGCGCGAGGAAGAAGACGAACAGCGCGATGAGCGGGGTGACGGTCCGGAATCGCTTGAGGACACCGATCGCGTCGGTCGACGAGCTCAGCACGATGAAGCCCGCGTGGTTGCCGCCGGCCTCCGCACCCACGAAGGTGCTGGGCATGACGAAGTAGCTGCCGTCCGGCGAGGTCAGCTGGTAGAGCCCACCGGCGCCGGGGCCGATGATGTGGGCGAATTCGACGGGCTCGCGGCTGACGCTGCCGTCGGCGGTGATCTCGAAGTACTCGGCCGTGCGCAGCGCGTCGCGGAAGCCCGGGCGGGCGTCGAGCGTGTTGCCGGCGAAGAACGTCGGGGTCTGGTTGTCGCCAGCGAAGAACAGCACGTCGCTGACCGAGAGCATGCGACGGATGTCGTCCGCGTCGGAGCGGTTGATCTGGTAGCCCTGCACGACGACGCCGACGACCTCGCCGTTGAGGTCGCCGCCGCGCCGGACAGGCGCCGCTGCGATCTGCATCGCCGTGGGCTGGTCGGACGTGTGGTTGCGCCACAGGATGACGCCGTGCTGCACACCGAACTCGAGCGCGCGCCCGACGATCGGGTGTGCCTCGATGACGTTCACGCGCTCGGGGCCGTACCAGTTGCGCCAGTCCCGGCCCGTCCGCGCGACGACCTCACCGCTGACGTCGACCGCCAGGAGCAGGTCCGGGTCGCGCGCGAGCGCGCCGTCGATGGTGCGCTCGCTCAGGAAGCGCGCCTCGTTCATCGCCCGGACCTCTGCCTGGGAGGCGTTCCACGCGTCGAGCGCACGGCGCACGGCTTCGTGGCGCGTGGTCACACAGGTCGCGCCGTCACGGCGAATGGCGGCGCCGCTGGCGTCCACCTGCGGCTGGCCGGTCGTCGGGTCGATGACCGGCTCGGCGACGCGGGCGAGGTCGTCACTGCTGCGCGGGCACAACATGCCGGCGTGCACGTCCGAGCGGCGCGCGACCTGGTCTGCCGTGAACATCAGCGACTGGGCCTGAACACGGCTCGCGACGCGGACCACCTCGCGGCCGGAGTCGAGGTTCACCTTCGCCCGCTCACGGAGGTCCTGAGCCGTACGCCCTGTCAGGACGAACACCGCCAGCACCACGACCGCGAGCGCGGCCAGAACGATACCCGATAGAATTCCGCGAAGCATACCACCCCAACGTCGCTACGAGACCACCGGGCCGCCTTCGCCTCGCACGCTGCTGCTCGAGGACGCCTCAGGCGTCACCAACCCGCTGGTCGGTACTCTGAATCTCCGCTACTACTCGGCGCCCTACGGGCTGTCAAAGCGCACGCGCCCCCGTACGGCGGCGACATCGCGGCCGCCGTCGCGGGGCTGCTGCGCCCTCGCGGTGGCGCTGACCCGAGTCCGCCGATGTTCACGGGTGCCCGCCGGATGCGGCGCCGCTCAGTAGCCGCGCGGCATCTTGTCGATGTCCACCTGGTCGAGCGCGAAGCGTATCAGGGCGGAGCGGTTCGCCCGCGTGAAGCCACGCCGCTTGAGCTGGCGAACCAGCTCGTCCATGCGCTCGATGTCCTCGGTGTAGAGGGAGATGCTGATGATCTTGTAGTGGTCGGGCTGCCGCCGCCGGTTCCGGGCTCGCCGCGCTGACGCGGACGGCGCCTTGCGCGTCCCCGGAGCTCCGGGTGTCGCTGGGGCCACCGCGGTGTCAGCCGGAGGCGCTGCCACGCGGTCGGCCGTCGTGCGCCCCGGGGTGCCGGCTGCGCCGGGCTCGTTGGCAGCTGGCGGCCCCGTCACGCCGGGCGATGCTCGGCGCACGGTTGGCGGGAGCGTGGACGGGCTCGGCATGCCGGACAGGCCTGCGGCCTCACGACGTGCCGAGTCTCCGCGCCCGAAGATCGTCCGCGCGAGCACCTCGTCGTCGTCCGCCAGCGGGTCGCGCCCCATGGCGCCATCCGACTCCTCGTCGTCTCGTCGTCCGCTCATGCTACCCCCGTCGTGCGCGCGGCGTCACCGCGCGCGGAGCAGGCGCCGAACCAGGCGCCGGTAGTCTGCCGCGCCCCGGGACTCGGGCGCGTACTCGAAGATCGTCTGCTCGTGCGATGGCGCTTCACGCAGCCTCGCGTTGATCCGGATCGGCTCGAAGACGTGGTCGCCGAACCGCTGCTGCAGCCGCTCGACCGACTCCTCGGAGATCCGGTTCCGGCGGTCGAAGAACGTCGGGACGAAGCCGCGCACCTGCAGCGGGTGCGCGAAGTGCTCGTTCAGGCGGCTGACCGTCTTGAGGATGTGGCGCACGCCGACCATCGACAGGAAGTCGCACGCGACCGGGACGATCAGCTCGTCCGCGTACATGAGCACGTTCAGGTTGAGCAGCGACAGGCTCGGGCCACAGTCGACGACGACGAACTCGTACTCGTTGAGCGACGACAGCCGCGAGCGCAGGACCTGCTGGCGCTCCACGGACCGGCGGGCCAGCTCGACCTCCACCCCGGCGAGCCGCTCCGTCGACGACAGCAGGTCGAGGTTGGGACGAGCCGGCACGACACACGCGCCGGCGTCCATACCCTCCGACATCACCGCGTACAGGTCCTGCGCGCCGCGAACCCCCAGGCTCACGCTGCAGTGTCCCTGTGGATCCGCGTCGACGAGCAGCACCCGGCGGCCCTCGTCAGCCAGGCCGGCCGCGAGGCTCACCGCCGTCGTCGTCTTGCCGGTCCCACCCTTCTGGTTCATGACCGCGATGCGGCGCTGAGCCACGACCGGGCCTGTCGCAGCCACGCCGGCCGTCGCGAGCAGCGCGTCACGACACCCGCGCGAGCACACCCACGCGCGATCCGCGTTCAGGCTCACCTGCTGGTACGCGTACTCCAGCTCGAACACCGTGCCACAGACCGAACACCCGACCGGGCCGTCCGGAAGAACCGTCAATACGCTGCCTGTTCGACTGCTGCTCACGCGTACCCCGCCTCACTGCGCCCCACCCGGAGCGCGCTGGCCGCTGGCGCCGGTCGGCGCGACGCCGACTTCCATAAGTACCCTCTAACCTCACGTGACCGCAAGGTCAAGCTCCCGGACATGAACATCCGTTCAGACACGCATTCGAGGCGGCGAGCGCGACCATCAGACCGTGGCCAACGGAGCACGGACCGTGTATCCGCGGCTGAGCGCCCGATGCCCGGGACAGCCCGTCCCCGCGCTCGTCGGCCGCTCGTACCGCACGGACGCAGGCCATGACCCGCAGGTCGCGAACGACAACCTACCGGCAAGCGGAGCCTGCGCCCGCGACGGCCCCGTTCCGGTCGAACGCTGGCCGGCGAATGTCCGCTCGGCCCGCGTCAGTCGAGGCGGCCCCGGAGCGGGCAGCGACCACTCCGGGAGCGACCGTGCTCAACCGGGTCGTCCTCACAGCTGGCGTGCTCGCAGGCGCCGTGCTCGCAGGCGCCGTGCTCATAGCCGTGCTCAGCTTCGCCCTCGGTCCGCGGGACGCCGCAGCGCAGATACGTGGTCTCGCGATCGAGGCTGCCGGCGGCCTCGCCGTCCCGCTCAGCCCGACCTACAACGCCGCGCCGGAGCTGCACCGCAGCCTCGAACAGGACGGCGCCGGCCCCTCGCTGCTCGCCAACCGCACCAACCAGGCGGGCCTGAACACCCGCCTCGCGGTGCTGCTGGGATCGCTCGAGCTCTCCTACTCGCTCTTCAACCTGGGCTGGCGGCACGACACGATCGTCTGCGACACGATGCGCGACGGGACCGGCGCGTACGCCGACACCGCGTACCGGCTCCCGGACGGCAACATCGACGACCGCGGCGTGCGCTACGTGTGCCCGGAGCAGCGCGCCCGTGTCGACACCTCGAACCTCGGGCGCCGGCCGCTCACCGTCCACAACATCGCCTTCGGGCTGCGCGGGGTCGTGCCGCTGAGCCTCCGGTTCAGCCTCTACGGCGCTGCCGGCGCCGGCTTCGCGCTCACCAACCACCACCCTGACGAGCGCGTCCGGCGCGTCCGCCCCGGGGTCTCGACGCACGCTGGCGGCGGGGTGGACTTCGAGGTCAGCCCTCAGGTCCACATCGCGGTCGACGCGCGGTATCAGCTGCTGCTCCTCGCCCGCGCCGGCGACTACAGCCTCAACGCGGGCCGCGCGGTCGCGCGCGACCGGACGGTCCTCGCGGCGGTCCTTGATCCGCTGCACCTGTTCTCCGCCACGCTCGCCCTCCGGCTCACGCTGCGATGACACCCTCATCCCCAGGCCAGCCACGGAGCCCGTTCGTTACGGCGGTCCTCACCATCGTCGGGCTCATTCCAGCGGGACGCGTGCTGACGTATGGCGACGTCGCCACCCTCGCCGGCCACCCCCGCGCGGCGCGCGCGGTCGGCGGCATTCTTCGCGCGCTGACGGACGACGAGCTGCCGTGGCACCGGGTCGTCAACGCCGCGGGGGGGATAAGCGTGGGCGGCGACCCGTCACGTCCGCTGCGGCAGATTCGCTGGCTGCAGGCGGAGGGCATCGCCGTCGCGCGCAACGGGACCCTCGACCTCACGGCGGCTCGGTGGCCGCTCCTGGACGCGGCCAGCGCTGCGACGGACGCCGGGATCGCGGTCGCCGTGCGGCGCGACGACCTGGAGACCGTGTAGGTACCCGCTCGTGATGACGCCCGGGTCGCGGTCAGCGCGCGGCCGGCACGACCACGAGCACGACGTCGGCCCCGTCCAGGCCCACCCACCGCGCGGCGACCTGCTCGCCGGCCACGAGCCCCAGCACCCCGCCCCGGAGCCCGTCACGGCGCCCGCGGGTCATGACGAGGACGGCGTCAGCCTCGACGGGCTCGACGCGGCGCCAGATGCACCCGCTGCTGGACAGGCCACAGAGCGCGACAAGGCGCCGCTCGAGCCGCCCCACGTCGCCGGCCAGCCCGAGCGCAAGCACGTGGTCCCCTTCCTGCACGGCTCCTTCCAGCATGGAGTCTTCCCGAGCGGCGTCTTCCCGCAAGGCGTCCGTCGCTCCGGCGGCGTGCACGAGCGCGCCGTACACGCCGGCCGGCAGCACACCCTGCGCGACGTCCTGAGCGCCGCTCCCAGCCCCGGAGAGCAGCGGCTCACGCCACGCAGCGGCTCCCGGCCCGCGAGCCCCGCCCAGCGCCGCGACGAGCGCCAGCGCCAGGACCAGGGCAGCCTTTGCGACGAC
>ERZ869909.2579-NODE-2579-length-11686-cov-4.466448_pt1 | contig 11686 bp, 9 predicted proteins | sample MGYA00520892_ERZ869909 | MGnify/ENA primary metagenome ERZ869909 (study PRJEB32215, sample SAMEA104723947) | bioreactor metagenome | biome: bioreactor; feature: anaerobic bioreactor; material: water | place: China | collected 2015-03-12 ... | reverse complement strand
GCTTGGCCCGGCCCTCCTGAAGTATGGCAACGAAGAACAGAAGCGCGAGCACTTGTGGTTCGCGCTTCCTCCAGTCGGTATACCGCCTCCAAGACCCTGGACCGGAGGTTTGACAGAAATCTTTTCCGCCCGTATACGACCCGGCGCATTCTGCGGGGCGGTAACTATTTCTATAAATTTCACGAGGCACAAAAATGGATGCCGGATCAGTTCGGTATGATTGGGCATGAGCCAGTTTTCAATTTCGCCGGGAGAGTAAAAAACCCCCGCATCACTGCGGGGGTTTAGTGCCGGTCAATCTATCAGACCGCTGACCCGTACCTCACCAGGCTTTCATGTATCATTTTATAATCTCGGAAAGATACTGGACTCGAGTACCCGCCTCCGGAATTTTTAATGTAGTCCAACTGAAAGGCATAGACACACTCATATCTTCGGTAAGAGGCAGCACGACCTTAATCCCCATATCAAGGTTAACCCTGCTGATATTTTCCATTTCAATACGCATGGTACCATCGTCATTGAAATGCACCTTGCCTTCAAGCTCAAGTGTGGCGGGCACGCTCATCATGTCACTTGTCACCGTACCGTCCAGATCGGACTGGTTTATAATATCTATCAGGGCATGTATGTTGGCTTGCAAATCTATAGCATCTACATAGATATCCAATACTGTGCTGATGTGAGGGTAGGGCTTGCCATCCCCTCCAACACGCTCCGTGATAACAGCCTGAATCGGTTGATCACGGGCGCAAACGTGCTCCTCCAGGGCGCTTTCTTCACAGTCCTCGTCACGTTTTGCATAGCGCATGCGCATTACCTGCGGGCCGGATTCAAAGCCAAACGTAAAGCCCAGCATGAAAGGAGCAGCCATGTCTAGGCTTGTGGCCATGATCTGGCCAGGCCAGATGGTGACCGGCACCCCGCCCAGGGCCTGGTTATATTCACCCACCTCAGCGATCAGATCACTGGTGATATAGGTAAATTTGTCTTCCGGGCAGGTCTCCATCACGAAACGTCCCGAGTAATCGAATCCAACGTGCGGCTCAATGTCACAACCCACGTTAACGATGGGGACTATTTCCTTGCAATAGCGGTTAGTGACATCGCAATAAGGCAGGTCTCTGCAGTCCGGGTCGGCCGGGTCGCACAACTCAGCGCCTTCATCCGCTGGCTGCATAACCCCCGGCAGGATTTTTGCGCTGTTCCAGGGCGGCACCAAGCCATATGGATCATAACAGTTAGGATCGTCTGCGTCGCATGGATCTGCCAGAGGTGTCTGGTTCTGGGCGCCCTCTTCTTCTACCGAATAGGTATTGAAGAACCGCGCATTCGTGTAGGCATATGGTCTCGGCTCTAGGTCTAGCCGGTTGTCGCGGTTGCGGTCATGCAACAGGTTAGCGTTTGTATCGACCGATGGCGCATTTAATACTTGAAGTACCTGCGAAGTGGCCTCTGCCCCCTTGAAGTATTGCACCAGGTCCACACCCCCGCCGTCCGGCGCGTTGGCATCCTGCATGAGCAGATCGTGTATGCTCCCGTCCATCCCGGCCAACTGTATCTGAGTTATTTCATGCAGCTGAGTCTGGATCGGCAGACCATCCACCGAACAGATCGCCTGCGAGCCATCACAGACGGCAGTGCCACTGTGGCGGTCGCCGTTGGAGCCTAGTACATAGCGATAAAAGGTATCCGTTTCCCAAGGCTTTTCCGGCCAGAATGTCAACTTGCGACCATCTATAGTCACCTGCCCAGGCACATCTTCCAGCACACCCCCAAACTGGTCCACTGTCTCGACCTTGAAGGAGCCACCCAGCGCCACACTGTCCGCTGCGACAGGCTTAGTGAAGATAGCTATAATTGGCCGGTTTGCTGGCAGGCGAGTCAGCGGCAGGATGTCGTCGGGTAGCTTGTGTGGTATGTGCTGCACTTGTTGATTACCACCACCCAGCACGACATGATGAACCCTACGATAGATATCTTCCAGCCCCCCGCGGCAGTGGGCCGTCATGCCGGAAGCCAGATCCAACGGGGTGTCAGCCAGAGCGCAGGGGTAACCCGGGTATACAGAGGTAATCATCGGTGACCGAACCGTTACGTCGGCTTCTTGGGGTCCAAGTAAATCAAACGTGAAGCCGTCCGACCACCATTGATACTGGTCCGCCACTGTGACGTCCACCGGCATCTCAAATTCAAATAGATGTGGTACACCCAGCGTACCTCCGAGCATATCACCCAGGCCGGCACTCAGCTCAATCGTGTATTCGTAGCGATCGACGCTGTGGGCTGCCGTCTGCACCGAACGTTTGAAACCTTGTTCCGGCATGATAGCCAGTGACGAACCGCTCGACCGAAAGCCTACATCGATAAGCTGGCCGTTTTCGCGAACGGATATCAAGCTCTGGATATCCTCCATATCCACCGGCCTGTTAAAGCGGATGATGACTGGGTCAGAAGGCAAGAAACCACGCAACTCTTCTCCCGGGCTCCAGCTCTGTACTTCCAGTGGTCCGTCGTACACTATATTGTTCTGATTACCGCCAATTTCTGACTGCATAAAGAAACTAAGAATGCTTTTTGCATCCTCACTACCAAGCACTCTTGGCTCCGCTACACTCACTGCATCCGCAGTCAACCGGCCATCACGAATTTCAGCAGTTCCAATCAACTCAAGGTGCATCAAGTCTTGGGTTACAGCCCCGTTTGCCCGTGGATCTTCAGCGGTGATCGCTACATCCATAAACAACCGTAGCTGACGGCGCGTTCCCTCTGGAGCAGCCCCGGTTGGATGATACGGATTTCGTTCGAGGTAGCCCACCGCGTCCGAGATGAAGTGAATCTTCACCTCACCAGAGCTGAAACCAGCCGGCACCTCGCCGCCAATCAGCACTTCCATGTCCGTACCACTCAGCATCGAACCCCGCTTGATACGCAGCGGTGCAAAGTCCGGGTGGGTAGGAATATGTGCCAGCTCAGCTTGCAGGAAGCCAGACTGTTGAGTCTGGTTATCATCCCCAAGCAGCACGGCTTCCAGTGGCACCATATTTACGGGTTTGCCCGTCAGCATGGATACGCTGGTGCCTTCGGAGACTTCCTGGGTCAGGTAGCTGCGGCTGCCAGAATCCAGCGGCGTAAACGTATAGCTGTTGCTGGAGAATGCATCGCCATAGGTGCTGGTGATGTCACTGTGCAGGCTCAGCGTGTACTCCACCCCCGGCGTCAGATCCTCCTTCGGATCAACTGTCATATAGGGGCCATGCACAATCAGGTGGGCATCCACCACGCCGTCCGGGCCTTCAAGCGCAACACTACTACCGTAGTTCACAGTGGTGCGGTCCAGCGGCTGGTTGAACTGCAGGCGGAAGCTGGAGAAATCCATGATCGGCAGGGTGTTGCCGTCCGGGATCTTGCGCAGCAGGTCAAAGTCCCCTGCTCCGCTCGCCACCAGCTCACGCGGGCCTTCGGTCAGGCCTTTTGTTGTAAAGGTCAGAGTGCGCGGCTGGGCGGCGCCCCGTTCCAGGGTAATGCCATCGATCTCAACGGTATATTCCGAACGCGGCGCCAGGCGCTCGTCCGGGGTCAGCACCAGGCCCTGGCCATCGCCAATGCCGGTTTCGATGCTGTAGGGCACTTCATCGCCATTCGCATCACGAACGGTGATGAACATTTCCGGGTTGGAATCCACGACTGCGCTGCTGAAACGCAGCACGATGGGGGCCGGGGTGGGTACTTCCAGTTGTTCGTGTGCCGGGTAGGCATACACCAGCCCCTGGCGGGCGGCGTCGCGCTCGGTGCCCGGCGTTACGGTTGCTTCATCGCCACCGCAGGCCACCAGACCCAGTGCGACGGCGCTGATTATAAGATGCTTTTTCATTGTCGCCTCTCCTTGATACTACGGGGCTCAGAACTTCAGCGTGACGCTGCCTGCAAACACATGCACGTTGCCAGAGCTACGCACGGTTTCCAGGTCGTTGCCGTCGGAATCTGCCAGATCCCAGGTGCGGCTCTTCAGCACATGTGCCTGGTAACCGAAGTCAAACTGCACCGGGAAGGCCATGAACGGCAGGTTGTTGGCGGTGGCCGAAAGGCCCAGACCAAACACCATGCGGTCGTTCGCCAGATAGTTCACACCGGGGTTGCGGCGGCTGCCCAGCGGAGTTTCTTCCCAGGCGGCGCCGGCTTTTACGGAGAAGTTATCGGTTACGTCGTGCTCCACGCCTACACGGGGAATCACGATGTCGTGGAACTTGACGTTGCCCTGATCGCGAACGGTGTCGCCTTCGAACTCACGGCTCAGGCGCTGCCAGGCCTGGTATTCACCGGTCACGCCCACGCGGGTGTGGCCGCCGAACTCATACTGCACGCCCAGGGTGGTGATTTCCGGCTGGAAGGAATCAATGGCCTTGATGGCAAACAGCAGGCCCGGATCGGAGATGGTGTCGTCCATTTCCGCTTCAGCGTTGATGCGCACCTGGGTGTTGGAGTAACCACGATAGCCGATGGCGATATCCAGGTTGTCCATCCAGCAGTTCTGGGTGGCACAGAAGGTTTCGCCCATGTTGATATCAAAACCGAAGATGGGGCGCAGTACCGGCTCGGCGCTGACGCTCACCCGTTCGCGCTCGGTGGTGCCCTCAAAATCGGTGACCATGTACAGGTCAGCATCGCTGTGCAGCGTGACGCGCATGGCGGCGCCGAAGTTGATACCGCGCCAGAGTTTGGTGCCCACCCCCACGGAGATAAACAGCGGCTGGCGGCCGTATTCCAGGAATTGGCCGGTCTCGGTTGAATCAGCGCTCAACGCCAGCAGTTCCTGGGAGAATTTCTCTGCACCCAGCATAAAACCGAGATACAGGGGATGGCGGAAGGTAGTCATCTGGCTCAGGTCGGTTTTCAGGCCGAGCTGCAGTTGCTGCGACGGCGTGCTGTTGATGGTGCTGCCGCTCCGATCAGCCGGATCAGGCCCACCCAGGCTGGTGGCCTTCAGATCATGCTCGGCATGAAAAATACCGCCAGTCAGTTCCCCACGGGAATCACGCGCCAGTGCGGCCGGGTTGTAGTAAGTGGCGGACGCCTGGTTATTGAACAGTGAGAGCGCCTGCGCAGTGGCCACATCGTGCGGCAAAATGCCGTAAGTAGACGGTGCATTGCCCATGCTGGCCGTGGCTGCAGAACCCATAGATAGCAAAACGCCAGCACCCAGCAGGATGCCTCCGGTTCGTGATATCCCCATTTGAATATCTCCTTGATTTCTTATTCGCGAAGAAAAAAGTTGTGCGACAAGGCTGTAGCGCAATGTCACCGCCTGTTACCTGCTATTGCGAGGTGCATCACAGAGTAGTAATTGCACAAGAGGACTAAAACGCAAATTTAGGAAAACCTGCCTTTAGTAAATTTGCTATTGAAATATCGGGGGATCGGCGTATGAATAGAGGGTGCTTATTTTATATAGCCAAGAGCTATATTCATTAGCCTTAACCTGGAGTTAAGGCATATTGAATTATCTTCAACGGTTCCGGGGAAGTGATGTCATTTTGACATCATGCGAATAACAAAGGAATGCGCCATGAACCGTATAACTGACCTGGACATCTTTGTTGCCGTGATCAAGACGGGCACCATCGCTGCTGCGGCCCGGCACGTTGGCATGGCTCCCGCATCAGTTAAAAAGCGCCTGCATCGGCTGGAATCCGATATGGGCACGCAGCTTGTATATCGCCGCACGCGCGTCAGCCGCATGACTGACGCAGGTAGCCGCCTCTACAACCGCCTGGATACTATCTTTTCTGATCTGGATGATGCGGTGCAAACCGTGCATCGCTATGGGCACACGCCCATGGGCCGGCTCAAGGTGATCGTCAGCACGGCGCTGAAAGGCGGCGTGTTCGAGCCAATTGTGGCGGACTATGGTTACATGTTTCCTAAGGTAACACTGGAAATGCAATTCAGTGATAGGCATGTGGATTTTGTGCGCGATGGCTGTGATGTGGCGGTGGTGCTGAGCCGTCCGTCGGATTCCAATCTGATGGCGCGCAAGGTTTTCGAGAATCCGGCCTTTGTCTGTGCATCACCGGACTATCTGAAAGACAAGCCACCGATCAGAACGCCCTCGGATCTGCGCAAGCATTTTTGCATGGCCCTGGATTGTGAGGGGGGCTTCAAGGAAACCTGGCCGTTCAAAACACGCATCCGGCCGCGTACCACGCATGTTCGGGCCTCGATGTTCACCAACAGCACCACGGTGTTGTACAACTGGGTGGCGGCGGGCCAGGGCATTGCGGTGCTGAACAATGACTCGGTGCCGCACGACATTGCGTCCGGCAAGCTGGTGCATCTGTTACCGGAATACACCCTGCCCAATCTGGACTACTACATGGTGTTCGGGAACAAGCGCTCGTTGCCGGCACGCACGCTGGAGTTCGTGCGCTTTGCCGAATCGCGCCTGCTGGGTACCGAGTACAACCCGCCCCAGGTGGACGGCGAGGAGGTCATCGTGCCGCCCGCCGATGGCGGTGGCACCCGTCAGATGGAGCCCTTTACCAATATCGCCCGGGCTCAGGTGGACTGAGCAGGATGCGCAGCGGTCGGGCCCGGATGGATGAGCCCGCCCGCTGTAGCACTTGCCGATTCAGAAGTGCGCCTTAAAGGTATGTCACCACCAGCGCGGCGAGCGCGGCCAGTTCGGCACCAAACCAGATTTGCACGGCGCCGCGGTTCAGGGACACCCGGTCCAGCAGGGCAATGCCCACCAACAGGCCGTGTGCGCCATAAACCGGCAGCAAGGCAGCGCCCTGGTACAGTGCGAGCAGGGTGACCAGCAGATTGGCCACTGCCGCCACCATGAACACCGGGCGCTCGCCATCCAGGGCCAGTGCCAGCATCACCCAGGCCATGGCCACCAGGAACAGGCTGCCGGCATGGGCGGGCACCAGGCCCAGCACGGCGGCGAGCAGGCCCGCCATCATCAACAGCCCGGCGCCAATGCTGGCCATGGCCAGGGGGGCGCTCAGGCGGGCCAGTTCGCTGGCCACCGGTATATGACTGGCGGGCCGCGCCAGGCGGGTATCGCGATCAAAAAGCTCGCGGGACAGTTCGTCGTAGAAGTTGCCGGTTAACGTGCGCATCTCGCACCTCCCTGCCTTGATTGACGTACCCAGATTACGCCTTGACAGAGCCGCGCAAGAGTGGCGTTATTGACATTCTTGTGGCTGATTACGCCACTTATAGAGTGTTATTTATGCCAAACGTGACAGTTTTCGCCGTAGACGACATTCTTGCGACCGGGGTCACCGGGCCGCTCGAGGTGCTGAATATCGCCAATATCCAGGCCGATATGGCGGCGTTGCCGCCGCATCAACGCTTCAGCTGGACCGTGGTGTCGGTGGATGGCAAGCCGGTGCGCAGTTCGGCCGGGTTCATGTTGCCGGTGGAAGGCAATTACATGCGTGCCCGCGAGGCCGACATCATCATTATCCCGGGCTTCAATCACCGCACCGGCCGCGAGGTCAGCCATTATGTGTCGGCCATGCCCGAGGGCTACCTCAGTTGGCTGAAGGCGCAGCATCATGCGGGCAAGGTGCTGTGCGGCATTTGCAGCGGCACCTTTGTGCTGGCCGAGGCCGGCTTGCTGGATGGCCGCCGCGCCACCACCAGCTGGTGGCTCACCAAGGCGTTCCGGCGCCGCTATCCGGCGGTGGACCTGCATCCCCGGGATGTGGTCACCGAGGACGGCAATCTGCTGTGCGGCGGGTCCGCAGCGTCGTGGATGCATGTCTGCCTGCGATTGATCGCCCGCTACATGAATGCGCAGGTCGCCAGCGCCTGCGCCCGTATCATGCTGGTGGACCCGGGCAGTGCGTCGCAGGCGCCTTATCTGAGCGCCGAACATCTGACCGCCAGCCGCGACAGCGCGCTGGAGCAAGTCATCGATCGCATGCGCGAGCAGCTGGATACCCCGCTGTCGGTCAGCGACATGGCCGCGTGGGCCAACATGAGTGAGCGCTCATTCATCCGCCGCTTCCGCGAAATGGCCGGTATGCCACCGGGCCACTATCTGCAAAAAATGCGCATCGACACCGCCAAACGATTACTGGAACAGACAGACCTGCCGCTGGAGCACATCATTACGCAAGTGGGCTACACCGATGTCAGTTCCTTCCGGCGCCTGTTCCGCAAGGAGGTCGCCGTATCACCCGGCGAATACCGCCAACGATTCCGGCCCGTGAGCCGCACCTGAGGCGCACAGCATCCGAGGGCATTCGCTTACCCGTCTTTCCGCTCAGGCTGACAACCTCCGGCAGCTTGGCCTGCCAGGCTATGCCTCCGAATGGAAACACAGGAGTGTGGCATGGACGACCACGATACCGCTTATCGGCTGCTGTTCTCTCATCAGGCCATGGTGCGGGATCTGTTGCTGGGCTTTACGCCGGGCAACTGGACGGATGAACTGGATCTCGGCACCCTCGAACGGGTCAATACCAGCTATGTCACGGATGACCTGCGCAGCCGCTGTGACGATGTCATCTGGCGCGTGCGCTGGGGGGAGGACTGGATATACGTGTATATCCTGCTGGAGTTCCAGTCCTCGGTAGACCGCTTTATGGCGGTACGCATCATGGCTTACGTTGCCCTGCTTTATCAGGACCTGATCCGCAGTGATCAGCTGGAGAGTGACCGGCTGTTGCCTCCCGTGCTGCCGGTGGTGCTTTACAACGGCGAACCGCGCTGGCGCGCTGCCCTGGACATCGCAGACTTGATACACACCGGGCCGAGCACCCTGGCCCCCTGGCGACCTGCGGTGAGCTATCTGCTGCTTGATGAAGGCGCTCACGACGATGCCGCGCTACCCAAAGAACGTAATCTGGTAGCCGCGCTGTTCCAGTTGGAAAACAGCCGCACCAAAGAGGATTTCCGGCAGGTGCTCCGGCTTCTGATAGACTGGCTGGACACACCAGAGCAGACGGACTTGCGACGCAGCATCACGATCTGGCTACGCCGGGTCTTGCTTCCACGCAGAATGCGCGATACACCGATACCTGAAATACAGGATTTGCAGGAGGTCGATACCATGTTGTCTGAACGCGTCAAGGACTGGACCCGCGACTGGCGGGAACAGGGGCTGAAGGAAGGGCGAGAGCAAGGGCTTGAGGAAGGTCGCGAGAAAGGCCTCGAGCAGGGCCGCAAGGAAGAAGCCGCAGCATTCGTCACGGCTGTCATTGAGCGCCGCTTCGGCGAGATCCCTGAATGGGTAGGGGACCGCCTGAACGCCGCCGACGCCGCGCAATTGCATGACTGGGCGCTCGCTCTGCTGGACGCACCGTCGCTGGAGGCCGTATTCCGTTGAACCCCTTGCATCGCGCGCGTGGCGCATGAGTTTTTTCCAGTGGATGGGTGTGTTGATGGCCGTGGCCGCCGGGGCGTTGATCTGGCGCGGTCAGGGCGTGCGCGAGCGCGCCTTGCTGGCGACCCGGTTGCGTTGCCAGCGCGAGGGCGTGGTGTTGCTGGATCAGACTGTGGCCTTGCGCCAGACACGGTTGGCGCGGGACGCCGACGGGCGTCTGCGCATGCGGCGCGTGTACCAGTTCGAGTTCACGGTTACCGGGGGCGAACGCTATCAGGGTGAAACAACCATGCTGGGATTGTCACCACGTCACATAATGCTGCCCCCGCACCGTGACGACGGCGAACAAATGCATTAGGGTAGGCTCTCTGGTGATGCAGGATGCATCCCGAACCCGACAAGGAGGTTATTTATGCGCAGGCTCATCATCCCTGCCAGTGCTCAGGAACGGGCCGCCACGGTCGATGCCGACGCCCTGTTCTCCGCACTCGCGATCACGGTCACACCGTCCATGCCCTACACCGTGCCGGGCCCTGGCCGCGACACGCTGCGGTACCATCACCCCTTCGCCATACTGAACATACCGCAGTCGGTGATTACCCGCTGTCGCAGCATCATGGCGCCGCATGATCTGTGCACCAATGCACTGCTGCTGATCGTCGGCAGTGTGCTGTGCGGCGAAGACGGCTGCGGCTTCGGCCCGGGGGCGCGCCTGCGCGACGGCCAGACCCTGGGCACCGTGCTGGCGCAATGTGCCCGCTGGAACCTGCCCCAGTTCCGCGATCCGCTGCCCGCAGAAAGGGGCGCGCTGGATCTGCTGTTTTCCATGCGCTACCTGGGCACTCGGCAGGGTGGCGTGGATGTCACCGTGGCCCCCTACCCTGGCGTGCCGATGGCAGTCTGGCGCATCTTCCTGAGCACACTGTCGAGCCAGGCGCGCTGCGAAGCGCCCATGCGCCCGCTGGTATCGGGTGAATTCATCACGCAATGAATTCACCCGATGCATCAGGTTGTCGGGATAGTCAGAATGGCCGTAGCGATCGAGAAGTAGATCAGGATGCCGGCGATGTCCGCGATCGAAGTGATCAGCGGCGCGCTGGCCGTGGCCGGATCAAACTTCATACGGGTCAGCAGGAATGGCAGGAGCATGCCGATCATGCTGCCCATCATCACCACCAGCACCATCGCCAGGGACACCACCAGCGCCACTTCAGAGCCGCCACGCCACAAACCCAGGCCCCATACCGCAGCCCCCATGGTCAGGCCCAGTGCCAATGCCACACCGAGTTCCTTGCCCCACAGCTTGAGCCAGTCTTTCGACTGCACATCACCGGTGGCCAGCGCGCGCACCATCAGGGTGGCGGACTGCGAACCCGCGTTACCGCCGGAATCGACAATCAGCGGCAGGAAGAACACCAGCGCGATCACGGCCTCGATGGTCTCTTCGAAATAGGCGATACCGGCGCCACCAAAAATGTTCATGAACACCAGCAGTACCAGCCAGCCGACGCGCTTGCGATACAGCAGCGAGGGCCGTGCGTCGCGCAGGCTGAGCGCTACAGCGCCCACACCACCGATCTTGTGGAAATCTTCGGTGTTTTCCGCTTCGGCCACGTCCATCACGTCATCAACCGTGACCACGCCAAGCAGAATGCCACGGCTGTCCACCACCGGCAGCGCGGTAATGTCGTAGTGCTGGATCAGGCGTACCGCTTCAGTGCGATCCTCAGCGGCCTGAACCGTAACCAGTGGCCCGGAGACCACTTGCCCTACGGTTTCTTCCGGTGCCAGCATCACCAGCCGTTTCAGACTGACGGTGCCCGCCAGATGACCTCGCGCATCGGTGACATACAAGGTATTGATGGTTTCCTCGCCCTGCCCCTGACGCCGCACATGGGCCAGCGCCTCAGACAGCGACCAGTCCGGGCGCAAGGTGACAAAGCGGGTCGTCATCAGGCGACCGACGCTGTGAGCCGGGTAGCCGAGCAGTTCCAGCGCCACACGCATGTCATCGGCGCTGAGCAAGCGCAGCAGCTGTTCGGCTTCTTCCTTGTTGACCGACTGCAACAGGGCGGTGCGGTCATCCGGTGACAAGCCTGCCATAAGTTTGCGGCCCGCCTCGTCATCCAGCATTTCAAGCAGGCGATGCTGCACCGGCAGTTCAATGTAGGCAAACACACCGGCATGCTGGTCTTCCGGCAGGATCATGAACGCTTTGGGCAGTGCTTCATCTTGCACGCCAGATAGCGCTTCGGCGATGTCCTGCACATACATGCGCGCGCAGGTGTCGGCCACTTCGTCCCAGAGGCCATGCGTGATCAGCTCACGCAGCAAACGGATTTCACG
>ERZ869909.2578-NODE-2578-length-11706-cov-3.267435_pt1 | contig 11706 bp, 13 predicted proteins | sample MGYA00520892_ERZ869909 | MGnify/ENA primary metagenome ERZ869909 (study PRJEB32215, sample SAMEA104723947) | bioreactor metagenome | biome: bioreactor; feature: anaerobic bioreactor; material: water | place: China | collected 2015-03-12 ... | reverse complement strand
CCGCCGTCGTCGGCATCCTGGGCGCGGCGCTCTATCATCCGGTCTTCACCAGCGCGATCGGCGATCTGCGCGATTTCACCCTGGCGCTGGCGTGCTTCGTGTTGCTGATGGCGTGGAAAGCGCCGCCCTGGCTGGTGGTGATCGTCGCGGCACTGGGCGGCGCGGTCCTTGGCCTGCTGGGCTGAGCGCGCGGCTGGCGGGGTTGTGAAGGCCCGCGCGGGTAAAAATAATATCCGGGTTTCCGCTTTTCACGGGCATCGGCTACCCTGTCCGGATGACGGAAACGGATGAAAGCGGGATCATGACACGCCTGAGCCTTCGCACCACCCTCCTGACGACCGCCCTTCTCCTGCCCACCACCGCGACCGCCTTGCCCGAGGGCGACGGCCGCGACACGGTCGAAGCGGTCTGCGCCGCCTGCCACGGGGTGAACCTCATCGAGCGCAGCTCCGGCTACAGCCAGCAGGACTGGCGGTTCCTCATCTCGACCATGATCGACCTGTCGGACGATGCCGCGCTTGACGAGGAAATCACCGGCTATCTGGCCGCGCAATTCCCCCCCCCCGACAATCGCGCCGCGACGGCGGTCGATGGCCCGCTGACGGTCCGTTTCGAGGAATGGAAGGTGCCGACGCTGGGCCAGCGGTCCCGCGACCCGGTCGAGGCGCCGGACGGCAGCATCTGGTGGGTGGGCCAGTGGCTCGACATTCTCGGCCGGCTCGACCCGGCCACCGGCGAGATGGAAGAGTTCGCCCTGCCCCCCGGCGCGCGGCCTCATTCGGTCAACATCGGGCCGGACGGCACGATCTGGTACACCGGCAACCGCAACGCCACCATGGGCCGGATGGACCCCGAGACCGGCGAGATCACCGAATACCCCATGCCCGACGAGGCCGCGCGCGACCCGCATACGGCCGAATTCGACGCCGACGGGATCCTCTGGTTCAGCCTGCAGCACAGCAACATGATCGGCCGGCTGGACCCGGAAACCGGCGAGGTGCGCCTGGCCGAAAGCCCCCGCGCAAGCGCGCGCCCCTACGGTCTGAAGATCGCCGAGGATGGCACCGTCTGGGTCTCGTGCAACGGGGCGAACTGCCTGCTGCGCATCGACCCCGGCACGATGGAGGTGACCGAAATCCCCCTGCCTGCGGAAGGGACCACCGTGCGTCGCCTCGATATCGACGCCGACGGCATCGTCTGGTGGGTCAATTCCGGGCTCGGCCGACTGGGACGCTACGACCCCGAAAGCGGTGAGATCCGGGAATGGGAGTCGCCCAGCGGGCCGGGTTCGCATCCCTATGCGATCGCCGTTTTCGATGGCGCGGTCTGGTATAACGAGAGCGCCGTGCGGCCCGACATGCTGGTCCGGTTCGACCCGGAAGCCGAGAGCTTCCAGAGCTGGCCGATCCCGTCCGGGCCGGTCAAGGCCGGCATCCTGCGGCACATGCGCCCGACGCTGGACGGCCAGGCGCTGCTGGTCCATCAGAGCGGCACGAACCATCTGGCCCGCGTCACGGTCGAACGGGGCGATCTGACCCAGTAACCGACGCAGAGGCGCCGGCTTGCCGCCGGGGCGACGGCCGCGCCCGATCAGCCCGCAAGCGCCCGGGGCAGATGCCGGGTCAGATGTTCGTTGACCAGCCGCACGCGGGCACTGCCGCGCAGATCCGCGTGCATCGCCAGCCAGCACTCCAGCACCGGGCCGAACGCGCCGGGCAGCACCGGCGTCAGTTCGATATGCCGCGCCGCCACGCCACGCGCCGCGGCGCCGATGCCCAGCCCTGCGCGCAGGGCGTTGAGCTGGGCGCTGTCGCTGTCGCAGCGAAAGCGCAGCATCTTGCGCGCAATGCCCACCGCCGCATAGGCCGCCAGCGCGCCCGCGTCCCGGTCCGGCCCGATCAGCGCATGGCCTGCCAGATCCGCCGGCACGCGCGGTGTGCCGTGTTGCTTCAGATAGGCGCGATGGGCGTAAAGGCCGAAGCGCAACTCGGCGATCTTGCGCGCCACCAGCCCGCTCTGTGTGGGCCGCACCATGCGCACTGCCAGATCCGCGGCGTGGCGCAACAGATCCTCGTTGCGGTTCGACAACACCAATTCCACCGTCAGGCCCGGATGCGCGGCGATCAGCGGCGCCAGCACGCCTGGCAGCACCTCGGTCCCGATCATCTCGCTCGCCGCAAGCCGCACCGTGCCGCGCATTTCCCCGATGGGCGCGGAGGCCGTGCGCTCCAGCGCGCCCGCCGCGGCGACCATCGCCCGCGCCTCGGGCAGCAGGTCGTGGCCCAGATCGGTGAGATCGGTGCCCTGCGGCGCGCGCAGGAAAAGCTTCGCGCCCAACGCCTCTTCCAGCAGATCGACATGGCGGCTGAGGGTCGGCTGGGTCAGGCCCAGCGCGCGCGCCGCGGCCGAGAGGCTGCCGTGCTCGGCCACCGCCGCGAAGCTGCGCCAATGGTCCCAGGGTATCGACGGGGTGATCATGCATTTCTCTATAGCAGAGATTGATGTTTAGGCAATTCTCGTATGTCCTAGGATTGGTTAGGTATGCCGCAGCTCAACCCGAGGTCCGAGATGCCATACGCACTGAAACTCCCCTCCCCCCGGCGCCTTGTGGAACGCGCCACCGCCCGTCTTCTCCGCATGGCCGAGATCCGCACGGAGGCATTCATCGCCGCCCCGCCCGCGCTCGTCTGGCACCTTCTGACGGATGCGCGCGAGCACCAGGGCTGGAACCCCAACACGGACCGCGTCGACGGCGAGTTCGTCGAAGGCGCGCGGCTCAGGTTGGTAATGAAGACCCCCGCTGGCGGGCGGATCACGTTTCGCCCGCGGATCCTGACGGCGCGACCGGGACAGGAACTGCGCTGGCTGGGCCGCCTGGGCCTGCCGGGCCTTTTCGATGGCGAGCATCGCTTCACCCTGCACCCCGAGGAGGGCGGCACGCGGCTGGTGCAGGGCGAGCGGTTTCGCGGCGTGCTGCTCTGGGTGATGAACGTGCGGCAGTTCGAACCGGGCTTCGCGGCGGCCAATGCCGGGCTGAAGAGGCGCGCCGAGGCGCTCGCTCGTAACCCGTGACGAATGGAATGGTCTGGCGCGCCTAGAGCGCGCGCCAGACGGCCAGCGTGAAGGCCGCGAGGCCCAGACTGGACAGGATCGCCCCCAGCGCGATCCCCGGCTCGGCGGCCGGTATGCCGGAGAGATAGGCGGCCAGCGCCCCCAGCATGATCGGCAGGCCCAGGTTGTGCAGGGCAACGTGCCAGCGGGCCAGCCGTTCGGCGGCGATCTCGGGTGCGGCGGCATAGACAAGGCCGGTGGCGGCCAGCGTCACCCAACCCAGCAAATGCATGTGGCCATGCACCCCCTTCAGCGTGAAATCGCCGCTCGCGGCCATGGCGATGCCGAAGGCCAGCCCGGCGAGCAGATAGAGCGTGGCCAGACGCAACTGAATGCGGGCCAGCGCCGGCAGGCAGCGCGGACGGGCCGTAAGCTCGAACTGGGTCATTGGGCGGCCTCCTGCGGGGGAAGAAGGGTCATGCCGGTCGCGGCGGCGATCTGCATCACCCGCGCCATGTCTGGCGGGCCGGCGGGCGGCTCCGGCAGGGTCCGGTCATCGGCCATCGGCCGGCCGACGCCACGGAAGAAATCGACATGCACCCGCCCCGGCGCGTTGACGATCATGAGACGCCCGGGCCGGTCGCCCGTGCAACGAAAGGCATGCGGCGCGCCATCGGGCACGACCAGCGTCTGACCCGCCTGCGCGCGATGGGTCCGGCCGTCGATGACGAAGTCGAACGCCCCCTCGAGCACGCGAAACACCTCACTCTCGCCGGGATGGGCGTTCATCGGCGCGCCCAGCCCCGGCGGCACCCAGGCTTCGATCAGGGTGAACTTGTCGGCGACCTCTTCGGGCAGGACGCGGAAGCTGACCAGCAGGCCGAAAACATCGAAATGACGATTATCTGACATCTATCGGTTTCTCCTTGACGGGACTGATTCCCGCCGCGAGACTGCACATATCATCGTGAGACACTTGTCTCAATAAAAATCCGCAGCCGAGGCACCATGACCACGAAGACCGAACGCACGAGGCAGAAGCAACGCACCCGCGACGCAATCCTGGATGGCGCACGCAAGCTGATGGCGCGGGACCAACCCGTGACCGTGGCCGCGGCCGCGGCGGAGCACGGGATCTCCCGCGCGACGGCCTATCGCTATTTCTCGGACCCGCAGGCCCTGACGGTTGAGGCAGGCCTCGCCCCGCTGGTGCCGCCCTATGCCGAGGTGGTGAAGGGCACCACCGACCTGCGCGCGCGCCTTCTGGCGGTGGTGGCCGCGATGATGCGGCTGGCGCTGGAAAACGAGGGGGCGTTTCGCCAGTTCCTGGCTCATGCGGTTGCCCTGCCGGCCGAGCGGCGCAGCCGGGGCGCGCGGCGGGTCGTCTATCTGGAACAGGCGATCGATGATCTCGCCCCGGATCTGCCGCCGCGCCTTCGCAAGGAATTGACCGCGAGCCTGTCGGTCCTCGCCGGGATCGAGGCCTTGGTCGCGCTGACCGACGTTGCCCGGCTGCCGAAGGCGCAGGTGCCCGGCACCGTCATGCGCATGGCCGAGGCGGTGATCGACCGCCATCTGACCGAAAGGCGCGCCTGATGCCCCTTCAGAACCGGGTCGATCCCTTTGGCCAGATCCATGCAGTGGCCGAGCGCGGCGCGTTGATGGGCAACCGCGGCATCCTGCATGACAAGGCGCAGCAGATCCGGCGCAGCCATGCCCACCAGAACTGGGTGACCTGCGCGCTGGCCTTCAAGGAACGCAAGCGCGAGTTGATGGCGCCGCACCGCTATACCGAGCTCTTCTTTCTGGACGAGGCGACGGCCTTCGCCGCGGGCCATCGACCCTGCGCCGAGTGCCGGCGCGCGCGCTATCGCGAATTCGTCGAGTACTGGAAGGCGGCGCATGGAGAAGCGCCCGCGGGGGTCCCGCTGCCCAAGTGGATTGACCGCGTGCTGCACGCCCATCGGATCGCTCGCGGCGCGGTCAAGGTAAGCTATCCGGGCCGGGCCGAGGATCTGCCCTCCGGCACGATCTTCGCCCTCGGCACGCAGCCCGTGATGATCCGGGATGGGCGGCAGTTCGACTGGCATTTCGGCGGATACCGCGCCCGGCCGACCCCCGTGCGGGGCGAGGTTTCGGTGCTGACGCCCCGCCCCGTTGTCGCGCTTTTCCGGGCCGGGTTTCGCCCGCAGGTCGATGCGTCGGCCACGGGCTAGGGGACCGAACCGCCCGGATCAGTCGCGCCGGGGTCGCAACGATACAAACTTCGCCAGATCCTCCAGATAGGAGCTTTCCGCGCGTTCGCGCTCAATCGCCTCCGGCTCGATCCGGGCGAGGAGCAGCGCGGGCTCGTCGCCGGCCTCGGCGACGGTCTCGCCGCGGGGGCCGCAGATGCGCGACAGACCCACGAACTCAAGACCCGGCTCGCGGCCGATGCGGTTGGCGTAGCCGACGAAGATCTGGTTCTCCAGCGCCCGGACGGGCACGATCAAGCGCGCGATATGGTCCATCGGCGCCATCAGGGCGGTCGGCACCACCACCAGTTGCGCCCCCTGCTGCGCATAGGCCCGGATCAGCTCGGGGAATTCGACATCGTAGCAGATGGCGATCCCGACCCGCAGCCCGTCAAGGTCGAGGATCAGCCCCTCGGTCCCCGGCGCGAAGGTCTCGCGCTCCCAGGCGCCGAAGGGGGTATGCTTGTGATAGCGGCCGCGCTCGGTGCCGGTGGCATCGAAGACCACGGCCGAATTGCGCAGCTGCGCGCCCTCGTCCAGATGGGTGCCGATGACCAGCGCCAGATCGTGCTCGGCGGCGATGGCGCCGACGCGGGCGAGCGCCTCCTCGACCCCGGGAAGCCCGCCGGGCGCCAGACCGGGGATGTAGTAGCCGGTCAGAAACCCCTCGGGGAAGACCAGCAGGCTCGCCCCCCGGGCCGCGGCATCGCGGGCGATGCGCGCCACCTCGGCCAGGGTGGCGGGCAGATCGCCCGGCACCCCCTCTCCCTGCCAGAGCGCGAGCGTCATTCCCGTCAATCCCGTATCCTTTCCGCACCAAGCAGCCGCGGCAGGTTGCCGAACCGGCCGATCAGGCAGAAGACCACGACCGCGATCACGACAAAGAGCACCGATACCACCCCCATGATCGGCGTGTAGCCGTAGCGCAGGCTGTTGAAGATCTTGATCGGCAGGGTCTCGACCGTGAAGCCCGCGACCATGTAGGCGATGATGTATTCGTTGAGCGAGAGCACGAAGGCAAAGGCATAGCCCGAGATCATGTAGGGCAGCACCAGCGGCAGGACGACGGTGCGCAGGACCTTGCCGCGGGTCGCGCCCATCACCCGCGCGGCCTCGATCAGGGCGGGGTCGATCGCTTGCAGGCCCAGCGAGATGGTCACCAGCGGCAGCGTGACCAGAAAGACCGCGTGCGAAATGACGGTGGCCGAAAACTGGCCGTACATCCCCAGCGAAACCCAGAAGACCAGAAACCCCAGCGCCGTGATCACCGGCGGCAGCATGAAGGGCGCCACCCCCAGCGTGTAGAGCGCGCGTCCCAGCCAGCCGCCGCGCGCCCAGACATGCAGCGCCAGCGGCAGCGCCACGGCCACCGCCAGCAAGCTCGCCAACGCGGCGATCAGGACAGAGTTGCGCAGTGGCCCCAGCCAGTCGGCCTGTTGAAAGAGCGCCCCATACCAGCGCAGCGACAGATCCTGCGGCGGGAAGCGCAGGCTTTGCGCGCTGTTGAGCGAGACGCCGGTGACCACGACCAGCGGCGCCATCAGCAGCGCAAGGATCACGATCAGGTAGAGGGGACCGAGCCGGGTCATGCCGGCGTCCCCTTCTCGCGGCCCAGCAGCAGCGCCAGACCGACCATCGCCAGCGCTACCAGCAGCAGCAGTACCGCCATCGCCGCGGCGAAGGGCAGGTTCGACTGGAAGATCGCCTGGTCGGTGATATGGACCGACAGCGTCCAGTGCCGGGGCCGGCCCAGAAGCTGCGGCAGCAGATAGGCGCCCAGCGTGAAGACGAAGACCAGGATCAGCGCCCCGGCCAGGGGCGCGCGCAGGACCGGCATGGTCACCGTGACGAACGCGCGCAGGGGCGAGGCGCCCATGATCCGCGCGGCCTCGCCCAGCTCGGGGTCGAGCCGCGAGACGGGCGGGTAGAGCACCAGCACCGCATAGGGAAAGCCCAGATAGCAAAGCCCCGCCATCAGCGCGAAAAGGCTGGGGGTATAGGCCTGCGGCGCCTCGGTCAGCCCGATCCAGGCCAGCAGGTTGCCCACGCCTGCCGTGCGCGACAAAAGCGTCGAGAGCGAGAAGCCGATGATCACCTCGGAAAGCGACAGCACCGCCAGAAGCACCACCAGCACCAGCGTCTGCGCGCGCCGCCGCAGGCCGGTCAGCACCACCGTGAACGGAAAGGCGAGCGCCACGCAGATCAGCGCCGCCCCCGCCGCGACCAGAACCGAGGTGAGCAGGATCCGCCCGAAGAAGGGCGTGAAGAGCCGCGCGTAGCTGGTCAGCTCGAACCCCGGCTCGAAGAAGCCGCCGGGCACGCGATGCGCGACGCTGACCGACAGCATGATCGCGAAGGGGATCAGGAACAGCACCGCCAGCCAGGCCGCCGGGATCGCCCCCAGCCAGCCCGGCGTGATCTTCTGCTGCACCGCCTTCATGGCGCCAGCACCACCAGCCGTCCCGGCTCGAACGCCAGGCGCACCGTGTCGCCCAGCCCGACCGAGGGCCGCTCGCGCGGGGCAAAAAGCGCCGTCACCTGCTGTCCGTCGCGTTCCAGGACGAACTGGACGCTTTCACCCAGGTCGCGGATGAAGCCGACGGTGGCGGGCAGGCCCTGCTCGGCAAACCGCACATCCTCGGGGCGAACGGACAGGACCGCCGCGCCCTCGGGGCATTTGACGCGGTCGCCGTCGGCCAGCGCGACGCGCCCGCCGGGCATGTCCAGCACCCGCCCCGACAGCCGGCAGGGAATGAGGTTGGTCGAGCCGATGAACCCGGCGACAAAGGCATTGGCCGGATCGCGGTAAAGGTCCATCGGCGCGCCCATCTGCTGCACGCGCCCCTGATCCATGACGATCAGCACGTCGGCCATCGTCAGGGCTTCCTTCTGGTCGTGGGTCACGACCACGGTGGTCACGCCCAGCCGCTGCTGCAACTGACGCAGTTCCACCTGCATGTGCTCGCGCAGATTGGCATCCAGCGCCGAGAGCGGCTCGTCGAGCAGAAAGACTTGGGGGTCGATGGCCAACCCGCGGGCGATGGCGACGCGCTGGCGCTGCCCGCCCGAAAGCTGGTGGATGCGCCGCTCGCCCACATCGGGCAGGCGCACCATCTCCAGCAGCTCGGCCGCGCGCTTGCGCCGTGTCGCCCTGTCGATGCCGCGGATCGCCAGCGGATAGGCGACATTCTCGGCCACCGACAGGTGCGGGAACAGCGCAAGCGACTGGAACACCATGCCGAAATCGCGCCGATGCGTCGGCACGCCCGTCTGGTCCTGCCCGGCCACCAGCACCTGCCCGGATGTCGGCTCCTCCAGCCCCGCGATCAGCCGCAGCAGCGTCGTCTTTCCGCACCCCGAAGGGCCCAGCAGGCAGACGAACTTGCCATGCGGGATGTCCAGCGTCACATCCTCGACCGCCGTGGCGGCGCCGAACCGCTTGGTCAGCCCGCGCAGCGAAAGCTCGGTCATGCGTCACTCCTTCAGGGCCCGGCCCGGTCAGCGCCGGGCCGGGCGGTCTGTCAGCCCGTGATCATCTCGGCCCATTGCTGGTTCACCCAGTCCGAGCGATCGACGTAAAGGTCGTAATAGGGCAGGATCGGCGGCAGTTCCGAGGCGACGGCGGCGAATTCCTCCTCGCTCAGATCGGTCAGACCGCGATCGACCGTGGGCGCCGTGCCGACGAAGCGCGCAAGCTTCGCCTGGATGTCAGGGCGCGACATGTAGTTGATGAACTCCTGCGCCTGGTCGATCGCCGCCGAGGCCGAGGACACCACCCAGGAGCCGGAATCGAGCACCGCCCCCTCTTCGGGGAAGGTCGAGCGAACCGGCTTGCCGTCGGCCGCCGCAAGGCCCGTGACATCGTGGTAATACTGCCCCATCGGGATCTCGCCCGTCTCCAGCGCCTGCTGGAACTGGCCTTCATCCCGGTACCACAGGCGAACGTTCGGGCGCAGTTCGGCCAGTTTCTCCAGAACCTCCATGACGCCTTCCTCGGTCGCCAGGATGTCGGTGCCGCCGAAATGGGTCGCGGCGGTGATTTCCAGCAGGAACGAGTTCGACGCAAGCGCCAGAAGGCCCAGACGGTCGCGGTTCTCCTCGTCCCAGAATGCCTGCCACGAGGTCGGCGCCTCGGGGTAGGTTTCGGTGTTGGTCACCAGCGTGATGTACCAGCTGACCGCGCCGGTCCCGTAGAAGCGGCCGTCCTCGTACTGGTGGACGAAATGGTCGGGCAGGTTCTCGCGGTTGGGCACGGCGTCGGGGTCAAGCTCGGCCCAGATGCCGGCGCGCTCGCCCCGGATGCGCGCGACCTGCGCCATCATCGACACATCGGCCGGCGCCTGACCGGCGCGCGCGGCCTGCTGCAACTGCACCAGCCACGCCTCGCCCGTGGGCGTGCCGATCGATTCGACCTCGATCCCGGTCTCGGCGGTGAACTCGGGAAAGATGTGCTGGTTGAAGCTGTCCTCGAAATAGCCGCCATAGGTGCCCACCTTCAAGGGTGCCGATTGCGCGCGCAGGATCGCGGGCGCGGCCAGAAGGCCCACGCCGGTCGCCGCGCCGGTCACCAGAAAGGAACGTCTTTTCATCACCAGTCTCCCTTTTGGACATTGTTGGCCTGCGGAACCCCGGGCAGGACGCAGAGCATTTCATAAAGCAGGTTGGCGCCGATCAGCGCCGTGTTGCCCGACGGATCGTAGGGCGGCGAGACCTCGACCAGATCGCCCCCCACCAGATTCAGACCCGCACAGCCTCGCACGATCTCGAGCCCTTGCCAAATGCTCAGCCCGCCCGGCTCGACCGTGCCGGTGCCGGGGGCGAAGGCGGGATCGAGGCTGTCGATATCGAAGCTCAGGTAGACCGGCGCGTCGCCAATCGTTTCGCGGATCTTCGCCATCAGCGGGACGAGCGAGCGGTGCCAGCACGCCTCGGCCTGGATCACGGTCCAGCCCTGCGCGCGGCCCCAGTCGAAATCCTCGGGCGAATAGCCGGTGCCGCGCTGGCCGATCTGGAAGACCTTGTCGTTGATCAGGCAGCCATCCTCCCAGGCCCGGCGAAAGGGGCAGCCGTGGGCCACCTTTTCGCCGAACATCATGTCGTTGATATCGGCATGGGCATCGACATGGATCAGGGCGACGGGTCCGTGTTTCTTCTTCATCGCGCGCAGGATCGGCCAGGTCAGCGTGTGATCGCCGCCCAGCGTCAGCGGGATCGCGCCCGCCTCCAGCACCGCGTCGTAGAAATCCGTGATGATGTCGACGGATTTCTTCAGATCGAAGGTGTTGATCGGCACATCGCCGATATCGGCCACCTGCAGATGCTCGAAGGGCGCGGCGCCGGTGGCCATGTTGTAGGGGCGCAGCATCCGGCTTTCGTCGCGGATCTGGCGCGGACCGTGGCGCGTGCCCGCCCGGTTCGAGGTGCCGATATCCATGGGAATGCCGATGAAGGCCGCGTCCAGCCCCGCCGCCGTGGGTTGCGTGGGCAGGCGCATCATGCTCGCCGGCCCGCCGAAACGCGGCATCTCGTTGCCGCCGAGGGGTTGGTTCAGCTCTCGCGTCGTCATCTCGTCCGTATCCCTTTCGCGCCCGGTTTCACGCGCCCGGTTTCACGCACCCGGTTTCACGCACCCGGTTTCAGGCGCCCGGTTTCACGCGCCCTCTCACACCCGGCGCAGCGTCTCGATTTCGGCGCGATCCGCAAGGGGCAACCGACGCGCCTGCGCGAATTTGCGTCTGGGTCCGGCGCAGGCGTCAGCCGACCCGGCACCCGCCCCGCCTTGCGCGACCGAACCGGCACGCCCCGACCGCACCCTGAAACCCCGTGCGATCACGCAGCCGCGGCGCGAAAGGCTGACGGCAAATGAACGCGCCGCGCGCAACTGCCATACGCTTGCCATACGCCTGCCATACGCCTGCCATACGCTTGCCATGCGCGGGCTGGCAGGCAAAAACCCCGTCCCGCGCCCCGCCAAGCCCCCCTCGCCCGGCCGGACCCGCACGGCGGACCTGAGCCTGCCGCGCCCCGATCTCATCGCGCCGGCGCCTTGGACGGGAACCCGATCAGGCGCCGACATCCCTGGCCAGCACCAGCGCACGGCCCTTGCAAACAAGGGTTCCGTCCGCGCGCCGGCAGGTCGTCGCCAGATCCACAAGATGTTTTTCCGGCCGCAGGCGCGTCACCTCGACCCGCGCGGTCAGCGTCTCGCCCAGCGGCGCCGTGGCCAGAAAGCGCATCTCCTGCTTCAGGTAATTCGTCCCGAAACCAGGCAGATGCACCCCCAGCAGATAAGAGAAAAGCGCCCCGATCAAAGGCTCAGGCACCGCCCCCCCCCCCCCCCCCCCCCACAACCCCCCAAACCCCTCCCCAATGGCCCGGGGATAAAATCCCCCCCGTTTCGCAATAACGCCCAGGTTCCTCA
>ERZ869909.2577-NODE-2577-length-11711-cov-3.842187_pt1 | contig 11711 bp, 11 predicted proteins | sample MGYA00520892_ERZ869909 | MGnify/ENA primary metagenome ERZ869909 (study PRJEB32215, sample SAMEA104723947) | bioreactor metagenome | biome: bioreactor; feature: anaerobic bioreactor; material: water | place: China | collected 2015-03-12 ... | reverse complement strand
GCTGCGGCCTTATTCTACTTACTGCACACAACATTACTCACCGCGGTCTTCTTTCTTTTGGCGGATATTTTTCACCACTACCGTCCAGGGCCACGCGACTACTTTGTCACCGGCCCGCGTAGCCAAGACCGAATTTTGCTGGGTGGCCTGTATTTCATGGCAGCTGTGGCCTTTGCCGGCTTACCACCACTGTCTGGGTTTATCAGTAAGTTCTGGATTCTTCAGAGTACCAGTTCGCCTTGGGCTTATGCGTTATTCTGGCCAATCTTGCTGGTGTCTAGCCTGATTATTATCATTGCTTTAAGTCGTGGCGGAAGTGCACTTTTATGGCGGCAAAACAAACAGCCCGCCACCACCGTGCGGGCTCCGCTATTAGCCACCGGTATTGTCATGACCATGCTACTCGGTAGCATACTCCTGAGTGTTTTCGCGCAACCGATTATGATGTTTACGCAAAGCACCGCAGCACAAATACTCGCACCTGAACGCTACATTGAAGCTGTATTAGGAGGCCTTACTGATGCAAACAACTAAGCGTCACCCCAAAAAACTGCTGCCGCACCCGCGTTTTAGTATTTTCTTATTGGTGCTTTGGTTGCTCATGAATGAAAGTTTGGCTATTGCCCATATCGTGCTAGGTCTTGGTTTAGCCTGGATTATTCCGTTTAGCTCACAGCAATTTTGGCTCGAGCAATCAAGCGTACATCACCCGACCATGGTCGTTCGCTATGCTTGGCGTTTAGCGGTCGATATCGCTCGTTCCAATGTTGCTGTGGCGATTCGCATTCTGCGCGGCGCCAAAGGCTTGCAGCCGGCGTTTATCGACTACCCACTGACTGTTCAACATGACTTTGCCATTACAATTTTGGCCAGTACGATTTCCCTCACCCCTGGCACCGTGTCTGCGCATATCAGTAAAGACAAAAAGCATTTACTCATTCATGTCTTACATTTAGACAATGAAGAACAGCTTCGACATGATATCTATACCCGCTACGAACAACCACTGAAGGAGATTTTCGAATGCTAGCTCACGCCGTGACCATCGCGCTGGCGCTATTCTCCATCGCGATCTTATTCACCCTATATCGACTCATTGTTGGTCCCGACGTGGTCGACCGCATTCTTGCCCTCGACACCATGGCGGTCAATCTCATCGCTGTCATTGTCCTCACCGGCATTCGCATGGGCAGTAATATTCTGTTTGAAGCAGCATTACTGATTGCCTTAATGGGTTTTGTCAGCACCGTCGCTTTAACGCGCTATTTAATGCGCGGCGATCTAATCGAGTAAACAGATTATGATGATCTTAGAAGCAGTCATTAGTTTGTTCTTGGTGGTTGGCGCTTTAATTGCGCTCATCGGCACGATTGGCCTTGCTCGCCTGCCGGACATTTATACCCGCTTACATGGCCCAGCCAAGGCCAGCACACTGGGCGTGGGTGCGACTTTATTTGGCTCGTTCTTGTATTTTACCTTCTTTACCGAAGGCGTGAGTATGCAAGAAGCGTTGATCACCGCCTTTTTGTTTGTGACCGCACCGGTTAGCGCAAACATGATCGCCAAAGCTGCCCTACACCGGCGGGTGAAGTGCAGCGAAAACACGCAAAATAAGCCGTTCGACTAGTTTTTCTGCAAACTAATTTGCCAGGTGTAACGCGTCTGCTGCCACATTCGAGCAGCGACGGCAAAGTACAGGGACATGAACAGGGCAAAGAACCACTCGATTATGTTTTCGCCCTGCGACGCCCAAATCACCCCACTCGTGTTAATCGCCAAACTGATCATCGCCAAAAGCCAACATACAGCAATAAACGACAGCTGCACTTGCATGAGTTTACGTAGCTTACTGACTGCTTCGCCACCATACTTGTGCAGCGCATTAATCGACAACATCTGTGCAAGCACAGTACCAGCAAAATAAATGATCACCCCATGACGGCGCATAAAGCGATTAAAGTCACCGTCGGTGCCGAGGTAGTTCACATAAAGAATTAAAAACAACGCACCAATGGCTCCAATCAGAAAAATAGCCTTGTGGCTGCGGCCTGTCAGCTGTTGCAACCAAATGCTCTGCAAGTACCAAAAGAGTACGAGCAACATCGCCAAGGGCATCATTAGCCCACGAAACAAGAAAATCGCGTCACCCATACGAGCAGCCCGACTAATGGTGGTGCAGCCTTCTAAGTAGGGAATACAGACATGCGCAACGCCTTGGTAAAGCCCAATAAAATAAGCACCGTGCACGGCAATAATCGGAATAATGAAAACGGTCCATGCCAGATGTTTCGGTTGCATAGAATGGCCTCATGTATAGCGCGTCAACAATTGAATAAATAATAACCAGTTCCATCATCGATATTCAAATCGACACTGGTCATAAAGCACGCAACTAACTTAGGGTTCACTGTGTAGCGCTGATTTTCACTAGACATTAAAGCGCAAATTCCCTACAATCCCCGCCTGCATTTCAAGCACAGAATTTGCGCCCGTAGCTCAGCTGGATAGAGCGCTGCCCTCCGGAGGCAGAGGTCAGAGGTTCGAATCCTCTCGGGCGCGCCATGCATTACAAGCCCTCCACCGATAGTAATCACTAACTTAAATTATCTTGTGTCCACCCTGTGTCCAAGTTGTGGCTCAAATTTCTGATCGGTTTTGTGAGTCTTGTTTGATTGACCTCTAGCTACAAGAAATTTGGTAAGTTAGAGATTACCTGACTTTTGATGTCGAAAAGTTTCCTCACTTAGTTATCAATTAATGACTAATACAGCCAAGAGGAATGTCGAGTTTCATCTGATTCGCTGAATGAATTCGACTAGTCAATTTTGAAGAATCCCAAAAGCTGAAGAGCTGGGTGTCCTTACTGCACTAGCCGTTTGATTCGGCGAGTCAGAGCGAGGCAGTTCAACCCCTTCAGTGTTCATAACTGTATATTGTAGTAAGCGATAGCTTTTGACCGCTCCTATGAGTTGAGTGATTGCTTTTTTAGTATGGCTAACCACTTTTCCGACAGTTCGTTCATAATCGGCCCCGCGCTTTGAAATGTCCACCTCCCCCTTAGTACGACGCATCCCGTCGCAATGCGACGTTAATATTTGGCGTTTATACGAGCAATTATTCGACATCTAACGTGTAACTCCGCAAACTAACGAAGTAACCGCTTCAAAACGCAAAGCTCAACGGGTAATCTAAGCTTTGATTAAAAACTTCGCATACGTTTCAGAGTGTTTCGGCATTGATGCCATCCAATTGTAGTAATCAGGAAAGGATTGATCATGACAAGTACCCAACAGCGCGCCGCGCTTCAGCGCCAAATTTGGCAGATTGCCAACGACGTTCGTGGCTCAGTAGACGGCTGGGACTTCAAGCAGTATGTACTCGGTACCTTGTTCTATCGCTTTATCAGCGAAAACTTCGCCAGCTACATCGAAGCCGGTGACGAAAGCATCAACTATGCATCACTTGATGACTCAGTGATTACCGACGACATTAAAGACGATGCGATTAAAACCAAAGGCTATTTCATTTACCCAAGCCAATTGTTCGTTAACGTTGCTAAGAACGCGAACAACAACGAGAGCTTGAACACCGACCTGGCCCGCATCTTTGGTGAAATTGAAAATTCAGCCAATGGCTATGCATCGGAAGATGACATTAAAGGCTTGTTCGCAGATTTTGATACCACCAGCAATCGCTTGGGTAATACCGTCAAAGACAAAAACCTACGTTTAGCGGCGGTATTAAAGGGCGTAGCCGGGTTAGACTTCGGCAACTTCGAAGACAATCAAATCGATTTATTCGGCGACGCTTACGAGTTTCTTATTTCAAACTATGCAGCGAATGCCGGGAAATCAGGAGGCGAGTTCTTTACGCCGCAACACGTCTCAAAGCTCATTGCGTTAATGGCGATTCATGGGCAAACCAGCATCAATAAAATCTATGACCCGGCAGCGGGGTCGGGTTCTTTGCTGATGCAGGCGAGAAAGCACATCGACGTGCATCGCATTGAAGACGGTTACTTCGGGCAGGAAATTAACCACACCACCTACAACCTTGCGCGTATGAACATGTTCTTGCACAACATCAACTACGACAAGTTCAATATCCAGTTAGGGAATACGCTCACTAATCCACACTTTTTGGATGACAAACCGTTTGATGCCATTGTTTCTAACCCACCCTACTCGGTGAAATGGATAGGTAGTGACGACCCGACACTGATTAACGACGAGCGTTTTGCCCCAGCAGGCGTACTCGCGCCTAAATCAAAAGCTGACTTTGCCTTTGTGTTGCACGCACTCAGTTACCTTTCAAGCAAAGGCCGTGCAGCCATTGTTTGTTTCCCCGGTATTTTTTATCGCAGTGGTGCCGAGCAGAAAATCCGCAAGTACCTCGTGGATAACAACTACGTTGAAACCGTAATTTCGTTAGCGCCAAACTTGTTCTTTGGTACCACCATCGCCGTAAACATTTTGGTACTCTCCAAACATAAACAAGACACCGCTACGCAGTTTATTGACGCGAGTAACTTGTTCAAGAAGGAAACCAATAACAACATCCTGACCGATGAACATATCGAACAGATAATGAAAGTGTTCGAAAGCAAAGAGGATGTTGAGCACTTCGCCAAGTCGGTACCGTTCGAGAAAGTTGCAGAGAACGACTACAACCTCTCCGTCAGCAGCTATGTTGAAGCCAAAGACAATCGAGAAGTTATCGACATTACCGAACTCAACGCCGAGCTGAAAACCACCGTTGCCAAAATTGAGCAATTGCGTGCGGATATTGATGCGATTGTGGCGGAGATTGAGGGAGCGGGAGTTTAAGTATGAATATTTCTGGTTTCATGGCGAATTTGCTTGATGACGTTGAAGTGGAATGGCGTCAGTTATGGGAAGTGACTATTTGGGACAAAAGGTTTAACGCTGTTGAAAGATATAAGCAAACTGACGTTATTAAATACCATTATTTTTTAGCTAAAGAGTTTGAGCCTCTTGTAACTAAAGGAGGGAGCGTCAAGCTTTTAACTACCAATGTCTCAAATCTGTACACTACTGAAGAGAAAGCTGGAGATAAAATTAGCGAAGGTGAAATTATTGCTATCCCCTGGGGAGGGAATGCTGTTGTTCAGTACTACAAAGGGAAATTTTTAACTTCCGATAATCGAATCGCAACATCAAAAGATACTAACTATCTGAGCAATAAATACCTTTATTATTTTTTGTTAAGCAACATCAGCTTATTAGAGTCTTTTTATCGTGGTTCAGGAATTAAGCACCCGAGCATGGCGGCGGTCTTGGATATGAAGATTCCTGTACCACCTATTAATATCCAAGCGGAAATCGTCCGAATTCTGGACGCATTTACCTCCCTCACCGCCGAGCTTACCGCCGAGCTTACCGCCGAGCTTACCGCGCGCAAAAAACAATACAACTACTACCGCGATAAATTGCTCAGCTTTGAAGACGGCGAGGTGGAGTGGAAACCTTTGGCGGATCTGGGTACATTCACATATGGGTATGCGGCAAAAGCCCAAGACGCTGGAGATGCGCGGTTTGTTCGGATTACAGACATAAACACAGATGGTAAGTTGATTCCGAGCGATGTGAAGTATGTTGATATTTCGGTTGAAAATGAAAAGTACCTTCTCAAAAAGAACGATTTATTGATGGCCCGTACAGGAGCTACTTACGGTAAAACAATGATTTACTCGGAAGGTTACCCAGCAATATATGCGGGCTTCTTAATAAAATTGAATCTTAGTGAAGCTATTAATCCCAAATATTACTGGCATTTCGCACAAAGCAGTTTTTTTTGGGAGCAAGCAAACAAATTAGTTTCTGGTGGAGGGCAACCTCAGTTCAACGCTAATGCGTTGAAACAAGTTAAAGTACCTATTCCATACCATGGTGACACATCTAAATCGCTAGATGCGCAATCAAGAGTTGTCGACTTACTGGATAAATTTGACGCGATTACTAGCTCCTTAACCGAGGGCCTCCCGCGCGAAATTGAGTTACGGCAAAAGCAGTACGAGTATTACCGTGATTTGTTGCTAAGTTTCCCCAAGCCAGATGAGCAGGCGGCTTGATATGCGTATCGCGCTCGGAAATATCAATCTCTTGAGTGTTGCTTACCGAGCTACCGAGGCACTTGCTCGCAAAGAAAGTGCACGGCCAACCGTAACTGATAAGGATTTCTTAGCAGTTCAAATCGTTAACCTATTTAATGACATTCAAGGAAAAGGAGTTTCCGATGACCAATAGTATTGAGATTTACCAAGCCGATGACGGCAAGCTAGAACTCAAGGTTGCGCTTGAGAACGAAACGGTTTGGCTCACCCAACTACAAATGGCAGAGCTGTTTGGGCGTGACCAGTCAGTGTTATCTCGACATATTCGCAATGTATTCAAGGACGGAGAATTGTCTGAAAAAAGCAATATGCAAAAAATGCATATTGCTGGCTCCGACAAGCCGGTAGCCTTTTACTCCCTAGATGTGATCATTTCCGTAGGTTATCGGGTTAAGTCCCAGCGCGGCGTACAGTTCCGTCAGTGGGCCAACAGTATCCTCAAACAGCATCTCATTGAAGGTTACACAATTAACCAGCGCCGGTTGCAAGAGCGTGGCGTTGAGTTTGAGCAAGCGATTGCTTTGCTATCTCGCACACTGGCTAACCAACAATTAGTGAGCGATGAGGGCGAAGCTGTGCTTGCGGTCATTAATGACTATGCGCGCAGTTGGAGCCTGTTACAGGGGTATGACGAACAAAGCCTAACCTCACCAACTAACAAGCAAAATAACATGCTGGCGCTGGAGCTAGAAGATGTACTTACCGCGATTGCCGAACTTAAAAAAACGCTTATTGAAAAAGGTGAGGCTACTGAATTATTTGGTCAACTGCGAGGTGATGGCTTAACCTCAGCGTTGGCAACCATCGAACAAGGTTTTGGCGATGAATTGTTTTACCCAAATGTTGCCAGCCGCGCCGCTCACCTGCTTTATTTTGTAATTAAGAATCACCCGCTAGCCGACGGTAACAAGCGTACTGGATCATTTTTATTTTTGTGGTATTTGCGAGTAAACCAGCACTTATTGGCAAAACCTGTTGAACAACTCATTAACGACAATACGCTGGTTGCGCTGGCATTATTAGTTGCTGAAAGCTTACCCGACCAAAAAGAGCTGATGATTCATTTGGTCGAGCACTTTGTATTGCTCAAATCGGATAGTTGAAGCAACTCTTTCCAATTTGGAAAGAGTTCGATAAGCATGAACAATTTTGATGAAAGAAGTTGTTGAAAAAAAAGGACACAAAGGAATGACCACGTATAAACCCATAGCCGAGTCAAAACACTTTATCGTTTTGGATAAATACACCAAGCAATATGAAGTTGCTGAAAGCTACCAAAGCGAGAGTGATTTAGAGCGCGAACTGATTCAAGATTTAGTGAATCAGGGCTATGAGTATGTACCTGGCCTAAATAACCCAATGGCGATGCTTGCCAACGTGCGCGTGCAGTTACAAGCATTGAATAACGTTGTGTTTTCAGACGGCGAGTGGGCGCGCTTTGTTGAAACCTACCTTGATAGGCCCAGCGACAGCATCACCGACAAAACGCGCAAAATTCACGACGATTACATTGACGATTTCGTATTTGATGATGGTCACATTCAAAACATTTACCTGGTCGATAAAAAGAACATCGCACGCAACAAAGTGCAGGTGATCAAGCAGTTTGAACAAACGGGTTCGCATGCGAATCGCTACGACGTGACCATTTTGGTGAACGGCCTGCCACTCGTTCAAATTGAATTAAAAAAACGCGGTGTGGCCATTCGTGAAGCCTTTAACCAAGTGCACCGCTACAGCAAAGAAAGCTTTAACGCCGAAAGCTCGCTGTTTAAATATTTGCAGCTGTTTGTCATTTCAAACGGAACCGACACGCGCTACTTTGCTAACACCGTGAAGCGGAACAAGAACACCTTCGATTTCACCATGAACTGGGCGAAATCTGACAACGGCTTGATTAAAGATCTGAAAGACTTTACCGCCACCTTCTTTCAAAAAGAGACCCTGCTCAAAGTATTACTGCACTATTCGGTGTTTGATGTCAGCGACACCCTGCTGGTGATGCGGCCTTATCAAATTGCTGCCACAGAGCGCATCTTGTGGAAGATTAAGAGCGCCTATCAAGCCAAGCAATGGAGCACACCCGATGCTGGCGGCTATATCTGGCACACCACAGGCTCGGGGAAAACATTAACCAGCTTTAAAGCAGCACGCTTGGCGACCGAGCTCGATTTTATCGACAAAGTATTCTTCGTGGTGGACCGTAAAGATCTCGATTACCAAACCATGAAGGAATATCAGCGCTTCTCACCCGATAGCGTGAACGGCTCGGATAGCACCGCGGGGCTTAAGCGTAATTTGAGTTTGGATGACAACAAAATTATTGTGACCACCATTCAAAAGCTGAATAACCTGATGAAAACCGAGCGTGATTTGCCGGTTTATCGTCAGCAGGTGGTGTTTATTTTTGACGAATGTCACCGCAGCCAATTTGGTGAAGCGCAGAAGAACTTACAAAAGAAGTTTAAGCGCTATTATCAGTTTGGTTTTACTGGCACGCCGATATTTCCACAGAATGCATTAGGCGCTGAGACGACCGCTAGCGTGTTTGGCCGGGAACTGCATTCGTACGTGATCACTGATGCCATTCGCGACGAAAAAGTGCTTAAGTTCAAAGTGGACTACAACGACGTACGACCCCAGTTCCGTCAAATTGAAACCGAGCAGGACGAAAAGAAGCTCAGCGCCGCAGAGAACAAGCAAGCGTTACTGCACCCGGAACGTATTCGGGAAATTACCCAATATATACTGAAGCATTTCCGCCAAAAAACGCATCGCATGGGTGCTGGTGGCCGAGGCTTTAACGCGATGTTCGCTGTCAGTAGCGTTGATGCAGCAAAAGCCTACTACGAGGCGTTTAAACAACTGCAAAAAGATGTTGAGCGGCCACTGCGCGTCGCGACCATTTTCTCGTTTGCCGCGAATGAAGAGCAAGATTCCATCGGTGAGATACCGGATGAAAGCTTTGAAGTCTCCGCCATGAATAGCAGCGGTAAGGAGTTTTTAAGCGCAGCGATTGCCGATTACAACGCCATGTTTCAATCCAACTATGGCGTCGATAGTAACGGCTTTCAAAACTACTACCGCGATCTTGCCAAGCGTGTGAAAAGCCAAGAAATTGATTTGCTAATTGTGGTGGGTATGTTCCTTACCGGGTTTGATGCACCGACATTAAACACGCTGTTTGTGGATAAGAACCTGCGTTATCACGGCCTTATTCAAGCCTATTCGCGCACCAACCGTATTTACGATGCCACCAAGACGTTCGGCAATATCGTGACCTTCCGTGATTTGGAAAAAGCGACCATTGATGCCATCACTTTATTTGGTGATAAGAATACCAAGAATGTAGTGCTCGAAAAAAGCTATAAAGAGTACATGGAAGGTTTCACAGACCTCGTCACTGGGCAAGCGCGACGTGGTTTTATAGAAGTGGTATCCGAACTTGAGCAGCGTTTCCCGAATCCCGATGAAATTGAGCTCGAAAAAGACAAGAAAGACTTCGCCAAGTTATTTGGTGAGTATTTGCGTGTTGAAAACATCCTGCAAAACTACGATGAATTTGCCAGCTTAAAAGCGTTGCAGACCATTGATACGAGCGATGCAGAAGCTGTTGAAGCGTTCAAAATTGGGCATCACTTAAGCGACGACGATATTGCGACGTTACAAACGATTCGCATACCGCCTGAGCGTAAGGTGCAGGATTATCGCTCGACCTATAACGATATTCGCGATTGGATACGCCGTGAAAAGGCAGCTGAGAACCAAGCACAATCAACGATTGACTGGGACGATGTTGAATTTGAAGTTGATCTTTTGAAGTCACAAGAGATTAATCTTGATTACATTCTTGAACTCATCTTCGAGCAAAACAAGAAGAACAAAAGCAAAGGTGACTTGATTGAAGAAGTGCGCCGTCTGATTCGAGCCAGCCTTGGCAACCGCGCTAAAGAAAGCTTGATTGTCGATTTTATCAACCAAACCGACCTCGATGAGATGCCTGATAAAGCGGGCATTATCGATGAGTTCTTTAAATTCGCTCAAGCCGAGCAAGCACGTGAAGCAGAAGAATTGATTCGCTCAGAAAACCTGAACGAAGATGCAGCAAGACGCTATATTAGTGCTTCGTTGCGCCGAGAGTACGCTAGCGAAAACGGCACCGAACTGAATTCAACACTGCCGAAACTAAGCCCGTTAAACCCAGAATACCGAACTAAAAAGCAGACCGTTTTCCAGAAGATTTCCGCGTTTGTGGAGAAGTTTAAGGGCGTTGGTGGGAGTGTTTGATATTCACTTTTATGGTCTCAGAAGTCCATGTCTAAAAATGAGTACCGTTTCTGGAAAGCTACTGATAAAGGAAAGGAATATGTTTAATGACAACATAGCACTTATTAAATCAAGTGGTGACCGTGAGGATGGTATCAATGCCTCCGTACAAGGTTCAATTATCTATACCAAACGAACAGATATAAAATTTGAGCCACATGATCACATTCTCCGCAGGCTCCCGAACGGGAGCGAAGAACAGTACGAAATACTCGATCCTGTTTTTCATACAAGCCCGGGCGGCAGCAGTAGCCACTACGAAATAAAATGTCGTAAACTCGGAGTTGCAAGCGAGAATAAAGTAACCTCGGTCAACACTTTCAATGTCTCTGGGAATAACGCACGAATTAATAGTCACTCCACTGACAACTCAATAAACTCGATTAATATTAATTCCGAAGCGTTTGAACAGCTCGAAAGATTGAGAGATGAGGTCACGAGCAAGACCTCTGGGAATCAGCAAGTCGAAGCTTTAGAGAAGATTGAGTTTATTGAGAGTCAACTTCAATCTGGGCAGCCGAGTAAGATCCTTATCCAGACTGTCATCGCTTCTTTGCCCCAGCTTGGGAATATCGCGTCAATCGGTTCATTCCTGATTGCAGCATTAGGTTCATAGCGTAAATATTTATGCCTAATTTTTTATACACAGGGTTCTATGACCTTCTTGTTGACTCCGTATATCAATACAAGCTTTCGACTGAGCAAGAAAACCCATACCTGAATAATCGACACGCACGCGCATCGATTTCAGCATCAATGCTACTCATCGAATGTGCAGCCAACTGCTTCTTGAGATCGCTAGAGCTACCTTCCAAGTTAATCGACGAACTTGATAAACTGCAGCCTCTGGCAAAAGTTGACATTTTTCTGAAGTGGTCAAATGTCGAGATGTTGGATCGTGGAAGAGTAGAAGTACAGAAGGTAGCTGAAATCATTCGCGCCCGAAATGACTTTGTTCACACAAAAGAGGCCCAAATACCAACTGACTTCCAAGACTTCGAGCAGGCTGAAGAGCTCTGGAAACTACCTATGACTTTGATCTCAAAACAATGGATTGCCCTAGGCTTGCCAAAAAATTCAATGTTTTGGTCACCTGATGGTGCTTTTTCCGTTCTTGAGGCAGTTACAAACTTTCTCCGCTATGTTTGCTGCGAGCTCCTGAAACTAGAACCTGATGACGCATCTATAATCTTAGCGTCCCACATTGAGGTTAATAATGTAAGAATCCAAGCGCTTTACGAAGAGTTTAAAA
>ERZ869909.2576-NODE-2576-length-11713-cov-3.085339_pt1 | contig 11713 bp, 8 predicted proteins | sample MGYA00520892_ERZ869909 | MGnify/ENA primary metagenome ERZ869909 (study PRJEB32215, sample SAMEA104723947) | bioreactor metagenome | biome: bioreactor; feature: anaerobic bioreactor; material: water | place: China | collected 2015-03-12 ... | reverse complement strand
CCGGTAGAGACGGTCTGGTAGGCCAGCGACCGCGGCAGCGCGCCTCCATGCCCTCGCTCGCCCACCCGCTTCTGCGCCTGGCGCTCGCCCCCGTCTGCCTCGCGCAGGGCCTGGTGGTCCGGCGCCGCGCCGCCCGCCTGGCCGAGGCCGCGGGTCCGCGTGCCGGCAGTACCGGGCAGGGGCCGCTTCTGCGCTTGCTGATCGTCGGCGATTCCTCGGCGGCGGGGGTGGGGGTCGCGCATCAGGACGCCGCTCTGGCTGGGCAGCTATGCGCCACGCTGGGAACGGGCTTCACAGTTCAGTGGCATCTCCACGCGCGACTCGGCGCGACCACCGGCTCGACTCTCGAGACGCTGCGCCAGATGGATGCCACCGCCCCTTTCGATGCCGCGGTGGTTGCGCTGGGGGTGAACGACGTCGCCCGCCAAGTCCCGCTGAAGCGCTGGCTGGCGCAGCAGCAGGAGCTGGCCGATGTCCTGCGCGTGCGCTTCGGAGTGCGACGCGGCTACCTGTCGGGCGTGCCGCCGATGGGGCATTTCCCCCTGTTGCCGCAGCCCTTGCGCGCCGTCCTCGGTGCCCGCGCAACGCAATTCGATGCGGCGCTCGCCGATTTCGCCCGCAGCCAGCCGCATCTGCGCCACCTGCCGTTCGATACCGGCGCGCTTGACCCGTCGCAGATGGCCCAGGACGGCTTTCATCCCGGCGCGGAAATCTATCGCCACTGGGCCGGTCACATCGCCACGGCGATCCGCGCTGATTTCGCACCCGCCGACCCGCATCCGCGCCCGGTGATCGGCACCGGGGCTTGACCCTGCCGGTCGCGCAAGCCATCAGCGCCCGAACCCGTGCCGGAGGTCGCATGCCGAACCCAGCCAAGAAGATGCCGCAGGTCTACACCTTGCTGGTCGAGGTCGGCCGCAAGGCCGGCGACGGCCTGCCCGACGGAGCGACCGGCGCGGGGCTGCTGGTCTACGCCGCCGGCCGCGATGAACCCGAGGCCGTGCGCGAGACGGTCGCGCTGCTCAAGCAGGCCGATCTCGCGCCGCTGGATGTCACGGGTTACGGGACGCTCGATGAACGGCTGGCCGCCGGGGACGAGATCGACCCGAAGGAACGCGCGCTGATGCAGCGCGCGCTCGACGAGGATGCAGTGATCGTGGCGCAGATCACGCCTTTCACTGGCGATTGAGCGCAGCGCGATCAGCTCTTGCTGATCTTCACGCGCTTGCCGCTCTTTTCGGTCGGGGCCTGCCGCGGGATCGTGATGGTCAGGACCCCGTCCTTCAGATCGGCCGCCACCTTGGTTTCGTCGGCATCGGCCGGCACCCGGAAACTGCGCTGGAAGCTGCCATACTGACGTTCGCTGAAATACCAGGTGTCGCCCTTTTCCTCGCGCTCGGTCTTCTTCTCGCCCTTCACGGCGACCACGCCGTTCTCGACGATCAGGTGGATATCTTCCTCGGCCACGCCGGGAACCTCCATCGTGATCCGATACGCGTCATTGCCCGAGGATGCCTCGGTCGCCGGGGCGACCCAGTCGGCAAGCTTGCCGCCGAACTGGCGGAAGGGCTCGTAAAGCGACGGCCAGAAGGTGCCCAGCGGGGTTTTCTCGACCATGATCTCCTCCATTCGCGAGACGTTTCGAACGGGATGGATATTGGCACACCTGCGGAGGGGCGCATTGATCGGCATCAATTTCCGCCGAGATGCCGGTTGCGGCGGCACAAGGGGCGCACAAATCTGAGCGCCGGCGCAAGTGCTTGCGAACGCTAATGGAATCGACGCCGTTAACCCAATGAAACTTTCGACCGAAGTCCGCGCTACCCGCGGGAAATGCACAAGTCGCAGCCGATCATGCCGGCGTGGCAGCCCGGCGGGGCCGGTAAAGATCCGGTAAATATTTCAGACGATTGCACGCGAGAACAATGCCTTGGCCGTTGGTCCAATCGTGGAGCGCCGCCCCGCGGCAGGGATCAGTCGCGCAGAAGCTCGTTTATCGAGGTCTTGGCGCGCGTCTTCGCATCCACCCGCTTCACGATCACCGCGCAGTAAAGATGCACGCCGCCCGTGGACGGCATCGATCCCGCGACGACGACCGAGCCCGCCGGCACTTCGCCATACATGACGTTACCCGTCTCGCGGTCGACGATCTTGGTGGACTGGCCGATGAAGACGCCCATGCCAAGGACCGATCCCTCGCGCACGATCACGCCCTCGACAACCTCCGAGCGCGCGCCGATGAAGCACTGGTCCTCGATGATGGTTGGCCCTGCCTGCATCGGCTCCAGCACGCCGCCGATTCCCACGCCGCCCGACAGGTGCACGTTCTTGCCGATCTGCGCGCAGGAGCCGACCGTGGCCCAGGTGTCCACCATCGTCCCCTCATCGACATAGGCCCCGAGGTTGACGAAGCTTGGCATCAGCACCACGCCCTTCCCGATATGCGCCGAGCGCCGGACGACACAGTTGGGCACCGCGCGGAAGCCCGCAGCCTTCCACTGGTCCGGCCCCCAGCCGCGGAACTTCGAATCAACCTTGTCCCACCAGGTGCCGCCCTGCGGCCCGCCGGCTTGCGGCTCCATCTCGTGCAGGCGGAAGCCCAGCAGAACCGCCTTCTTGGCCCATTGGTTCACATGCCAGTCGCTCCCGCGCTTTTCGGCCACGCGCAACTCGCCACGGTCCAGCGCATCGAGGGTCGCCTCGATCGCATCGCGGGTCGCGCCCTTGGTCTGCGGGGTGATCGTGTCGCGCGCCTCCCAGGCGGACTCGACGGCGGCTTCAAGGGCGTCGTTCGACATCGTGCGGCTCCTGCGGCTCTGGTCATGCGGTCCGGCAGGCTATAGCGTTGCGGCCCCGAGCGCGCAATCAGGCAGGCAGCAGACATGAACGAAAAGGGCCGTTTCCGCCCATTCCCCGACGCCGAAGACGACGTCCGCGCCTGGCGGCGGGTTCCGGATACGCCGCAGACGCTGAACCCGGCCTACCGGCTGGCCTTCGACGATGCCGATTTCCTGATGCGCGACGAGTTGCGCCCGGTCCGACTGCAACTGGAATTGCTGAAGCCCGAGATGCTGATGGCCGAGCGGCAGATCGCCTCGACCGTGGTGATGTTCGGCGGCGCCCGCATCCCGTCGCCGGGGCAGGAGGGGATGGTGCCGGGCCTGACCGCGCTTTCGCCCTATTACGTCCAGGCGCAGGAATTCGCGCGCCTGATCACGCTGCGAAGCATCCAGACCGATTGCCGCGAGCATGTCATCTGCACCGGCGGCGGGCCGGGCGTGATGGAAGCCGGCAATCGCGGCGCGGCCGAGGCGGGGGGCATCTCGATCGGGCTGAACATCGTGCTGCCGCACGAGCAGGCGCCGAACGCCTGGGTGACGCCGGACCTGAGCCTCAACTTCCACTATTTCGCCATCCGCAAGATGCATTTCCTGATGCGGGCCGAGGCGATCACGGTCTTTCCCGGCGGTTTCGGCACGCTCGACGAAATGTTCGAGACGCTGACGCTGATCCAGACCGGACGCATGGCGCCGATCCCGTTCCTGCTTTTCGGCCGAGAGTTCTGGGAAGGGATCATCAACTGGTCGGCACTGGCCGAAGCCGGCACGATCAGCCCGCAGGACCTGAAGCTTTTTCGCTATGTCGATACCGCCGAGGAAGCGATGGACGCCATCGACAGCTGGCCGTCCGACACGCCCGCGTCGCGGTCCTAGACCGCGGCCCGGCGCTTGCGATCGACGTCCTGCAGCAGCGCGCCAAGCCCGGTGCGCAGACGGTCCAGTTGCAAAGGTTTGGTGAGGCAGTCGTCGAAACCGGCCCGCAAATAGCTTTCGACCTGATGGGCCATTGCATTCGCGGTAAAGGCCACGATCGGCACCCGGCCGCGGCCACGCGCTCGTTCGCGCGCGCGGATCTCGTTCAGAACGCTGATCCCGTCGATGTCGGGCATCGAGATATCGAGGATGATGGCGTCGAAGGATTCGCGCTCGAACGCATCCAGCGCCTGCAGTCCGCCATCGACCATCACCGGCGAGATGCCGAGCTGACCCATCATCGCGCTCAGGATCATCCGGTTGGTGCGGTTGTCGTCGGCGGCGAGCACCCGCAACCCGGTCAGGTCGAACGCCGGCCGATTGGCCTCTGTCTCGGCTGGGAGGGTGGCCGCGGCGATCTGCGAGACGGGCAGCGGCAGGGCGATGATGAAGGTCGTGCCCGTCCCGCGCACCGAGGTGAAGTCGATCGTGCCGTCCATCATGTCGACGAGCCGCTTGACGATGGACATGCCCAGGCCAGTGCCGCCGTACTTGCGCGCGATCGAGCCGTCGGCCTGGCCGAAATCCTCGAACACATGGGTTTGTTCCTCTGCGGTCATGCCGATGCCGGTATCGACGACGCGCAGCCTGATCTGCGCGGGTTCGGTGCAGTCGATCTCGACATGGACCGAGCCGTCCTCGGTGAACTTGATCGCATTGCTGATGACATTGTGGAGGATCTGCAGAAGCCGATGCGGGTCACCCAGCCTGTGGACATGGCGCATCCCCTTCACGGTCACCCCGAAGGACAGATGCTTCTCCGAGGCGCGCAGGGTGTGCACCGCCTCCAGCCGGTTCGCCAGTTCCAGCACGTCGAAGGGCACCGCCTCGATCGACAACTGGTCGGCCTCGATCTTCGACATGTCGAGCAGGTCGTTGATGATGCTCAGAAGCAGCGAGCCCGAATCGTGCATGAGCTTGATCATGCGCTTCTGCTCAGTATCCTGCACCAGCCGTGCCAGAACCTCCGCAATGCCGAGAACACCGTTAAGTGGGGTGCGCATCTCGTGGCTCATCTTCGCCAGGAAGTTCGACTTGGCGATATTGGCGCGCCGCGCGTCTTCAAGCGCTGCCTCGCGCGCGCGCTCGGCGCGGACCTGGTCGGTCACGTCGATGACCGCATAGACGACCCGTGCGTGCTGGCGTTCGCTCGAGGGCACCGGTGCAGCATGGACCGAGCAGTAGCGCAAGCCGTCGGGGCAGTTTAGCGCGAAACGCTGGTCCACCACCGGCTCGCCGGTTGCCATGACGCGCTCGAACGGCGTCTCGCCGGCCTGAAGCGTCTTTCCGTCCAGATGCGAGTAGGCCCAGTTTTCCGGCAGATGATCGGCACCTACCATGTCGGCGACTGAAACGCCCACGACGGATTCGGCCGCGTCGTTGGCGAACATGATGCGCCCGGTTCCGTCCATCACCATGATGCCCATGGCCGAGGTCGAGAGGATGCTGGCCAGGAAAGCCCGCTCCTCGGCCAACTCGGCCTGCGCGGAGCGGGCGGCGCGGTCACTTTCGCGCCGTTGCAGCACAGAGCAGATCACATCGGCGACCGATTGCAGAAGGTAAAGCTCGCCGGGCAGGAACTCGTGCGTGTGCTGGACCCCGTCGAAACCCACCATGCCGTAAAGCGAGTTCCCCGCACGCATCGGCACCAGCACGATCGACCGGATGCCCTGCATCTCCAGCAACTGGCGTGAAGGGTCGGCTGCGTCCAGGGCGCTGGTGTCGGGAACCTGGAAGGGCCGCCCCTCGTAGAGCGGGTCCAGCATGCTGCCATAGAGCGACAGCGGCAGGCCCTGCAGATTGTCGATCATCGGATCGGTGCCGGGCCCACACCATTCATGCGTGTTGTTGCCGATTTCGCCATCGCGCACGAAAACGTAGGAGCGGTCGCGTTTGCAATAAGAGCCGATACGGGCGATGGCCTGGTTGATGGCGCTGTCGATCTCGTCGATCGGGGCGCGCAGCAGGTCGTTCAGAATCTCGACGACCAGCGCCTGGATCCGGGTGAGGCGCGTTTCATTGGTGATCGTCTCGCTCTGCACGCTGGTCATCATCGACACTGTTGCATCCCGGCTTTTGCCGGCTGGCCGGCGTTCATCCCGTCTTCAGGACCGATCGCCCCGTTATCGTACGACAGTGTTAGCAAAGTCTTAACCGTTGGGCGGGCGGTCGGCGCAGGTTCTCAATTCCCACCATGCGCGAGCGACCTTGTCAACGATACAATCATCGCGCGAACATCCGACCAGGTCGGCGCCGGCTGCTTGTCTGGGCTGGCCGGTCGCGTTAGCACTTCCGCCAACCCCCCGAACCACCGGAGCATCCATGACCCATTCACCGCTCGATCCTGTCGATCTGACCGCCCGCCTGATCCGCTGCCCTTCGGTTACGCCCGAGGAAGGCGGGGCGCTGCAGTTGCTGGAAAAGGAACTGACTGCTGCGGGGTTTTCCTGCACGCGCGTGGACCGGGCCGGCGTTCCCAACCTCTTTGCCCGCTGGGGCGAGAAGGGTGCGAACCGGGCGCTGGGGTTCAACGGGCATACCGACGTGGTGCCGGTGGGGGATCCGGCCGACTGGACGCGCGACCCATTCGGCGGTGAAATCGACGCGGGTCGCATCTGGGGGAGGGGGGCGTGCGACATGAAATCCGGCGTCGCCGCCTTCGTTGCCGCGGTGGTCGATTTCGTGCTCGAGACGCCGCCACAGGGCGCGGTCATCCTGACCATCACCGGCGACGAGGAAGGCACCTCGACCGATGGGACCGTCGCGCTTCTGGACTGGATGGAGGAGACCGGCGAGCGCATGACCCATTGCATCGTGGGGGAACCCACCTGCCCCGAGTTCATGGGCCAGATGATCAAGAACGGCCGCCGCGGGGCGATGAGCGCGACGATCACCGCGCGCGGGGTGCAGGGTCACTCGGCCTATCCGCACCGGGCGAAGAACCCGCTGCATGGGCTGGTCAAGCTTCTGGACAACCTCGCCACGCACGAGCTGGATCGCGGCAGCCCCGGTTTCGATCCGACGACCCTGGCGCTGACCACTATCGACACCGGCAACCCGGCATCGAACGTGATCCCGGCCAGCGCGAAGTCGGTGCTGAACATCCGCTTCAACGACCGCCACAGCGGTGCGAGTCTGACCGACTGGCTCAAGGCCGAGGCCGAGGCAATGGGTCAGGCAACCGGGATCGACTTTTCCGTCGAGGCGCGGATTTCAGGCGAGCCGTTCGTCACCGAGCCGGGCGATTTCACCGATCTGGTTGCCGGCGCCGTCGAGGCCGAATGCGGCGTGAAGCCTGAGCTTTCGACCTCGGGCGGGACGTCGGACGCGCGCTTTGTCCGCCGACATTGCGAGGTGGTCGAATTCGGTCTTGTCGGCAAGTCCATGCATCAGGTCGATGAATATGCCGAGGTCGCGCATATCCATCAGCTCAAGGCGGTCTACCGGCGCCTGCTGTCGGACTATTTCGCCTGACCGCGCAGGAAGCAGAAAGCCGATGACGCCGCACGCCAGAAGTGGTAGCGGCAGGAAATGAGCCGAGTACCGACCAAGGAAGAACTGCAGGACTGGTTGGCGGAGAACCCCGACGCAACTGGCCTGCGCGACATCACCCGCGCCTTTGGGCTGAAGGGCGGAGCGCGTGTCGAACTCAAGCGCCTGCTCGCCGAGCTGGAGGACGAGGGGCTGGTCGAACGGCGCCGGCGTCGTCGCGGTGCCGACCGGCTGCCGCCGGTGGGTGTGCTGCGCATCCTTGAGCCCGACGCCTCGGGCGATCTGTTCGCTGAGCCGCAGAACTGGGAAGGACGCGGAAAACCTCCGCGAATTCTTGTCAGCACGCGCGCGACGGACCCGGCGCTGGGGGCTGGCGACCGGGTGCTGGCCAAGCTGCTGCCCGTTCGTGGCGAGGATCACGACTACCAGGCGCGGCTGATGCGCAAACTCGAGGCGGGGCCGCGACGGATCCTGGGGATCTATCGCACCGGATCCGAAGGCGGGCGCATCCAGCCCATCGAACGCGGCGCCGATCTGGAATGGCGCGTCGCCGCCTCGGACGCGTTGGAGGCAAAGGACGGTGAACTGGTCGAAGCCGAGCAGACCGGCGCGGCGCGCCTGGGTCTGCCGCGGGCGCGGGTTCTGGCGGTGCTGGGCGATCCTTCGGCGCCCAAGGCGGTCTCGCTGATTGCAATTCATCAACACGGCATCCCCGACGCATTCCCCGACGCTGTTCTGGCCGAGGTCGAGACCATGGAAGCCGCGGATCTGGGCAAGCGCGAGGATCTGCGCGAGCTGCCGCTGATCACTATCGACCCCTCGGATGCGCGGGACCATGACGACGCGGTCTTCGCCGCAGCCGATGACGACCCCGGCAACCCGGGCGGCTTCGTCGTCTGGGTGGCCATCGCCGATGTCGCCTACTATGTCCGGCCCGGTTCGGAACTGGACCGCGAGGCGCGAAAGCGTGGCAATTCAACCTATTTCCCCGACCGCGTCGTGCCGATGCTGCCCGAGCGGCTGTCGGCGGACCTGTGCAGCCTGCACGAGGGCGCGGAGCGGGCGGTGATCGCCGTGCGCTTGGTGCTGAACGCGCATGGCCAGAAGATCGCGCATCGGTTCACGCGGGGGATGATGCGGTCGCGCGCGGCGATCAGCTACGCGCAGGCGCAGGCGGCGTTCGAAGAGCGCTACGATGATGTCACCGAGCCGTTGGCGGGAATGCTCGCGGACCTTTACGCGGCATGGAAAACAACGGTTCCCGCGCGTGAAAAGCGCCAGCCGCTGGATCTGGACCTGCCCGAGCGGCGGATTATCCTGTCGGACGAGGGCAAGGTCGTCTCGGTCGCGTTCCGGGATCGGTTCGATGCGCATCGGCTGATCGAGGAATTCATGATCCAGGCCAATGTCGCCGCCGCCGAGGAGCTGATTGAGCGGCGTTCGGCATTGCTGTTCCGGGTTCACGAGGAGCCGAATCCCGAAAAGATCGAGGCATTGAGGGAGATTGCGGTAAGCGCGGGTTTCACCCTCGCCAAGGGGCAGGTGTTGCATACACGGCATCTGAACGCGCTTCTGGCGCAGGCCGAAGGCAGCCCGTTCGACGAGTTGATCAACATGTCTACCCTGAGGGCCATGACGCAGGCCTATTACAGCCCCGAAAACTATGGTCATTTCGGGTTGTCACTACGGAATTACGCGCATTTCACCTCGCCCATCCGGCGGTATTCAGACCTGATCGTGCATCGCGCGCTGGTGAGCGCGCATCGCTGGCCGCCGAAGACCCGAAAGGACGGCCTGAGCGAGTGGGATATCGAGCATCTTACGGAAACCGCTCAGATAATTTCCGAGGCCGAGCGCCGCTCGATGGCGGCGGAGCGGGAGACGACGGATCGCTATCTGGCCTCGTTCCTGGCCGATCGGGTGGGGGCGACTTTTGCCGGGCGGATCGCCGGGGTGGCGCGGTTCGGGTTGTTCGTGAAGCTTGATGAGACCGGAGCGGACGGGTTGGTGCCGATCCGCACCCTAGGCGACGAATACTTCCGCCATGACGTGGAGGCGCAGACGCTGACCGGCGAAAAATCAGGCCAGGTCATAGGATTGGGCCAGCGAGTCACGGTCAAGCTGGCGTCGGCCGAGCCGGTCACCGGCGGGCTTCTGCTCGAGTTGCTGGAGGTCGAGGATGCGCCCGTGGCGCGACCGAAGCGCAGCGGAAAGGGGCGCTACATGCCGCGCAAACCGGGCGCGGTACGGGCCGGCAAGGCAAAGGCGCAGCGCAAGGAACGGCGCCGGCGCTAGGGGGCGAATTTCGGCCCGCCGCCCCATATCGGTATCACGTCGGTATTACATCATGACGCTGCGCGCGCTGGCGCACGGGTTCATCAATTCCGCGCACCCGTGCAGCGGTCGAAACAGGGGCAAATCGGTTACCGCGGCAGAGACTCTTCTCGCCGCGCCCGGCCCGACGCAAGGAAGGTTGTGCACACGGCTGGCGTGGCCTTTCGCGCCGCTTTCCAGCGCCGGCCGCGCGCGTTATAGAGTGCGCGCAGAATTCCAACGAAAGGGTCTGGACATGGACGATATCGTCATCCTCAGCGGCGCGCGTACCGCCATCGGCACATTCGGCGGCAGCCTGGCGGGCACGCCCCTGTCCGAGGTCGCAACGCATGTGACCAAGGCCGCGCTGGAGCGCGCGGGCGTGGAGGGCGGGCAGATCGGCACCGTCGTCTTCGGTCATGTCGGCAATACCGAGCCGCGCGATGCCTATCTGTCGCGCGTCGCCGCGATGCAGGCCGGCATCCCCGACAGTGCACCGGCGATGAACGTGAACCGGCTGTGCGGCTCGGGCGCGCAGGCGGTGGTCTCGGCGATGCAGTCGTTGGCGCTGGGGGATGCCGATTTCGCCCTTGCCGGCGGGGCCGAGGCGATGAGCCGCATGCCCTATATCATCCCCGCCGCGCGTTTCGGGCAGAAGATGGGCGACACCGCGGTGCTGGACATGATGGTCGGCGCACTGACCTGTCCCTTCGGCACCGGGCATATGGGTGTAACCGCCGAGAATGTCGCCGCCGAGCACCAGATCACCCGCGAGGAGCAGGACGCCTTTGCGCTGGAAAGCCAGAACCGCGCCGCCAAGGCCATCGCCGAAGGCCGGTTCAAGGACCAGATCGTCCCCTTCATGCTGAAGACCCGCAAGGGCGAGGTCGCGTTTGACACCGACGAGCACCCCAAGCAGACCTCGGCCGAGGCGTTGGCCGGGCTGCGGCCTGCCTTCCAGAAGGGCGGATCGGTCACCGCCGGCAACGCCAGCGGCATCAATGACGGCGCCGCCGCGCTGGTGCTGGCCCGCGCCGAGGCCGCCGAGAAGGCCGGGCTGAAGCCGCGCGCGCGGCTTCTGGGCTATGCCGTCGCCGGGGTGCGCCCCGAGGTGATGGGCATCGGTCCGGTTCCGGCGGTCAAGGCGCTTTGCGAGCGCACGGGCCTGTCGGCCAGCGATTTCGACGTGATCGAATCGAACGAGGCCTTTGCCGCGCAGGCGCTGGCGGTGAACAAGGGGCTGGGGCTGGACGCGGCCAAGGTCAACCCGAATGGCGGCGCCATCGCGCTGGGCCATCCGGTCGGCGCCACCGGCGCGATCCTGACCGTCAAGGCGGTGCACGAGCTGGAGCGCACGGGCGGCCGCTACGGGCTGGTCACCATGTGCATCGGCGGCGGGCAGGGCATCGCGCTGGCCATCGAACGGCTCTGACCGGCGGCAAGTTGCATAGCATTTGAGCGGTTTTTCCGTCTGACCGGCGGTCCCTGACGGGGCCGCCGGTTCGCCTTCTGGGCAAAGAGATCATGTCTACTCCTTTGAAAATGATACGGAATCCCTGCGCGCGGTGAGGTGGCTAACCTGCGGGTCACGGGGCGGCGGGGACGCGGGGCGGCCCAGGGGGAGCGACAAACGCGGTTAAGGGGGTTTTCACTCTCGAGCGGAATCGTGGCCTAGCGTCGCGTGGCCTTGGCTGCGTTTCGACGCGCCCCGGGGTTCCGAAAGATGCGCTGCCGATGACGCTTCTGGACAAGCTGACCAGCGAACGCCGCGCCCGGCTGGCTGCCGAGCGCCTGCTTGAGCGTCGCCAGCGGGAGCTTGCCGAGCTGAAGGACGAGTTGGACGTCGCCCGCCGGTTGCTGACCGCGCAGTCGCTGGAGCTGCGCAACGTCGCCGCCGCCGCCAGCCGCACCGCCGCGCTGGAGGGCGAGCAGCAGCGCGTCCGCAGCGATCTGGAAGTGGCCAACCAGATCGCGCTGATGGCCGAGCGGCGGCTGTGGGATTCGATCAACACGATCCGCGACGGTTTTGCCGTCTTCAACGCCCGGCACGAGTTGGTGGTCGCCAACCAGTCTTTCCTGCGGGTCTTCTCGGGCGC
>ERZ869909.2575-NODE-2575-length-11717-cov-6.895189_pt1 | contig 11717 bp, 8 predicted proteins | sample MGYA00520892_ERZ869909 | MGnify/ENA primary metagenome ERZ869909 (study PRJEB32215, sample SAMEA104723947) | bioreactor metagenome | biome: bioreactor; feature: anaerobic bioreactor; material: water | place: China | collected 2015-03-12 ... | reverse complement strand
ACGATGTAGGGCCAGATCAGGTCGCGCGGGCGCATAAGGTTGAACACGTTGGCCATGCGCGAGCCGTCGAGGAAGCCCCGCTCGCCCATCATCTTTTCGAGTGCGGCGAGCTGGTTGTCGTTGGTGAAGAGGAGCAGGTCGCCCGCCTTCGTGAAGTCGAGCTGGGTGGTGAGGAACGTCACGGCGCGGAACGGCTCCTCGCCGCGGGCAGCGCAGTAAGCGAGGGTTGCGCCGAGCAATGTGCCGCCCACGCAGTAGCCGGTGACGTTGCACTTTTCGACGCCGGTCTCGCGCTTTACGGCATCCGCCGCCGTCAGAATACCTTCGAGCATGTAGTCCTCGAAGGTCTTGTGGGCGAGGCGATGATCCGGGTTCACCCACGAGACGACGAAGACCGTGAAGCCCTGGTCGACGGCGAACTTCAGGAAGCTCTTCGCGGGCGTGAGATCGAGGATGTAATATTTGTTGATCCACGGCGGCACGACGAGCAGCGGCACCTCGCGCACTTCGTCGGTGGTGGGCGAGTATTGGATGAGCTGGAAGATTTCGTTCTGGAAGACGACCTTGCCCGGCGTCGTCGCCAGGTTCTTGCCGACCTCGAAGGCTTCCGTGTCCGTCTGGCTGATCTTCAGCAGATCGCCTGAGCGTTCCATGTCGCGCGCCAAGTGCTCCATGCCCTGGACGAGGTTCTGCGCGTTGGTGGCGAACGTTTCGCGGACGACCTCGGGGTTCGTCAGCGGGAAATTGGAGGGCGAGAGCGCGCTCGACAACATGCGGAGGTAGAACTCCGCTTTCTGGCGCGATGCCTCGTCGAGCCCTTCGGTTTGCTCGAGCACGTCCTCAGCCCATTGAGTCGTGAGGAGATATGCCTGCTTCCAGAAGTCGAAATAGGGGTTCGTGGACCACTCGGGATCCTTGAACCGGTTGTCCGACGGCGGGGGCTCGACGATGGGCTCTACGGTTTCGCCGAGCACGCGGCGGATCGATGCGTTCCACAGGTCGATGTAGGAGCGTACGAGCGCGCCCTGGGCCTCGACCAGTTTTGCCGGGTCGGCCATCCAGAGGCGCGCGATCTCGGAGAGCGTCTTTGTCGCCTCGTTCGCTTCGCTGGCCGCAGAAAATGGGGTGATTTTTGCGTCGGGCCGTTCCAGGAGCTCGCCCATCGCGCGGCCACCTTCTTCGAAGACGCGCAGGATGTTCTTTGCGAACTCCTCCGGGTTCTCGATCCTGTAGGGGGTGGCGGACGTGGAGAACGGCTTGGTCATGGCTTGGAGGATAGGCTCTTCGTGTGACAACGCCTAGTAGGAGAAAAGCATAGGCGCAGGGACTTAAGGCACCGATGTGGACAAGGGGCTGCGTCGCCTGCGGGTGATGCGCATCTCTGCCTCCCTCTGGACGTTGGCGGCCCCCTTAGCGTAAACGTAAGGGCTCATTTGGTGCCGGATCGTTACTTGATCCCGTGCTCCCGCCGTAGATGACGGGGTGTCACCGGACAATATGTCCATGCCGGACCGCACAACCGCCCAGAGTCGCCCGTGATCGAGAGCCGCCTGTGATCGAGGAATTCCACCGCATCAAGCGTCTGCCGCCTTATGTGTTCGCCGAGGTGAACCGCCTCAAGGCCGCAGCGCGAGCGCGCGGCGCGGATATTATCGATCTCGGGATGGGCAATCCGGATCTGCCGACGCCCCAGCACATCGTCGACAAGCTGGTGGAGACGGTTTCGAAGCCGCGCACGCATCGCTATTCCGCGTCGAAGGGCATTCCGGGATTGCGGCGCGCGCAGGCGGCTTATTACGAGCGCCGGTTCGGTGTGAAGCTCGATCCCGAGACGCAGGTGGTGGCAACGCTCGGCTCGAAAGAGGGCTTCGCCAACATGGCGCAGGCGATCACGGCGCCGGGCGACGTGATCATTGTGCCGAACCCGACCTATCCGATCCACGAGTTCGGGTTCCTGATCTCGGGCGCTTCGATGCGCCATGTGCAGGCCGGTAACGGCGACGACTTCCTGCGTGCTGTCGAGCACGCGTGCCGCCATTCGATTCCGAAGCCGCTCGCAGTGGTGTTGTCGTATCCGTCCAACCCGACGGCGATGACGGCATCCCTCGACTTCTACAAGGAAGCGGTTGCGCTCGCGAAGAAGCTCGATCTCATCATCCTGTCGGACCTCGCTTATTCAGAGATCTATTTCGACGACAACCCGCCGCACTCTGTTCTGGAAGTTCCAGGCGCCGTGGACATCACGGTCGAGTTCAGCTCGCTCTCCAAGACCTACAACATGCCCGGCTGGCGCATGGGGTTCGCGGTCGGCAACGAGCGGCTGATCGGGGCGCTTGCGCGCGTGAAATCCTATCTCGACTATGGCGCTTTCACACCGATCCAGGTGGCGTCGGCTGCCGCCCTCAACGGGTCGCAGGACTGCGTCGCCGAGATCCGCCGTGTTTACCAGAGCCGGCGCGATTGCCTGGTCGAAAGCTTTGGGCGGGCGGGCTTCCCGATCCCGCCGCCGCCGGCTACGATGTTTGCCTGGTGTCCGATCCCCGAGCCGTTCCGCGCGCTCGGCTCGGTCGAATTCGCCAAGCTTTTGATCGAGAAAGCCGATGTGGCCGTGTCTCCAGGGCTCGGTTTCGGCGAATATGGCGAGGGGTACGTGCGGATCGCGCTGGTCGAGAACGAGCACCGCATCCGGCAGGCGGCCCGGTCGATCAAAAAGTTCCTCGCCCAGTCCCCGGAAACCATGCATAACGTCATCCCCATCCCGCAGAAAGCCAGCCGTTAATAAGCTAGCCAAGCCATACAATTCGCCATGTCAGAGCCTCTGACCCTCGGCGTTGCCGGTCTCGGCACCGTCGGCATGGGTCTCATTCAACTGCTTGAAGCCCACGCCGAGCGCCTGGAAAAGACGCTCGGGCGGTCGATCCGCGTGACCGGCGTGTCCGCCCGCTCGCGCGGGAAGGCCCGCGATGCGCTGATTGGCGACGCCACTTGGTTCGACGATCCCGTGGCGTTGGCCAAAGACCCCTCCAACATTGTGTTCGTCGAGTTGATCGGCGGCGAGGATGGTCCGGCGAAGGCGGCGGTCGAGGCCGCGCTCAAGGCCGGCAAGCACGTCGTGACAGCCAACAAGGCGCTGCTCGCGCGTCATGGGGCGGCGCTCGCGCGGCTTGCCGAGGAGCACGGCGTTGCGCTCAACTTCGAGGCGGCTGTCGCGGGCGCGATCCCGGTCATCAAGACGTTGCGTGAAACGCTGGTCGCAAATGGCGTGCGGCGCGTCTATGGAATTTTGAACGGCACCTGCAACTTTATCCTGTCCGAAATGACGGACGAGAAGCGGGATTTTGCCGAGGCGCTGCGCGAGGCGCAGGAGAAGGGCTACGCGGAGGCTGACCCGTCGTTCGACATCGGCGGCTTCGATGCTGCGCACAAGCTCGCCTTGCTGACCTGCCTCGCTTTCGGGACATCGGTTGCTTGCGACGAAATCCACGTCGAAGGGATCGAGACGATTACGCGGGCCGACATCGAGGCGGCGGCGGAGCTTGGCTATTGCATCAAGCTGCTGGGCGTTGCGGTGCAGAGCGCGGAGGGGATCGAAGCGCGGGTAACGCCGGTGCTGGTGAACGAAGAATCGCCGCTGGCCGAAGTTTCGGGCGTGACGAACTGCGTCGGTATCGACGCCGATTTCGTGGGCAATCTTCTGCTGGTGGGGCCGGGTGCGGGTGGCAAGCCGACAGCATCTGCCGTTGCGAGCGACATTGTCGACATCGCGCGCGGGATTGTGATGCCGCCCTTCATTCGCCCGACGGACCGGCTGGCGCCGGTCGCGCCGATGAACCTAACGTCGCATCAGGGCAACTATTATATCCGCTTGTCCGTTTACGATCGGCCGGGCGCGATGGCGGCCATTACGCGGCGCATGAGCGATGAAAACGTCTCGCTCGAGAGCATCGTTCAGCGCCGTCCTGGCGCGGTGCACCCGGGCCAGCCGGACGAGCCGCCGCCCGGTGCGGCCGAGGCGGCCGTCACCGTCATCATTCTGACCCACGATACGACGGAGGCGGCCATCCGCGCTGCGCTCCAGGCCATCGAAAAGGATGGTAAGGTGGCTGAGCCGCCGCAGATGATCCGTATCGAAGAGCTTTAAAGAGGCAGGCAAGGACGCCATGGCAAAGGATAACGGCAACGGCGGGCTCGATCGTGTGCTCGTGCTTGAGGTTGCGCGTGTCACCGAAGTTGCGGCCATCGCCGCCGCGCGCCTTAGGGGCCGGGGTAACGAAAAGGCTGCCGACAAGGCCGCGGTGGATGCCATGCGCCATGAGCTCGGCAAGGTGTCGTTTCGCGGCACGGTCGTGATCGGCGAGGGCGAGATGGACGAAGCGCCGATGCTTTACATCGGCGAGACGGTCGGCAACGGCACGGGGCCGGAAGTCGACATCGCCGTCGATCCGCTCGAAGGCACCACGATCTGCGCCAAGGCGATGCCGAACGCGCTTGCGGTGCTTGCGATCTCCGAGCGCGGCGGGCTCTTGCATGCGCCGGATATGTACATGAACAAGATCGCCATCGGGCCGGGCTATCCCGACGGTATCGTCGATCTCGATGCGCCGGTCGAAGAGAACCTCGCCGCGCTTGCCAAGGCAAAGGGCGTGTCGGTCTCCGACATCACCGCTTGTATCCTCGACCGTTCCCGGCATGCGGATCTGATCAGGGCGGTGCGGGATGCGGGCGCAGGTGTGCAGCTCATTCCGGACGGTGACATTGCCGGCGTGATCTGGACCACCGATTCCGCCGAGACCGGTGTCGATATCTATCTGGGATCGGGCGGTGCGCCGGAAGGCGTGCTGGCTGCTGCTGCGCTCCGCTGCATCGGCGGGCAGATCCAGGGACGGCTCGTGCCCTCGAACGATGAGGAGCGTCTCAGGGCCGAGAAGATGGGCATCACCGACATCAACCGGAAGTTCACGCTGGAGGACATGGCGTCTCCGGACGTGATTTTCGCGGCAACGGGCGTCACGGGCGGCTCGCTGCTCGATGGCGTGCGTTTTAGCAACGGCACCGCCGAGACGGAAACGATCGTCATGCGCTCGAAGAGCGGCACGGTGCGGCGCATCAAGAGCCGGTTCCGCAACGCGCACCACGCCATTGAGGGCTGAGGCCTTAGGGCCGTCCGTTGTTCCGCGATAGTCTGCCGGTCGAAGCGTTTAACGCGCTTCGAGCTTGAAGCCGGGTGCGTCGATGACGACGGCCGACTGCTGGCTCTCGTAGTAGAGGTAGCCCAGGATGGCTACGGCGGCGACCAGCACCAGAATCAGCACGTTCTTCGAGTTGTTCATAGGGCACCCTTATTGAGCGTTGCTTCCGCACGTCTGCCATAAGGCCCGAGTCCCGACAAGCGGGGCCGCGGTTGTTGATAAAGGGGCCGGAGGGCTGAGGCGGGCTCGTCCGCGGCGCAAACTCCTGAGACCCTTGCCGTTGGAGCGAATCAGGCGGGGCACCTCTCATGACGGCACTTCGAAAGGCGCGGGCGACACCTGTTGCCGAGAGCGACGAAGCTGCGTTTCTCGGCGTGACTCAATCCGCGCGTGGCAACAGGTGGCGGGAGACGCTCGAGCCTCAGCGGGCCAACGAGGCGCTGGCCATCAGCCAGCAGCACGGGCTGCCGGAGCTGCTCGGCCGGGTTCTGGCGGCGCGGGGCGTGCGGCTGGACGAAGTGCCTGTGTTTCTCGATCCGACGATCCGCGCACTGATGCCGGATCCGTCCTCGCTTACCGATATGGACAAGGCAGCGCGCCGCCTCGCCGATGCCGTCGAGCGGCGAGAGCCGGTTGCGATCTTCGGTGACTACGACGTGGATGGGGCCGCGTCTTCCGCGCTCGTTGCGCGCTTCCTCGCCCATCATGACGTGCCGGCACGGATCTACATTCCCGACCGGCTGACGGAGGGCTATGGGCCGAACGCGGCCGCTATAGACCAGCTCATTGGCGAGGGTGCCAAGCTCATCGTAACGGTGGACTGCGGGACGACGAGCGTGGATGTGCTCGACGGTGCGACGGCGCGCGGCGTCGACGTGCTCGTGGTCGATCACCATCAGGCGGACGAGCGGCTGCCTGCGGTGCACGCTCTCGTTAATCCCAATCGGTTGGACGACATTTCGGGGCAGGGGCATCTCTGCGCGGCAGGCGTCGTGTTTCTGGTGCTCGTTGCGACGGCGCGGGAGCTCAGGCAGCGCGGGTTTTATGGCGCGAAGATGGGCGAGCCGCCGCTGATGAGCGAGCTCGATCTCGTGGCGCTCGCAACCGTGGCGGACGTGGTGCCGCTCAAGGGGCTCAATCGCGCCTATGTCACGAAGGGGCTGCAGGTGATGCGTGCGCGCGACAACGTCGGCTTGCGCGCGCTGCAGGATGCGGCTGGTCTCGGAGAAGCGCCTTCGGCCTATCATCTCGGCTTCATTCTCGGGCCTCGCATCAACGCGGGCGGGCGGATCGGAGATGCGGGTCTCGGTGCGCGTCTCTTGTCCACGGAAGATGCGGGCGAGGCTGCGCGCATTGCGGCGCTTCTCGATCGTCTCAACAAGGAGCGCAAGGAGATCGAGCAGTCCGCGCTCGAAGAGGCGACGTCGATGGCGGATCGGATGCTCGACGAGACGCCGGATCTCGGCATTCTGATCGTCGGTTCGCCCGAGTGGCATCGCGGTGTCGTGGGGCTCATCGCAAGCCGTTTGACGGAGCGTTTCAAGCGGCCGTCGTGTGTGATCTCGTGGGACGAGGCGGCACGTGGTGGGGGAATGAACGGGACAGGCTCGCTCAGGTCGGTTGCCGGGATCGACATCGGTGGCGCGGTGCGCCGCGCGGTCGCGGCTGGGCTGCTTCTGAAGGGTGGCGGGCACGCGATGGCGGCGGGGCTGACGGTCGAGAAGGAGAAGCTCGCGGTGCTTCAGGACTTTTTCGCAAGCGAGCTTTCCGGAGCCGCGGTGCAGCTCGCTGCGCGTGCATCACTGTCGGTGGACGGGGCGCTCGTGCCGTCCGCTGTGAACGAGGCGCTCATCGATCTCCTGGAGCGGGCGGGACCTTACGGGCAGGGCAATCCGCAGCCGCGCTTCGTGTTTCCGGCGCATCGGGTGAAATTCGCGAAGCCCGTCGGGACAGCTCACATTCGCTGCGTGCTTGAGGCAGGTGATGGCTCGCGGCTCGATGCCGTGGCCTTTCGGGCGGCGGGACAGCCTCTCGGGGAGCTTCTGATGGCCTCTGCGGGAGGGCTTCCGGTGCATGTGGCCGGGCAGCTTCGGCGCGACACGTGGGGTGGCCGCAACCGGATCGAGCTTCAGATCGAAGACGCGGCCGATCCCCGGGCGCAGGAAGGATAAATTCGGCCGGGGAAGAGGGCCCCCGCGCGCTCTTGGCGCGCTTGCGTCTTCCGTCAAACCTCCCTATACCACGCCCTGCTGCGGCGTGGCGGAGACGCCCCGCGGCCCGGTCCCTTCGTCTATCGGTTAGGACGTCAGATTTTCAATCTGAAAAGACGGGTTCGACTCCCGTAGGGACCGCCATGCTCAACGTAAGCTGTTGAGGTAAAAGTCTTCTCGCAAAATCAGTGGCTTGCATCCGCCCAAGTGGTATCAACGGGTGGTATCAATCATGCGAGCAATCATGGGTGTGGTGAAGAACCGCTACGGCATTTACGTGGCGCGGAAGAAAGTGCCCAAAGGGCATGAAGTGGTGGTAGCGCGTGTGCTTGGGGACGGCCGTGAGCGCGTGTCGTGGCTGCAGCGGTCTCTCGGCACGACTGACCTGCGAACGGCGAACATCGCGGCCAAGCCGATCCTGATGGAGTTCGATGCCATTTTGGCCAAAGCGGCAGCGCTTTTGAGCCCAATCCCTCGACGAGATGACCTCAGCGAGCGAGAGATCGCCGCCATGGCCGATTACTACTACGCATCTGTGCTGAGTGAGGACGATGAGGTCCGCAGCGATAGCACCGGCTCGGAACAAGTCTATCGCGATGTGGCCAAGCAACTCGCGGACCTCGGCATCCAAGCTACGACGATGTTTAAGCCCGAGCCGCTGCCTCCTTTCGGGATGACCGAGCGCGGACTTTCGAAAATCCAGGACATCGTGGAAGTCGTACTACCTGAGGCGAGGACTGCCTTGGCGCGTGGGGACATCAGTTTCGTCGAAGACGAGCTGGAGGAACTCATGGAGGTCTTCCGGTGCGCCCTCGATCCAAAGTCTAGAGCCTATAGAGCGCTGGGAACGGCTGTGCTCAAGCGCCAAGTTCAGCACTTGGAGGCTATCAGTAAACGCAATGCTGGCGAGGTCGTCGACACGCCGAAAGTCATAGAGCCGTCGAGAAGCTTCGAAGCGGCAAGTCTCACGTCCGGGAAATACACGCTGAGTGCGGCTTACGAAGGATGGAAAAAGGCGACGAGCCCTACGCAGAGCACCGACCGTGAATTTCATTATGCAGTTCGGCGCTTCATCGAGCTTCATGGTGATCTTCAAATTGAGGACATTAGACGCAGTCACGTCCGCGCGTACCGTGAAGCACTGCAGATGATACCGGTTAGGCGGTCAGGGCCGCTCAAGGTCGCCGATCTACCGACCCTCGTTGAGTGGTCGGAGAAGCATCCAGATGCGCCTCGGCTCCAACCAACGTCCATCAACAAGATGCTAGGTGGTGTGCAAGCCATCACTGTGTGGGCGCACGACAATGGCTTTACGTCGGACGACCGGCCATGGGCAGACCCATTTGCGCGAATGCGCCTGGAAGAACCCGAACCGGATCGCGAGCCTTGGAAGATCGACGAACTCAAGCTCTTGTTCGGCTCGCCGGTGTACACCGAGGGTTACCGACCTGGGGCAGGATGTGGCGAGGCCGCGTACTGGCTGCCTCTACTCGCACTCTTTACGGGGGCTCGACAGGGAGAGCTTGCGCCACTCACTGTCGATGACTTTCAAAAGGATGAGCGAACCGGCATCCCGTACATCGAGATCAAAGAGGACCGAGAGCGCGGCGCACGGCTGAAGACCAAGAAGTCATCTCGGCGCATCGTGCCAGTTCACCCTCAGTTGGTTCGCCTTGGCTTGTCTGAGATCGTCGCGGAGCGGCGCAAAGATGGTCCGAGAGCTCCGCTGTTCCCCCTCTTGGAAAAGGGAACCAGAGACGGGTTTGCTGACAATTGGTCGAAGTGGTTTGGGCGCTACCTGAGGAAGATCGGTATCCCTGACACCGGTCCTGTGTTCCATTCCTTCCGGCACAACTTCAAGGATGCTCTGCGCTCGAAGGGCGAGAGCGAAGACATAAACGACACCCTGACCGGGCACTCGGGTGGGGGCGTTGGTCGGAGTTACGGTGCCAAAGACAAGGCGTCGCGCTTCGGAATGGAACGCCTTGCGGATGCCGTTTCAAAGGTTGAGTACCCTGGTCTTTCCCTAGCTCACCTTGAGGATGGTAAAGGGGAACAATAGCGCTGGAGTTAGAGGACAGGACCCATAAGAAGGGTTGGCTTACGGGTCCTGTTAGTGGAGGGAAGCTCCCCCGAGAGTTAGATGAGTGAGTAACCTAGGTGCTCACCATGACGACGATCCCCTCCATCGTCTCCAATTGATGGATAGCCCTTCATCAACCGGATGGAAGCGAACTAGGTCTTCACAGCAACCGGAAAGTCGATGCCGGTATGCCTCAGGGCGCATTCAGCCATAGTGCTGGCCGCAAGTCCCCTCGCCGATGCCGGTATGATCAGGCCATCATGAAGGCACAGCGCTGGGACACCCTCTGCGGCAAGTGCCGAGAGGACATCCATCATGATCTCGCTTTCCCTGAACATGAGCTTGTATCCGAGGCGACGCCCCCAAGCTCTTTCGAGGATCGGGTGGACCCGCAGTATGGCGGCCTTAGTTTTGGCGACCGTTGCTCCCGCAGGAAGGCGGCTATCATACGTAGCCGCTTCGCTATCTTTGTCGAGCTTGGCTGTCTCATCGTCCCCAACGCCGATGCCCACTTCGATTGGCCACGCTCGCCTATGTCCGCCGTCGAAGAGAAAGCAGCTCATAGCGAACTTGATCCCGCTTCGATAGTTTTCAAATCCGGGTATCGCGTAGAGGTCGCCGGGTGGCGGGAGTTCTCCCAGCTCAGCGTAAGCAAGTCGCGTGAACATGGAGCTGTAGTCGAGGACTGCAACTGGCTCGCCATTGATCCTGATGTTTTTTCTTCGCTCCGACTTTAAGTTCTGCCAGAAGCCGCCGAACAGTCTGCCACTCTGGTCGAAGCGAGCCTCCTTCTGGTTGGAGAAGAGTACAAAGCGCCTCCTAAGGGTTCTGTCGAACGGGTCGATACGTGGTTCTTGGCCGTCGTCTAGGAAGTCAATGTCCGCTGTCCGCAGGAAGGCGTTGATCCTCTTCAGGTCGTCTCTATAGCTGCGCGATGTCGCTGTGTCGGTGTAGTCGATCCGCTCCCGCTGCACCCTCGTGCGACCCGTGTCTCGCTTGTGACGGCTAAGGATTATGACCTCTTCCTCCTCACGTCGGTCGAAGTCAGACAAGCTGACGCCCATCTCTACAACCTTTCGGGCGAACCAAGCTGACGGTGCGATGGACGACACCTCGCCTCGTATGACGCCAGGACGCTGAAGGTCGAGGAAGTCGATGTCTTCAAGCAAGTAGAGTGTTGGAGAAAAGGTCTTTCCCATGACAGTGCTATCGTATCGGCTGCGACCACGGTTCCCGTGGCCCAATGGAACCGCGATGCGTCCTTTTGGTGGGGGCAGCAAAACGGCACGGGCTAGGTTGCAGACTATGGTCTCAACGCGCTGGTGGTAGCTTTGCTGATCTAGAGCCCGACGGGCCCGCTTGCGTTTGCCAGTGTATTCTTCGTGGTGATCTAGGAAACGTATTGTGTTTTCGGCCAGCACCTTTAGGGGACCTGGCTTTGCGATCAGCCATTGATCGAACCATTGGTAGCGCTGGGGCTCTCGCGGTTGTTTCCGACGGCGTGATGTGCCCGTCGTGTAGTCGGGAGTGATAGCTTGGATGTTGTTCATTCGTGTCTTTAGGAAAGATTGGAGAGCGCGTCGTGAAGTTCGCGGCGTTCTGTAATCTGCTTCTCGTTGTCTGCTTGCTCCAGCCGAGCCAAGTGCAAGCCGCCTATGCCGAGCGTCTCCGCCAACCAGCGTCCGAGCGCAATGCTGGCTCGAGGTGAAAGCTCCCGATAGCAGCGTTTCACTTTTCCGGTCGCGTGGACGTACCGCTCTCCGTAGTTCAGGTCCGTAAGCCCTCTCACGCGACGTCCAAGCTGGATCCAGAAGGCTCGATCCGAGCGGAAATTACGCGGGCTTAGTTCTCGCATCATCACCATTGCCATCGTCATTTCGACGATAGCGCGGGCCTCCACGTTCTTGCCGAGCTTGATGATCTCTTGAGCAGCAAGTCTTTCGATGCGCGAGCCAGGGCGTCCGCGTTCGTATTCGGCGACGATGTGTTCAGCGTGGTCTACTAGTGCTCGCCAGCGTGTTTCTAAGGTGGTCCACGCGGGGCTGTGCGGGTTCTTGGCGATCCTCTTCTTGACGAGTGCTAGGTAGGGCCTCACGTGCGACTTGGAGATAGCCTTCTGATCCGCTTCGCCGTGGCGGCGTGTCAATCGGCACGCAAGTTTGACCCCTCATCGGCGTGCAATGCTGACCCCTCTGCAGCATGAACTTCTTCGCCTCCAAGCTCGGAGCTGCGGAG
>ERZ869909.2574-NODE-2574-length-11718-cov-35.501417_pt1 | contig 11718 bp, 10 predicted proteins | sample MGYA00520892_ERZ869909 | MGnify/ENA primary metagenome ERZ869909 (study PRJEB32215, sample SAMEA104723947) | bioreactor metagenome | biome: bioreactor; feature: anaerobic bioreactor; material: water | place: China | collected 2015-03-12 ... | reverse complement strand
TGGGAGGACGACATCTGGCGGGCCGATCCCGTCGATGTGCCGGCCGTGCATGCGAAGGCACGCCGCAAGTTCTCGGATCTCCTTGCTGAAATCACGAACGGCAGGCCCGGCGCTGCGGGCCCGTCGCGCATCCTGCTGTTCCACGGACAGTCCGGCGCCGGCAAGACGCACCTTCTGCGCGCGCTCCGCACGGCGGCGCACCGCGAGGGGCGGGCCTATTTCGGCTATGCGCAGATGACGCCCGACGTCTCGAACTACGCCGACTACTACCTGCGCCGCCTCGTGCACTCGCTCGAAAAGGCCTACGATCCGGATGGCCCGGCGGATGGCGAGAGCGGTCTCTCGCGCTTGACGGCGCGCCTCGTGGGCGACTCGGAAGTGCTGTCGAAGGCCCATCTCGCGGAGCTGCGCGACGGGTCGCTGTCCGACGAGCAATTGGCGTCCCTCGTGCTGCGCCTCGCCGACGAGGTCGTCGCCAGCCCGAAGTTCCGCGAGCTCGAGCTCGACATCAACATCGTCCGCGCGATGCTCTATCTGGAGCGCCACGACCCGCGCATCGATCAGCGCGTGCGCCAGTATCTGTTCGGCCGCCAGCTGACGGCGCTCGCCCATCAGGCCGTCGCCGCCCTCGATCCGAATACGGGCGAGGATCGCGCCTTCGAGATCATCGCCGCCCTCGGCACCCTGATGTGGACGGTGGAGCGCGCGTCTCTCGTCTTCTCCATCGATCAGGTGGAGGATCTCCGCTTCTTCGACGATGCGGAGGAACGCTTCCAGCGCGCCGCGCGCGACCTGATCCAGATCGCGAACCGGCTGCCGAACGCCATCATCATCATCTCCTGCCTCGAGGATTTCTACGGACAGGTGCGCGGTGTGCTCGCGCAATCGTATATCGACCGCATCGAGAAGGCCGGCCCCGTGCCGCTGCTCGAATCTCGCACGCAGGACGAAGCGCGCCTGATCATCGCCAAGCGCCTGGAGCACATCGCCGAGGAAACGGGCGGGCTCGCGTTCCCCGATCCCGCGCAATATTTCGGCCCCGATTTCTTCGAGGAATTCGGCGGCCTCTCGACGCGCCGCCTGCTGGAGCATGCGCAGAGCCGTCTCCGCGAAAAGACGGCGCCTGCCGAATCCGACGACGACGACACGCCCGATCAGGGCTCGTGGACATCGACGCTCGCGTCCGTTCTGGGTGGCATCTTCGGCGGCCCCGAAAGCGCGGATGCGTCGGGCCCGCTTACCCCGTCCGTCGATTATCGCGACGCCTGGCAGCGCTTCCAGAACGCGTCCGAAGCCGAGATCCCGTCCGACGAGAACGAGCTGCTCGACGTGTTCACGTCCGCGCTCTCGCTCGCCCGCGAGGAATGGGGCAGCGCCATCAAGCTCAGTGTCGGCCGCCTCGAGGTGTCCGACGAGGTTCCCGCATTCGACGTGCGCGTGAACCACAAGTCGGGCCACATGAGCGAGCTGCGCGTGTTTCTCTGCAACCGCCCCACGCAGGGTGGCGGCCTGAAGCGCCAGCTCGACAAGGTGCTGCCGATGACGGCGGGCAAGATCTGCGTGATGCTGCGCGCGAGCGACTATCCGTCGAACAAGAAGAACCAGACGGCGCAGGCGTTCCGCAAGTTCCGCGAGGGTGGCGGCCGCCTGTTCACGATCCCGATCCCGGAATGGGAGCGCATGATGATGGTGCGCGAGTTCCACGCGCACTATCGCAACGATCCCGGGTTCCAGGCCTGGTTCGAGGACGCCAAGCTTCTCTCGAACATCATTTCGATCATCAGCGTGCTGCGCCTCGACCTGCTGGGCCGCGCGCTGCCGCGCGCCGCATCGCGCGTGGAGCCCGAAGCCGTGGCCGCGTCCGAGCCCGCTCCCGCCGCGGCAGTCTTGCCGATGGATATCGCTCCGCCGGCAGGCGAGCCCGAACCGATCGTGCAGGATCAGCGCACGAGCGACCACGCCTCCTTGCCGCCGCCGTGGTCGCTCGGCGCGAGCGCGACGGACCAGCGTCCCGCCAACGACGACGAACTGCCGCTCTCCGTCATCCTCGACGAAAGCGGCACCAGCGGATCGAGCATCGTCGCGGGCCGCGAGGTCGGCGTCCTGAATAAGCCGATCAGCCTCAACAAAAACGTCTTGAAGCGCCACAGCGCGGTGCTCGGCGGCTCGGGCTCCGGTAAGACGACGCTCGCACTTTGCATCATCGAGCAGCTTCTGCTGCAGGGCATCCCGGCGATCCTCATCGACCGCAAGGGCGATCTCTGCAGCTACGCCAATCCCGATGTCTGGCGCGCGAACGAGGACGAGTACACCGAGCGGCGCGGCGAGCGCGAACGCCTCGCGGACGCCATTGATGTGGCGGTCTATACGCCCGGGCGCTCGTCGGGCCGCCCGATCTCGATCACGCTGCTTCCGAACGGCATCAACGAATTGCCCGAGCATGAGCAGCAACTGCTCGCCAATCTCTCCGCCGCCGCGCTCGGCGACATGCTGCATCTGAAAAACTCGGCGACGCATCAGAAGCAGTCGGGCACGCTGTCGGTGGCGCTGCGCATCCTCGGCTCGCGCCATAGCCGCGAGGTGACGCTCGGCGACCTCATCGACCTCCTGGAGGACGAGGATCCGGAGCTGACCGATCTCACGCAGCGCATGGACCCCTCGGGCCGCATTCGGCGCGACCTCGTGGCCCAGCTCGACAGCCTGCGCCACCGCAACTCGGCGCTGTTCGAAGGCGGCGGCGAGAGCCTGCAGATGGAGCGCCTCCTCGGCCTCGGCTCCCATGCCCGCGACGGCCGCACGCGCCTTTCGATCATCTACACGGGCTTCCTTGGCGACAACGAGAACATCCTGTTCTGGGTCTCGCAGTTCCTCTCCGAAGCGTTGCGCTTCTGTCAGCGCAACCCGAACGACGAACTGCAAGCTGTCGTCATGTTCGACGAGGCCGACCTCTACATCCCGGCCAACGCCAAGCCGGCGACGGCCGAGCCGCTGCAGAGCCTTTTGAAGCGCGCGCGCTCGGCCGGCCTCGGCATCATGCTCGCCACCCAGTCGCCGGGCGACCTCGACTACAAGAGCCGCGATCAGATCACGAGCTGGTTCATCGGCCGCGTGCGTGAAGACACCGCGCTCCGGAAGCTCAAGGCGGCGTTCCAGTCCGAGAGCGGGCTCGATCCGGCCGCCGTGCTCCCCGGCCAGACGGTGGGCGAGTTCCATCTCGTGCAGGAGGCGCACGTCCGCTCGATGAAGGCGACCCGGTCGCTGATCGAGGCCGAGCAGGTGCCCTTCGACCGCATCGAGCAGCTCGCGAATGAGACCAAGGGACAGGACGAGCGGCAGCTCAGGCTGTTCGACGGTCTGCGGTCGCTCGCGCGCCGCCTGTAGCGGCGAACTCCCGGGCAGGCGCGGTGGCACATTATCCCCAAGAATCGAGCGGCACTCGACGAAAGTCCTGTGGCTTGTCCGCAACAAATGCGCGCAGCTCCGCTGCGCCAGAGCCCGGAAGAGCGAGATATCCACAGGCCGGACGAAGCTCGAATTCGTCCGCCCGGGGATCGAATTCTTTGAAAAAAATAGGAAAAAATCTCTGTTCAGCAAATTTTGATGCGCCGCAAAAATGCACCCTCGCATTCGCGAGACGGCAATGTGGCGAAATTGGGAATAGCAGCTGAGGGAATATATTTTTTATTGTAATATCCTCATGTTTCGCGGGTGAGGGGTCTCCGCGAAGCAAACGGAGGATCTGCGAAGGTGGGCGGCTTCGCGGGCGTTGCGTATCAGTGCGGGGTTTGTCGTGTTATGCTTGGTAAATCGTTTGTGATGCTCGTGGCGGCCACGTTGCTTGGCCCGGCCGTCGGCGTTGGCCTTTTCGTCCTGCTCAATACGATGTGACGAGGGCGGCCGCTTCTGCGGACATAGCCTGTCTATTCGTGTTTCCGCGCGGCGCGTCCGCGGGGACATGGCGTGCCACGCGCCTCCGACCGTGCGCCAGGGCCGGTGCCGTGGGCTCCTCCCGCTGCGATAATTCCTAGACCATGATCGCTTCAGGCCCTATCAGCCTGAAGCGTGAATCATCGGTCTCACCAAAGAGATAGAGCGTGATCCCGATTCAATCGAAAATGATCACGCTCTAAACCTCGAAGACCACCGCGCCGCCGGTCAGCCCGGCGCCTGCCGCGCAGAAGAGCAGCCGTTCGCCCGGCTGGAATGCGCGCGCCTCCGACGCGATGGAGAGCGTGAGCGGGATCGTCGCCGCCGAGCTGTTCGCATAAAGCGCGACCGTCGAGAGCATTTTGTCGTCCGCGATGCCGAGCTGCCGCTGCACCGCGCCGATGATGCGCGCGTTGGCCTGATGCGGAACGAGATAATCGATGTTCTCAATCGAAAGGCTGGCCCGGGCGAGGGCCTTCTGCGCTGCATCCGTCATCATGCGCACCGCGCGCGTGAACACTGCGCGGCCGTCCCGCACGTGCATGAGCAGGGCATCCGCCGGCAGCCCGTCCGCGAACGGTCGCCGGCTCCCGCCCGCAGGCACCTGGATCAGGTCGTAGGCGGATCCGTCGGACGCGAGATGCACGCCGCAAACGCCTGCCGTCGCGCGCGCCGTCGGAGCGAGCAGCGCCGCGCCCGCGCCGTCGCCGAACAGCACCGCGCTCACCGGATCGTCGAGGTTGAGACGGCGCGAGAGAATGTTTGCGGCGATGACGAGCGCCGGCTGCCCCGTCTGCCGCACGAAGCCATCCGCAAACGTCAGCGCATAGAGAAAGCCGCCGCACGCCCCCGCCATGTCGATGGCACCCGCGCCCGCCACACCAAGCCGGTGCGCGACGAGCGGCGCGGTGGGTGGCAACACATGATCCGGCGTGGAGGTCGCGAGCACGACGAGCCCGATCGTCGTGCGATCGAACTCGGCCCCCGCGCGTCGAAGCGCCATTTCGCCGGCGTTGACCGCGAGATCCGACACGGCCTCGTCCGCGTGCGCGAAGCGGCGCTCGCGAATTCCGGTGCGCCGCTCGGTCCAGCCTGCTTCGAGGCCGAGCCGCGCCTCGATTTCCGCGTTTGTCACGCGCCGCTCGGGCGCATAGTGTCCGAGCGCAATCAGAGCCGATCCAATATCCCGCGTAGTCAGGTCCCCAGTGTTCATGCCCCCTCTATAGAGGGAGGTCCCCACCGCACAAGGTCCAAATCATCTCATGACGAAGCCCATCCTCCTTGTGGCCGCGGCCGCGCTGGTCGATTCCGACAACCGCGTGCTTCTGTCCAAACGCCCAGAGGGCAAGCAGCTGGCCGGTCTGTGGGAATTCCCCGGCGGCAAGGTCGATGCGGGCGAAACGCCGGAGGAGGCGCTGATCCGCGAGCTCGACGAGGAGCTGGGCATCGAGGTCTGCGATACCTGTCTCGCGCCGTTTACCTTCGCAAGCCATCCCTACCGCGAATTCCATCTTCTGATGCCGCTCTTCCTGTGCCGGAACTGGGAGGGCGACGTCATCCCCCGCGAAGGCCAGGAAATCGCCTGGGTGCGCGCCAAGCGCCTCGCGGATTATCCCATGCCGCCCGCCGACGCGCCGCTCGTCCCCTGGCTGCGCGATCTCTTGGGATAGCGGGCGATGCGGATCGAGCTCGACTGCGGTCGCTGGCGTCCCGCGACGGACGCGGACCTCGTAGCCATCGTGGCGATTGCCGGCAAGATCCACCTCGCTTACCCGGAGAACACCGCGACCATCGCCGAGCGGTTGCGTCTCTATCCTGCCGGCTGCGCGCTCTTCGAGCGGGAGGGGACGCCGCTGGCCTACACGCTGACGCATCCCTGGCATTACGCCGATCCGCCGGCGCTGAATGCCACGCTCGGCGCGTTGCCGGACAGCCCGACCACGTATTACATCCACGACGTGGCCCTGCTGCCCGAGGCGCGCGGGACCGGCGCAGCGGCGGCCATCGTGCAGGCGATCGTCGATCACGCAGAGACGACCGGCAGCCGCAACCTGTCCCTCGTTGCGGTCAACAACTCGGTGCCATTCTGGACACGCTTCGGCTTCAAGGTGACGGACGAGCCGGGCCTCCGCGCGAAGCTTCTCACATACGATGCGGACGCGCGCTTCATGGTGCGCAGCTTGCCCGCCGAACGGCAGGATCGGCCGCGCTAGAGCGTGATCATTTTCGATTGAATCGGGATCACGCTCTCTATCTCTTTGGTGAGACCGATGAGTCACGCTTCAGGCTGATAGGGCCTGAAGCGATCATGGTCTAAAGCTTCCGCTCGCGCACGCCGAGCGCATCCGCGAGCCGGGTCTTGGCGGAGCCGGGCTTCAGCGGCTGCTGCTGGCTCTCGTGCGGCGCCCAGGCGGTGAGCGTCAGGATCTCGAACGTCGCAGGCACGCGCCCGCTTTCAAGCCCGAACCGCTCGACGTAGATCTCTGCCGCCCGCAGCAGCAGACCGCGCGTGACGGGCGTCCGCCGCCGCTCCACGAGCATGTTGGACGCACCCATCCCCTTGACGTCGCGCATGAGCGCGAGCGGCGTTTCGTAGGTGACGGTCACGATGTCGGAATCCGCGACCGGAAGCGCGAAACCCGCACGCTGGAGCAGGCCGCCGAGATCGCGAACGTCGGCAAACGGCGCGACGCGGGGCGAGGCGCCGCCCAGCATCTCGGCCTCGGCCGCGAGCCACGCTTCACGCAGCTCGGTCAGCGTGCGGCCTCCGAGCAGAGCGGCGAGCAGAAGGCCGTCCGGCTTGAGCGCGCGGCGGATCTGCACGAGCGTTCCGGGCAGGTCGTCCACGAGTTGCAGCGCGAGCCCCGACACGACGAGATCGAGCGAGGCCTCCGCGAACGGCAGCATGTCGAGCGGCGCGACCACGCGGTGCCCCGGCGCTCCGCTGAGCAGGTCGGCCGAAGGATCGGCCGAGATCAGCGTCTCGACGGAGGGCATCCGGCCGATCTCCCGCCCGAGCACGCCATGATGAGCGCCGAGGTCGAGCGCGACGGGGAAGCGGCGCTGCACGATCGCGAGACGTTCGGCGAGATCCTCCGCCACCCGCTTGAGCAGGAAGTCGTGCGCGCTGGCGGAAGCGGCCGCACGTTCGCGGCGCGTTGCCAGAAGCGCGGTGTCGAAAAGGGGAGGGGCGGCAGACATGGGAAGCGGGAAGTCCTTCGGCGCGGCTCGGGTGCCGTGGTATCATGTTTATTCTAGCAGATGCAGGCCGCGCGGCGAGGTGCCGGCCTGCGGTTGGGGGGCGCGAAGATGTCCGAGCGCGGCCTGGACGAGGATGCGGATCTCAGAGGTCTCCCGCCCGAGAGCGGCCTTTTCCGCCGCGCCCTGGCCCGCCTCTCGGACATCGTCATGCCGCCGGTTTGCCTGGTCTGCCGCACACCGGTCGGCGACCATGACGCGCTGTGTGCCGTCTGCTGGCGCGAGGTGGATTTTATCCGCCCGCCGGTCTGCAACCGCCTCGGCCTGCCCATGCCGTTCGACACCGCCCCGTTCGGCGCCGATGCTCCCATGATCTCGGCCGCCGCTGCGGCCGATCCTCCGCCCTACGGCCGGGCCCGGGCGGTTGCCGCGTATACGGGCGCGATGCGGGCGCTCGTCCACGGGCTCAAGTTTCACGACCGCCACGACGTCCGCCGCCTGCTCGGCCGCTGGCTAGTGGAAGCGGGCGGCACGCTCATCGAGGGTGCGGACATGATCGTGCCCGTGCCGCTGGCGCGCCGGCGGCTCTTGGTGCGCCGCTTCAATCAGGCCGCGACGCTGAGCCAGGAGGTCGCCCGCCTGACCGGGCTCCGCTATGAGCCGATAGCGCTCGTGCGAACCCGGGCGACGGCGAGCCAGGTTGGCCTGTCGCGGGCCGCCCGCCGCCGTAACGTGGCCGGCGCGTTTGCCGTTCCCCGGCGCTTCGCCGCCCGCGTCGAGGGCGCCAATATCTTGCTCGTCGACGATGTCATCACGACGGGCTCCACCGTCGGCGCGTGCGCGCGCACGCTCCTGAGGGCGGGCGCCGCGCGTGTGGATGTCCTCGCGTTGGCGCTCGTGACGGATCACGCCACGGTCCCCTCCTGAGGGGCGGCCCAAGCTGGAAAAATGCTCCAAATCGGTGTGTTATGGGGCAGAGCGTCACTTTGCGGAACGCGCCGCGAGCGGCTACATCAGATGTGCGGATCCGGTCGGGTCGTCGAGGAACCAGCGAAGACATGGCGAAAGTCACCATCTACACGACCACACTTTGCCCCTACTGCCATATGGCAAAGGAGCTGTTGCGCGAGAAGAGCGTGACGTTCGAGGAAATCGACGTCACGGGCAAGGCCGAGCTGCGCGCCGAGATGCGCGAAAAGGCCGGCGGTCGCAACACCGTCCCTCAAATCTGGATCGGCGAGCACCACGTCGGCGGATGCGATGATCTGATGTGCCTCGATCGTAGCGGTAAGCTCGATCCGCTGCTCAGTGCGAGCGCATAGGCGTCCCATGGCGCGCGGCCCTTCGAATTCGTTTCGTGCCGGTCTGGTGCAGATGTGCGCGGGCCGTGACGTCGCCCGCAACATGCGCGACGCGACCGCCCTCATCCGCGAGGCGGCGAGCGGTGGCGCCGACTACGTGCAGACGCCCGAAGCCACCAACCTCATGGAGCTCGACCGCGCGCTCCTGTTCGCGGCCGCCGAGCCGGAGGATGGGAACACCGCGCTCCAGAAGTTTTCCGATCTCGCCCGCGAGCTTTCGATCTGGCTGCATCTCGGCTCTCTCGTCGTGAAGCTGAGCGACGAGAAGCTTGCCAACCGCGCCTACGTCATCTCGCCATCCGGCGACGTCGCGGCGCGCTACGATAAGATCCATATGTTCGACGTCGATCTTCCGAACGGGGAGAGGTATCGCGAAAGCGCGAACTACGAACCGGGCAGCCAGGCCGTCGTCGCGGACTTGCCGTGGGGCGGGCTGGGTCTCTCCATCTGCTACGATCTGCGCTTCCCAAACCTCTATAGGACTCTCGCCCACTCGGGCGCGGTCATGCTCGCCGTGCCGGCCGCGTTCACGCGCCTCACCGGCGAAGCCCATTGGGTGACGCTACTGCGCGCGCGCGCCATCGAGGCGCAATGCTTCGTGATGGCGGCCGCTCAGGGCGGGTTGCACGAGCATGGACGCGAAACCTTCGGCCACAGCCTCGTCGTGGCGCCGTGGGGCGAGGTGCTCGCCGAAGGCGGCGTTCACCCCTCGGTCATCTTTGCCGACATAGATTTGACCCGGATCGCGGATGTCCGCGCGCGCGTGCCGTCGCTGCGGCACGACAGGACATTCGACGTCGTCCAGGCCGGCAAAGCTGCCGCGGAGTCCGCGTCATGATCAAGTTCACCCTCCAATGCCGCGATGGTCACGAGTTCGAGGGCTGGTTTCAGAGCGGCGCTGCCTACGAGGCGCAGGTCGCCTCGGCTCGGATCGCCTGCCCCCACTGTGGCAGCCATAGCATCGACAAGGCGATCATGGCGCCGGCAGTAGCACGCCGTGATGGCGACGTGGCGCCCGCTCCGAGCAATGCCGTGGTGCGCCAGGATGACGATCCCGTCAACGCGCCGCTTCATGCCCTTCATCGGCGCCTGCGCGAGCTCCGTGACGAGATCCATGCCAAGGCGGAGTATGTCGGCGGCAAGTTCGCGGAAGAGGCGCGGCGTATACACTTCGAGGAAAGCCCGCCTCGCGGAATTTACGGCGAGGCCTCGTCCGAGGAGGCCCGCGAGCTGGCCGAGGATGGCATCCCGTTTCTCCCCATTCCGCGCCTGCCGGAAGACTTGAACTGAGGCTTCCCGATCACACGCGCGCTCCGCGAAAGTTTCACGAAAGGCTGCAGGCTTAGCCCTCGGATGTCGGGCAGTTTGCTTCTCCCGGCGCGGGCAAGCTGCAAGGGGGCGCGGTCGGTGACGCTACTTCAAACGACGACGAGAAAAACCGCACCCAAGCGCCGCGAGGCGCTCACGCGCCGCGAGCGGGACTGCCTCATTCTCACCGGCCATGGGCACTCCGAAAAGGAGGTTGCCCTTGCACTCGACATCAGCCCGAACACGGTTCGCGTCCATATCGAGAACATCAAGCGCAAGCTGGGTGCCTCCAACAAGAGCCACGCCCTGATTCTCGCTCTACTGAACGGCGAAGCGGAGCTGAGGGATTTCGAGGAAGAGGCGGCGGCCGAGGCGCCGCACTAGAGCGTGATCATTTTCGATTGAATCGGCACGCTCTATCTCTTTGGTGAGACCGATGATTCACGCTCTAGCCTGCTTCCGGAAAGTGGGAGCCGGGTATTCCACTAAAGCCAGAGCAGCTCTGACGTCAGCAGCCGAGCGCCGAGCGGATACGTCCGCCGATTTGATCGAGCGGCAGCACCTCGTCCGAGCCGCCAGCCTCCACGAGCGAGCGCGGCATGCCGTAGACGACGCAGCTCGCCTGGTCCTGCGAGATGTTGTAGGCGCCGAGCTTGTGCAGCTTGGCGAATTCGGCCGCGCCGTCGGCGCCCATGCCGGTCAGCATCACGCCGAGCACGTTTTTGCCGAACGCGGCGCGCGCGCTTTCCGCGAGCACGTCCACCGAAGGCTTGTAAAGGCTTTCGCCCTGATCAGGCCGCACCTTGATTTCCGTCGCCGTGACGCGGGTCTGCATCCCGCCGGGTGCGATATAGATCGTGCCTTTGGCGAGCGCCATGCCGTCTTCGGCCTCCACGACCTTGGGCTTGCAGGTGTCGTTGAGCCGCTGCGCCAGCGCTTTGGTGAAGTTCGGCGGCATGTGCTGCGCGACCACGACGGGTACGGGAAGCGATTCGGGAAGCTGCGAGATGATGGTCTGCAGCGCCTGCGGCCCGCCGGTGCTGGAGCCGACGATGCAGATCTTTGCGCTCACGCGTCCGCCGCACGCCGCCCGAGGCGGAAGCGCGATGCGAGCGGCCGCCGCGGCGCTCGTTCCGGACGCCGGCGTCCGTGTCTTGTGCTTGCGCGCCTCGACGGCCGCCGAGAGCTTTTCGTGAATGCGTTCGAGGCCGCGCGATTTCGGGATGAAGTCGACAGCCCCGAGGTCCAGCGCTTCGAGCGTAATGGACGCGCCCTTGCTCCGTGCGCGCGGAAAGCATGATGACGGAAGCGCTGCTTCGGCTCACGATTTCCTTGAGCGCGTCGATGCCGTTCATCACCGGCATGTCGATGTCGAGCGTCACGACGTCGGGAGAGAGCGCGAGCGTTTTCTCGATCGCGTCGCGCCCGTCGACGGCGGTTCCGACAACCTTGAAGCGCGGATCGCTCTCGATTTTCGGCGGCAGGACGGCTCTCATGAAGGGCGAATCGTCGACGACGAGAACACGAATGAGAGGGGGGGACATGAGGTGCGGTCCTCGCCTGGAAATCACGAGCCTATGGGCTCGAGCGGGCCTGTTACGGCGCCATTCTTGATCTTTGAAATACATCGTTAACAGCGAGAAGTTTCCATTCTGTTACGCATGTTGCGGGTGCGCGCTGCGGCCACAGGGCGGAAGGAGCGGGACATCCCGGGGGAGGCAAATCCACCGCGCGGAAAGTCCCTGTTAAGACTATCGCAAGCAATCTCGTCTCATACTTCGAGGGCATCGACAGAGCGACTGGCGGGCCCGTAATGCTCGCACGATGCGTGGTGCGTGCACACGGTGTGGGTTTAAGGGGATAGGGTTATGAGCGCGAATGACATGCCTGTACTCGTCGTCGACGATTACAGCACCATGGTTCG
>ERZ869909.2573-NODE-2573-length-11719-cov-3.755025_pt1 | contig 11719 bp, 11 predicted proteins | sample MGYA00520892_ERZ869909 | MGnify/ENA primary metagenome ERZ869909 (study PRJEB32215, sample SAMEA104723947) | bioreactor metagenome | biome: bioreactor; feature: anaerobic bioreactor; material: water | place: China | collected 2015-03-12 ... | reverse complement strand
CAATCTCGAATTCGAGGAAGCGGCAAGGCTAAGGGACGAGATCAGGGCGCTGGGGGAGTAGGGGGGATGAAGCCACCCTCCTCTATCGAACGGCTTATTCTACCCACGGCCCCTTTAACTTGTATTTCCAGTGGAGAACCCTCTCTATAATCTGCGGGCGCAACAAAATTTACTCTTCCGTCTGCGATTAGGTTGTGAACTTTCTTTTCGTCTTCTTCATAAACCGCTATAGATGTGCCGCCTTTATAATTTAACATTTTCATAGTTGGGACATCGGTATCTCCGTCGCCGATAAAAATCATGTTTTCAAATGGCGTTGCTCTTTTGTATTCCGGCATAAAAGAGTTTAACTTTCTATGATCCCAAGTGTTCATAATGCCCTTGTTGATTCTGAATAAATATTGCGTCTTTGTAGTATAATTAACGGCGTTGCCCGGCCAAGATGCAAGCCCGTCATCGTTGTAAATGAATTTAGATGCAAAAATGTGCGAGAAAAATTGGCTTATGCTGCAGCCCTTTATCATCTCCTCTATTCCACTAGAAACAATGTAATGGGATATATTTAGTGATTTAGATTTTCCAAATTTATTTATCCTTTTGAACCAGTCCCCCTTTTCCAGGCCGGAAAACAAGTCGGCTTTCTTTCCATGGGCTTCGAGCTCTTCTCTTGAAAATCTCCTCGATTTTGCCGCTCTTCTTAGCATCAAATTCATGTAAACTAGTATTTCATCGGCATCTTCAATTTTAGCTCGTTCTTGTACTTCCTTCCAGAAATCCTCTTTAGTCATCCCTATATCTGGAATAAAGCTGCGCTCTTGAAGGTTTCCACGAGCTAATGTCCCATCGAAATCATATATAATAGCAACGTTAAATTTTGACATTATCACTCCGCCGCGACCGCCGAGTTGTAAGAGTAGGTCTTCCAGTCCGGCCGATACGTATCGTCTGCCTGATTGCCCCATGCTTCCCACCCCGGACGGGCGCCTCGGGAAAAAAGCTCAAGACGTGGGCCGGGGGAGCATGCTTCGATGATCTCGTATTGCTCATCCGGTTTGCGGGAATGTTCCCGTTTGCGGCTCTCCAGATAATTCACCTGACGCCGTCCCGGTGCTAGTGTGCGTGCGTTCTTACCTCGGACCCCGAATAGAATTATCTCGGTGACGTTCCGGAAATAGAAGCCAACGCCACGCCCGTCTGACCCACCATCCTTGCGGATTTTCCGCCAGATCAGGTTCGACTTGTAATCAAAACCCCATGCCCGCATGACCTCCAAGCCTTCCGGCAGCAGGGCATTGGGAACCCACAGATAAAGATGGGCGGGCTCGTCGGCCAAATCTGCGACCGGGAGGGCGCAGATGTCTTCGAGCGTCATCGTGGGATAGCGGCTCAAACGCCGGTGTTCAGGCGCAACTTTACCAGTGCGGTTTTGAAACTGCCATGGCGGATCGGCCAATATGGTCGAGAAGCGCCGCCCGCGCGCGAATGCGGCAAGGTCTTGCACCGCGTTAAGGCCAACTGGAGAGATTGTCATTGCTTGCCCCATGCGGCCCATGTTCGTGTTACGTTCATTAACCTAGTTCGGCTCCAATGGCCAGTCGGTGACACAATTAGGACCGATGCCAAATACGAGAACGGGGCACGCTCCGTTTCGTCCTGCGTTCAACCGATAGAGCAGCTTGCCCATCCACGTAGTTGATGCTCCGTATTTTGCATGCGTAGGACGAGGATTGCCATCTTTGGTGAGTTCAACTTCACCGTTCTTGGTCAAAGCCGGGCCAAGCTGACGGATCAGGTCGCCGAGATCGGTAGAGCGCGTAACCAGAACGCCAACGTCAATTACGCCGCATTGGGCAAATGCGCTGAAAGCGTACAGATCACGATCAAACGTTTGATCCTTGCTGTTCCACTCCAGGTCAAACGCCACGCGATGCTTAACATAATCGACTTTATGGCCATCGAGATATTTTTGACGAACTATCTCGCGCTCAATCGGATCGTATTTCGGTTTTCCTTTGGGCGTATGGCCGATTAGGGCCTTGGATCTCAACTTAACCAAAAGATCGCCTTGAATAGCGGTTTCATTCCAGCCTTTGGGCCGCAGCATGGACGAAACCAGTTTTGGAACGTCGGATTCGTTGCCGCCAGCTGTTCTTATAATCGATGTTGTGATTTCAAACCGCCGAAGCATCTCGCAGAGTTCGGTAAATTCGTCCGGGAAACTCTCGGACAGGATCGTCGCCGCGCTCCGATAGCTGTGAACTTCGTATTTCTCACGAAGGTCAGCAGGGATCTTCTTCTCAATTAACCATTGAGGATCAGCAGCTTCATTGGGTGCCAGATCGACATCATCGTCTGGTTTGCCCCAATCATCATTATCGAAATCATCCGTCATTTGTGAATGAGGTTAGCGATTCCACAAGACACACAACCTCACCCCACCCTGCGATAAATTCCGTCTATCCGCACGTCGCCGTCCAGAATGTCGAGATAGGTTCGTATGACCTGTTCGAGCTGGTCAAGCGTTTCGATATCGCAAAAGCCTTCCGGGTCGCGCGTGATGCCGGCGGCGGCGAGCTGTTCGGCCGTCAGGATATGGCAATCGGGCTGGTGATAGGTGGTCATGTCCGCATAGACGAAGAGCACGCCATAGGTGATGGCGTCCTGGCGCGGGACTTGCGCGATATAGATATCGCCCGACAGGCGGCGCAGCCTGGCATTCTGGTGCGGGAAGTTCTCCACGTCCGAGCTATAGCGGCGCGAGAAGCGGGCATAGTCGATCCGCCCCTGCCACGTCACCCCGCCCCATTCCACGCCCTCTGTATCAAACGGCGTATGGGTGTATTCGCCCGGCGGCATGGCGCGGGTCGCCTGGCGTGCGCCGATCAGCTCCACCTCGCTGGTAAAGCACCCCGCCAGCGCGAGCGCGGGCAGAACAAGCAGTGAAATCCCGGCCGAGCGGAGCGAGAGCCGGGACCTCGTGGCGAACTTGCGCAAGGCCCCGGACAAAGCTGCGCGCTTCCGGGGTTTCAGAAACAAGGTGAACCCCCTCATACCGGCGCGCAGGCCGCTTTCAGCCAGGCATGCACCTCTGGCTCTCCCGTCACCAGCGGGCCGACTTTCTCCAGCACCTCGGCGTGATAGGCGTTGAGCCAGTCACGCTCCTCACCGCTCATCAGGCTCACATCCACCAGAGCGGTGTGGATGGGCGCGAAGGTGAGGGTTTCAAAGCCCATCATCGGCCGCTCGCCGCCGGGCAGATCCTCCGGCGGGGTGACGACCTGCAGCGTCTCGATGCGGATGCCCCACTTGCCGGTATTATAAAAGCCCGGCTCGTTGGAGAAGATCATCCCCGGTTTCAGCGCGATCATGTTGGGCGCCTTGGCGATGCGGCCCGGCCCTTCATGTACGGAGAGATAGCTGCCGACCCCGTGGCCGGTGCCATGATCATAATCCATGCCCGCCATCCACAAAGGCTGGCGCGCGAGGGCATCGAGCTGTGATCCGGTCGTGCCTTCGGGGAAGCGGATGCGCGCCAGCGCGATATGCCCCTTCAGCACCAGCGTGAAGGCCCGGCGCATGTCCGGCTCCGCCTCGCCGATGGGCACGGTGCGGGTGATGTCGGTGGTACCGTCCGGGTACTGACCACCGGAGTCGACCAGATAGAGCGTGCCGCGTTCGAGCTTGCGCACCGAGTCGGTGGAGACGCGGTAGTGCGGCAGCGCGCCGTTCGGCCCGGCACCCGAAATCGTCTCAAAGCTTATATCGCGAAATTCCGGCAGCGCCCGGCGGAAACTTTCCAGCTTCACCGCCGCGCTGATCTCGTCCTCATGGCCGGACTGGGCGTCGGTATCCAGCCAGTGGAGGAAGCGCACCATCGCCGCGCCATCGCGGATATGGGCTGCGCGCGCGCCCTCCACCTCAACCGCGTTCTTGATCGCGCGCGGCAGGGCCACCGGATCGGCGCCGCGCTTTAGAATCGCGCCGGCTTTTTCAAGCTGGTTGAAGACGTGGGCGCTGGTGATGGCCGGGTCCACGAGCACGGTTTTTCCGGCGAGCGCGGCGAGCGCGGAATCGAAGCTGTCTTCAGATTCGATGGATATCTTGTTGCCGCCTACAGGATAGAGGTCAGAAACCCCTTTTTCGGGGTCGAAATACCCAGAAATCGACCCGTCCGATAGTATAATTGCACGTCCCAGACCTATAGGGGCGCAGGCGACGTCTCCGCCGCGCAAATTGAGGATCCAGGCCACCGAAATCGGGTCTGACAGCACGGCCGCATCGGCGCCAGCCTCTTTAAGTGCCTGAGAAACCTCATCAAGCTTCTCCTCCACGCTGCGCCCGGCAAGCGTGACGGGGTGGGGATAGATCTTCGCTTTCGGGGCCGCGGGGCGATTTTCCCAGATTCTATCCACCGGGTTCTCGTCAACTATCCGCATGTGGATACCCGCGCGGGCTGCGGCTGCCTCTATCCGCGCGATGGCGTCGGGGCTGTGCAGGCGGGCATCATAGCCGATTATCTCGCCTTTACGGGCGTTTGCGGCGATCCAGCCGGCTATGCCCGGCTCCGGAAAGCCCTCAAATGCGAAGAGTTGTCCATCAACCTGGTCGCGCACCTGCAGGGTATAGCGCCCGTCGGTAAAGATGGCGGCCCTGTCCCGCATGATAATCGCCGCCCCGGCGCTGCCCGTGAAGCCGGTTACCCACGCCAGACGGTCCGCGCTGGCGGGGACATATTCGTTATTATACTCGTCCTCATGGGGCACGAGGAAGCCGTCAAGGCCAAGGCGCTCCAGCTCTTTCCTGAGCAGAGGCAAGGCTTTACGGCCATTGGCGGGGCCGCCCTTGGGGGTGAAGGTCTGGATGGTCTCGGGGGGGATAATATGGGTCATGGGGGCAAGCTAATCCCCCTCCGGGCGGCGATCAATCGGGGTGTGCTGCGGGCCATCTATCCGGCGGGGCGGGGCCGGGCTATCCGGAGGAGAGGGTGGGCGATCTGGCAAAAAACTGTCACACACAACAAGGGCCAAACGCGATATATCGCGGGGATAATTTCCGGGAGTCCGCCATGATCCGCTTCGCCGTTGCGCTACTTGCCGCCTTTTTCCTAAATATTTCAATTACTTATGCAGATCCGGGTGCGCGCTTCGCTGCTGACCATACGCGCGCCCCCGATGCCAGCCCCCATGCGGCGCTGGAGACACAAGTCTCTGATATACTTGATAGATTCGTCGCAGAACTGGCGCCGGATGCGCTGGTGGAACTGACCCCCGAAACCGCCCTCGCCTTCCTGACCGGGGAAGAAAGGTCTTATCTTTCAACGGCTTTCGTCCATTTCTCCATTGATCGCCCGGCCCGCATCTATGTCGCCTATGACGGCATGTATGGCGAGCGGCCTTTCTGGCTTGAAGATCTGGGCTTTGAACGCCGCGAAGATATTGATTTTATTGTTGATTCTGAAGACCCCTACGAGGTCTGGCAGCGCGAATACCACGCCGGAGAGATCCGCCTTGGCATCCCTTCCTTCTCCGGCGAGCTGAAACCCTATGTGGTCTTCGCCGCGCCTCTGGATGGTGGTGAAGCCATTGAAATTACACCGCTTGTTGACGGCACGGATGTGCAGATTGCCGCTGAGGGCGGTGAGCCCTTCATCGACGATAATGACTATTTCAACGCCCTGCCGGCAGAACTCGACGGCCTTCCCGTACTAAGGTCTTATGAAAGCTGGGAGTTTGTCTCCCGCATGGTCGGTTTCTTCCGCACCACCAACTACCCGTCCTCAGGCCAGCCCGATCACATCATCCAGACCTGGCAGGGCGATCCGCGCGAGGAGATCACCATTCAGTGGCGCACAAGCGCGGACGCGGCGAGCGATCCGGTGCTCTGGTATGCACCTGAAAATGAAACGGAATCCGTCTCCTATGCGCGCGCCGAGACGGTGACGCTGCGCAGCCGCCAGATCGTCAACGACCCGGCTGTGGACTTCCACCGCGTGCGCCTGACCGGGCTCGAGCCGGGTGCGCGATACGCGTTCGGCGTCAGCGCGAATGGCGGCGAAAACTGGAGCGAAGTGAGGCACTTCCACACGGCGGCCGAGCCGGGCGCGCAGAGCTGGCAGTTTGCCTATCTGGGCGATCCGCAGAACGGGCTGGACGAATGGGGCGATCTCATCCGCCAGGGCTATGAAAGATTTCCCGAAATCCGCTTCTGGATGATTGCCGGAGACCTGATCGACAAGGGTACCGAGCGCGATAACTGGGACCAGTTCTTCCAAGAAGGCTCGTCCGTTTTCGACCGCTCCGCCGTGGTCCCGGCCATTGGCAATCATGACAGCCATGGCGGCCACCCCACCCTTTATCTTCAGCAATTTGCCCTGCCCGATAACGGGTCCGAGCATCTCGATCCGGGCCGCACCTATCACCTCACCTATCAGGACATGCTGATCGTGGTGATGGACTCCAATTACGATCTGATCGAGCCGGAAACGCAGACCGAATGGCTGGACCGCGTGCTGGGCGAGAGCAATGCGCGCTGGAAAGTGGTGATCTACCACCATCCTTTCTATGCCTCGCGTCCGGGCCGCGATAACCAGCCCTTGCGCGATGCCTGGGGGCCGATCTTCGACCGGCACAATGTCGACATCGCCTTCCAGGGCCACGACCACGCCTATATGCGCACCGTGCCCATGAGGGATCACCGCCCGGCAGAACCTGGTGAGCACGGCACCATCTATCTGGTCGCGGTTTCCGGTACCAAGATGTACGAGCAGGAATTGCGCGATTTCGTGGCCTTCGGCACCACGAATGAGCGCACTTATCAGATCATCGAGATGGACTCCGCCGCCGGCACGCTCTCCTACCGCGCCATCAACGCCGATGGCGTGGAGATCGATGCCTTCGCGCTGGAAAAGGAGTAGCCGGCCAGCATCTGTCGAAAGCGTAATATTTGCAGGCTTGCCCTCTGGCCGGGTTGGGCTAAACCGGCGCGCCCTGCTCTTCGCTGACCGAGCCTGACCATGAACACTCCCGCAATAGAAACCCGATCCCTTGCCCGCCGGTTTGGTGACAAGCGGGCCGTGGACGGCATTGATCTCGACGTGAAGCGCGGCGAGATTTTCGCCGTGCTCGGCCCTAATGGCGCAGGCAAGACGACGCTGGTGCGCATGCTGGCAACCCTGCTGCGTCCCTCGGAGGGCAGCGCGCGCGTGCTCGGCCACGATATCGAGCGCGAAGCGCGCGAGGTGCGCCGCAAGATCAGCCTGACCGGCCAGTTTGCTTCGGTAGACGAAGACCTTACCGGCTATGAGAACCTGCTTCTCCTCTCTCGCCTGTCGGGCCTGAAAGGTGCAGACGCCAAGGGCCGGGCGATGAATCTGCTGACCGCCTTTGATCTGGCCGAAGCGGCTGCCAAGCAGGCCAAGGACTATTCCGGCGGCATGCGCCGCAAGCTCGACATCGCCGCCAGCCTCATCCGCCGCCCCGAACTCCTGTTTCTGGACGAGCCGACGACCGGGCTGGATCCGCGCTCGCGCAATCAGGTCTGGGACATTGTGCGCGGCCTTGCCGCCAGCGGCACGACCATCCTCCTGACCACGCAGTATCTGGAGGAAGCCGACCAGCTCGCAGACGAAATCGCCGTTGTCGATCACGGCCGGATCATTGCGCGCGGTACCAGCGCCGAACTCAAGGCCAAGGTTGGCGGCGGTGTGTTGCAGATCAACCTTGCCAGCGCGGAGCGGCGCGAGGAGGCCTCGCGCCTGCTGTCTGACATGCTGGTGGGCGAGGTGCGCGCAGGCGGCAATGGCGTCTCCCTGAATGTGGATGTGGCCGATCCGGATGCGGGTCTGGCGGCGCTCGGCGCACTGTCAGCGGCAGGCATCACGCTGACCGGCTATGCCCTCAGCCAGCCGAGCCTTGATGAAGTGTTCTTCGCGCTGACCGGACGTCCGCCAGAACCGGAGAAAGAAGCAGAGACGGAGGCGGCACAATGAGTGAGATCGTGAAACCTCTTGAGCAGGCCGCCGAGAATGCCGTGCTGTCAGCACCCGCCATTGCGGCACGCCCGCCCCATGCGGTGTCGGTCAGCCTCACCTATGCGTGGCGGGCGCTGCTGAAGATCAAGCACATGCCCGAACAGCTTTTCGACGTGGTGGTGACCCCCATCATGTTCACGGTGATGTTCACCTATCTGTTTGGCGGCGCGCTGGCGGGTTCCACCGATGCCTATCTGCAATTCCTGCTGCCGGGCATTCTGGTGCAGACGATTGTCTTCACTTCCGTCTATACCGGCTTCACCCTCAATACCGACATTTCCAAGGGCGTGTTTGACCGTTTCCGCTCGCTGCCGGTCTGGTCGCCGGGGCCGATAGCAGGCGCGATGCTGGCTGATGTGTTCCGCTTCACCGCGTCGGGCGTCATCGTCTTCATCATCGGTACGCTGATGGGCTACCGCCCTGAGGGCGGGTTCATCGCGGTTATTCCCGCCCTCGCGCTGATGAACGCCTTTGCACTGGGCTTTGGCTGGATATTCACGGCGCTGGCGCTGTCGGTGCGCACGCCCTCCACGGTGATGACGCTCGCCTGGCTGGTGCTGATGCCACTGACCTTTGCCTCCAACATCTATGTCGACCCCGCGACCATGCCGGGCTGGCTGCAGGCGGTTGTGTCGGTCAATCCGGTGTCGCTGCTGGTCACGGCCATCCGCGACATCATGGCTGGCACACCGGACGCAGGCGCTATATTGCTGGCCCTGCTCGCCCCCGGCGTGATGGCGGCCATATTCGGACCGCTCACCATGTGGCTCTACCGGCGCGAGCGCTAGCGCAAGGAAACACTCCGATGTCCACACTCTGGCGCCTGCTTGCCATCGGTCCGGCCGCGCCCCTGAAGGCCGCAGACGCTTCCCTGAACGGGTGGGAAGACGGCCCGATGCTCTCCTGGTCCTTCTTCGAGGACGGCAGCGAAGAGGTCTGGCGGCTGGACGTGCTTTTCGGTCAACAGATCGATGTGGAAGGGTTCCTCGACGCCATCGGGCTGACGGGCGCGAACATTGATGTGCAGTTCGCCCCGCTTCCCGAAGAGGACTGGGTGCGCCTCTCGCTGGCAGGCCTGCCGGCGGTGAAGGCGGGCCGGTTCGTCATCTATGGGGAACATGCCCGCCGCCCGCTGGAGCCGGGCGAACGGGGCATCGAGATCGAGGCGGGCCCCGCCTTCGGCACCGGCCATCACGGCACTACCAAAGGCTGCCTCATCGCATGTGACCGGCTCGAGCGCGAAGGGCTGAAAGTCGCCCGCGTGCTGGATCTGGGCTGCGGCACGGGCGCGCTGGCCATCGCCGCGGCGCTGGTCTGGCCCAATGCCGATGTGCTGGCGACCGATATCGACCCTGAAGCGGTGGCAGAAACCGAAATCAACAATGCCAAGAACGGTGTGGCCGACAGAATTCAGGCCATTACCGCAGACGGGTTTGACCATCCCGCTTTCGAGGGTGCGGTGTTTGATCTGATCTTCGCCAATATCCTTGCCGGACCGCTGCAGGAGCTGGCGCGCGCGCTGGCTGAGCGCCTGGCCCCGGACGGCCGCGCTGTGCTGTCAGGCCTGCTGGAGGAGCAGATCGAGGCGGTGGAGGCAGCCTACAGGGACGCCGGACTGGTCACGGCCCACGCCGACATTATCGACGAATGGGCGATCCTGACGCTGAAAGGCGCCTAGCGGTCCGTATCGGATATGCGCCAGCGCGCGGCTGTAACAGCCGCTTCAAGGCTCAGCCGTCCGACGATCTGTTCCAGCGTCTTGTCCGCACGGCTGTCCGAGGTGAGCTCGGCGCTGACCTCCACCCGCTCGCTCTCCTCGATATTCTCGCTGTCGAGGGATTGCAGGTGCAGCCCGCCCGAGGCCACGCCCTGCAGCAGGAGCGCGCGGATATGGGCTTCCTCCTCGCCCCGGCAGACAATGGTGACGGCATAGCCTGCGGGCAGTTCGGCACTGTCCATGGGCTGGCGGTTGATCTTCGCGGCCAACGGGCGCAGCAGAAGGTTCACCAGCACCACCAGCACTGCGACGATCAGTGCGTAGACCAGCGCACCGGCGCCGGCGAGCACCCCCACCGCCGCCGCACACCAGAGCGTGGCCGCCGTGTTGAGCCCGCGCACATTGAAGCCTTCGCGGAAGATGATCCCAGCGCCGATAAAGCCGACCCCGGAGACGACCTGCGCGGCCACGCGCGTTGGGCTCACCTCATCGCCCCCGAACAGGGTTGAGAAGACCACGAAACTGGCCGAACCCAGCGCCACCAGCGTGTTGGTGCGCAGGCCCGCAAGGCGCTGGCGCCATTGCCGCTCAAATCCGATCAGCGCGCCCAGCAGGACGGCTGCGATCAGATTGATGGTGGACGGGATGATCAGCGGATCGAACATGACAGGCACCTCGCGGGAGGAAGGGCAGACCCAAGCGATAATACGCCCGGCCTGCCCTTCAACCTTTAAGCCTAGAACTCTACGGCGAAACCAACGGTGAGCCAGTCGGCCCGCTCACCATCGAGATTGCGCCCATAGACGATATCGAGAGCAACATTGCCGTCGAACAGGAAGGGGCGAATGCCCGCCTGCCAGCCGGGGCGGTCATTCTCCGCGCCGAACACCTCGCCGATCAGTTCCAGCCGGTCGTGGGCCATTACTTGCGCGGCCATGCCCCATACGCCGACAGTCTCGTTCTCCGTAAGGTCACGCTCCACACCGGCATTGAAATGCAGGTTGAGCCGCTCATTGACCGGCAGCGATAGCGGCACCACAGCGTAGATCGTGTCGGCATTGCGGATCACGCCGGCATGGCCGCTGCCCACTGACAGGGCGAGGCCGTAGCCATGCTCGTCAATATCGCGCAAGGCGATCTTGGCGGCAGGGGCGAAGGTGGTTGCCCACTCCCCGTCCGCACGGCGGCTCTCCATGGTCAGTTCGAACTCGACAAAGGGCAGCGCTTCCAGCGTAAAGCCCGGCGAGGCGAGATAGACCCGGTCACCATTATTGGCAAACGAGGTCCAGGTTTCGAGCTTGAACATGCCCGGCGTTGCGATGCCCGCGTCGTCCACCGCGTACGGGCCGCCATTGGCAAAGCTTGCGGGCATGGCGGAAAAGCTCAGCGTCACAGCGCTGACAGCAAAGAGAAATTTTTTCATCGGTCTTGCTCCTGTTGATTGGGACCGGTCATGCCGCCGCAGCGGGCAGATCGAGAAGGGCGGTGGCGATGGAGAAATAGATCAGCACGCCTGCCGCATCGGCGATGGAGGTGATGAGCGGTGCACTGGCCGCTGCCGGGTCGAGCTTCATCCGTGACAGGATGAAGGGAAGGCTCATCCCGATGATAGAGCCGACAAGCACGATCACCACCATGGAGAGCGACACGACAAGAGCCACTTCCGGGCCGCCACGGACAACGCCGATAGCAGATACCGCTATGGCCATGGTGATGCCGAGCAGAAGCGCGACAAAGCTCTCCCGGCCGATCATCTTGCCCCAGTCGGAGAGTTTCACATCACCCACCGCAAGGCCCCGCACCATCAGCGTGGCGGCCTGTGAGCCCGCATTGCCGCCGGAGTCGATCAGCAAGGGCAGGAAGAAGACCAGCGCCACATAGGCCATGATCGTGTCTTCGAAATAGGCGATGCCGGCGCCGGAGAAGATGTTGCCGAACACCAGCAGCACCAGCCAGACGATACGCATCCGGTA
>ERZ869909.2572-NODE-2572-length-11726-cov-10.898103_pt1 | contig 11726 bp, 18 predicted proteins | sample MGYA00520892_ERZ869909 | MGnify/ENA primary metagenome ERZ869909 (study PRJEB32215, sample SAMEA104723947) | bioreactor metagenome | biome: bioreactor; feature: anaerobic bioreactor; material: water | place: China | collected 2015-03-12 ... | reverse complement strand
TTTAAGAAAAAAAGGGATAAACCGAAACGGCTTATCCTCTTTTATTGAAACCATTCTTATAAGTTTAAAACCTAACAATACAACTTAAAAATAGATGTTAGATTAAAAAATATGGATTAAAATTTATAACCTAACCGCAAGTGGAGATTTATGGCAACACCGTCATTATTGAACAATAGGTATTTTTTATTGTTAATTACACTCCAGTAACCAATTCCCAACCCTGTTTCAAAATTTAGCTTTTGGCCGATATTTCTTCTGATTCCCCAAGTGGGTATAAAGGAAATATCGCTTATTATCCGAATATTTTGATAATTGGAAATCACAAACCAATCAGGATGGTAGCTGGTCTTTAGGGAAATAAAGTTTCCACTGTTTCCGTCAATTCGCCTATTTTTATTTTTGCGTTTGTTTATATTGTAATACCATCTTGGTTCAACGGTAAATACCGGTGCGGCAACAAAGCCTGCCTTATCATAAAAATCACCCCACCATAATCCGGTATCCAACCCCACTTCACTTCTTAAAGCAATTCTATTTGAGAGCCGTGCTTCGTGATGTGCCCAGACGCCTAATACGCCAATTTGCACACCAAAGATTGATTTCTCAACTGAAGCATTTTTTTCTTCTACAATAACATCATCCTGCGCAGACAGGTGCTGACCGATTAGGATAAATAAACATAAAATAGTTTTTTGTACTGTTTTTTGGTTCATATACAAAAGCAATAGGCTTACGGTTTTTAACGGTTATTTTTTGAGCAGCTTTTTTATTGAACTTCCTCTTTCGGTTTCAACTTCGATAAGGTATAGCCCTGCCGGCAGACCGGTCACATCTATCTGTGTTGAAGAATTATCAAAATGCTTTACCTTCTGCCCCAAATTATTATAAATGTTAACCTGATACTCCAAAGCATTTGCCCGGATATTAAAATAGTTGCCGGCGGGATTGGGATAGACAGCAAAATCTATTGTTTCAAAATCACCAACAAAAAGGTTTTGGGGTGTAAATGTATAAACGGTGCCATCGGGAATCATGCCTTGTAAAGCGATTGGCCCTTGCGGCTCATCACCGGCCTCAACAACTATAACAGTAGGGTTTGAAGGGTCTCCGGACAGCAGATAGGCATCTTCTTCAATTTCATCAGTGTCAAAATTTATCAAAGGTATTAGGTAAACAATAGGTCCTGTTTCTCCCTCAAAAGAACCTTGGGGGTTGTTTATTTGGTTGGTGCCATAACGGTATTCTATAATATTACTTCCCTCATAAAGCCATACTTGAAAATTCATATAATCGGCACCGGTCATATCTTCCCAAAAACCAACATTGTTCCATTCAATTTTTAAAATTTGGCTTCCTGCAACCCCTTCTGTTTTATAGGAGAGATTTGACTGTGAAACACCGGTCCAATCTCCCAAGTCTATTATATCTTGACCAATAGGAATCATTAAGGCAAAAGCGTCTTGAACAAATTCATCAAACACATTTGAAAGAGAACCTCCAAGCCCAAAATCGGGGAAATATATGGTATTGAAGACCTCTGTTGAAATTTGGAAGTCAAATCCAATTGGAATGGCATATGTGGGGTCATCCCAAACTTGTCCATTGTTTAAGGAGGTACTCCCGGTCAAATCAGTATAAGGTTCATTAGAAACATTAAAATTGTATGTGTATTGGGCATTTATAAAGAAACCCATACTTAAAAAAAGGAATAGTGTTAGTTTTGTTTTCATTATAATAAAGTAAGTATTTAAAAGTGAAATTTTATTTTACAGTCGGCTTGAGCTTTACCATTTTTTATCGTGATAAATCATATAAAAAGACACTACATCATCTGCCAAAACAGCTTCAGGATAGTAGCCCAGCAACTCTTGGTCATAAACGTGGAGTATGTCTTTTTCCGGAAATGATACATCCATGCTAAAGTTTATTTCCCCTTCTTCCCAGACTGTATTATAATCTTCATCATCATAGTAAAACCAAAAATAAATGGAATAATTATTTTCTGAAACCTTATTCCAAGATCCATCCAAAGTTGCAATGTGTCTGTGACAATTCACATCTGCACTTATTTGTGCATAGATACTTAATCCAAATTGACCATTATTACGAATTCTCATTGAGCCTTCTTGCTCACATTCAGGAAGTGTTTCCACACGGGTTGTTCCATCGGTAAGAACCAAGCCCACCTGAACGGGTTTCCAGTAGCCAATTAATTGGTCGCTTTTGCTCTCATCATCCGAACTACACGAATATAAGAATCCTGCTATTATCAACATCAAAAGAGTGTTTTTCATTATAAACATTTTAATTAATCATCACCCATTTTATAATGTATCCTGCTTCCATGCCAAGTTCCATTTACTCTTACAGCCCCCACCATTGCAGTGCCAGCGAGTTTAGGAGTAACTAAAATACCTGAGCTACTTATATAGTCAAACTTTCCTGAAACAGCGTTATATGAAACTCCAATATTAAATGAACCATCAAAATCGAAAGTTTTTTTTCTTCTTCTACAATCTGTACAATAACTGAAATAAGACCTCTGTACCAACATGTTTTTTAAATCCGGATAGTTGGCAAGTAACGTAACATTTAAAGGGTTTTCCCAATTTGGGTCATTGGTCAGGCTTTTAAGTTGGTTTTCTGCAGAATTCCAAACTGATTTCCAAAAACTTTCATTAAGTTCTCCATTATCCATATCGTACCCCATTTTAAAAGCTTCAATAATCAAATCATCATGAAAAATGGTAGGAATATTTGGAGACCAACTACTGCTACTAATAAAGCTATAGCCTTGGGTGCCATTTGGATTGACCCATATGTTACTATCTACATTAAATGTACTTAGAGCAGGCTTTACTGAATAATTAACTGAAGTAGGGTTTAAATTTTGAAACCCTGAAGTAATCAGTGCTGAATAATCATACTGAAGCTGTATTGCAGATACATCCATCACTACAACATCTGCTTTCTTACGCCACCATATCCCGGACGCAAGTCTTTGATGTCTAACTTTTGACTGCACTTTATAATAATCAAAACCTGGTAAAACATACTCATGTATCAAAACTTGTGTTCTTACCCTCCTTCTATCGGCATATCTGTCATTGCATATTCTGTTTACTCCAAAAAGCCAAGACAACCAACCACTATTGTCATTACATACTTCCAAAGAATTCGCAAAATCTTGATAACCACTCAATGGGTTTTGAGGAGTTGGATTTGGATTTGAACTTCCTCCTCCTCCCCAACTACACGGCTCATTAATTGGTGAACCAGGGTCAGGAGGTAAAGAAAGTGGGTCTGTTATGTTTGGGTCAATAGGTTCGCACGGCGAAACAAAGAAGAGTATCTCTCCACCTTCAAATTCAGAGTAGCCACGTCCAACGGCTTCAATACTGAATAAATCTAAAGCAGATTCGGTAGTTCTTATTATTAAATTATCTGATATATTTCTTTCAGAAAGAAAAGTGGTTAAACCTTCATAATTATCTTCATTCACAAAAAATAATCCAACATCAGTATATTTATAAATCATATCATCTACATGAATCTCTCCATTTTCGTTTAAAAGTGTTGCAAAAGCATCACTCCCAATAATATACTGTGTGTCATCTATTCTTTCATAGATTGTTTCTGCATCCATAATACTACCATATTTTTCAAAAAATGCGGTTACTCTAGCTTCATATTGACTTATAATGGCACTTTCAATCTCTTCATAAGCGGGTGGGCGTAAAGAAAAGAATCCAGAACTGTAAAACCCTTGCATAAATTCGTATAATTCACTTTCAGGTGCATCTGAATAGTAAACGAAAGTTTCACCTAAACTTTCCTTACTTGGAAAGTATAGCCTCCCATCAATCATTGATATTCCACCGGATTTCGCATTAATATCTGCATTAGTATCTGGCTCCTCTAGTAGATCTTTTTGACAAGATGTAAAAAAGGTGAATGTTAACAAAGAAAAGAAAAATAAAATGAGCTTAGTCCAAGGTTTGTGTGTGTGTGTGTGTGTGTAGTGGTTTTTCATCTTAAAAACATTAAAGGTTAATTATCTTGAAAAACAAAAAAAGGAATAATATTTAAAACTTCCTAAAATTTAATCATAAAAAAAGGGACAAACTATAACAGTTTATCCCTTGTGTTTTAGAGTAAAAATAAAATTTATTCTTTTTCATTTTTTGGTTCTTCTTGATTGTTATCTTCAGAAGTTTCGGGAGCAGTTGCTTCCGGAGTCTCTGTTGTAACATCTTCCACAACTTCAGGAGCAGCATCTGCCACCGGTGCGTCTGCCACTTTTTCAACCGGAGCAGCTTTGGCAACAGGCTCATCGGTTTTCTTGGTGCGGCCTCTTCTGGTTGACTTCTTCTTAGCAGGTTTGTTAGCGTTGTAAACCTCGTTGTAGTCAACCAGTTCAATCATCGCCATATCTGCATTGTCACCCAAACGGTTACCCAATTTGATGATTCTTGTGTATCCTCCCGGACGCTCGCCCACTTTTACAGCTACATCTCTGAAAAGCTCAGTTACGGCCTCTTTTTGACGAAGTCTGCTGAAAACAATACGTCTGTTGTGTGTGGTATCTTCTTTAGATTTTGTTACTAAAGGCTCTACAAATTGCTTCAACGCTTTGGCTTTTGCAACAGTAGTATTGATTCTTTTATGCTCAATTAGGGAACACGCCATGTTAGCCAACATAGACCTTCTGTGTGCTGTTTTTCTTCCTAAGTGATTTACTTTTTTTCCGTGTCTCATTTTTAATAGATGTTAGATTTGAGATGTGAGATGTGAGATGTCAGAAGTAGATAATATCTAAAGTCTAGTGTCTCAGGTCTAAAATCTCTTGTCTGTTTTTAATCTCTGTCTAATTTATATTTTGAAAGATCCATACCAAAGGTCAGGCCTTTTACATTTACCAACTCTTCCAGTTCAGTCAATGATTTTTTACCAAAGTTTCTGAATTTCATCAAGTCGTTTTTGTTGTAAGAAACCAGGTCGCCTAAGGTGTCAACTTCAGCAGCTTTTAAGCAGTTTAATGCTCTTACTGAAAGATCCATATCAACCAGTTTGGTTTTTAATAACTGACGCATATGCAATGATTCTTCATCATAAGTTTCTGTTTGAGCGATTTCATCAGCCTCCAGGGTGATGCGCTCATCGCTGAACAACATAAAGTGATGAATCAATGTTTTTGCAGCTTCAGTTAAAGCATCTTTAGGGTGTATAGAACCGTCTGATACGATTTCAAAAACCAGTTTTTCATAATCTGTTTTTTGCTCTACACGGTAGTTCTCAATGCTGTATTTCACATTTTTGATAGGGGTGTAGATAGAATCGGTGAAAATGGTTCCAAGGGGTGCATTTGCTTTTTTGTTCTCTTCAGCAGGCACATAACCTCTTCCTTTTTCGATGGTCATTTCCATATTCAGGCTTACTTTAGCATCCATATTGCAGATTACTAAATCAGGGTTTAAAATCTGGAAACCTGAAATAAACTTTTGGAAGTCACCGGCGGTAAGTTGTTCTTTACCGGAAATGGACATAGTAACTGTTTCGTTATCGATTTCATCGATTTGACGCTTAAAACGCACTTGTTTTAAACCAAGGATAATTTCAGTTACATCTTCTACTACTCCGGGGATGGTTGAAAACTCGTGATCAACTCCTTCAATTCTGATAGAGGTGATAGCGAAACCTTCCAAGGAAGAAAGTAGTACTCTTCTTAGCGCGTTACCAACGGTCAATCCATAGCCGGGTTCTAAAGGGCGGAATTCAAATTTCCCTTCAAAATCGGTTGAAGTGATCATTATAACTTTATCGGGCTTCTGAAAATTTAGTATTGCCATGTTTGTGATTCCTAGGGTTTATTATTTAGAATATAATTCGACGATGTACTGAGTGTTGATGTTCTCAGGAATCTGGATGCGTTGTGGAACGGCAATAAAAGTACCTTCCATTTTTTCTCCATTCCAGTTTATCCACTCATACGGGTGTGTTGCGTTTGAAAGTGATTTAGAAATTACTTCCAGCGACTTTGATTTTTCTCTTACTGAAACAACATCGCCCGGCTTTACGTGGTAGGAAGGGATGTTTACCTTCTCGCCATTTACCAAGATGTGTCTGTGAGAAACAAGTTGACGTGCACCGCTACGGGTAGGGGCAATGCCCATTCTGAAAACAACGTTGTCTAGTCTTGATTCGCAAAGTTGGAGTAAAACATCACCGGTAATACCTTCTGCAGCAGTAGCTTTTTTGAACATGTTTCTGAACTGACGCTCAAGAATCCCATAAGTGTACTTCGCTTTCTGCTTTTCCATTAACTGGGTAGCATATTCAGATTTTTTGCCTCTGCGTTTTGCGTTACCGTGCTGCCCCGGAGGGTAGTTTCTTTTTTCAAATGCTTTGTCATCACCATAAATAGCTTCTCCGAATTTACGGGCTATTTTAGTTTTTGGACCAATGTATCTTGCCATAATTTAATTGTTTTTTGAAGGGATGATGAATTAAGGTCTGTCCTTCATCTATCGTTTTCCTTCTGTTGTTTATACTTAATGTTTAATAATTCTAATCTATTGTCTAAAATCTGAAGTCTAAAATCTAATTAAACTCTTCTTCTTTTAGGAGGTCTGCATCCGTTGTGCGGCATTGGAGTAATGTCGATAATTTCGGTTACTTCAATTCCTGCATTGTGAATAGAGCGGATTGCAGATTCTCTTCCGTTTCCGGGTCCTTTAACATACACTTTTACTTTGCGTAAACCGGCATCATGAGCAACTTTTGTTGCATCTTCAGCGGCTAGCTGAGCAGCATAAGGTGTGTTTTTCTTAGAACCTCTGAAGCCCATTTTACCGGCAGAAGACCAAGCAATTACATCTCCGTTTTTGTTTGTCAACGAGATGATAATGTTGTTAAAAGAAGCTGTAACGTGTGCTTCACCTACAGATTCAACATTAACTTTTCTTTTTTTAGCGACTGTTTTTGCCATATCTCTAGGTATTATTTAGTTGCTTTTTTCTTGTTGGCAACAGTTTTACGTTTTCCTTTACGGGTTCTTGAGTTATTCTTAGTGCGTTGTCCACGTAGTGGCAAACCGGCTCTGTGACGAATACCTCTATAGCATCCAATGTCCATTAAACGCTTAATGCTCAACTGAACTTCTGAACGCAATTCACCTTCAATTTTGAATTGCCCTACTGCATCACGAATGCGACCTATCTCGTCGTCGTTCCACTCGTTTACCTTCTTGTCTTCACTTACTTCAGCTTGAGCCAAAATGTCTTTGGCACGGCTTTTACCAATACCAAATATGTAAGTTAACGCGATTACACCCCTTTTTTGCTTCGGGATATCTACACCTGCTATTCTTGCCATATCTTAACCTTGTCTTTGTTTGAACTTTGGGTTCTTTTTGTTAATAACATATAATTTGCCTTTACGACGTACAATTTTGCACTCGGCACTTCTTTTTTTAATGGATGCTCTTACTTTCATTTTTTTAGTATCTGTAAGTTATTCTTGCCTTAGATAAATCATAAGGACTCATTTCTAATTTTACTTTATCTCCGGGTAGTAATTTGATATAATGCATTCTCATTTTACCCGAAATGTGTGCTGTAACTACGTGACCGTTTTCTAATTCTACTCTAAACATAGCGTTAGAAAGCGCCTCAATTATGGTTCCGTCTTGCTCTATTGCCGGTTGTTTTGCCATAAGTTATGCTACTGCTTTTCTGTTTTTACCTGATTTCATTAAACCGTCATAATGTCTGTTCAACAAGTATGCGTTTATTTGTTGCATAGTGTCTATAGCCACACCCACCATAATGAGTAGGGAAGTTCCACCATAGAACAATGCCCATCCGGGTTGCAAACCTAACAATTTTACTGCAAATGCAGGGAAAATTGCAATCAAAGCCAAAAATATAGACCCCGGTAAGGTGATTTGCGACATAATTCTGTCCAGATAATCTGCAGTTTCAGTTCCCGGTTTAATACCCGGAACAAACCCACCACTGCGCTTTAAATCGTCAGCCATTTTGTTTGTAGGTACAGTAACTGCGGTATAGAAATAGGTAAAGATGATTACCAATAAGAAAAATACCAAGTTGTACCAAAATCCGAAAATATCGCTGAAAGCTACTGTGAACGTTTGAGCAGCATCTGATTGTGATAATCCGGCAACGGCTGCAGGAACAAACATAATTGCCTGGGCAAAGATGATAGGCATTACACCTGAAGCATTTAGCTTTAGCGGAATGTACTGTCTAGATCCTACGGTGTTTTTCTCATAACCACCTGAAGCAGTTCTTCTGGCATATTGCACCGGTATTTGGCGTACAGCCATAACCAGTAGTACACAGAGCAGTATGATTACAAACCAAATTACAAGCTCAATAAGGATAAATATTAACCCACCGTTTGATTCAAATACTCTGGAAGCAAATTCCTGAACAAATGACTGGGGAAGGGTAGCGATAATACCCACCATAATAAGTAGTGAGATACCGTTTCCAATTCCTCTGTCGGTTATCTTTTCTCCCAACCACATCGCAAAGATACACCCGGATGTTAGTATGATAACTGAAGAAGCGATAAACGATACATCATTTCCTAAAAGAAATGCTTCGCCGGGAAGGATATTGTACAGGTTGTAAATATAACCCGGTCCTTGAACCAATGTAATTGCGATGGTTAACCATCGTGTAATTTGATTGATTTTCTTTCTTCCGCTTTCACCTTCTTTCTGAAGTTTTTGCAGATATGGCACGGCAATACCCATTAACTGAACCACAATAGAAGCAGAAATATAGGGCATTATACCAAGCGCAAAAACAGAGGCATTTGAAAATGCACCTCCGGTAAACGCGTTAAGTAGTCCTAAAATTCCGCCGTCGGTTTGATCAGCCAAACCTTGAAGTTGAGATGCATCAATACCCGGAAGTACTACCTGTGCTCCAAAACGGTAAACGGTTAGTAATCCCAAAGTAAAGAGAATGCGGTTTCTCAATTCTTCTATTTTCCAAATATTTTTAAGGGTATTAATAAATTTCATTTGATTGGGTTGTTATAGAATTACCACTTCACCACCTGCTGCTTCAATCGCTTTTTGCGCAGTGGCTGTAAATTTGTGAGCTGATACTTTTACTTTTGCATTAAGTTCGCCTCTACCCAGTATCTTAACCAATTCATTTTTTCCTGCCAGTCTCAAAGACACGATGGTGTCCATATCCAAAGCATCGCTGATTCTTTTCTCATCAACCAGTTTTTGAATGGTGTCAAGGTTGATCCCTTGATACTCTTTGCGGTTGATGTTTTTGAATCCATATTTGGGAACACGTCTTTGAAGGGGCATTTGTCCACCTTCAAAACCAATCTTTTTGCTGTATCCTGAACGCGATTTGGCACCTTTGTGACCTCTGGAAGCAGTTCCACCGCTTCCTGAACCTTCACCGCGGCCCAATCTTTTGTTCTTTTTCTTTACTGAACCTTCAGCAGGTTTTAAGTTACTTAAATCCATAGTTTATAATATCTTATTTGGTTTCTTCAACAGAAACTAAGTGTTTTACTTTGTTTACCATACCAATAATGCTTGGTGTGTTTTCGTGTACAACGGTCTGACCTATTTTTCTAAGTCCTAACGATTCAAGCGTTAATTTTTGCGTCTTTGGACGGTTGATAGCGCTTTTTACTTTTGTTACTTTTATCTTTGTCATAACTCGTTTATTTATCCTTTAAACACTTTTTCAAGTGATACCCCACGCTGTCTTGCAACAGTTTGGGCACTTCTCATTTGCAATAAAGCATCAAAAGTTGCTTTTACCACGTTGTGAGGGTTTGATGAACCTTGTGATTTTGACAATACATCATGAACACCCACAGCTTCAAGAACGGCACGTACAGCACCCCCGGCAATCAAACCGGTGCCGGGAGCGGCAGGAAGCAGATTTACTCTGGCTCCGCCGTATTTTCCTTTTTGCTCGTGTGTAATAGTGGTTTTGTTCAAAGGAATTCTCACTAGATTTTTCTTTGCATCTTCTATTGCTTTTGCGATAGCAGTTGCAACGTCTTTTGATTTTCCAAGTCCTTGACCTACTACGCCGTTTTCGTCACCAACAACCACGATGGCTGAAAAGCCGAAAGCTCTACCACCTTTGGTTACTTTAGTAACACGTTGCACACCAACAAGGCGATCTTTTAATTCTAACCCTCCGGGTTTTACTATTTCTACGTTGTTATAATTCTGATACATATTTTTTAGAATTTAAGTCCGCCTTCTCTGGCCCCCTCAGCTAATGATTTAACTCTACCGTGGTATAAATAACCACCTCTGTCAAAAGAAATTGTCTCGATTCCTGCTTTTACAGCTTTTTCGGCAATTGCTTTACCCACTAGTTTTGCAGCTTCCACTTTAGTAACTTTTGCTGTATCGATGTCTTTATCTCTTGAAGATGCAGCTGCTAAAGTTTTGCCGTTTACATCGTCAATAAGTTGTGCATAGATTTCATTGTTACTTCTGAAAACAGCAAGTCTGGGTTGTTGTTCAGTGCCTGAAACAATTTTTCTGACTCTGAATCTGATTCTATTTCTTCTTTCGGTTTTAGATAATGCCATAACTTTTATGCTTATGCAGATTTACCTGCTTTTCTTCTTAATTGTTCACCTACAAACTTGATACCTTTGCCTTTGTAAGGTTCTGGCTTACGGAAGCTGCGTATTTTTGCAGCTACTTGTCCAACAAGTTGTTTGTCGTGTGATGTAAGTTTCACGATGGGGTTTTTACCTTTTTCGCTGATGGTTTCAACTTTCACTTCGGGGGCAACATCTAGCACAATGTTGTGAGAGTATCCCACAGCGATATCAAGTTTTTGACCCTGGTTGCTGGCTCTGTAACCAACACCCACAAATTCAAGTTCTTTAGTCCAACCTGTTGATACACCTTGAATCATATTGTTCACAAGAGAACGATACAATCCGTGCTTAGCACGTTCGTTTTTTTGGTCTGATGAACGCTCAACGATTACATTGCCGTCTTCCACTTTTACAGTTACATCAGAAAACTCCTGAGTTAACTCTCCTAATTTTCCCTTTACCGTAATGATGTTGTTTTCAACAGTTACTGTTACACCATTTGGGATTGCTACCGGATTTTTACCTATTCTAGACATTTTTTGTCGCTTTTTAGTAAACGTAACACAATACTTCACCACCCACATTCTGAGCTTTGGCTTGCTTTCCTGTCATAACACCGTGTGATGTTGAAACAATGGCAATACCAAGACCGTTTAGAATTCTTGGAAGATCTGATGAACTTGCATATTTACGTAAACCAGGTTTACTAATTCTTTCTATTTTTCTGATCACGGGCTCTTTAGTTACTTTGTCATATTTCAAAGCAATTTTAATAGTTCCCTGAGGACCTTTGTCATCTTCAAATTTGTAACTTAAGATGTATCCTTGGTCAAATAAGGTTTTTGTAATCTCTTTTTTCAAATTTGACGCAGGAATTTCAACCACTCTGTGGTTGGCCATAGATGCATTTCTAATTCTAGTTAGAAAATCTGCGATTGGATCTGTTATCATTTATTATTGATTTGCGGATGTGGTTTTTCGAAATCCCGATAGCAATCGGGACGAAACCTTCAACCAGTTAAAAATTCTGTTACCAGCTTGCCTTTCTCACACCGGGAATAAGACCTTGATTGGCCATTTCTCTGAAAGTT
>ERZ869909.2571-NODE-2571-length-11736-cov-32.412471_pt1 | contig 11736 bp, 9 predicted proteins | sample MGYA00520892_ERZ869909 | MGnify/ENA primary metagenome ERZ869909 (study PRJEB32215, sample SAMEA104723947) | bioreactor metagenome | biome: bioreactor; feature: anaerobic bioreactor; material: water | place: China | collected 2015-03-12 ... | reverse complement strand
GCGATCTGGCTGCAGGAAAGCATGACCTGCAAGCTCTCGCTGTTCGAGGGCAACGCGATCTCCATCGAGCTTCCCGCGCGCGTCACCCTCGAAATCGTCGAGGCCGATCCGGTCGTGAAGGGACAGACCGCCTCGTCGTCCTACAAGCCCGCGAAGCTCGAGAACGGCGCGCGCATCATGGTGCCCCCGCACATCGGCTCCGGCACCCGCGTCGTCGTCATGACGGCCGACGGCTCCTACGTCGAGCGCGCAAAGGACTGATCGGGCACCCGCCTCGCATCCGACGTCAGAACTTGATGAGCGTGGCGGGCTGAACCTCGCCGGCTTCCGCGTGCATGGCCTGCAGGCGCGGCACGATGTCGGCGGCCTCCGACACGATGCCGTAGCTGACTTCGAGCCCCGGCCGGATGAAGGCCTGGCTGCGCATGTGCTCCAGGAGGTGGAGAAACGGGCTCCAGAACCCGGCGATATCGGCAACCACGATCGGCTTCGTGTGCTGCCCGAGCTGCGCCCACGTGAGCTGCTCGACCAGCTCTTCGAGCGTGCCGATGCCGCCCGGCAGCGCGACGAACGCGTCCGAGTGCTCGAACATCAGCCGCTTGCGCTCGTGCATGTCGGCCGTGACGATCAGGTCGGTCACGTCCTGCAGCATCTGCTCGCGCTCGGAGAGGAAGTCGGGGATGATGCCCGTGACTTTGCCCCCGCCTTCGAGGGTCGCGCGTGCCACTTCGCCCATGAGGCCGAGCCCGCCGCCGCCGTAGACCAGGCCGATGTCAGACGCTGCGAGCGCCCGGCCGAGCGTGCGTGCGGCCTCCGCATAGATCGGGCTCTCGCCGTGGCCGGAGCCGCAATAGACGCAGACGTTCCGCACCCTCTCGGGCCGGGGACGCATCGTGAGCTTGCCATTTCCGTTCGCCCGCATGCCGGTTTGACCGGCAGGCGGAGGGGTACGCTGGGCGGAGGCAGGAGGTGGATGCTTCAATGGAAATCCTTATGAGTGATGGTAGCCAAAAGCCGAGATTAACCCCCTGTTTACAAATGGGGTGTGACGGCGGCTCTGCCAATGGCGCGGCCGAAAAGCACCATAGGCCCGGGGGCAATCGACCGATCGGCTTAAGAAAAACAGGAACTTCTTTGCTCCCTTGACGAAGGGTGCCGTAGTCTCTGGACCAAGAACAAGGCGCAGAAGCGCAAGCGTGGGGAGTGGGTGCGTGATGAGTACGGGGCGGGACGGGGATTTCCTAGGAATTACAGCAGCCTGCGGGGCGATTTTGCTATTGGGCGGCATGCTGGGATCGCATCCCGCAGCGGCCGGCAATCCACCGTCGCCGGACCGCATCGAACTGGCTCAGAGCGAGGACACAGCGTTCAGCCACGTCACCCACTGGCTTGAGCGGGCGCAGCGCACCTATCAGGCCGAGGTGGCCGGCAAGCTCTCCATTCCGCGCGCGGTTGCGGGCGCGGGCCAGCCGGACCCGCAGGACGCGCCGGGGCTCTGGGGCCGCATCCGGGGCGCGGTCGACACGCTGATGGGCTACGTCTCGTTCTGGCTGGATCGGGCCTATGAAGCCCTGGGCCTCCCGGCGCCGGTGCTGCCCTACGCGCCCGACAGCCGCCTGGACCGCGAGACCCGTGCCATCGCCGAAGCGCGCCAGGAGGCCGAAACGGAATGGAAGGTCATCGAAGAGCGTGCTGAAGCCGTCGCCCGCGACGCGGCGCGGGAGGCCGAGGCCTCGCGCGAAGCCGTGCAGATGGCGACGGCGGGAGAATTGCCGGCGATCCGGCTGGCCGACGCCGAGCGCGCGCGCGCCGAGCAGCGCAAGGCGGACCTCGCCAAACGCAAGCAGGAACTGGATCGGCAGATCGCCGATGGCCTCAAGAAGCTCGAAGAGTTTACCGAGGCAGACGAAGCGGAAAAGCAGCGCCTGCGAGACGCCGCACGCAATGCGGAGGAGGCCTTGAAGGCCGCCGAGGATAAGTTGAGCGAGGCGAAAAAGGCCGAAGAGGCGCGCCGCGTGGCTGAGGCCGAGGCTGCCGCGCGGCAGGCGGACGAGGACGCCCGCCGCGCCGAGGAGGCGCGGCGCAGAACCGACGAGGCGGAGAAGGCTCGCATCGCGGCGGAGGCCGAGGCGGAAGCCCGGCGCCAGGCGGAGGAGGCCGAGAAGGTCCGCCTGGCAGCCGAAGCGGACGCCGTGCGCAAAGCCGACGACGAGCGCCGCGTGGCCGAGGCGCGCCGGCGCACGGATGAGGCGTTGAAAGCTCAGAAAGCGGCGGAAGCGCGCGTGATGGCGGACGCGTCTGCCGCCCGCCGCACGTTGGAAGAGGCACGGCGTGTCGCCGCGGAGCGGCGCGAATCCAGAGCCGCGGAGCGGCGCGAATCCAGAGCCGCGGAGCGGCGCGAGTCTGAGGCCGCGGAGCCACGCGAAACCGACGCTGCGGTGCCGCGTGTTGCGGAGGTCGCGACCGAAGAAAAGGCCGAAATCCTCGCCGCCGAAAGCACGCAGCCCGCCGCCGAAACGACGAAGGCGCCGGCAGACACCCGGGAGGGTCCGGCCGATACGGCTGCCGTGAGTGAAAGTCCCGCGGCCACGCGCGTCGCGGCCGCGGCCACCGCCGACGCGACACCCCGCCGCGCCGCAACCTCGCGCAAGAAGGTTCGCCGTGCGGCGCGATCTCACCGTGTGAGGGCCACGACGCAACGCGCTTCCCGCCCGCGCAGCGCACTCAAATGCAAATGGCGGAAGCCTGCCTCCGCGCACAGGAAACGCGCGCGCACCGTGAAACGCCGCGAGGCGACGCTATGGACCCGTGCCCCCCGTCGCGTATCGAGCCGGGTCTCCAGCCGGAAATCCGCGCGCATCGCCCGCTCCGTCGCGGCGTCGAAGGTGAAGGAGGTTCGGAAACGTTGCCCCAAGCGCATCCGGGTAAGCCGAACCAGCGGGCGTACGGGCACATAGGCCAGTCACGCGGGGATTGCCCGCTGGCCACTCGACAGCAAAAGAGGCTAAGTCTCTCGCCGTCTTCGCCGGGCGCCCGCCGCGCGGCACTGATCTGACACGGACCCGCGCACGTAGCGCATCGAGAGACATGAGACCCAGGACCATCGCGACATCGCAGGCGAGCCGGAGCGAGCGGCCGGATCTGCTCGGCCTTTCGGCCGAAACGAGCCACTGGACGGTTTTCCGCAGCCTGCTGCCGTTCATCTGGCCGGCCGGCCGGCCGGATCTCCGCCTCGAGGTGGTCGGCGCGCTTGTCGTGCTCGTCATCGCCAAGCTGGTGACGGTTGCGGTGCCGGTGGCGTTCAAGACGGTCACCGATTGGCTCGCGGCCGACATGACGGCGGCCGAAGCCGCCGCGAAGGGCCTCGTGCTCGGCGTGTCCATGCTGATCGTCGCCTACGGCGTCGGGCGCGTCCTGATGATGGCACTCAATCAGGTGCGCGACGTGCTCTTCACGCGCGTCGGCCAGCATGCCATCCGCGAGCTCAACAATCGCACCTTCCGCCACCTGCACAGGCTCTCGCTGCGGTTCCATCTGGAGCGGCGGACCGGCGGCCTCTCGCGCGTGATCGAGCGCGGCACGCGCGGCATCGATCTCATCATCCGCATGGGCGTGATGCAGCTTGCGCCGACCGTGATCGAGCTCGTGCTCGTGTCTGCGCTGCTCGTCTATTACTTCGACTGGAGCTACGTGCTGATCCTGCTGCTCACCGTGGCGGTCTACATGTGGTACACGTTCGTCGCCTCCGAGCGGCGCATCGCCATCCGCCGCGAGATGAACGAGAGCGATACCGAGGCCAACACCAAGGCCATCGACAGTCTCCTGAACTTCGAGACGGTCAAGTACTTCGGAAACGAGGACGCGGAGGCGCGCCGCTACGATGCCTCGATGGCGCGCTACGAGAAGGCGGCCGTCAAAACCTACTACTCCCTCGGCGTGCTGAATGCGGGACAGGCGGCGATCTACACGGTCGGCATGACGCTCGTGATGTGGCTTGCCGCCACCGGCGTGATGTCGGGCACGCATACCGTCGGTGACTTCGTGCTCATCAACGCGTTGATGATCCAGCTTTCGATCCCGCTCAACTTCCTCGGCATGGTCTACCGCGAGATCAAGCAGGGTCTCGTCGATCTCGAGACCATGTTCGCGCTCCTCGCGGAAAAGCCCGAGGTCGAGGATCGGCCCGGCGCGAAGCCGCTCGTCGTCCGCGAGGGAACGGTGCGCTTCGAGAACGTCTCGTTCTCCTATGATAGGGACCGCGAGATCCTGCACGACCTCTCGTTCGAGGTGCCGGCCGGCAAGATGGTCGCCATCGTCGGTCCGTCGGGTGCGGGAAAATCGACGATCTCGCGCATTCTGTTTCGCTTCTACGACATCGACAAAGGCGCCGTGACCATCGACGGCGAGGACATTCGCGACGTGACGCAGGCCTCGCTCCGCGCCGCCATCGGCGTCGTGCCGCAGGACACCGTGCTGTTCAACGACACGATCCTCTACAACATTCGCTACGGTCGCCCCGACGCCAGCGACGAGGAGGTGCACGCCGCCGCCCGCCTCGCACAGATCGACAAATTCATTGCGACCCTGCCGCAAGGCTACGCGACGATGGTGGGTGAGCGGGGGCTCAAGCTCTCGGGCGGCGAGAAGCAGCGCGTCGCGATCGCGCGCACGATCCTCAAGGGCCCGCCCATCCTGATGCTGGACGAGGCGACGAGCGCGCTCGACAGCCACACCGAAAAGGAGATCCAGGACGCGCTCGACCGCGTGGCGGCGGAGCGCACGACGCTCGTCATCGCACACCGGCTCTCGACCATCGTCCACGCCGACGCGATCCTGGTGCTCGACAAGGGCCGGCTGGTGGAACAGGGCACGCACGCCGAGCTGATCGCGAAGGGCGGCCTCTACGCGAGCCTCTGGAGCCGTCAACGGCAGGCGGAGCGCGCCCGCGAGGAGCTGGCCGCTGCGCTCGAGTCGGCCGGCGTGTCCGTATCGCCACCCGGGTCGTCCGTCGAATATCCGCAGCCTGAACCGAAGTTCGATCCCGAGCGCCCCTTCGGGGACTGACGGGGCAGGGTGGGCTCCAAACCCCCGACACATCGGCGCCGCCAAGCGGAGCACGCAAAAAAAGCCCGTCGAGACGAGATCTCGACGGGCTTCGTTTCTGATACCTGCGCGCTTACTGCGCGGCGACCTTCGCCTTGAATTCCTCGAAGCGCTTCGTGGATTCCGAGCCCTTGGGCTTGTAGGCTTCGATCTGATCCTTGTTGGGCAGCTCGTCGCCGGCGACGATCATGGCAATCATGCCCATCGTGTAGTGCGGCATGCACTTGACGCCGTAGATGCCGGGGTGCTCGAATTTGTAGGTGATTTCCTCGTTGAGCTTGCCCTTGAACGTCGGGGCGCCCTCCGGCCACAGCTCCGGGATCGTCTCGGCGTTGTGCGGCATTTGCGCGAGAACGAACTTGACGGTGTCGCCGACATTCACCTTGAGAAAGTCCGGCTTGAAGAGCATTCTCTTGCCTTCGCCGTCGCTGTTCAGCATTTCAATGACGTGTTCCTCGGCGAAGGCGTTGCCGGCGAGAGAGCAGGCGAGCACCGAGACGGCGGCGAGACGGCCGAAGCGTGAGAACATGGTTTCTCCCTATGTGTTATATTAAGTTGACTAGGGAAGTATAGAAACGTCGCGAGTTTGTCAAACGACTCGCGGTGCGACGCTCGGTCACGAGGGACGCCCGGTCACGAGGCGTGTGCGCCGGCAGGAATGCCTTGCAGGTAGAGAAGCGCGGTGAGGTCGCCGTGCGTAACGACCGCGCCGGCGGGCGACGAGCGGGCCGCCGCCGCCAGGATCGGCTTGGCCCGGAAGGCGACGCCGAGCCCCGCCGTTTGCAGCATGGCGAGATCGTTGGCGCCGTCTCCGACCGCCATCGTTTCGGAGAGCTCGAGGCCGTGCTCCGCCGCAAGGCGCGCGAGCGCCTGGGCCTTTCCCTCCGGGCCGACGATCGGATGGCGGACATCGCCGGTGAGCCGGCCGCTCTCGATCACGAGCTCGTTCGCGACCACGCTGTCGAAGCCGAGACGCCGCGCGATGGGTTCGGCAAAGCGCGTAAAGCCCCCTGAGACGAGCGCGCATTTTGCGCCGCGCGCCGCCATCGTCCGCAGCAGGGGGACGGCGCCCGGCATGAGCGTTGCGCGACCGAGAATGTCGTCGAGCCTGTCCGCCGCGAACCCTTTGAACAGCGCGACGCGCCGGACGAGTGCCCCCTCGAAATCGATCTCGCCCCGCATTGCGGCCTCCGTGATGGCGGCGATCTCGGCGCGGCAGCCGACCATATCGGCCATCTCGTCGATGAGCTCTTCGCGGATGATGGTGCTTTCCATGTCTGCGCAGAGAAGACGCTTGCCGCGCAGGGCAGCGGTCGCCGGTACGACGTTGACGTCGACGGATGCGGAGCCCACAGCCTTTTCGAGGAGGCCGCGAACATCCTCGGGCGGTCGGTCGACGTGGTCGATCCTCATCTCCCAGGCCTCGCCCGGCGCAAGCCAGACACCCTCCGGACCGGAAAGCGCGCCGCGGACGCGGTCGGCAAGGCCGTCCGTCAAATGGCCGGAGGCCGGCGCGGCCGTCAGCACGATGTCGATGACGCGGGAGGACATGGGCGTGAGACCGGAGCAGGGAACGATGAGAAGACACGCGCGGAGAAAACGTTATGTATCGATCCGTTGAAGATCCATCTCCCTCAATCGGGGGTCCTGCTCCGCGGCATAGGTGATGTTTGCGTTGCGATACGCACTCTCCACCGCCGTCTTGTAGGCCAGGTCGATCACGACCGAGCGTTCCATCAACCCGACGCGATAGCGCTCCTCCGCTTCGGGGCTGCCGAGATAGACCCAAACGCGTCCCTCGATCCCGGGAAACTGATCGGTGATGTCGCAACGGCAGTAGTTTCTCTCGCGCTTGTCGAGGATGGCGAGCACGGATTCGTCGATCTCGAACAGCACGCCGGCCACCTCGGGAGGAGGGATGCCCGCCGGCAGATCCGCCTTTCGCACCCGCTCGATGTTGAGGAAGGCGACATAGACGTCCGGGTGCGCGCCCGTGCTGCGGTCCACGTAATATTTGTAGCCCGGCACGATGTCCCGGTTGTCCATGGCCACGCTCCAGGAGCGTCGCCATCCCGCGATCGTCACGTACCGATGGTCGCCGAGCGCGAGCCCATGCTCGTTGAGGAATTCGCTGAGCCGTCCGATGTCGACGAGCGAGCCATAACCGAAGATCATTTGGCGCGTGGTCTTTGGCGCATTCACGGGGCGAACCTCGTCGAACTCTTTCCAGCCTTCCCAATCCTGCGAGCGGCCGCCGGCCGTCCTGGGCTTTGAGCCAGGTTGGACCATGACATCGTGGAAGTCGCCGAATTCGTACTCACGCGCGTGCTCCTCTCCGCTGAGCTGAAACCAGTGCGTATCGACAAACTCGCTTCCGAGGCTCGGCACGCGCCCTCGCGCAATGAGCACCAGAAACGCTTCTCCTTTGTCCGCCGTCATCCCCATGGGCGTGATCGCATGGCCCTGAATGCGTCGAAGGAACTCGTTCGAGCTGCTGCCGCAGACGTCGCCGGGTTCGAGCGGGATCGGCAGGCTATAGGGTACGTGTTTGATCGAAATCGGCCAGTCTTTCTTCCTTGCGTCGAGCTCGACGCTGTTGTTGCTCACGAAGGGGACGACCTTGAGGCTCTGCTGGCGTGCCGGCTCGGAAGGGTCGGGCGGGCGCGCGTCGGCCAGCGTCGGGGTCCGCACGAAGGCCTCGAAGCTGAGGTCAACGAGTTCGGCAGCCGTGGCATTGTAGAGCCGGATGAGGAGCTCCCATTCGCCCTTTGCGTTGCGCCGGACGAAGAAGCGCTTTCGGAACACGAAGAGCTTCTGAGGCACGAGAAGCTTGAAGACGACGACGCCGAGCAGCACCGCGTGGAGCAGCATTCGGATGACGCCGGCGAGGATCGGGATCCACCAAATTTGCAGTGGCTCCTCGCGATCGAAGAGCTCTTCCGCGCCGACGAAGAAGCCGCCGAAATAGATCCAGTCGCGAAGGAACGTCAGCAGCGTGGAAGGCCGCTCCAGTGCCGCGAGCACGGCGGCCGAAACGATGATGAGCCCGACGAAGGCCAACAGGAGGACCCACACGGGCGTTCGGGCGGCAAGCGCCGTGACCCGCTTCCTTTTGAACGGATGCGGGCGCGGGAATAGGTGTAAGAGTGCCACCGAATGCTCCAGTCGGCGAAAGGGGAAGAATTCCGGCGCGACGCTCCGCCCGTGTAGAAGGAACCATGAAGAAGACCGTCGCCATACTGATTGCAGGGCCGACCGCCTCCGGCAAGTCCGCGCTCGCCCATGCGCTGGCCGAACGGCTCTCGGGCACCGTCATCAACGCGGATTCGATGCAGGTCTACCGCGACCTCCGCGTTCTGACAGCCCGCCCGTCGGAGGCCGACACGCAGTCCGTCCCCTATCGTCTCTATGGGCATGTCCCGGGCACCGAGGCTTACTCCGCCGCGCGCTATGCGGACGAGGCGCGCGCCGCCATCGCTGAGGCCCGCGCCGCCGGGCAGCTCCCCATCGTCGTCGGCGGAACAGGTCTCTACTTCAAAGCGCTGCTCGAAGGGCTCTCGCCGGTCCCGCCGATTCCGGCCGAGATCCGGGCCCGCTGGCGGCAGGCGGCTGCCGATCAGGGTGCCGCCGGCCTCCATGCCGTGCTGGCCGATCGCGACCCGGTCATGGCGGCGCGTCTCAGTCCGACAGACCCGCAGCGCATCGTCCGTGCGCTCGAAGTCCTGGAGGCGACGGGCACGTCTCTCGCGCGCTGGCAGGAGATGCCGGGCGAGCCGGTCATACAACGCGACGACGCGCTGGCGCTCGTCGTCTCTCCGCCGCGCGAGGTGCTGCGGCAACGCATCGATGCGCGCTTCGACGCGATGATGGCGGAGGGCGCGTTGGAGGAGGTGAGGGCGCTCGCCGCGCTGGGGCTCGATCCCGAGCTGCCGCTGATGCGCGCGCTCGGGGTGCGCCCGCTGACGGAGATGCTGGCCGGGCGCGCCACGCCGGCCGAGGCGGTCGAAGCTGCAAAGGCGGAGACGCGGCAGTACGCCAAACGCCAGGTGACATGGCTTCGGAGCAATATGAGTTCGTGGAAATCTATTGAAACGCAAGATATGGAAAGTTCGGCCAGCCAATTGTGCGATATTATTAAAGTATAAGCCTTGACCCTGCATCCTCCGCCACTTAGGTTCCGGCCCTGCAGCAGGGGGCCTACCCCTTATCCGACAAGGCGAGAGAGAGTTCATGGCACGGACGATGACGGGCGCCGAAATGGTCATCAAGGCGCTCCAGGATCAGGGCGTCGAGCACATCTTCGGCTATCCCGGCGGCGCGGTGCTGCCGATCTACGACGAGCTGTTCCAGCAGGATAAGGTGCGCCACATCCTGGTGCGCCAGGAGGGCGGCGCGGTGCACGCGGCCGAGGGCTACGCGCGCTCCACCGGCAAGGTCGGCGTGGTGCTCGTCACCTCCGGGCCCGGCGCGACCAACGCCGTGACCGGCCTCACCGACGCGCTGATGGATTCGATCCCGCTGGTCTGCATCACCGGCCAGGTGCCCACGCACCTGATCGGCAACGATGCGTTCCAGGAATGCGATACCGTTGGCATCACGCGCCCCTGCACGAAGCACAACTGGCTCGTGAAGAACGTGAACGACCTCGCGCGTGTGCTTCACGAAGCCTTCTACATCGCGAAGGCCGGCCGCCCCGGCCCCGTCGTGGTCGACATCCCGAAGGATATCCAGTTTGCGACCGGCAACTACGTCGGCCCGTCGAACATCGCGCACAAGACCTACAAGCCGCGCGTAAAGCCGGATGCCGCCCTCGTGCGCGATGCGGTGGAGCTCATGGCGTCAGCCAAGCGCCCCGTGTTTTACACCGGCGGCGGCGTGATCAACGCGGGCCCGAAGGCGAGCCAGCTCCTGCGCGAGCTGGTGCGCCTCACGGGCTATCCGATCACGTCGACCCTGATGGGCCTCGGCGCCTACCCGGCGTCCGACAAGCAGTGGCTCGGCATGCTCGGCATGCACGGCACCTACGAGGCCAACCTGGCCATGCACGACTGCGACGTGATGATCAACATCGGCGCGCGCTTCGACGACCGCATCACGGGGCGCATCGACGCCTTCTCGCCGGGCTCGCGCAAGATCCACGTCGATATCGACCCGTCCTCGATCAACAAGAACGTGCGCGTCGATCTGCCGATCATCGGAGATTGCGCCTACGTGCTCGAGGAGATGCTGCGCGTGTGGAAGGCGAAGGCGCCGCAGATCGACAAGAACGCCCTCAAGTCGTGGTGGAAGGAGATCGACGGCTGGCGCGCGAAGAAGTCGCTCAGCTATGCGAATTCCAAGGACTACATCATGCCGCAGTACGCCCTCGAGCGGCTGCACGAGCTGACCAAGGATCGCGACACCTACTTCACGACGGAGGTTGGCCAGCACCAGATGTGGGCCGCCCAGTTCCTCCACTTCGAGGAGCCGAACCGCTGGATGACGTCCGGCGGGCTCGGCACCATGGGCTATGGTCTTCCCGCGGCCATCGGCGCGCAGCTCGCGCACCCCAAGTCGCTCGTCATCGACGTGGCGGGCGACGCGTCCATCCTCATGAACATCCAGGAATGCTCGACGGCCGTGCAGTACCGTCTGCCGGTCAAGGTCTTCATCCTCAACAACGAGTACATGGGCATGGTGCGCCAGTGGCAGCAGCTTCTGCACGGCAACCGCCTGTCGGAGAGCTACACCGAGGCGCTGCCCGATTTCGTCAAGCTCGCCGAGGCCTACGGGTGGAAGGGCATGCGCTGCGACCATCCCGCAGACCTCGACGACGCGATCCGCGAGATGATCAACTGCAAGGAGCCCGTGATCTTCGATTGCCGCGTCGCGAAGCTCGCGAACTGCTTCCCGATGATCCCGTCGGGCAAGGCGCACAACGAGATGCTGCTCGGCGAGAACGTGTCGGACGAGGACGTGTCGAAGGCCATCGGCAAGGAAGGCAAGGTGCTGGTGTGAGGAAAGCCGCGCACACGCGTCTTGCTGTCGTCGCGGGCCTTGCGGCACTGCTCGCGCTCGGCGGCGGCGTGAGTGTGCGGGCGCTCGGCGGCGAGGCGCCGGGAAGCGGTGAGACAAAGAGCGGCGAGGCCGGCGCTGAGGACGTGACGCCGGCTTGGGATCAGGTTGCGACCATCCGCGGGGCGGCCGAGCGCCTTGGGCGTCTTCACCGGGCCCAGGGCGTCAAGGCCGCCTACGATCTGATCGATGCCTGCTACCGCACGCACAGCCTCTCGTCGAGGTACGGCGAGGGGTACGAGATCTGCATCGTCCAGGACTACCTCGAGACGCGGACGCTGATGAAGGTCTACGCGCGCATGCCGCCCGAGATGCTCGAAAAGCTCGGCGTGCCGTCGCCTCAGGATCTCGCCCGCGGCATGACGGAGCGGATCGCGCACGGCTTTGGGCAATATGGCAAGTCTCAGGCCTATGCCGACAACTTGAAGAAGCTGGTCGACCAGCACGGAGTTCCGGTGTTTCTCGCGCTCGTCTTTCCCGAGGCAGCCGACAGCATCAAGCCGCAAGAGAAGAGCAAGTCCAAATGATCAACCCCAATCCTCAGACCCACTACGCGGGCCCCGCTCTTCGCCAGGAGGT